>WPCG01122922.1_pt1 | contig 9951 bp, 6 predicted proteins | sample 5403311 | NCBI WGS metagenome assembly WPCG01 (sample SAMN12869467, study PRJNA574797) | sludge metagenome | isolation source: wastewater treatment of Control | place: China:Beijing | collected 2019-05-17 | reverse complement strand
GCATATGTTTCAATTCTAATAATGTTATTAGAGATTACGACAGTTTCGACAAAGGAGTTTTGCAAAAAAGCACTCTTACCAATAACGGTAACTGGCAAGCCTTCATGCGTTTTCGGAATAACAACCGCAACTTCTTCACCTTGATATTGATTTAACTTATACGAGACACCATCGGGATTTAAAACAAATTCACTAATTATTTCATAGCTAATCGGTGCCGCACAAGAGACAACAAAAAATCCAAGTAAACTCAGCAAAACAAATGAATATAATTTGCGAAAAGGTGCTCTTATATATTTTTTCATGACCTAACCCCTCCCTATAGTTTCATTGTATTAAATCGCATTCTGCTAGTCATAATGATTTGCATTGTTAAAGATAAACAATAATTCATTTTCCAACTTATTAACAATATGTGATGAGAAAACAAAAATCATCTTAGAACGGATGGAATTTCTCAAATCAGTCATTGAACAAGCGATTAATTTACTACTAAACAATGATGTTCATAGTCTCGTAGTGGTTTTTAAGGTGAATAAACTACAACTGTTGATTTCTTTACCACTTTGGGTAAACGAAGGAAAAAGAAGGAAAAAGAAGGAAAACGGAGTGACTTCAATTTATATTAATTTTGTTTTGTTAATGTTTTTTCTTTGTATTTGTTAATTATGATTTATATATTTAAACTATCAGCATCAAGTAAAAATTGCATAATCCCCATCACTAATATTCCTTCTTCCGTAATCCACGGGAGAATATCATCTTTAACAATTATTATTTTCTTGAAATTATCATCAACGTTTAAGAACGGTCTTGTTTCTTGAATCGTTTTTTCTCTTGTTTCTAAATTCAATGTAACTTGAATGTAGTAGCGTTGATTAATTTTATTACAAACAAAGTCAATTTCTAGTTGCTTTCTCGTCCCGTCTTCTCTTACTTCAACAATGCCAACATCAACATCAAATCCTCTTCGCATTAATTCTAAATAAACAATGTTTTCCATTGTGTGGTTTTCTTCTTGTTGTCTAAAGTTTAATATTGCATTTCTTAAGCCGATATCCGTGAAAAAGTACTTTACGGGCGATCCAATATATTTCTTACCTTTAACATCGTAACGCTCGACTTTTTCAATAAGAAACGAATCTTCTAAATATTTTAAGTATGCGAGTAAAGTATTAATCGATAATTCGTTGTTTCCTTTACTTTTATAAGCATTCGTAAGTTTTCGCGCACTCGTTAGTGAACCAATTGACGATGCCAAAATTTTTGTTAGTGACTCTAAAACATCATCTCTTTCGACACTATTTCTTTCAATGATATCTTTAAAATATGTTAGCTCAAACAAATCCTTTAAGTACAACCCTTTTTCTTCTTCACTATTCATTTCATTTAAAAGCGGCATCCCTCCGTATTTTAGATAATCTTTATATACGGAACTTTTATCACCCTTGTGATAATCATAAAATTCTTTAAATGAAAGCGGATATATTCTTATTTGATGGCTTCGTCCACGAAACTCAGTAATAATATCAGTTGATAAAAATTTGGAGTTACTACCAGTTACATAAACGTCAACATTACGCATGTATAAAAAACTATTGAGTAATGCTTCGAATTTTTCTACTAATTGAATTTCATCTAAAATGAGATAATACATATCATTATCAATAATTTTGCTTTTGATATATTCATTTAATACATGGGGATCATGAAATTTATGATTTTCAAGCTTGTCTAAATCAATTTTAATAATATGGTCTTTGTTCACACCAGACGCTTGTAAATGATTAGTAAAAAGCGGATCAAGTAAATATGACTTCCCGCTCCGGCGGATTCCCGAAACTACTTTAATTAAGTTAATATGTTTACTATTGATTAATTTATTCAAATAATCATCTCGTTTAATAATCATCCAAAACCTCCACTGAACACTTTTGCATTTTTTGGCACTTTCGTTCACTTTCATTTTATATGATTAATCAATAACAAACAACCTTTGGGTGAATATTTCTGCCTTTTTGGGCATTTTCGTTCATTGAAAACAACTTTTTGCATATAAAATATGTGTTTTACACAACTTATTGCATGCAAATGTGTGCTTCATATAAAATTGCACGACTGACGATTCACTTAATTTAGATAGTGAGCACATCATTCACGAAACAACTTATATATTTACAAAGTTTTATGAACTTATCAGTTATCTAGTTTACGTTTATTTTTGTGGTTTCATTAATAAACTATTGCTGAATGGTTTTTAGATTTTACAATTAGTCAGAATATTTTATAGTGATCATTAAAAAGGGGTCATGTAATCAAACTCGATGTTTTTATAATACCTTATTGTTCGAACTTAATATGTAGTGCTGGGACAATGCCGCGATGATTTCGTCTTATATATCCATTAGGAATTTCACCAGTATAGCTCACAAATTCAATTGTTCCAAGAAAAGGATTTCCTGGAGAACGTAATAGCCAATCTGAATGTCCGCTTGGGGTATAAACATAAACTCCACTTGCTTTCGCATAATCTGTTGCTGTTTTTTGTCTAGCAGTGTCAACATTATCTGCATCCAAAAAATCGTTATCCCAAGATTTAAAACCATAATAATCATTGGTGGCCTCTTTAAAACTTAACAGAAAAATTTTATCATTTGTGTTTTCGGTAGCAGCTAGATTGTCTTTGTCGGAAGTGGAATCCGCACTATTATCCACATTGGTAGTATTTATCATAGCTTGTTGCGAGGAAGTAAAAGCCATATTAATGAAATCGTTATTCAGCCAATTTCTAACACCGCTATCCCTATAATTGATTTTAAAGTATATATTCTGTTCAGGTGGATCGAATACAACCTCATCATAAAACAGTCGTGTATCTAAGGCATATTTTGACAACATAAGTACACCATCAGTTTCATTAATCGATAAGACATCCCATATTATGGGTTCATATTTAAACCAATATCTAGTATTAATGTAATAACCACTATCTGCTTGATATCCATTAGTAGACGACGCCGCGTTAGAATTATAAACTAGATATAATGTAAAATATAGGCCTCTGTAAGTTTCCCCGCCTTCTTCTACATCGGTATACCACATGAAGGGAATAATATTTGTATCCTCTATATAGGCCCTGTAAGGAGTCCATAAACTAGAATTTGAAGGAGAAGGAATTGATCCAGACTTTGTGTTTAACTTATTTAAAAGGGCGGAATTTGTAACTTTTGTTTGTGGGTAATAGCCCAATTCATAAGTGGAGGCGTGTTCTTCAAATACCGCAGTATAAGTTATATCGCCGACTACATTAGAAATATCAGGAGACCAATTTGTAAATTTATGTAGACTTGATTTCTCGGGTGTTTTCCCATTGTATTCTGGCATCTCTCCATATTTAACTCCATAATCAATTTCAAGTACTTCACCATCATAGTTTTCCCAAATTACTGTGTATTTTTGGTCAGTTGTAATATATTTTGCAGTGTATGTAATGTCCTGCGTAATTGTTGTTACTTCAGGATACCATCCATCAAATATATACGAGAATTGAACGTCAGGTTCTTTTGTTGGTATACCCTTTTTATATTCAGGCGTTTCACCATAAAGAAGGCTATTATCGGTATCTAAGATTGTACCATCATTATCTTTCCAGGTAACTGTGTAATATCTACTTTTTTCTATAAAAACGGCCACATAAGTAGCATCACCAGTGACGTTTATAATTTTAGGAGACCAACCAGTAAAAACATAGGAAAAATAAGGGGTTGATTCCTTGGTAGGAATATTGCCATCATAACTAGGTAACACCCCATATAAGACATCTTTATCAACATCTAAAACTTCGCCATCATGATTTATCCATGTAATTGTATACGTTCTAGTTTCCGCTCTAAAAATAGCAGTATAAACCGCATCACCAGCGACACTTGTAACTTCGGGCGACCATCCATCAAATACATATAAATATTGGGAGGTTGATTCTTTAGTGGGGAGTTCTCTATCATAACTAGGTAAGGTGCCATATGGAACATCGTTATCTATTTCTAATATTCCACCATCATCATTTTTCCACATTATTGTATACGTTCTAGTTTCTGCTCTAAAAATAGCAGTATAAACCGCATCACCAGTGACACTTGTAATTTCGGGCGACCATCCATCAAATACATATAAATATTGGGAGGTTGACTCCTTGGTTGGTACCTTACCCCAATAAGAAGGCATTGTACCATATGGTACATTATCATTAGTTTGTAAAATTTCGTCATCATAATTCTTCCACGTTATTGTATACCTACGAATATCCTCGGCAAATTGGGCAACATAAGTCATATTATTTTTTACAACTTCTATTTTGGGCAGCCACCCAATAAAACGGTAATCATATTCTTCACTAAAATTCTCATTCTTTGGAACTTCGCCTCGATATTGTGGTACGGTGCCGTAAGCAACAAGACTTGTATCTAAAATACTATTATCAAAATTAAGCCACGTTATGGTGTATTCTTTTATTCTCTTTTCAAATTGGGCAATATACTCTTGATTTTGTAAAACAGGTTTTAGTGTAGGATTCCACCCATTAAAAAAATAATCGTATTGCTCATTTCCGCTTTTTGTTGGGTCATCTCCCTTATAGATAGGCATAGTCCCTCTTTGAACGTTTTCTTCAACTTGTAAAACGGAACCATCATGATTTTTCCATGTAATTGTGTAAGAATCAAGTACAGAATTCGATGTAATACTAGTTAGATCAGTACATCCTGTAATAAAAAGAGATACTAATCCGATAAGTACAAAATTTCTATTTTTTCTCATCATATTACCTCTTTTAAATCTAATTTAGAATAATTATGAAGAAATAATTTTAGTTTTATTTCCATTTGGCTGTTAAGTAAACGTCGTTAGTAAATGTAAAAGTCCCGTTGTTAAAAATATTGCCTCCTAAAAACCACCCATCAAATATAAAAGCATCTCTTGTGGGCAATAATAGTACATAATTCGAATCATATAATACATCTTGTATTAATTGATCTACGATTCCACCATTTGGATCGTAATGAATTTTATAAAGATTTGGTTGCCAATGAGCAGTAAATTCTTTATCACCATAACTTCCGCTTGGTATTGTGTAATTATCTGCAGGTGCAATGTCTTCATGCTTCTCGGTCCATCCAATAAATGAGTAACCTCTTTTTGTAGGATTAGGTATTAGAATATTATCGTTGATTGTGTAATTGGTAGGTAAGTCTACGGACACTCCTCCATTTAGTACATAAGATATATCATAATATAATAAAGACCATTTTGCTGACAAACTTAAATTAACGGTATAATTATTAGTATTTAAATCAATAGTGTAGTTTTCTATTGTCCAGTCTATAAAAGAGTAGCCCTCCCGAAATCCATCGTTATCGACTAATCTATTATAAAAATCAAAAACATCGTAACTTCTTGAAACAACCCCTCCGCTCGGATCATAATTTATCCTAGCTACTCCTTCGTTTCTAAGCATTACATGGACGCCGGCCTTATAATTATCCTCATCAAAAAAAGTATACGCTGGTATAAAATCAATAATAACATTTGAGTCCTTAAATCCGTTTAACTCTTCAAATAATATTCTGGCAGAATCATATTGTTTATCATTAAGCATTTTTTTTGCTTTATTATATTTTCCTAATGGAACGAACACCGTCATGGTCACAGATATCAAACCGATAACAACAATTGTGATTAACGATAAAACCGAAAGTATTTTTAGGTTTCTCTTGTTTTTTTTACTTTTTTGGATTTCGAGACTTTCAATTTTTGCAATGTTTTTATTAATTATATTTTCGGATTTCTTATAACCTGTAATCCCATATAATAATTTGTTGGCATGATGAAGCATTTCAATGTTTGTTGTATTAGAAAGTCCAATAGCCCGTCGATATTGACTTTCTTTCCTTTTGTTACTCTTTGCAATAACAATCAAGTCAGATGAATCTCTATAATGTTTAATTTTTTCAAATCCTGCTATAGCAATATCAAATTCATCGTTTCTTAATCTAAATAAATTTGATTCATACTCAAAAGCAAGGTGTTCTTCTAAAAATTTTTCACATACTTTTACTAGTTTCCTTGAATCTTGGAAATCTTCTAATTGTGAAAATAATTCCATTGCTAAATCATATTCTCTCCGGTTCATATAACCGGTCGCTTCTTCATAAATCTTAGATTTTCTTTCGAATTCAATCCGACTCTCAATATATTTATTAATGTCAACCAATTGATTTGAATATTCGCTATCAGCATACCTAATCGCTCTCTCATAATTAACGTAGCCACTCAATTCTTTATCAAACATTTTCAAATCATCAATATTTTTAATTTTAAGTTCAACCAGTAGCAATAAAAAATACGCTTTTGAATTTTCGGGTTCGTTGTTGAGTAAATCATCAAGAATTAATCCTGCTTTCGAAAATTCACCATCATTAATTAAAATTTCGCTCCTCTTCAATAATGCAGCTGTATTAATTCGTAGGTTATTCAAATCAGAAGTTTGGGCCTTAACATATTCAACTTGTGCTTCTTGTCTATTGAACAGTTTGTCAATTCCCCTAATTAAGTCCTGGATAAACCCAAGTTTGTTCATATCTTGAGATTGAAAAGTTAATAACTCGTTTGGTAATTCATATACGTCCATATCTCGATAACATGGAATAATATATTTCTTTTGTGGATTGTTATTAATTAAAGAAAGAAATCTCGACCATTCGTTTTTCACCCAAACAGAATTAACATGACTAGCCTTAGTGCCTACAACAAGCATTACTTTAGAGCTATTTAGCGCTGAAAAAATGTATGGTTCGTATTGGGAACCCAACTTAGATTCCAATGTAATTCTTGAGAAAAAAACACGATATTTTTTTTCTACTAACTCATTATATATTTCCTGTGCAATAACTGAATCACGTGTTCTTTTGCCAAATTCATCTGTCTCTTTATATGATATAAATATATCAAAAGGTTTTTCGCTTTGTGAAATTACAAGAATACCTTTTTGTATTTTATTTATCTGTTCTGCTTCACTTTGATACATTCGTTTTGCAACTACATCAGAGTTTTCAATAGCTGCTTTATAATCGATATCATCAAAAATAGACATTAATTCAGTTCTTCTACAAGTCGGAATCTTCTTCCCACTTTTAGGATCATTAACGTATTCAATCCCGTAGCGACATAACACTATACCCCAATGGGCTTCTGCATCTGTAGGATTATCAATAACGATGTTTTCATATGTTAATAAAGCTTGGTCGAATTCACCTTTTAATCTTAGAGAATTTGCACGATTATGCAAAGTACTACTCTTTAAATTATTAGCACTAATAATTGGAACAGTTTGATTTGTTCCACAAAATTCACATGTTATAGAAGACTCATTATTTCTAATATCTATTTGTGCTCCGCACATTTTACATTTATACATATTATTATCAAATATCTTTCATAAAAATACAGTTATTTACCTAATTTACTCAACGCGTTTCTTTCCAATAATATGTTAGTCATGACTTCTAATATTTTTATTGTTTCTTCCGTTAATCCTTCTTTGATGGAGTCATTTAATTGTTGCAGCAAAGACAACAATTCTTCTTCAGTATCAAAGGTCCTTTCATTAGAAATAGAATCAGAACCCTTTGCAATATCATATAAATTTTCAAGAAGATAATGAATATTCTCATTTTTATTAGTATTTACAAATGCTTTTAATCTAGCCCTAAGTTCATCAATAAAACTTGTATTACCAGTGTTTTTTTGATATTCAATATTTCTTACTTTAAAGAAAAATCCGATTGATAAGGAATAAGTAAAATAAGCAACAATCAGTGTTTCAACAACTATTAGAATCCATAGTTCCAAATTGATTAGTGCGTTTAAAATAAAAAATATTACTAATACCACTACTTGTAGTATTAGTGTTATGTAACCTGAGTATATAATAGGGAGTCCAAGCACACGTTGACTACGATTCTCCTCTTTAAAAATGGTTAAGAGAACGAGTAACCCTTGCAAAAGAATTAATAACTCTGTAACTGCATAAACTGTATAAAAAATAGCAAGATTGTTTTTTTGAAAAGGAACAACAAAGGATATAACATTCAACAATCCAAGAAAAACAATCGTCACAACAATAGTCGAAATAGTACCACTCTTACTTGTTTTTTTCATTGTTAACTCCTTTTAGTACCACAATTTCCGCAATAGTTTCCGGTGTTATCTGTTTTACCACAATTTGGACAAGTCCAGTTGTTATTATTTACTACATTTTTACTACCACATTCATGACAAAACTTTCCGACATTACCTTCGGTACCGCAAACAGTGCATTTCCAACTCACAGGGTTTGGTGTTTTTGTACTATTGTCATCAGGTTTCATAACATCATCCATTACTCCAGAAACCGCGCCTATAGTAGCTTTCCCTACCGCCAGAGCCGCACCAATTCCGACACCAGCTTGTACAACACCACTTATAGCAGAACCAACCCCGCCTCCACCTGACCCACCTTCGTTTTCTGCAACCGCTACTCCGATTTGGCGTTGGGTTTCTTGCTGATATGTAAACTGCTGTGCTTGCATTACATCTGCCTTAGCTAATCCCTCAGCTCGTGTCTTTTCTGCTTCTGCATATGCCAATCTTTTAGTTGTTTCTTCTTGGGCCTTAACATCAATAATTTTTAATTCTGCTTCAGTTTCCGCTTCAACAATAACTCTTCCTTTTCTCGCCAAAGCTTCTGCTTCCTTAATCCGTTCTTGTTGTATCAATAAGTAACGTTCCGCATGTTGCTCTTTTAGTTTTTTAAAATTAGGATCATTATCTGGCGTAACTATATTTGTTACAAAGAATTCTGGTAAATAAAACCCATAACTGTCAAAAGTCTTATTTAATTCTTCTCGTATGTACTTGCTAACTTCCTCAAGGTGTTCGTCAACCTCAAGAATATTAATGTTATTCTCACGAATCGATTTAGGCAATAATGATTTGACTTTTGTCATTACCAAACCCTTAAATTTACTTGACACATTAGGCGTTGAATAACCGTTACTATCTAATATATCTTCTTTTTTTAATCCGAGTTCCGTTCCTACTAATTTTAATAGTACTTTGCCCGAGTCACTCACCCTCATGTTAAAATCACCGAAGGCTCCTATTTCCAAATGCAATCCAGAAGCAGGATCAAACATTCTTACCTTAGAATCAGTACCCCATTTAATTCCCATAACTGTAACAAGGTTTATGAAATATATTTCAGCATGAAATTGTGACGGTCCATCAGCAATTTTCTTAAAGAATGTTTTCATCATTGGAAGAGATTCAGTATCAAGGGTGTACTTTCCTGCGCCAAACCTGTCCATAATTCGACCATCACGTAAAAAAACCGCTTCTTGTGTCTCATGTACAATTAGTTGTGTACCTGTGTTAAAGTCAATTGTTGGGTGTTTAAAAACAAAGGTAGAATTATTACCTTCGTATTTTATTACACTTATAATAGCCATATTATTTGTCCCCCTCATCACTGTTTTTTATTTCAGCATTTTCAATTGCAAAATTAAGAAGAATTTGAATTATTTCATTCCTATTGCGATTAGTTTTTTTCGCTAGAGTTTCAATTTGCTTCATTAACTCAGTAGGAACTCTTGCTGAAATTATCGATGTCGAATTATCGTTAAATTTCTTTGAAGTAATAACCAGTTTTTCTTTTTTCATAACAATTACATTAATTGTATACTATTTGTTTACAAATGAAAACATTTTTAAATTATACGTTAAAGGAAAAGGTTAAATTTACATCCTTCTTGTCTTCATTATAATGTTTATTGCAATAAACACTTTTTTTATCTTTAATGAAGTTAGATGTTTCTTCCTGGCGAAAGGAGGATTAAATGCAAAAGCAATCAGGAAGTC
>WPCG01158371.1_pt1 | contig 9984 bp, 8 predicted proteins | sample 5403311 | NCBI WGS metagenome assembly WPCG01 (sample SAMN12869467, study PRJNA574797) | sludge metagenome | isolation source: wastewater treatment of Control | place: China:Beijing | collected 2019-05-17 | reverse complement strand
GAAGTGTTTGAGGACATAGACACCGGGGAGATCCCCTTCATGCTCTCCGGCTACACCGAGGAGGACTACGGCAACATCGTGACGGCCCTCTCGGAAGCGATACACAACGACCTGACCGACCCCGACGCTGTCATAGAGCCGCCGGCCGACCCCATCACCAAGCGGGGCGACCTGTGGATCCTCGGGCAGCATCGTGTAGTGTGCGGCGACTGCACCAACAGCCGAGACCGGGAGCTGCTCCTCGACGGCGCCAAGCCTGAGATCCTCATCACCGACCCGCCCTACTGCTCCGGAGGCTTCCAAGAAAGCGGACGGTCAGCCGGCAGCATCGGCACCGATCGCGTGGATGGAAACCTGCCGACGATAGCAAACGACACACTGAGCACGCGCGGCTACCAGTCACTCATGAAGGCAGCCATCCAAGACCTGCCGGTGCTGGTCTCCTATATCTTTACAGACTGGCGTATGTGGGTGTACCTATTCGACATAGTGGAGAGCAACGGCCTCGGCGTGAAGTCGATGATCGTCTGGAATAAAAAGAGCCCGGGCATGGGCGTCGGCTGGCGAGCGCAGCACGAGCTCGTTATGTTTGCACACAGAACAAAGCCGAAGTTCGATAACCACAAGGGCTACGGGAACGTGATCGAATGCACCCGGACGGGGAACGACCTGCACCCAACGCAGAAGCCGACCGAGATCATCGAGACGCTGCTCGACAACACCGAGTGGGCCCACGGAGTGATCGACCCCTTCGGAGGATCGGGCACCACACTGATCGCCTGCGAGGTGCACAACCAGCCCTGCTACGTCATGGAGCTGACCCCGGCCTTCACCGACGTGATCGTGAGGCGATATATAAAAGCCACGGGCAAGCGAGTCCGCTGCATCCGTCAGGGCGAGGAGCTCCCGCAAGAACAGATCGCGGGGATATATGACGACCCCGACGACGAAGGAGGTGACCGGGAGTGATGCCCTAACCAAATGAACCAAACACAACCGCAAACCATCAAGGAAAGACTGAAGGAGTACACGGCCATGCTCCGGGAGATCGACAACCAGATCGAGCGCATCGAGCGCATGGAGGCGCTCATGACCTCCCCCACTGGCCCCAATCTCTCAGGGATGCCGAGAGCAAGCGGCAGCACCGGCGACCGAGTCGCCATGCAAGTGGCCCGCAAGATGGAGCTCGAGGAGACCATAAGGGAAACCATCGAGGCCGAGCAGGCCGAACGCAAGGCCATCGAGGAAATGATACAGCAGATCAAAAAACCGGACGAGCGCGCTGTCATCCGGCTGCGATACTTCGACCGGGCCGAGTGGCCGGAGATCTGCCAGATCCTATATGGGGAGGCTGAGGACTTTGAGGAGAACACGGAGAATTATATGCGCAAGACCTTCAGAGTGCACGGCACGGCCCTCGTTTGCCTTGCAGGGGCGACGGACAGGCCGCCCGAGGGTAACCATGGGGGCAAGGCGCAAAAGGCAGCACAGGGGCACACAGAGGCTTGAACGCGGATAAAAAAGGAGGAAACCGTATAAAGTGTCATTGTATCGAAGCAAAGAAGTGTGGTAGTGTTACAATGACATGAGTCCGCACAACGTCCAGCGGACGCACGCAAGACGTTCGCAGGAGACAACAAAACCGTCAGGGAGAGATCCCCGGCGGTTTTTCTATTTGCACGACAGGAGGTGAAGCGAATGGCCGGAAGTTTCCACAAGGGGGCGTGGCCGGTACAGATCCGCAACTTCGAGAAGCTGCTCGGAAGCATTGAGGAAATTCAGGCCAGCTCGGCCAAGGCCATCAAGTACACGATCAGCGACATCCGCAAGCGGGCCCCGGGGATGATAGCGACGCAGGTCACCGGGATCTACAACATCAAGAAGTCCGAGATCACGCCGGCAAGCGGAAAGACAAGCAAGCCCAAGAAGATGGCGGGCAGAATCCGGATCGCCGGAGAGACCATCGACACCATGACCATCGTCTACTCGGGCCGGCTCCTGACCCCTGTCCACTTCGGCATGACACCAAAGACGCCGCCACAGGGCAGGAAGTACACGCTCCGGCAGCAGGTGATCAAAGGCAAGAAAGAGATCATAGGCAGATACCTCGCCACCCGAACACCGGGCGGGCCGTACTCCAAGCGCTCACACAACATCCTCATGGGCACCGGAGCCAAGTCGGCCGACAAGGTATCAGCCATACCATTCCAGCGAATGAGCGAGAACCGCACCGACCTCCGGAAGTTCACCACGATCTCAATGCCGCAGATGATCACCAGCGAGAAGGTAGCCCCCATCATCAAGGAAGGGCTCGACGACCTACTCCGCAAAAGACTCGACCACCACATGAAGCGGCAGCTCGGCACCAAGTAGGGCAGGACACCGGCAACAGACACGGGCCACACGGCCCACAGCGTGCCCACCACGGCACGCAACGGCCAAGCCCGACCCAACCCCCCCACCAACCACCGGGAACGCCACAGGGCGGCCGCGAGGGCGTCCAGACGACGCGAGCGCACGCGCAGCAGCGCCGAAGGTACTGTGAAATGACCTCGACCGCCTGCGGTGCTTGCGAGCCCGGAATACGCGTAGTTTTTATTTTTAATTTTTTTGTCGTTTCGTTTCGTCCGCACCAGAAAGGAGGGATAGCATGTCGGACACCACCGCCAGCAACAAGCTGGTAGACAGCAAGATCATCGCCCAACTGTTCGGCGTGTCCGTCCGACGGGTGCAGCAGCTCGCGCAGGATGGCACCATACTGGCGACCAAGCACAAGGGCGTCAACCAGTACGACCTGCTGCCAACCATCCAGCGGTACATCAAGCACCTCACCGAAAAGGCCAACAACCGCGAACAGAAAAAGGACGGCGAGATCGAGCTCAAGAAGCAGGGCGCGGAAGCAGACCTGAAGCGCAGCAAGGCCGACATGGCCGCCCTCCAACTCAAGGAGCTCGAAAGCAAGATGCACCGCAGCGAGGATGTCGAGGCGGTAATGACCGACCTCGTGTACGTGATCCGTGGAATGCTCATGGCCCTGCCGGGCCGTTTGGCGGTCGATACGGCAGGCGCAGCATCGGCAGCGGAAGCCTCGGAGATCATCCGCTCCGAAGTCTACAAGGTGCTGGAGGAGCTGGCCGCCTATAAATACGATCCCGAAGTTTATGCTCGGCGGGTAAGGGATCGAGAAGGATGGGGCGACCTTGTCGCAGACGAGGACGACTAAGCGGGCCGCCGAAAAGATCAACGCAGCCATCGCGGGCGCCGTCAAGCACTTCAAGCCCCCCGAGAATTTGACGGTGGACGAATGGGCCGACAGGAACCGCCGCCTCTCGCCCGAGACTTCGGCCGAGGCAGGGCCGTGGCGCACGTCGCGCACCCCCTACCTGCAACAACCGATGGCAGTGTTTACCGATCCGAAGGTGCGGAAGATCACCATGGTCGCAGCTTCGCAGGTCGGAAAGTCAGAGCTTGAGCTCAACATAATCGGCTACATCATAGACCAAGACCCCGGCAGCATCCTCTACGTCCACCCGACGGTTGAGGACGCCCGGAAGTTCAGCCGGCTGCGCGTCTCGCCCATGATACGAGACAGCAAGGTGCTGAAGGCCAAAGTCCACGACGTCAAGGCGAAGGACAGCGGCAACACGATCCTGCAAAAATCATTCCCCGGCGGCATGTTGACGATGACCGGCTCGAATAGCGCGTCGGCCCTCGCCTCCACTCCTGCCCGGTACATAATCGGAGACGAGCGTGACCGGTGGGCCCTAAGTGCCGGCACCGAGGGAGATCCGTGGTCACTCGCACAAGCGCGGCAGGCCACATTCTATAACGCGAAGGCGGTGGAAGTCTCGACGCCGACCATCAAAGGATCCAGCAACATCGAGACCAGCTACTACCAAGGCACGCAGGAGCGGTGGTGTCACCAATGCCCTGCCTGCGGAGAGTATAGCGAGATCACGTTCGACGACATCCACTTCGACCACAAGGTCAAGAAAACGCGCGGAAAAAAGAGCTACACCATCACCGGCACGATCGAGTGGGCCTGCCGCGAATGCGGGTGCCTTTCCCCCGAGGAAGTCATGCGCCGACAGCCGGCCAAGTGGATCGCGAACAACCCCGACGCATATGAGCGTGGGATCTGTTCGTACTGGCTCAACGCCTTCTCCAGCCCGTGGACACCATGGGAGAAGATCGTCCTGAGCTTTTTGGAGGCAAAGGACGACCCGCAGCGCCTGAAGGTCGTATTCAACACGCTCCTCGGCGAGTTATGGGAGGATCGGGGAGACCTCGAGGACGAGGATGCCATGCTTGCCCGCCGCGAGGACTATGGTCTCACGCCAGAAGGGATCCCGGTCGAGCTGCCCGACGGAGTGCTCGTCCTGACCTGCGGAGTAGACACGCAAGACAACCGCCTCGAGTATGAGGTGGTGGGCCACGGGAAGTACGGCGAGACATGGGGCATCCAAAAGGGCTACATCATGGGCCGGCCAGACAGTCCGGACGTATGGCAAACACTCGACGACGTGGTCGGCCGAGTCTACAAGTTCCGGAGCGGGCGCGGCCTCACAATATCGATCACATGCGTCGACTCTGGCGGCCACTACACGCAGGAGGTTTACGAGGCCTGCCGGGCAAGGCAGCACAAGCGCGTCTTTGCGATCAAGGGCCGGGGCGGCGATGGGATCCCCCTCGTCAACCCGCCGACCAAGGTGCCGATCCGCGACAACCGGAAGGTCACCTGCTGGCTGTATACGCTGGGAGTCGACGCCGGCAAGGCCACCATCATGTCGAACCTGAAGGTGCAGGAACCCGGGCCGAAGTATTGCCACTTCCCCCTCGGCGACCGAGGCTACGACACCAGCTATTTCAGCGGCCTGCTGTCCGAGAAGCTGGTGCTGAAGCGCACCCGCAGCGGCAACCGATGGACATGGGAGAAGCTGCCGGGCCACACGAGGAACGAGGCGCTTGACTGCCGCAACTACGCGCTGGCCGGACTGAAGATCCTAAACGTCGACATGGATGCTCTCGAGCGTCGCCTGAAGGGGCAGCCCGATCCGGCCCCGAAGCAGCAGCGCCCGGCACAAACCAAGCGGCGGCGACAACAGGATAAATATTTTAACGACTGGTAACCGAAGGAGGTGAGCGCCGTGAAAAGCAAGGCGCAAGTAGAAAAAGATTTAGCGACCAAGAGGGCCAGACTCGAGGCATACCGCCAGCGCGAGCTCGTCATGATCTCACCCGATGGCGTAAAGAGCTACGGCATCGGATCTCGCAACATTCAGCGATACGACATGGCCCTGAAGGACGTGCAAGACATGATCGCAAAGCTGGAAAAAGAAGTCGGAGAGTTCGAGGGCCTGCTGGCAGGCTGCAAGCCGCGCAAGGCGATGGGCGTAGTTCTCCGCGACTGGTAACGGTTAAACGCCTTCGGGCTTTAACATACGACGGGCCACCGGCGGGAGTTTACGCTCCTTTCCTCCTGCCGGCCCCGTCATTTTTATAAAAAGGAGGTGAGCACGATCAGATACGACGAAAGACTGGGGATATACATCCCCCACAGCGCCCGGCCGAGCAATAAAGGCTACGGAGACGCCGGAGCAAGCTGGCACAAGAAGGCCACCAAGGGCTTCGCTGCCCGGAGCGGCTCAGCCAGCGAAGATATTGACGCCAACAACCAGACTATGCGGCAGCGCGCTCGGATGCTCTACATGGCCAGCCCGGTCGCCACTTCGGCGATCAAAACGAACCGAACGAACGTGATCGGCGTCGGCCTGCAACTAAAAAGCCGGATCGACCGTGACGCGCTCGGAATGTCGCAAGAGGCGGCCGAAAAGTGGCAAACGAAAGCCGAGTCGGAGTTCGCATTATGGGCAAGGTCAAAAAGGGCGTGCGACGCCACCGGCGTCAATGACTTCTATGCCATGCAGCAGCTCGCGCTCGCATCGTGGCTTGTCAGCGGCGACGTGTTCGCGGTCGTCAAGCAATACGACCCCACGCCGCTTCAGCCGTACAGCCTGCGGCTTCACATTGTAGAGGCCGACCGCATTGCCACACCATCAGAAAGCGGCTTACTCGCACCACTGACAAAGACCACCGGAAAGGCAAGTAACGGAAACACCATCTTCGACGGCGTCGAGGTGGACAGGAACGGCGCGATAGTCGCCTACCACATCCGCAACACCTACCCGCTCGAGCTGGGGGCTGACTCCACAAAGTGGGCCCGCGTGCTGGCATATGGAGACAACACCGGCCTGCCGAACATCCTGCAAATTATGGATTCCGAGCGACCGGATCAGTACCGTGGCGTCAGCTACCTCGCGCAGGTGATAGAGCCCCTGCTCCAACTAAGGCGATACACCGAGAGCGAGCTCACGGCCGCAATAGTCGAGAGCTTCTTCACTGCCTTCATCAAGACCGAGTCTGACACCTCGGAGATGCCATTCAACGAGGTGGGCAGCACGCTGCCGGAGATCTCGCGCGACCCCAACGAGTACGAGATGGGCCCCGGACAGGTCAACGTCATGGAGCCGGGCGAGGATGTGACCTTCGCCGACCCTAAGCGACCGGCCAGCGGCTTCTCAAACTTTGCACGCTCCATATGCGAGCAGGTGGGCGCCGCTCTGGAGATACCCGCAGACCTTCTGCTCAAATCATTTAACGCAAGCTACTCAGCAAGCCGCGCCGCGCTTCTGGAGGCATGGAAGTCTTTCAGAATGCGTCGGGAGTGGTTTGCTAACGACTTCTGCCGTCCTGCCTACGAAATATGGATGGCCGAGGCTGTGGCACGCGGCCGCATATACGCCCCGGGCTTCTTCACGAACCCTGCCACGAGGGCGGCATACCTCGGCAGCGAATGGATCGGCCCGTCGCAGGGCCAGCTCGACCCGGTCAAAGAGATCACGGCCGAGATCCTTGCGGTGAGCGAGGCGTTCAGCACCCGAGAGCAGTCGACCATAAGACTCAACGGCGGCCAGTGGGATGCAAACGTCGACCAGCTCAAGCGCGAAAACGAGCTACTTGCAGAGGCGGCCGGTCAAGCCGGCGAAGGGGCCGGGCCCGCAACACTCACGAGCCTCATCAAGGCAGAGGTAATAAAAACCCTAAAGGAAGGTGAACAAATTGAGAAACAGTAAAAGCTCGCAGATCATCGCCGGGCCACCTGACGACAAGCCATTCGTCAAGTTCTGGAACATGGCGTCAGTCACCGAGGACGAGGGGGAAATCACCCTTTACGGCGACGTGATGAGCAAGCGACCGATCGACTGGTGGACGGGCGAGCCCCTCCCCGGGCTGTATATCACGCCCGAGGGCTTCCTCGAAGATCTGGAGACGATCAAGGACAAAAGCAAGATCACCATCAAGCTCAACTCCACCGGCGGCGATCTCTACACAGGCATTGCAATCCATAACGCGCTCAAAGGCCTTAAGGGCACCAAGACGGTCATCGTGGAAGGCATTGCTGCAAGCGCCGCGAGCGTGATCATGTGCGCAGGCGACGAGGTGCAAGTATACCCCGGCAGCATGGTCATGATCCATTGCGTGGCCGGCCTGATGTACGACTATTACACCATCGCAGACCTTGAGGTGGTGATCAAGGGCTTCGACGCAGCCGAGAAGGCCATCGCCGAGATCTACAAAGCCAAAACTGGAACCGAAACCAAGGCTATCCGCAGCATGATGAACGAGGAGACGTGGATGGTCGGCAGTGAGGCCGTAGACAAGGGCTTCGCCGACACGCTGCTCGACGAGAGCGGCCCCGATATGCTAATGAGCGCAGACAGGAAGATCCTGCTCGTCGCAGGCGTGCGCCATAACATCGAGGCCTTTGAAAAGATGCCCGGAAACATACCGGTCATCGCTAAAGGAAGCATCCCGCCCGCCAACCCGGCGGCTGGTGCAAATAAAGCCCCAAAAGGGCAAAAACACGAAGGAGGAAAACCCGAAATGAAAACTATCGAAGATCTCAGACAGGCATTTCCCGAGCTGGTCGCTCAGATCGAGCAGGCTGCCGGAGATGCCGCCCGTGCTGAGGCAGTCGTCGCCGAGCGGGAGCGCATTCAGGCCATTGAAAGCATTGAGGCCAGCGTGGGAGACCCCGAGCTCGTCAAAGACGCCAAGTACGGCGAAAAGCCCTGCAACGCGCAGGATCTCGCATTCAAAGCAATGCAGAAGCAGGCGGCCCTCGGCACAGAGCACCTTGCAAACGTAACGAAGGACGCAGAGGCATCCGGAGCCAAGGACGTGGGCGCAAAGCCCAACGGCGGCGACCCCAAGGACGGGGCCGACGACGAGGCTGAAATCGACGCGATCGTCAACATCTACAACACGACCAAAGGAGGTAAAAAGTAATGAGCAGACTCGATGAAAAAATTGGCACCATGGCCTACGACGGCCTGATTGTAGCCAACGAACCCGTCGCTGACGCGTTCAGCGTAATCATCCGCAAGGGCGCAGCGACCCTGAAGCGCGGCACCGTGCTCGCACTAAGCTCCAGAGATGGCAAGTTTGTCATTCTCGGCACCAGCGCCTTGCCGGCCACCGAAGCGGCTGACGCCGTTTACGAGAAAACAAACGACACCGAAATCGTGCAGGGCAAGACCTACTACACCAGAACAGGAGACCCGGGCAGCTACACCTACACCAAGGTGGCCGAGCCGAGCGCCGGGAGCCTAAGCACGTACTACGAAGTGACAACTCCGGCCACCGAAGCAGCCGACGCCGAAATCCTGACAGCCAACTGCATCCTCGCAGACCCTGTGGAGGTAACAGCGGAGGCCGACGTGGGGGCGATCGCCTACCGTACCGGACACTTCAACCGTGGGGCCCTGATCCTAAAAGAAGGCACCGCGCTGAGCGCAACCGACGAGGAGGATCTCCGCAAGGGCGGCATCCTGCTCAGTGATGCGCTCGGATATTAAGAGAGAAGAAGGAGGATAAAACAATGGCACTTGATATTTTTCGCACCCACACCCTGCTCAGGGCTGTGAGGCAGATCCCGCCCCTGACCACGTTCTTGAGGGATCGCTACTTTCCGACCAATGACGCAGCCGACGTGTTCGCGACCGACGACGTCCTCGTCGAATACAAGGACGGCAAAAAGAGACTCGCACCGTTCGTCGCACCCCGTAAGGGCGGCATGACCATCATGCGCGACGGCTACACCGTGGAGCGCTACACGCCCCCGTTCATCGCACCCCGTCGCGTGCTAACCATCGACGAGCTCAACAAGCGCGGCTTCGGTGAGGCGCTATACAGCACCCTCACTCCCGACCAGAGGCAGGCGGCCCTCATTTTGCAGGATGCTGACGAAATGGGCGAGATGATCACCAGACGCGAGGAGGCTATGGCTGCCGAGCTTCTGAGGACGAACGGGTACATCATGAAGCACTACGCTGACGACCTCAGCAAGTACGATGAGAAGGAGATCCGCTTCTACGAAGACGCCAGCAACCCTGCCGCCTACAACGTAACCAACGACTGGGATGAAAGCGGAGCCGCCATCATTGACGACATCGCAGCCATGGCCCGCCTGCTCACTGCGCGCGGCCTGCCGGCGACCGATCTGCTCGTGGCCCCTGATGTGGCTGACGCCATTCTGGCCGACGCCACGATCCAGAAGCTGCTTGACATCCGCAACTACCACATCGGATCCGTGGAGCCCGTCGAATTGCCCGCTGGCGCTGCAAGAGTGGCAGTCCTTAACATTAAGGGGCGCATGATCAGCGTTTACAGCTACGACGAGACCTACGAGGACGATGACGGCAACACGGTGCAGTACATCCCGGCCGGCTACGCGATCCTCACAGCACCGGCGGCCGGACGCACCCTTTACGGGGCCGTGTCGCAGGTCGAGCAGTCCGATGGCCTGTTCCACACCTACACAGGGCGCCGCGTGCCCAAGTATATCTCCAGCGCAGAAGGCAACACCCGCACCCTGACCCTCACAAGCTGCCCGCTGCTCATCCCTAACAACAAAAACGCATG
>WPCG01050561.1_pt1 | contig 9990 bp, 7 predicted proteins | sample 5403311 | NCBI WGS metagenome assembly WPCG01 (sample SAMN12869467, study PRJNA574797) | sludge metagenome | isolation source: wastewater treatment of Control | place: China:Beijing | collected 2019-05-17 | reverse complement strand
GGGAAGGACGATATTGACGGGGCGAAAGAAACGTATCGCAGCCTTCTTGCGCTTGCTCCTCATTCGAAACAAGCCCGGGCGGCGCTTCTTGCGCTTGAGCCGCCTGCAACCGACTCCAAAGAGCCCGTTCTTTCCGACGGCCGTTCCATCCCGCTATCCGAACATGTCGATGGAGCGGCTTCCTTCGATATCGCGTCCGCAGGCCCAACAATGGCGCCTGAAGTTTCGAGAGAAGCCGAGCAATCGGCCGATGTTGCCCGTCCGGAAGAACGGATCGGAAAAACGACGGCTGAGGCCCTGGGAGAAGAAGAAACAACGCCGCCTGTTATTCCTCCGGGCAGCGGTGTATCGTCGCCTCATGTTTCTAAAAATGCCGTGGCGACATCTCTTCTTTCTTCCGGCGATACTCTTCCGGAAAAGACCGATCCCGCCGTCGAGAAGGCGGAGAAAGAGGAGTTCAGCCAAAGGATTGTTCTCGTCTCTGCTGAGAAAAAAACCGCGAGCGATGCGCCTCTTCCTGGCGACGAAATCCATACAACGGAGGAACTCGTTCCGGCAGAATCGAAGGAACCCCCAATAAAGAAAGCCGCGTCGCCGAAGACGCCGCACAACGGACGTGTCGTCAAGGCGACGGTGTCGCCTGTACGTTCTCTTCCCCGGCAATCGCCGAGGGCTCCCGCTCCAGGTGAAACCGATCAAAAGACTCGTTCTGCGCCCGCGAAAAGCGAAGAGAGAGTTCTTGAGACGAGCCGTTCATATAATCTCTCCGGAGAGTATTCGAAAGCGGCCCAAAAGGCTTCGGAGGCTCTTCACGTCCAGCAATCGCCGGAGGCGCTCTCGAATCTTGGCTACGCTCATATCGGTATGGGCAACTACCCGGCGGCGTTTACCGCCTACTGGAGACGCCTGTTGCTTTCTCCGACACTACGGAACGTTTCTCTCGAACCCCCGGCATTCCTCTCTCTTCCGTTTCAAGAAGGGCGCTGGAAAGAGATCCCTGCTCCGAATCCAAAAGATCTTCCAGGTGTTGTCGGCAGTGAGAAAATCGTTCTTCTGCCGGGTGGGAACGCAGTTCTCTCAGGAGTTCTTCCCGGCAAGGAATATCTTTTCGAAGCGCTGCGGATAAATCCGGCGGAGAAAGACGTCTATCTCAATCTTGCATTGAGTTATCTTATGATGCAGAATCAGGGAGTCTCTTCGGCGTCTCTTTCCGCCTCTCCGGCTGGAAGCGAGAATGAAAAAGCGCTCTATCTTGCCCTACTTGCCCATGCCCTCCGTGTAAAGAAGGCGGACGAGCAGTCGGATCAGTTTCTCAATGCGGCGGCTGCAAGAGCCTCTGGAGAAGTATTGCGTTTCGTTCGTTCTCTGGAGACGAAATCAGCTTCCGATACAAAGTAAAATGCGGATGCGCGTCCGGACGCTCTTCATGCACACGGGCCGGCTCAAAGCGGGCTTTGAATTAGCGGATCGAGGAAGAGCTTTTCAATACAGCTGATTTACTATATACTTGCCTTTGGACTGTCTGTTCCATACTCGCCCTGAGAGGGCTTGCTGCAAGCGGCCCAAGGCTGACTTCTGTGGTGAATGGAGAAGCGTGCAGACTCGGAGCACTTTATTTTTATGGGCGGTGATTAATCGATGAATGCAACGAAAGTTGACGAATTGGGAAAGAAGTACATGCGACAGTACTCTCTTTACCGCGAGTTTGCCGCGAGGGCCTGCAATCTTTTGGTGAACCTTGTGGAGCAGGACGGCATTCAGTTGTATAACGTGTCCGGAGAGGCAAAATCACCGGAGGGTTTCCTCCGGATGTATGAGGCTCTCGCCGAGGGAGTCCCCTCCTCTCTTTCGGAAATCGCCGATCTCTGCACCGTAAAGATTCTCGTCCATTTCCCCGAGGATGTAGAGAAAGTTGAACGGATTGTTCAGCAGGAGTTCCTTGTGGATATGGCGCGGTCCGTAACATCGGCAAGCTTGGACGATCCCGATCGTTTCGGTTATCCCGCCGTGTATTATACGCTCTCACTAAGCCGTGCACGGGCTGCGATGCGAGAATGGAACAAATACAAGGACATCCCGTTTTCCTTGGAGATACGTACGGTGCTTCAGGAGGTCTGGGCTGCCAATACACCGAAAGTGATGCTTCCGACGGACACGACCACTAAAAAGAAATTGCAAAGAAAACTCTTCAGGGTCGGCGCTCTCCTTGAAGAAGCAGACGAGGGATATTTTACTCTTTGGGAATCCGCTCGAGAATCCGCCATGCCCGTTACCGCCCCTGTCGCTGCTGTTGAACCTGTCGCTTCAACCCGGCGCGTTTTCGACAGAACCGCATTGAGACAGTATTTCCAAGAACACGAAGAAATCCCTCGCCGGTGGGCGGAGATCGCTTCGGATGTCGGTTTCCCCCCGTTCAGGCCGGATCCCGAGTATCTGGAGACCAGCCTCTCATATCTTTGGGACATTCTTCGAGCCGCCGAAATGGATTCTCCCGACGAATTCCAGCGGTTTATCGCCTCTCTCGAAGAAGAGGAGAAGGGGAGAGAACAAATTGCGACAGTGCATAAAGCGTTCGAAAGAGAAGCGCAGTCGTGGAGAGTCGACGGGTATTCCGCTCTTTTCCTGCTGGTGCTGAATCTGAAATGGGATGTTTTGCAGAGCAAGGACCTTGTGGATCTGAATATCAAGAGAGGTTCCGACAGGATCAAAGGAATTCTTTAGGGAGTTTCGCATTTTTCCCGCTTTTCGGATGGGGAGTAGCGCTTCGCTCTCCCCATTGTTTTTGGCTTGCCAGAAAGGAAGAGCGTTATGGATACAATAGCCCGGCTGCCGGGGAGAGGCGACAATGCTATTATTTGCGGAGGGAACCAAACGAATTTCAGAGTCCTGCAAATAGCTGGGCAACTCCCTTTTTCCGAACTCTCTTTCCCCATTTCTTCCTCTTCTTCCATCCCGGATACGCTTTTTTTCGCGGGGAAAGGCCCGGAAGACCGGAAGCTGCTTGAGAAGTGTCTTGAGCTTCCTCTTTCGTTTCTTGTGCTTGGAGGCAGTTGGCCTCGGAATCTCCCTCTTCCTCTCTGTTCCAGGGCAAGAAAAAATGGAATACGTATTCTTGGTCCGCGGAGTGAGGGCATCTACGTACCGAGCATGCAACCGCATATCGCCGGGAACACCGCGCTGCTTGCGGATGGGGGCGATATTCTCGTCCGGTGTCTCTCCGCCTTTCAAAAAAGGAGAGTCTCTCCCCGGTATGCCTTCTCCTTCGGCGGGGTTGCGGATTTTTCTCCTCTGGAAGCGGCTTCTTCGATTCTTCAAACCGATTCTCAAACCGATTTTTTTGTGTTTATTCTGAAAGAACTGCGTGAAGGACGCAGGTTTCTCGATTTTGCATCGGATGCCGCAGAGAAAGGAAAAAGAATCGCCGTTCTCCTTCTCAGCCAGTCAAAATACACTTTTCGTGAGGAGACGGCGGCCTTGAAGCAGTTCGGCGTGGTCCAACTGAACGATATTCAAGAGATTGTCGACGGAGCCCTTGCCTTTCTGGCCTTGAAGAACATCCAGCTTCCACGTCTGAAGGAATGTGCGTTTCGTACCTCCTCCGATGAACTTTCCTTGCTTATGAAAAAAGAGGCGGAGCGAGTAGGATTTACTCTTCAAAAGAACGCACAGGCTACCTCCTCTCTTCTGATCGATGTTCTTTCCGGCACCGATTCACTGGATTCCGTTCAGCGACGAAGGCGACGCATTGAACAGTCAGGTCGACTGTCGGTGTTCACATCTCCGACGGAAAACGCTGTGTCCGAAGAGAAGCTCTATTCGGCGAAAATCCCTTTTATTCCCGGTATCCGCCGTTGTTTCAGCGCGTTGCAGCTGGTCTTCGGGGGCGGCCCGGCTGTGTATCCGGCTCCGTCCGGAGGCGCTCATCCCACAAAGTGCCCTCTGCATCCTCGTCCGACCGAATATGACGCCAAAGTGCTCCTTCGAGCGTACGGCATACCTGTTGCGAGAGAAGCTCTGTCTCATTCCCTTCCCGAGGCCTTGACCGCTGCGGAGACAATAGGCTACCCCGTTGCTCTCAAGGTGATGTCTCCGTCTATTCTGCGGAAAACGGAAGCGCGCGTTATCGCTTTGGACGTCCAGAACGAGGAAGAACTCAAGAACGCCTACGGCCGAACGCTTGAGAAAGCGCGGATCGCCAACCCTTCGGCCAGGATACGGGGAGTCCTTGTACAAGAAATGGTACATGGCGGAACGGAATGGCGTATGGAATACCGGAGAAATCCGTGTTTCGGACCAGTGGTCGAAATGAGTATCAGCGGCATTTTCGGAGAAATTTTTCCGGACGGCGTCCTGAGGGCGGCTCCCTTCGACAGGGAAGAGGCTCATATGATGATAAAAGAATCGAAGGGATATCCTCTGCTGCTCGAAGGGTGGAGGAGAGATCGTCTTGACATCGAGGCGTTTGCTTCTGCCCTTGCCGCCTTTTCACGCCTTGCATACTGCGAAAAAGAGATTGCCCGCCTTGATGTCAATCCGGTTTTCGTAAATAGGACTGGTGTTTTGGTCGTGGATGCATTTATCGAAAGGAGAGGTGGAAAGAAATGACTGCTTTGATATGTGGGGCGCTGGGGTATCTTGCGGGCTCTTTCCCTACCGGTTACTTGGCGGCTCTTTGGGTAAAGGGAGTGGATATACGGACAATCGGGTCGGGAGGTACGGGAGCGACGAACGCCGGAAGGCTTCTCGGAAAAAACTGGGCGAAGGCGGTTGCGATAGTGGACATGTTGAAAGGCGCGGTCCCGATGCTTTTCGCAAGGTGGTGGGGCATTGCGGACCCATGGCTTATTTCGCTTATTGGTTTTGCCGGTGTCGTGGGGCACAACTATCCTGTGTGGCTCTCTTTCAAAGGAGGAAAGGGAGTCGCGACGTCCTACGGTGTTGCATTCTTCCTGTATCCGCACCTCTCTTTCTTCGTCGCGCCGGTTGGCGGTCTTGTGTGGCTGCTGGTTCTTAAAGCAAAAGGGTACGTTTCCTTGGCTTCCATGACGTCTCTCTGTTGCCTGCCTCTTTTTGCGCTCGCTCTTTCTTTCCCGCTTCCGTATGTTCTGGTACTGTGCGCGCTCGCCTTGCTTGCTGTTTTTCGTCACAAAGACAATATCAAGCGTTTACGAGAAGGAAAGGAAAATCGCTTCGGTAAGCACGGGAAATCCTAAAAAAGCCGAAAGAACAGGAAACCCGAAGGAAAAAGAGCTATTGCCTCCGTTCGATTCTGCAGTTTGCGAAGAGTAGTCTTCGCGACAGCTCTTTGAGCGAGCGGCCCGACCGAGGTCGTAATATAACTCGCCGGTCGGGTCGCTCTAAAGAGGGAGCTCCTGAAGGAACCGCTGCACTGCATCTTCGGTTGGCTCCCTTTATTTGAAAAAATGCTGTTTCCCGATGAACACCTCCCTTCGTGTTGACTAATACTGACCATTAGCGTAGAATAGCCTGTGAATACTGCCCGGTTCACGAAACGAAAACGGGAGTTGCGCTTGCGCTCCGTTCGATGGGATGATCGCGGATTATCCTGATCGTGATGGATATATGTTTCGATTATTTTTTTTCGCGTATGGAATATGTAACCTGGAGGGAATACAATGGCAAGTTTGACACGAGTCATCGAAAACTACATCAATAACCTTTTCTCCGAAATGGATGAACAGACAGTCTCGCTTCGGAGAAAGGAGCTCGCGGAGATTTTCGGGTGTGTCCCGAGCCAGATTAATTATGTCCTCCGAAGTCGCTTTACACCCGAGCGAGGGTTTATTGTCGAGAGCCAGAGGGGCGGTCATGGGTATATTCGAATAGTCCGTATATGCTACGATATACCGGAAGAGAAGATAAACCATATCGATGAAATAGTCGGAGATTCCATTTCCGAGCAGGAAGCCCGGCGTATTCTTGCTTCGCTTCAGGAGCGAGGAATGATTGATTCGAGAGAAAGACTCCTTATCGAAGTGGCGTTACGCCACACCGACGAACTGGGGAGCACCGAGTTCGATATCTCTCCCTACAAAAGAGGCGCCCTGGCGGCGGAATTGCTGAAGCGTATGCTTCGAAGTCTCGCTTTGGCCTGATGGCAGGATGAGAACGACCCTTCGGGGTCAAGTAAAGGATGGTTCGGAATGTGGCATTTTTTCACGGAACGCGGCAGGAAAGTGGTGCAACTGGCACACAGAGAGGCTCTCCGTCTTGGACATGACGTTGTGGGAACAGAACATGTTTTACTTGCCATACTCTCTGAAGGGGAAGGGGCGGGGGTACAAACCCTTGAAGCTCTTGGAGTGAATCTTGCCGAGCTGCGCTCTCGAATTGAAAGTACCGTCGGCAAATCTCATCCGATTTTAAAACCGGTGGATTTGCCTTTGAGTCCTCGGGCGAAGAGAGTTTTTGATCTTTCCGTCCGTGAAGCGCGGAATATGGGCGTGAACTATGTCGGCACGGAGCATATCCTTCTCGGTATCCTCGCGGAAGGAGAGAGCGCGGCTGCCCGCGTTCTACTCGGGCTCGGCATCGATCATGCGATTATGGCAAAAGAGATCATGCGTTTTCTCGAAGGGGAAAACGGTTCCGGCAAAGGAACGGAGACTTCCGCGGACAACCGCCGGAAGAGCGGACGTTCGAAAACACCGACACTGGATCAGCTTGCATTGGATCTCAGTGAACGGAGCCGGAACGGCGAACTTGACCCCGTTATCGGAAGAAACAAGGAAATTCGAAGAATTGTCCAGATACTCTCCCGAAGGACAAAAAACAACCCTGTGCTTATCGGAGAACCCGGAGTTGGAAAAACTGCGATCGTCGAGGGATTGGCGCAAAAAATCATGGAGGGAGATATCCCCGAGCTTCTGAAAGATAAAAAGGTGATGCAGCTCAACATGGGGAATCTCGTTGCGGGAACGAAATACAGGGGAGAGTTCGAGGAGCGCATGCGCAAGCTGGTTAAGGAACTCTCCGAAGGACGCGACGTTATTCTCTTCATCGACGAAATTCACACTATTGTCGGCGCCGGAGGCGCCGAAGGCGCGGTGGATGCGGCGAACATTCTGAAACCGAGCCTTTCCAGAGGGGAATTCCAGGTTATCGGAGCCACCACCTTGGAAGAGTACCGCAAGCATATCGAGAAAGACGCCGCACTCGAAAGGCGTTTCCAGCCGGTATATGTTCAGGAGCCGTCCGTGGACGACTCCATTCGTATTCTGGAAGGACTCAGAGACAGGTATGAATCGCACCATAAGGCCAGGATACAGGATGACGCCCTGGAAGCCGCCGCTCGTCTTTCCGCCCGCTATATTATGGACAGACGTCTTCCCGATAAAGGGATCGACCTTATCGACGAAGCCGCGGCCAGGGCGAGGATCAGAACTATGGAGCCCCCCGAAGAACTGAAGGAGCTCGAACAGCGTCTTGAAGAAATTCGAAAAGAGAAGGAAGCCGCCGTAGACGGCCAGGAGTTTGAGCAGGCTGCGAAACTGCGCGACGCCGAGCGCCTGCTTTTCGAAAAGCTTGAAGAGAAGCGGAAAAATTGGAGGTCCGGGAGAAACGATTCTCAGCCGGTGATTACCGGTGAGGATATTGCGGATGTTGTTGCGGAATGGACCGGTATCCCGGTGTTTCAAATCACCGGGGAAGAGTCTTTGCGCCTTCTCGGAATGGAGCGCGAGATCGAAAAGAGGCTCGTAGGGCAGAGCGAGGCCGTCGCGTCGGTTGCAAAGGCTATCAGACGCGCGAGGAGCGGCCTGAAGGACCCGAAGCGTCCAATAGGGAGTTTTTTGCTGCTTGGACCTACAGGAGTGGGCAAGACCGAGCTGGCGAGACGACTGGCTTCTTTCCTCTTCGGGACGGACGATTCGATGATTCGTCTTGATATGAGCGAGTTCATGGAGAAACATGAAGTGTCGAAGCTCATAGGCGCGCCTCCCGGATATGTGGGGTACGAAGAAGGGGGAAAGCTCACGGAGGCCGTGCGTCGCCGCCCTTATTCGGTGGTGCTTTTCGATGAAATTGAAAAAGCGCATCCCGACATTTTCAACCTGCTTCTCCAGATACTCGAAGATGGCCGTTTGACCGACAGTCACGGCCGAACCGTGGACTTCCGCAACACCGTGATTTTGATGACCAGCAACGTCGGCGCAAGAGACGCGGCGAAGGGCTCTCCTCTCGGGTTCGCCGGATCGGGCAACGATGACCCGTTCGATTGGAGCCGCCTCAAAAGCGCTATTCTTGACGAAGTGAACCGTATTTTCCGTCCGGAATTCATCAACCGTGTCGATGAGAGCATTGTTTTCCGTCCATTAGGTCGAGAAAGTGTCGCCGCGATCGTAGACATTATGTTCGCCGATGTCTGTTCTCGATTGTCGGGCCAGGGAGTGGAGCTGACTGTTGCGGATGAAGTGAAGGACCTGGTGCGCGAGAAAGGGTATCAGCCCAAGTTCGGCGCCCGTCCTCTCAGAAGGACGATACAGTCGCTCGTCGAAGATCCCCTTGCCGATTTTCTTCTGGAAAACGGCGCTTCGAAGGGGTTGCACGTAGGGGCGGCTGTTTCCGGGGGGCATGTTTCTTTCAGCTTCGTTCCCGCGGCGGCGGAAGTTCCCTTGGAGGAGCATGTGCGTGAGACTGTGCATCAGTAGTTCCCCGGTTGTCTTCGGGCGCCTGAAAGGAGGCTGTCATGGACGGTTCGTCGCTTTGGTTCTATTTTCTGCTCTTTTTTGTTGTCTTTCCCTATTTGAAGCAGCAATCGCTTCGATGGAGGCGTTTCACTTCGCTTAAAAATTGTGAGAAGAGGCGCCGTTCCCGTATTATCACTTTGATTCACCGCCAGGAGAGCATGGGGTTCTGGGGGATGTTCTCCAGAAACTTCATCAACATCGAGGACTCCGAAGAGGTTCTTCGCGCTATACGTTTAACCTCCGACGATACTCCTATAGACCTTATCATCCATACCCCCGGAGGTCTTCTCCTGGCGGCGGAACAGATTGCCCGCGCTTTGAAGAACCATCCGGCAAAGGTTACCGTTATTGTTCCGCATTACGCCATGTCGGGGGGCACTCTTATCGCTCTTGCCGCCGACGAAATTTTGATGGACCGGCACGCGGTTCTCGGTCCTGTGGATCCTCAGATAGGCCAGTACCCTGCGGCCTCCATCCTGAAAGCTGTGGAAGAGAAACCCGTCAGCGAGGTTGACGACAATACGCTGATTCTTGCGGATATTTCCAGAAAGGCCATCCGCCAGACGAAAAGCTTTGTTTTCGAGCTTCTGAACGAAAGAATGGGAGAGGAAAAAGGGATGGCGCTCGCGGAGGCGCTCACCGAAGGCCGATGGACTCATGACTACCCGATAGGAGTCGACGAAGCGACATCTCTCGGACTTCCGGTTGTGCTCGATGATTACGACTCCTTCTGCAACATTATGGGGTTGTATCATCAGTCCGTGACGGAGAGACCGTCCGTCCAGTATATTCCCGTCCCGTATCCCGGGCGTCCTTCCGGAAATTGAAAGGCCGGTGCGAAAAATGAGAAAGTCCGGAAAGTGGCGTTCGAGTTTTCTTTTTCTCCTTCTTCTTTCTTTCGTAGGCGCTCAGCCGCTCGCCGCATTTGCGGCGGCCGGGAAAGAAATCGTGCTTACTGTCGACGACGAGAGGGTTTCAGTTGATGAGATTTTCTATCTTTTAGGTCTTCAGTCCGGGGCCGGCACGACGGCCGGTCCTCTGCTTGCCGCTCGGATGACCCCGACGGAGAGAGATGCGTTTCTTGAACAAGTCGCCCGAGCGATTCTTTTCTCGAAGGGGGCGATTATCCGAGGGTTGCATCTCGACCCGGGAGTTTCGGCCCGTATCCGTTGGAATCGCATCAATACGCTTGCCGAGGCGTATATCGGCAGCATGGCCCCTTCGCTCTCCTTCGACGAGAAGGCTTTGCGAATTCATTTCGAAAACAACCGGCAAAAATACC
>WPCG01073909.1_pt1 | contig 9996 bp, 12 predicted proteins | sample 5403311 | NCBI WGS metagenome assembly WPCG01 (sample SAMN12869467, study PRJNA574797) | sludge metagenome | isolation source: wastewater treatment of Control | place: China:Beijing | collected 2019-05-17 | reverse complement strand
GCTACGAGCTGCATCGCGTGTGGGTGCTGGAGGGGACGCTCAAGGAAGGCTATCGCCACCTCTACGGCAAGCGCGTCATGTACCCGAATATGCCATGCACATGGCGCCATGAACAAACACCTCAATTTCAGCTCCGGTTTCTTGACAGACTTTGGCGATCTCTTCCCGGGTTAACTCCCGAGCCATGACCAGACGGGCGAAGCCCATGTCTTCCCAAAACTTCGCCGCTCTGTAATTCACCGTATTGGCCTGGGTGCTCAAGTGTAAGGGAATGCTAGGTGCATACTGTTTTGCCAGGGCTGCAACCCCAACATCAGCCACAATCAAGCCATCCACCTTAAGCTCTTCAAGCTGGGTGAGATAATCTGGAAGTAAATCTATTTCATCGTTGTGGGCGAAGACGTTCACTGTTACATAAATCTTCACCCCACGCTGGTGAGCTATCTTAAGCACGTCTTGTAACTCTTCCATACTAAAGTTGCCGGCCTTGGCCCTCATACCGAAGGCTTTTCCCGACAAATAGAGGGCATCGGCTCCATATTCCATGGCAACCAGAGCCTTTTCCATGTTGCCAGCTGGAGCCAAAATCTCTGGAATCTTCACTGTAAATCCTCCTAATAGCCTAGAAGACGCCTCGCCCGCAAATGATCATTATACGTTTCGGTAAACTCATGGGTCCCATCTCTCCTGCTTACAAAGAAAAAGTAACTAGTTTCAGCGGGATTCAAAACCGCCAGCATAGACGCGAGTCCGGGGCTAGCAATGGGACCAGGTGGTAAACCACGATTTCGATAAGTGTTGTAAGGCGAGTCTATTTCTAGATCTCGATAGAGCACCTGAGGGCGCTCCTCTGTCGTAACATAACGAACTGTGGGATCAGCCTGCAGGGGCATATCAATGGCTAGACGATTCAAATAAACTGAAGCCACGATAGGTCTTTCATGATCCACCATTATCTCTCGTTCAACAATAGAGGCCAAAGTTGTCACTTCATGCAAAGAAAACGAACTCTTCTCCAGTAAAGGAACAATCTTTTCATCTGTCACCCGCACATAGCGCCCAACCATTTGACCAATCAAATCCTCTTCTGTTTGCCCCTCATTGAAGTAATAGGTATCAGGATACATATAACCTTCTAAGGAGTCTACGGGTAAGTCAATGGGCAAGGTATCACCGAAAACCAAACGCGCATCGGACGCTAGCTCAATAAATCGGTCTCGATCAGCCAAACCCTTATCAGACAGTACGGTAGCAATCTGCTTGATCTCAAACCCTTCTGGAATAACCACGGTGATGGTTTGGACCCGTCCATAGCGCAAATGCTCAATAACTTCCACAGGCGTCATCTGGGGATTCAAAAGGTAGGACCCAGCCTGAAGGCTTTGTTCCGCCCCCTCTATTTTCAGAAGAACATAAAATAGTTGAGGGTTACCTATAATCCCTTCTTCGTCTAAAAGGGCAATAATTTGCCTTGCAGTCATCCCTTGTGATACACGGATGATTTTGCTTAACGCAGCGGGGTCTGAGCTTAACGGTTGATTGCCCACTATTCTCAGTAGACCAAAAGTAATTGTGCCGAGAAGTAGCATCATGAACAGAAAACGGACCACACCAAGCCAGGTCCGTTTCAAGTTTGCTCGCAGACTACTTTCGGGCATAGAATACACCCCCAAAGGAAAGTGGATTATTCCACTTCGTCGGACTCTAAAACTGCCACTACTCTTTCAAACTCATCATCATCTTCAATATCCATGAGAGTTTCTTCTCCATTCTCATCGACTTGAACCTTAAAAATATAGGCTTGTTCATCGGGTTCATCCTCAGGCATTAAAACAGCGTACAGTTGCTCATCAATCTCCAAGTATTCTAGAATGGTAAATACATGCTCGGTCTCGTCCTCATCGATAAGTACAATTGTGTTGTCCATTTCATGGTAGTGATTGTGGTCATGGTCATCATGTTTGTGAGACATTATATCTCCTCCTTCAAAACGTAGCTTTTACCGCTTACGATCCAAATATGCTTGTAAAATGACTGCGGCAGCCACCTTGTCAATCACTTGACGGCGCTTTGCCCGACTCACATCTCCCTCAAGCAAGATGCGTTCCGCGGCGACAGTTGAAAACCGCTCATCCCAATATTCTACTGTTAGCCCAAATTCCCTTTCCAACTTGGCGCCAAAGGAGTAAATTTTCTCCGCTTCAGGACCATAGCTACCATCCGTCCTGCGGGGCAGACCAACGACGAATTTTTCCACCTTATACTCTTCAATTATGGCGCCCAAGGCAGCAAGATCATCTTTTCGGGACTTGCGCCGTATCACAGTAACACCCTGGGCAGTCCAGCCCATTGGATCACTGACAGCCACTCCGATTGTCCTATCACCGACATCTAAACCTAATAGTCTCATGGACAGACTCCTTTAGATCACTTTAATTGCAAATTCGGGGCAGCCTGCGCCACAATACCCACAAAAAACACACTGGTCAGGCAAACCGACCTTAGCGTGACCATTCTTGATCATCAACGCCCCATTAGGACAGGCCTTAACACAAGATCCGCAACCTATACACCAGTCATCAATGTGGAGACGCCTGGTAGTGGGCTGCGGGGCTGCCACGTCGCGGTGTCCGTTAAAGAAAGCAACGTTATGTTCCACTTCATCCACCGCTTTCATACCCACCGCGATAGAGTGGATCTCAGGTTTCTGCAGCAAGTAACCAAGTGCTGAGGACCAGCTACCCAAAAGATGTCCCCCACCTAGGGGTTTCATAGCCACAATACCCTTGCCAAGACTAACCGCCTCCAAGATGGCCTTAAGCATGTCTCCTTGGTTACCACCCTGAATACCGATACCAGTCATATTGATTAATGGAGAAATGACGTCGATCTCTGGAATGGCACTAGCGGCTCTGACCGCATCAACATGATGGGTGGAGATCCCCACGGCCTGGACCAATCCTGCTTTTTTTGCTTCCCAAAGTACCTCTAGAGCTGGCCAATGCCCCCGCAAGGTGTGGCCGGACTCTTGTTCGTGAAGCATAAAAACGGAAACACAATCTAAATCAAGCCCTGCTTGCGCCTGCTGGAGGCTTTGAAGCATCCCCTCTTTGGTATAGGCATAGGACTTGGTAGTTATCACAATCGGCAGATTCCCATCATAAGCCTGTAAAGCCACTCGGATATGCTCATAGGTTTGGTACAACTCTGCAGTGTCAACGAAATTTACCCCTAGATCAAAAGCCCTGCGCAGGATCTCGCCCCCTTGTTGGGGAGAAAGACCCCTCTGCAAGGGGCCCATAGTCAACGCACCAAAACATAATCGTGAGACCTTAAGGCCTGTTTGGCCCAACTCTCTGTATTCCAAACCCTATCTCCCTCTATCGCCGTTTAAATAAAACACCGAGTGTATTCGGGCCTGGTTTAAAACCTATTCCCTTATTCCACTTTTTTAAGGTAGTGCTTCACCAATTCCTCGAGAATAATATCCCTGTCGATTTGCAGGATAAGCGAACGTGCACTTCTATGACTTGTGATGAATGTGGGATCTCCAGAAATTAGATATCCAACGATTTGCCCAAAGGGACTATACCCTTTATCCTGCAGTGCTTCATATACATGCTGTAAGATCGTCCGTACCGCCTCAGGTTCGTCCCCCAACGATTGATAACTAAACAACGTTGTCTTGTCATGGGTATCACTCATGGTACCCCCCCTTGCACAGCTTCTCTTTAGATTCTATTCTCTAACTATCGGTTGATTCCCTCCAGTTGTGCTCTGAAGAACTCTTTACTCTTATCCAACGCTTCCGTCAGTTTTTCAGGTAGACGACCCCCGGCCTGAGCCATATCAGGCCTTCCCCCTCCGCCACCTCCACAAATCTGGGCAGCCTGCTTCACAGCGTTGCCTGCATGGACACCCTTTTGGGCCAAGGACTTAGACACCATACTGAGCAACAACACCTTATCTTCAACCTTGGATCCGAGCAAAATTGCCACGGGCTCTAGGCGGTCTCGTATTCGATCTCCTAGGGAGCGCAATTCCTCAGCCTGTTCGGCCTGGACCTCCGCCACCACAACGAATGCGTCACCTATCTTTTCAGCTCCCGCGATTAGAGCGTCTAGCGAGCCAAGAACACTTTCTGTTTTGAAACTCGATATGTCCTTCTCAAGCTTACGGTTCATCTCCAGAAGTCGTTCTACTTGCTCAGGAAGGTCGTCCGCCGGTACCTGTAGTTTGCCTTGGAGCTCGCCGAGAATCAGCTCTTGTGCACGGACATGAGTTAAGAGCTCTCCACCCACAACTGCCTCAATTCTTCTTACCCCAGCGGCAACGCTACCCTCGGAAAGAATCTTGAAGAGCCCAATCTCGCCTGTAGAGCTTACATGCGTTCCGCCACAAAGTTCGAGGGATTCCTCGCCTACTTGAATCATGCGTACCTCGTCTTCGTACTTCTCTCCAAACAAGGCTATCGCGCCTCGTTTCTTTGCATTCTCTAAATCCGTTACCGTTGGGATAACGGGTGAATTCCTCAAGATTTCGCCATTCACCTGGTCCTCGATGCGTCTTAGCTCAGTACCACTCACGGCCTGGAAATGCGTGAAGTCAAAGCGCAAGCGCCTAGGGCCCACATAGGATCCAGCTTGATTTACATGATCACCCAAGACATCCTTGAGAGCTCGGTGCAAGAGGTGTGTTGCGGTATGGTGGCGAGCAGTCTCTAAGCGGTGGTTTCCTGCAATAACTGCCCGAGCGCTACTACCGATGCCTAAATATCCCTCTTCGACGACGCCTAGATGGCTTATTAACCCCTTCACCGGCCTACGCACATCAGAAATGCGCACCCGACCCGTTTCGGTTTCAATCAAGCCTTCATCGGCAACTTGGCCGCCGCCCTCTGCATAAAATGGGGTTTTTTCCAGAATCACGGCCACCTGCTGACCTTGCTCGGCCTTGTCCACCCCATGCCCATCCACAATAAGCCCTACAATCTGGGTCACAGTACTGTATTGCTCATAGCCGATAAACTCTGTTGTCACCGATCCGGCCAGTTCCTTATAGGCTTCTAGGCCGCGATCAAGGTAGCCATGGGCTGTGCGGGCTTGTCTAGCACGTTCTCTTTGTGCCTTCATGGCCTTTTTGAAGCCTTCTTCGTCAACAGTAAAGCCATCATCTATCAAAATTTCCCGCGTCAGATCAATGGGAAACCCAAAGGTGTCGTAAAGTAAAAATACATCTTTACCCTCGATTTCGGTGGTCCCTGCTTTTCTGGCCTTCTGGGCGAGATCGTGTAATAGACGCATTCCCTGTTCTAGGGTTTCATTAAACCTCTGTTCTTCTAGGCCAATCACCTTTGTTATATAGTCCGCTCGCTCCAATAACTCAGGATAAGCATCCTGCATCTGCTCAACAACCCAAGCCACCACTTGATTCAAGAAAGGGCCACCAATACCAAGCAAGCGGCCGTGGCGTATCGCTCTACGGAGCAATCGGCGCACGACATACCCGCGTCCTTCATTGCTAGGAAGTACACCATCCCCAACTAGGAAAGTGATAGCACGGACATGATCTGCAACCACTCGCAAGGATACATCATGGTTAGGATCATCACCATAGGCGACCGAGGCCAGGTTAGCTACCCCATCGACAACCGGGCGGAGATTGTCCACTTCAAAGATGCTCGTTTTGCCTTGTAAAAGGGCTGCTACGCGCTCTAGCCCCATACCGGTATCAATACTCTTCTTCCCCAGAGGCGTATAAGTATCTCCCTCTTGATGAAACTGAATGAAAACGAGGTTCCAAAACTCAAAATAGCGATCGCAATCACAGCCGGGCCTACAATTTGGATCATCGCAACCCAATTCTCGGCCTCTATCAATGTGGATCTCCGAACAAGGGCCACAAGGCCCCGAACCCGTCTCCCAAAAATTGTCTTTCTTGCCCAAACGAACAATTCGGTCAGCGGGCACGCCCACATGGTTATGCCAAATATCAAAGGCTTCGTCATCATCTAAGTAAATGGACACCCATAGCTTCTCAGGAGGCAAGTGCAGATGTTCCACAACAAACTCCCAACTCCATGGGATAATTTCTTTCTTGAAATAGTCACCAAAAGAAAAGTTGCCGAGCATTTCGAAGAAGGTGCCGTGACGATCCGTCTTGCCTACATTGTCAATATCGCCGGTTCGGATGCACTTTTGGCTTGTAGCTATCCTCGGGTGCACGGGCTTCTCTAAGCCCAGGAAATGACGCTTAAAGGGTACCATTCCAGCTACTGTCAACAATAGCGTTGGGTCCCCATGGGGAATAAGCGACGCACTCGGCAAAATACGATGATCCTTGCTCTGAAAAAAATCCAAGAACATTGTACGAATCTGGTTAACGGTCATTGTGTGCTTATTCATAACATACCGCGAGCGCGGTTCCCCCCATTCATTCGCAAGGCCGTAAACGCCCTGATTACCTCAATATTACCGAACCGGTGCCCTATTGTCAACTCAGCAACAAATCGCATAGCCCCAGAAGAGGGCTGCCTATCCCTCTTCATATGGTCGACGCAGAAAAAAGAACGCCAGGATAACGCGTATCATCGCGGCAATGGGGATCGCCACTAGCATGCCAATGATTCCCATCAGATCTGCGCCCACAAAGACAGCAAGAATGACGACCAAGGGGTGAAGACCCACACGATCACCAATGAGCTTGGGAGAAATGATTGCGTTTTCAATCTGATTAGCTGCTACAAATAGAATCAGAACCCAGAGCACGGTGAGGGGAGATTTAGTAAGAGCTAAGGCTGCTGCCGGAACGAAGCCTAGAATAGGACCAAAATATGGGATAATATCGAAGAGTCCCGCCAAGAGACCAATGAAGAGGGCATAAGGTATGCCCAAGAAGTAGAGTCCACCATAAATAAATAGCCCTACAAATATGCATACCAAAATTTGGCCCCTGAAGAACCCATTGAGCGCATAGTTGATCTCCTTCATGATATATAAGGCATCACCACGATGTTTCGCGGGGATATATCTAAGGGCACTTTCTCGCATCGCGTGATGATCCCTGAGTAAGTAAAATGCCAAAACAGGAGAGATCAAAAGTGAAATAATGTGGGTAAAAGCAGACGCCAACATCTGCATCAATCTACCTGCCAACGCTTCCGTAGCAACTTGAATTCGTTCCATGACGATGGCTAAGCCATCTCGAATGGTAGCGGGAAGCTGCATGTTTCGAAAAAAGCCCAATGCACCTTGTCCCAATCCTTCCAACTGTGATGCCTGTTCAGGAATTCTTCGGGCAACTCCTTCTAGATCCCTGAGAAGATTTGGCATAACAAGCCAAAATGTAACACCAACTAAGACACCAAAGATGGCGTAGACTACGAGAATGGCAACGATTCTCGACGAACCCCGTTTTTCGACCGCCACCACCAAGGGGTAGAGGATGTATGCAATTAGGATCGCGAATAAGAAAGGGGTCAGTACAGTCCTGACCCGATAGAGAAAAGCAAGTACGCCAAGGAGGATCGATCCCCACCAGAACCGTTTCGCCACAGTCCTCAATCCATCCAGTTATTTAGCTGTTGTTCCACCTGACCCCGGGCTTTGCGCATCAAAACGCGGCCTGTAGAACGTACTTGCCTCGTCACAGATCCCGCTTTCATAGAATTGCCCACATAAATGCCTAAGGCCATGCCTATTAAACCCATTACTACCATATTGCGACCGTTGGCCAATGCAATCACCTCATTTAGTTTTCTAAACTCTAGCTTCTCCAATTCGGACAAAAAAAACACCGGGACTGATCCCGGTGTTGTCGTATGCTATGAGGCAGAATTTGCTGCCTGATTTTTTCGATAGTCTTCAATCGCAGCTCCTAAAGCCTCTGCAGCTAGATTAGAACAGTGCATTTTTACAGGAGGCAACCCGTGCAATTCTTCAGCCACCTGCTTATTGGTGATCTGTTCAGCCTCAGCCACAGTCTTGCCCATGGCCATCTCTGTAATAATGCTAGATGTTGCAATCGCTGCCCCGCAACCAAACGTCTTGAACTTGATGTCTGTAATTACTTCATCTTCTACTTTAATCCACAGCTTCATAATATCTCCGCAGCGGGCGTTTCCTACTTCACCAACACCATTAGCTTCAGCAATTTCCCCTACGTTACGAGGACTTGTGAAATGATCCATTACTTTATCTGAATACATCTTGTTACCCCCTATTCTTGATACAGCGGCGACATGGCACGCAGACGCTCTATAATACCCGGCAGTTCTTGTAAGACAAAATCCACATCGGCCTCCGTGTTGTCCCGCCCTAGTGTAAGACGAAGAGATCCGTGGGCAATTTCGTGAGTTAGTCCCATGGCTAAAAGTACGTGGGATGGATCAAGGGAGCCTGAGGTACAAGCTGATCCGCTGGAGGCTGCAATTCCCTTCAGATCGAGATTGAGTAACATAGACTCACCTTCAATGAACTGAAAACAAACATTCACATTATTGGGAAGGCGTTGCACCAAGCTACCATTCACCTTGGTGTATGGTATGTTTTGCAGCCCCTGCAACAATCCATCTCTGAGTTTGATTAAACGCTCATTTTCTTCCTTGCATTCCTTTTGAGCCAGTTCGAAAGCTTTAGCGAGACCTACGATCCCAGCAACGTTTTCGGTTCCTGCTCGACGACGTCTTTCCTGTGCTCCACCGTGGATTAACGAATCCAAACGAACTCCCTTGCGTACGTAGAGGGCTCCAACTCCCTTCGGCCCATATAGCTTATGAGCAGATAAGGATAGTAGATCCACATTAAGATCATTTACATTCATATCCAGAACACCAGCGGTTTGAACGGCGTCGGTGTGAAAAAAGGCACCATGCCCACGAACAATGGCCCCTATTTCGCTAATGGGTTGAATAGTTCCCACTTCATTATTGGCATGCATAATAGAAACCAAAATGGTGTCTGAACGCAAAGCTTTTTCGACCTTGCTTGGGCTGACTAGTCCTTCTTCGTCCACAGGTAAAATGGTGATCTCAAATCCGAGCTTCTCTAACCAAAGCGCTGTATCAAGAACAGCATGATGTTCAATTGCGCTTGTAATAATGTGCTTGCCCTTGCTTTGATAAGCCCAGGCCACACCCTTGATAGCCAGATTTGCTCCTTCAGAACCTCCAGAAGTAAAGACGATTTCACTAGACGTTACGCCAAGCAGTTGGCTCACTGTATCTCGAGCACTATCTAAAGCTTGATGGGCCCTGCGTCCGCAACCATAGACACTGGACGGATTACCAAATTCAGTACCAAAATAAGGGAGCATTGCCTCTACCACTTCAAATCTTACAGGGGTTGTTGCTGCATGATCCATATAAATCTCACCCATTATTCTTCTGTCACCTCAAGTCTGTAGGCATCTTGCCTCAAATCTTCTAACGTAGTATTATCTAACACCTGCTTCATACTATCTTGCAGTTCTTTCCATAGATTGCGTAACACACAGCGGTCTGGGGCACCACAATAAGGACCTGTCTTCGTCTCCATATCTAAGCAATCCAAGGGGGTAATTGGTCCCTCTAACACCCGGATAACCTCGCCAATCGTTATATATGTGGGGCCAGTGGCCAACTCGTAGCCGCCTTGAGCGCCGCGTTTACTGATAACCAGCCCAGCCTTTCTCAGAGCTGCCATGAGCTGTTCTAGATAGCTTTCTGAGATTCGTTGCCGTTCCGCAATGATTTTTAGAGGAATCGGTCCATCTCCGAAGTGGAGAGCCAAGTCAAACATGGCCCGGACCCCATACTCACCCCTTGTGGATACTCTCATACACTCTCCTCCACTCATTTCCCACTAAATTCGTAGGAATTGAACAAGTTAATGATATCACACGCATTTCTCCCCTGTCAACGAGAGAGACAACAAAAAATGCCTGCCTGACCTACAGTGTGAGCCTGTTAGGCCAAGCAAGCATATTACATCACTTCTTGTTCTTCAGTTTAGCAAAGTA
>WPCG01099809.1_pt1 | contig 10006 bp, 6 predicted proteins | sample 5403311 | NCBI WGS metagenome assembly WPCG01 (sample SAMN12869467, study PRJNA574797) | sludge metagenome | isolation source: wastewater treatment of Control | place: China:Beijing | collected 2019-05-17 | reverse complement strand
ATGCCGCGTCGCGTCGCGGCCGGCACGTCGATCTGATCGTAGCCCACGCCGTTGCGGGCGATGATGCGCAGGAGCGGCAATTCCGCCAGCACGCGGTCGCTATACGGCTCGCTGCCGGCAATCACCGCGTCAAAACCTGCCATGGCGGAGAGCGTTTCGTAATTGGAACACGCCGGACCGATGGTACAGACAATCTTTACTTTCGTCATGGGACAAGACTCCTTTCATTCCTCTTTCTTCAAGAACACATCCGGCTTCAACCGATCTGAAACAGCTCCTCCGGAATGACTTCCGAGAGGAGCGGGGCAATACCGGCCCGTCCGTCGACTTTTATATCCTGCAGGTAGAGCACCGTGGACTCGCTGTCGTTCCGCAACTCCAGAAGAACGGGAGATTTCCCCGGGCAGGCTTTCAGCGCCCGGATGAAATCTTTGAACGACACGTTCTGCAAAAAATCCGCGAGGACGGAAATGCGGACGAACGAGGGAGTTCCGTTTCTTCCGTCGTCCTCGTCGAGGAATGTGATGTTCTTCGCGATGATGTTCGTGTCCCCCCGCTCCTCCGGAAAGCCGGAGACGAGGCAGACGCGCCCGGGCTGAATCGTTCCTCGCAACGGCTCCCAGGTGCGGGGGAAGCAGACGGCCTCGATCCGAGAATCGGCGTCCTCGATCTCGACGATCCCCATCGGGTCTCCGTTCTTGGTGGTCCGCTCCTTCACCGAGAGAACGAGGCCACCGACAAGGGGGGGGATGCGCTTGCTCCGCCAGGAACGCACCTCGGAGATGGTGCAGTTAGAGAGCATGCGCACCTTCTTCTCGTACTGCTCGAACGGATGGCCCGAGATATACAATCCCACTGCGTCTTTCTCCGATTCGAGTCGTTCGAGCAATGTGAAATCGGGGACGTCCGGGAGATCGGGTCCGGCGGCGTCCTCTTCGGGAAGCGACTCGAAGAGCGAACACTGATTGCTGTTCGCACACTTCTTCTGGGCCGCCGAGATCAGCTCCGGCAACCCTTCAAGGAGCTTGCGGCGGTTGCTCTCGAGATTGTCGAAGGCTCCCGCCCGGACAAGGTTCTCGACGACGGCCTTGTTGACGACGCGCAGGTCGACCCGGCAGAGGAAATCCCACATCGAGAGAAAGGGGGCTCCCGTGTTCCGCGCGGCCAGAATCGCCTCGACGGCCGTGTGTCCCGCCTTCGCGACCGCTCCCAGACCGAACCGGACAACCTCGCCGACCGGCGTGAAGCTGGCCATGGAGGAGTTGACATCCGGCGGAAGGACGTCGATTCCCGAGTTCCGGACCTCCCTGACATACGCGGCCAGGTCTTCCTTCTTGGAACCGATCTGACTGGAGAGGTAGGCGGCCATGAACTCGGGACGGTAGTTCGCCTTGAGCCAGGCGGTCTGATAGGTGATCAGGGCATAGGCCGCGCTGTGCGACTTGTTGAAGCCGTATCCGGCGAACTCCTGAATGATGTCGAAGATCTCCTGCGCGGATTTTTCGTTGATATTCCTCTGCGTACACCCTTCGACGAACTTGGCCCGCTGCTGCTCCATGACGTCCGCCTTCTTCTTGCCCATGGCGCGCCGGAGAAGATCGGCCTCGCCGAGAGAGTAGCCGGCGAGTATGGCGGCGCACTGCATTACCTGCTCCTGGTAGAGAACGACGCCGTAGGTCTCGCGCAGCACGCCTTCGAGCAGCGGATGAAGGTACTTCACCGTAGCGCGTCCGTGCTTGCACTCGATGTACTGGTCCACCATTCCGCTGCCGAGGGGCCCGGGACGGTACATGGCGAGCACGGCGATAAGGTCCTCGAAACAGTCCACCTGAAGCTTCTTGAGCAGCTGGCGCATTCCGGTCGATTCAAGCTGGAAGACTCCCAGCGTGTCGGCCTTCTGCAGCATCTCGTAGGTTTTCCTGTCGTCGAGCGGGATACGCTCCATGTCCGGAAGCGGCTTTCCTCCCAGCGAGATGTTCTGCAGCGCCTCCTCGATAACGGAGAGCGTCCTGAGTCCAAGAAAGTCCATTTTGACGAGCCCGAGCTTCTCGATGGGCTCCATCGGGAACTGCGTGACGATCTGGTCCTGGCCTATGCGGCGTACTGGGACGAGATCGGTCACCGGGACGGGAGTGATCACCACGCCTGCCGCATGCTGCGAGCAGTGGCGGGCTAGCCCTTCTATGTTGGAGGCGACGTCGAGCACGCGCGCCACCATCGGGTTGCTCTTTTTCATCTCCGCGAGCTCGGGAACCTGCTCCACGGCTTCGCCGATGGAGTGAATTCCCATCGGAGGTATGAGCCGCGTGATGGCGACGACGTCCCGCACGGGCATGCCGAGCACTCTGCCGACGTCGGTGACCGCCGCCCTGCTCTTGAGACGTCCGAACGTGACGATCTGCGACACCTTGTCGTGCCCGTACTTCTCGGTGATGTAATGAAGCAGTTCGTCGCGCCCCTTGTCGGAAACGTCCGTATCGATATCGGGCATGCTGATGCGCTCGGGGTTGAGGAACCGCTCGAAGAGCAGGTTGTACTTGATCGGGTCGAGCTCGGTAATCTTGAGACTCCAGGCCACAAGCGAGCCTGCGGCGGAGCCTCGTCCGGGGCCTATCGGAATCTTCCGCTTCTTCGCGGCCTTGATGATACCCGCGACGATCAGGAAATACCCCGCGAATCCCATCGAGTTGATCACGCCGATCTCGAAATCGAGACGTTCACGGTACTCCTCCGGTACAGGGTCGCCCACGCGTTCGCTCAGGCCGACGATCGCCTCTTTTTCAAGATTCGACTCGAGCGTTTCTCCCTCGGGAAGATCGAGGCGCGGGAGCTTGTAGTCGCGTTCTCCCAGGGGAAGGGTCACGTTGCAGCGTTCGGCGATGGCGACCGTGTTGTCGAGCGCGTCGGGGAGCTCCGCGCCGAAGATGGAGTCCATCTCCTCGGGAGACCGGAGGTAGAAGTCGTTGCTGGAGAACGACATTCTGTTTTCGTCGTCGAGGCTGCTCTTCGTCTGGACGCAGAGCAAAATCTCGTGCCAGTCGTAATCCTCTTTCAGCAGGTAGTGCGCGTCGTTGGTCGCGATGAGCGGGAAGCCGTGCTCCCTCGCCATCCTGATCAGGGCCTTGTTCGCGACGGCCTGTTCCGGGATGGCGTTGTACATGACCTCAAGGAAGAAGTTCTCCTTCCCCACGATGTCCCGGTAGAGAAACGCTCGCTCCAGGGCCTCCTGTTCGCGTCCCTCGAGAATCAGCGACGGGATCTCCCCGGCGAGGCAGGCGGACGAAACGATCAGCCCGTTTTTGTACTGCGCGAGCAGCGCATGGTCTATCCGCGGCTTGCTGTAAAACCCGTCGGTGTAGGCGATGGAGCAGAGTTTGACGAGGTTGCGGTACCCCTCGTTGTTCTCCGCCAGGAGAATCAAATGGTGGTTCTTGCCGCGCTTCTCCCTCGAGGTGTGCCCGTCGGGATCGACGTAGACCTCGCACCCTATGATCGGCTTGACTCCGGCCGCCGTGCACTTGTCGTAGAACTCGACGGTTCCGTACATCGCCCCATGGTCCGTCATCGCAACGGCGGGCATGCCGAACTCGACGGCCTTGGCGGCAAGATCGCCGCACCGGATTGCGCCGTCGAGAAGGCTGTACTCCGTATGAACGTGCAAATGAACAAACTGTCTGGTCATAGTCTTGGAATTCCCCGTTTCATATCTGTTCCGTCTCTCCCGCAGGAGGCGGTTCCTCTTCATGTTCCTCCCGCTTTACAAGGATGACCTCGCCCTCGGACCACTTGAGAACTTCGTTGACGAGCCCCTCGAAGGGAAGCCCCGCCTCCTTCGCCGCCGTGGTTCCGGGCGAACGCGGGGGAACGACTCCCTCCCCCGTGCCGGCTCCGGAGAAGGCGCGCTCGTTTTCTTTCTCCTGAAGGTCCTCGGGCGGTTTAAAAAGATACTGAGGAGCGACCGGTTCGCTCCAGGAAGGAACGTCTTCATCAGTGTTCGTTCCGCCGTTTCCGGAACACGGACGACGGTCGTTCCTCCAAAGAAGAAAGAGTTCCGCCTCCGGCCCGAGCAGCTTCTTCGCCTCGGATGCGAGGATATGGCAGTTTCTCTCGGAAGAAAGCACCGTGAAGCAGTATCCGGCGTCCTCGGGAAAGCGAATCTCCAGGACGCTCTCCTCCAGGGCGATCGATGAGCCGACAAGAAGGCAGTAGAGCGGCAGATTCTTCTCGAAGAGACGCTTTTCCAACTCTCGCCACCCCGCTTCGGACGGTCCGCCTTCGAACGGGACGGATTCCTCCCGCGAGGGTTCGGCGGTCGGAGCGGAGAGACGCGCCGGAGCTTCGGCTTTCGAGGGAGGCTCGAAAGGAGGCGTTCCGCGAACCTCGGCTCCCCGTGCATCCTCGGCCCGTAACGCCGGACGGGCAGGAGGAACTTCGGGAAGCTCGGGACGCGGCGTATGCGCCTTCTCCTTCAGGCTCGGTCGGGAGCCTTCCGACGAGCTGCGGCATTCGAGTCCTTTCGCGGCCAGCAGGCCGGAGAGGACATCCGAGCGGAGCCCGGTGCGCACTTGCGGGATCAGCTTGGAACAGAAAAGCATCATCTCGGAGAGCTGCGATTCAGTCCAGACCGCCGCCTCTTCGCAGAGGAACTCCATCTCGCTTTCGGCGAGGGAAAGCGCCTCGAGAACGGGTCTCCCCCATCGCTTCACGGCCCAGAGGTTGCGGAAAAGGAGAAAGACGCCCTCGACAACCCTCTGCGGAGAGGCTCCTTTCTGGAACATCTCCTCCAGGAAGAGAAACGGCCGGACATTCTCCTCCTTCAGAGAGGCGATCCACCGTTCGAGGTCGGAGAGCGTCCCTCCGCCGAGCAGACGGTCGGCGGCCTCCATGGAGACTTCGCCGTTGCCGAGCGAGAGAGCCTGTTCCATCAGGGAGAGCGCGTCCCGCAGGGCTCCGTCGGCGTGCCGCGCGATCTCGCGCAGAGCCCTCGGGTCGAAAGGAACGCCTTCCTTGTCCGCGACCAGCTCAAGTCGGGAGCATATGGCCCGAAGCTCTATCCTGTGGAAAGGAATATGCTGGCATCGGGAGCGTATTGTGACCGGCACCTTGTGCGGCTCCGTGGTCGCGAGGATGAAGACGACGAAGGGAGGCGGCTCCTCGAGCGTTTTCAGCAACGCGTTGAAGGCCGAGATGGAGAGCATGTGGACTTCGTCGATGATATACACCTTCCATTTTGCGGAAAACGGAGAGAGAGAGACGTGCGTCTTGAGCTCCCTTATTTCCTCGACGCCGTTGTTGGAAGCTCCGTCGATCTCGACGACGTCGAGGCTGTCCCCCGCGCCGATGGACATGCACTGCGCGCACTCGCCGCACGGCTCGTAGCCGTCCTTGAGCTGCGTACAGTTCAGCGCCTTGGCAAGGAGCCTCGCCGCGGATGTCTTTCCGCAGCCGCGCGGCCCGGAAAAAAGCCAGGCATGGGCGACTTGCTCTCGCTGAAGCGCCTTCTTCAACACTTCGACGACTGTCTCCTGGCCGGCGACTTCGTCGAACGACCGGGGCCTGTATCGGCGGTAGAGAGATACGGACACGGAGTACTCCCCTTTCAAAGGGTCGAGTCTGATCGACCGGAACTGCATGCCGGAAGAGCGAACTCCTCCTGATGGGAAAATGCACAAAAAAGATGCGGGGGCCGGCAATCTCTCCCCCGCATCTATTGTATCATCAGAAATCAGCGATGATACTTTGCGCTTCGATGTTTGTCCAGAGCGTCTCCGAGAGCCTGGACAAGCGAGGCGCGGAGCTCGCCGAGAGGAGGAACGCCTTCCGGAAGAGGTTCCCGGGCCACAAGCGCGGGACCGATACGAAGCGCCCCTTTGCCGTCGAGGTCGAGAACCTGTATCTCGTAGGGAGGCGTCTCCATCTGCAAAAAGGCGTCGATCGTTTCAACCGCTTTCCGGAGAAGCGCGGCGCCTTCGTCGGTCTTGTTCGAACGCCAGATCTCCGCCCCGTCGAGAGTGAGCACAAGATGCGTCGCGGATTCGGCCACGGCGGGACGCAAAAGACCCAGCGCCCGTTTTCTTTGGATCGGGACGTTCATTTCGTCCGCCATCTTCAAAATATAGTCGACCCTCTCCGAAAGCTCCGGGTGGGTCATGAAAACTCCCGGATCAACATACGGATGCTTGAGCTGGTCGAAGATCATGGCCTCAAGCGAAGTCACCATCGCAGCGGGAGGGAATCCCGCTGCGACGAGCATGCGGAACCCCTCTTTGTCGGCCTCGCGTTCGAGGTCCTTGCTGTAGGAGTTCGTCACCGCCACCTGCGCCAGGCTGGTCATAATCATCGGCCCCGTAGCGCCCTGGGTGGCGATCATCAACGCCAAAGCGGCGAGAGAAATTTTCGACGAACGGGCGGTCTGGATCATCACATGCCGCCGATCCGCATGGACGAGCTCGTGCGCCAGGATCGCCGCGATTTCGGCGTCGGTCCGCAAAAAGTCCAACATTCCGGTGGTGAAATAGACAATCCCTCCGGGGAGGCTGAACGCATTGATCATATCTTCCCGCACGATGCGCGCTTCAAACGGAAGAGGCCTCGTCGTGTGAGGAAGCAAGCGGGCGAGAAGCATCCCAAGGCGCGCAGTCCGCGCGGGATCCGTTACACGTTCCCATTTTTGTTCAACTTCAGCCGCTACTTTTTTTCCAAGAGCGATCTCTTTTGCCAATTCGTCGGCACAAAGGGGGGAGACTGCTAGAAGAAGCAGGCAACAGGCCGGGAAAATCAATTTTCGGACGACGTTGAATGTCATGGCAAACTAACCTCTCATACTCCTCCCGCTTTTGAATACCCTTGCAGAGCTTTTTTCCCCCGGCTCACCTGGGCCATCTGGCTTCGGAGAGAATCAACATGCTTTTCCAGAAGCCCCTGGACGCGAATTTCCTGTTCCAGTACCTTTCCGGCGACATCCCGAATCACGGAGAGAGAGGCTTTCAAATCGCCCGCTCCCTCGCCGAGAAGCTCTCCCAAGCGACTCCAGAACGAAGGGCCGTCTCTCCCTTCGGAGAGGCCGAGCGACGAAGAGATGGAACTCCATCCCTCGTGGATTTTTTCCTGACGGGAGATAACGTCCTGCTTTTCCTGCAGAACATCCAAAAGACATTCCATATCCTCTTGGAGAACGCACTCCTCTTCTTTTTCTACGAGAAGAGCAAGTTCGTTGAAAAGCGCGAGCTCGGAGGAAACGAGGCTGGACAATGTTTTTTCAAGATCAGCCTGCAATATTCAACCCTCCAACCGGAACAGCGCGAGCCTCCTCTTTCGCAGCGGAGGCTCCCTGAAGATGCGGCACAGGCTTTTCGATTCCCGCCTCTTCCGCAAGTTTTACAATAACTTCCTCCCACGTGGTCCGAAGCTCTTCGAGCATTCCTCTGACGATGGAAATCTTCTCGCGGTCCTTGCCCACGTTCGCTTCGACGAGCATGAGGTACATGAAGTCGTAAAGCCGCATCAGGTTCTGCGCAACCTCGCCCCCCTCTTCGACACGGAGCGTCACCATCAACTCGCGGAGAACATCCTGAGCTTTTTGAATATTTTTATTCGCCTCGTCGAAAACACCGGCTCCCAAAGCGTTCTCCGCTCCCTTGCAACTCTTGATGCCGATATCGTATGTTATAAGGAGAAGCTGTTCGCGAGAGGCTGTGTTCACTTTGTTCGCCAGGTAGACTGTTTGGGCGTTCTGTGCGTTTTTCGAGTCCATCGTGGAGATCACTCCTTTCTCTCCATTTTGTTTCGGCAAAGAAGAGAAAAACCCTTACCGGAAACAGCGTTCTTTCCGACGGTACGCATCGAACTTTTCCCGTCCGGCTCCATGCCGGGCGAAGAAAAAGAGGGAGCCGCATCCTGCCGCGGGACACGCCCCCCCTTTGAGAAAAACTACTTTAAAAAAGAGGCGGCATCCGAAGCGGCGGCAACCGAAGCCTTCCTGGTCACCGTGCCGGAAGACAGTTCAACCATTGCAGGAAGGGATCCAAGGGCGAACTTCTCCACCATCCGATGGTTTTTGTAGCCGTCGATAAGGGCGACCTTCTTCCCGCTCCGCTGCGCGATCGCTTCAATCTCGTCCGAGAGTTTGACCTGCTCCCGTTCGATGCTGGAGTAGAAGAGAGCGACCACGTGCTCGGGCTCGACGAGGATAGAACGCAAGTGCACCTGTTCGTTGATGTAGGACGAGGCGCTCATCGCCGCGATCGCGCCGTCGGAGGCAGCGGTAACCACCTGCCGGAGCCCCTTGTCTCGCACGTCGCCCGCCGCGAAGATACCTTCGAAGGACGTCTCCATGGCGTCGTTCGTCTTGATCCAGCCGCCTTTGGCCGCGTCCACAAGGCCGCGGATACACTCGTCGTGAGGGGATTGGCCGACGAACATGAAGACGCCGGCTACGGGAAGATTGGAGACCTCTCCGGTCTTGATGTTCTTCAGGACCAGATTCTCGACCATGCCGTCGCCCTCGATCTTCTCGACGACGGTGTTCCATACAGGGACGATCTTCGGGTTCGAAAGGGCGTGCTCGACCGCGGCTCTGTCCGCACGGAATTCGTCTCTTCTGTGGATGATGAAGACCTTCGAAGCGAAGTTCGTGAGGTAGACGCCCTCCTCGACGGCCGTGTTGCCGCCGCCGACGACCGCGATCTCCTCGCCTTCGAAGAATGCGCCGTCGCAGACCGCGCAGTAGCTGACGCCCTGCCCGATATGCTCGGCCTCGCCCTCGCATCCGAGCCTGCGGAAGTACGCTCCGGTTGCGATGATGACCGCTTCGGCTTCGATCTCGCCCTTGTTCGTGACGACGACCTTGGAATCGCCGCGCACTTCGACCTTCGAGACGTCGACATCGCGGAATTCGGTCTTGAACTTCTCGGCGTGACTCCTGAACATCCTTGCAAGTTCCGGACCGGAGGCATGCTCCACTCCGGGCCAATTTTCTATTTCCTCGGTGATGTTGATCTGCCCGCCCGGTACGCCCTTTTCGAGAAGAAGCACGTCGAGACCCGCTCTTCTTCCGTAGATAGCGGCCGACAACCCGGCCGGTCCCGCACCGATGATTACAAGCTCCCTTTTTTCCATGACGAAACCATCCCTCCAGATAAGACACATGATCTCTCTTTGAAATTATACACGACGCCATGCGATTACGCGAGGCGACTTCGAAAAATCCTCAAAAATTCCATCCAATTCAAAGCAATCGGGGGCGATATCCGCTAAAAAGGCAATCTGTTCTCCGTCGCCCGCTTCGAAGAGAAGGCTTCCTCCACTGCGCAGCATCCATTTTCCTGCGATGAAGAGCCGCCTGTAGCAATCGGCTCCGTCGATTCCGCCGTCGAGGGCCGAGAGCGGCTCGTAGCGCACTTCCTCCATGAGCGAATCGAGCCGGTGCGTGGGTATGTAGGGGGGGTTGCTCACCAGCATATCGAGAGATGCGCGGGATACTGGAATGTCGTCGGGCGCGCGGGAGTGCCATAGAAGGCATCGTGAGAGAACATCCCACTGTTTCAGGGTGTTCCACGAGGTGCGGAGCGCCCGCGGGTTGCTGTCCGCCGCGACGACGAACAAAGATGTGTTTTCGCAGAGGAGGGAGAGGGCGATGCATCCGCTCCCCGTCCCCCAGTCGAGCACGACTCCGCCCTCTTGTGGAAGACGTTCCAGCGCTCTCTCGACGAGCAGCTCCGTCTCCGGCCTCGGTATCAGAACACCCGGAGGAGTCGCGAGCGTGCGGCCGAAAAAATCCCAGGATCCAAGAATATACTGAAGAGGCTCTCTTCGCGATCGCCGTTCGGAGACGCGCATCAGTTCCGATAGATTCTCTTCGGTAAGTTCGAAATCGGGTCTGGCGAGAAGGAACGCGGACGAAACGCCGCATGAAAAAGAGAGGATCATGTCCGCTTCGAGGCCGGGAGAAAGGACTCCCGCCGCGGAAAGTTCACGGACGAGCCTTCTCCTGGCCTCGGCTGCGGTC
>WPCG01063857.1_pt1 | contig 10037 bp, 6 predicted proteins | sample 5403311 | NCBI WGS metagenome assembly WPCG01 (sample SAMN12869467, study PRJNA574797) | sludge metagenome | isolation source: wastewater treatment of Control | place: China:Beijing | collected 2019-05-17 | reverse complement strand
GGCTTGGGCCACGGCCACGCACGCGGTAGAATTGCCGGTTTAGCGCGCGCACCGCCCGGCGCGCGCGCCTCCACGGAGCCCCTGCATGAGCCTGAAATGCGGAATCGTCGGCCTGCCCAACGTCGGCAAGTCGACCCTGTTCAACGCCCTCACCAAGGCCGGCATCGAAGCGGCCAACTACCCCTTCTGCACCATCGAGCCCAACGTCGGCATCGTCGAAGTGCCGGACCCGCGCCTTGCCGCACTGGCCGAGATCGTCAAACCGCAGAAGGTCCAGCCCGCCATCGTCGAGTTCGTCGACATCGCCGGCCTGGTCGCCGGGGCCTCCAAGGGCGAAGGCCTGGGCAACCAGTTCCTGGCCAACATCCGCGAGACCGACGCCATCGTGCACGTGGTGCGCTGCTTCGCCGACGACAACGTCGTGCACGTCTCCGGCAGCGTGGACCCGATCCGCGACATCGAGGTCATCGACACCGAACTCGCGCTCGCCGACATGGCCACCGTCGACAAGGCCCTGAACCGCTACAAGCGCCCCGCCGCGGCCGGCGACAAGGAAGCCAAGGCACTCGTCGCGGTACTCGAGAAGTGCATCGCCCAGCTCGACCAGGCCAAGCCCGTGCGCGCCCTCGACCTGGCCAAGGAAGAACTCGCGCTGATCAAGCAGTTCTGCCTGATCACCCAGAAGCCGGTGCTGTACGCCGCCAACGTTGCCGAAGACGGTTTCCAGAACAACCCCCACCTTGACGCGGTGCGCGCCCATGCCGCCGCCGAAGGCGCCCAGGTCGTCGCCCTGTGCGCCGCCATCGAGGCCGAGATCGCCGATCTGGAAGACGCCGACAAGAAGGACTTCCTCGAGTCCATGGGCCTCGAAGAACCCGGACTGGATCGTCTCATCCGCGCCGGCTACAAGCTGCTCGGCCTGCAGACCTACTTCACCGCCGGGGTCAAGGAAGTGCGCGCCTGGACCATCCACGTCGGCGACACCGCACCGCAGGCCGCCGGCGTCATCCACACCGATTTCGAACGCGGCTTCATCCGCGCCCAGACCATCGCCTTCGAGGACTTCATCCAGTTCAAGGGCGAAGCCGGCGCCAAGGAAGCCGGCAAGATGCGCGCCGAAGGCAAGGAATACGTGGTCAAGGATGGCGACGTGCTGAACTTCCTGTTCAACGTCTGAGCACAGACTACAGTTCACGGAAATCTGAACCATTCGCCGACGCCGTTCTGTTCCGGGCAGTGCGGCGTGATGAGCTCCTGAAGGAGGCCGTAGCTCTTCACCAGCGCCGTGCAGCTCACGGCTGTAGTGATCAATCACCAGCGCGCTCTTGCGCTTGGCGGTCCAAGGCTTGACCTCCTCTTCCATCAACGTGCTCATGCGTGGCGCTCCTTTTCACTTCACCACCTGAGCAGGTTTCGCTGGGTCAATACTTAACTTCATGACCACCCCTTGCGTAGGCATCTTCTGGGGCATTCGTGACCCATCCCACGGCATGGCTCTGTTGGCAGACAAGACGCCGATCGATCGCGGTGAGTTGTACGGCGATTGCATCACTCATCCGACCGGCCACTATGAGTTCTGGGAAGGGCTATCGGGACTAGGTGCTGCCGTGCTGGCGAGCAGGGGGTTGCCGACCGCCCCCGCCTGGCATGAGTACGAGGAGTTCCCTCGTGGGCGGATCGTCTATTGGCCCGAGGAGCGGCGCTTCGTCATTTACGCAGACCGACGCCTGCAGACGACGGCCTTCATTGAGCAACTTGTCGCGGAGTTTGGCATCCCGAAGGGCAGCTATGCCGTCCGTGCAGACCCCCACTACCGCGCCTAGAGCGCCGAACTACAGCGTTGCCGGCTCCCCATCAGCCAGCCTGCAAACAGCCGGAAAGCCCTCGGCCTCTGCATCCCAAGCGACGCCATGGACTGGAATCAGCGCTTGAGGATTGATGGCGGCAGCGAACTGGCGAAGGTCATCCGGGGAGGCGTGGCCGCTCGTGTGGATGTGGTTCGCTAGGCACTGGCCTTGATCGAACCAGGCCTGAACCCGGCTGCCGTCCCCACCACGCAAGTAGCCGTGCCACATCGACCATGACCACGCATCCTGCCGGTTCGGCGCGACCCCCTTCTTCTCGAAGTCCCTTATCAGCGACGGGCGGGTCATCACCACCCACTTCGATGGCGTCTCAGCCAGCTTGTCCGCCGAGATTCCATGCACGGCCATCCGATCCACAAAGTCGCCCCGGCCGGTGTCCCGGTACATCCGGGCAAACGCCTTCGTAATGACCACCTTGATGTTCGACCAACTCGGATGAGGCAATCGCCCGAAATCGGCCACCAGTTCCATCACCTCGGCAGTGTAGAGATCGATGACCAGTGTCCTGCCGGCAGCCTTGCACGCCCGGTAGAGTGTTACCGTCCTGTCGATGTTCTGGGCTGACCAAGCGACGAACACACGCCCTGACGTTGCTTGAAATAAGGCCAGGAACCGTTTCTCCAGATCCGTTTCGCTCGAACACGGCTTGCTACTTCCTAGGTTCGTACCCTCCATCACCAACGCATTGACCGATGCCGGCGGTGAACCCATCAGGCGCCTGACCAGTGCCGACTTCCTGCCATGCAGCCGGAAGTCCCCTGAATACAGCAGCCGCTTACCTGCCACCTCGATCAGCAGCATGTATGCATCGAACGCCGAGTGATCAGTGAGAAGCGGCGTTACGGTAAATGGGCCCAGAGTGAAGGGTCTGCCACTTTCCCAGTTGTGGAACGACTGCCGCGGGGCCCTCCCGAAGATTCCGGAAGTCAGCCTGATCAGCTTTTCCGATGCCCTGCCGCAGAAAACCGGCCAGGATGCAGGAAGCTCATCCAGCAAGCCGTAGTGATCTTGATGGGGGTGAGATAGCAGCACGCCAGCGACCGGCCTGCCAACATCGAGGGTACTGGGAAGCAGTCCTTCGCAAGCTCCTTCCGGGGCGTCCAGCGGACGCCCTGCATCGAGCAGAACCCGCGAGCCGTCAGCAGTGGCGACCTCTATGCAGTTGCCGCCGATTTCGTGAGCAGCCCGATGAATCGTCAGCGTAACCCTGCCGCTCATTTCCCTCGTGCTCGCTCAAAACGGCCCGAGTCACCGGCATATGTTGCAACCAGGAATTTGCCCGCTGTCGCCTGCGCGACGATGTCCATTTCCCTGCCACTCGGCGACTCGGGCCAGATGATCAGCAACTGCGCGTCATCGAAGGAAATGCACGACCTCGGCTTGCCCGTTGCATTTTCGAGCAACTGCAGAAAGCTGTCGCCGGCAAGCTTCATCGCATTTCTGGCAGCCTCAAGCTGCTTGATGAGGCGCCCGAGAGCCCGGACCGCCTTAAGCTCAATGAACACCGGGAAGTACCTTCCCTGCATTCCCCCGAGCGCAATGATGTCTGCCCGGATGTGGCCTGCCGCCAGTTCGTCCGTCACGAAAACAAGTTCGTCAATAACATCTGAGAAACCGTCGGCAAGGTCATGCAGGGACAAGTCATTCATGAGTGCATGCCGGATCAGGGCTGCTTGCATCTGATGTTCGGGCTTGGCGTTCCGCGGGCGATAGAACTCGGCGACCTCGGCCTCCTCGGCACTGCTCAGTGCTGCGGACATACTCACCGCGCTGCCGATGACCGCCCCGCTCCCTTTCCGGCAGAGACGCCCGCAGGGGTTGAAAGGGGAAAGCGAGACGGGGCGATAACCCGCTCCCCCTACGCGAACGTAGAAGTCGCGCGCAGCGAGCCTCCTCAGGGCCGCCAGATCTGCCCGCCAGGCATTGAATAGCTGAGCCCTCTTCTCGATGCCTCCAATCCAAGCGGCTGTTCCAAGTGAATCGCTCACGGCCTGTCCCCACATGTTTGCGGTTAGCGCCCGCATTCTCACCCCGGCACGTTGCGAGAGGGTCACCACGCTGCCGTGGTGCGCCGTACGGGCCGAGCGACGCTGAAGGCGTAGCTCACACGACATCGAGGCGGTTTGACGGCGTACGGTGTGCGACGGCGAGTACTTCGACTCCCGCAGCGGGGACGGAGTGAGGAATGCGTGCTGGAGGCTGGATCATTGCCGACGGCGGCACCGAAATCAACCGTGCCACTTGATCTCTCAGCCGGCATGCCCCCCGCCCTTGGGGCGATGCCGCGTCGTGCGCGGCGTTCTTTCTTCCGCCTGGGCCCTGCCGAACAGACAATTGCAGACACTCTGCCACACCGCTGTGCCACAATTTCTCATCCTTCGATACACAGCGGACAACGCATGCTGCAACTAAGCCTTGAACACGGGCAGGCCACACCCCTGGTGGAACAGATCGTCGGCGGCATTCGCAACCAGATCGAGGATCGCATCCTGCGCCCGGGAATGCGCGTGCCGCCCATTCGCCGGCTGGCGGAAACCCAGGGGGTGAGCCGTTTCACCGTCGTCGAGGCATACGACCGCCTGGTCGCGCTGGGTTACCTGCGCTCGCGGCGGGGCTCGGGTTTCTACGTCGCACCACGCCAGGAGCGCAGCGAAATCCGCCTGCCGGCGCCAGTGGACCGCGCGGTCGACGTGGCCTGGCTGATGCGCCAGGCTCTCGACGACCGTCCCGGCCAGGTCAAGGCGGGCGCCGGCTGGCTGCCCTGCGAGTGGCTGGACGGTGACGGCCTGCGCCGCCACCTGCGCGCGCTGTCGCGGCGCACCGATGCCCGCCTCACCGGCTACGGCACCGCTCAGGGCTATCTGCCGCTGCGCCAGCAGTTGCAGGTCAAGCTGGCCGAATTCGGCATCGGCGCGCGCCCCGAGCAGATCGTCCTCACCGAGGGGGCGACACGGGCGCTCGACATCGTCGCCCGCCATCTCATCAAGCCCGGCGATACGGTGCTGGTGGACGATCCCGGCTACTTCAACTTCTTCGGCAATCTGCGCCTGCAGGGCGCCAAGCTCGTCGGCGTTCCCCGCCATGCCGACGGCCCCGACGTTGCAGAGATGGAAGCCCTGCTCGCCCACCATCGCCCCAAGGTGTTCTTCACCCAGTCGGTGCTGCACAACCCCACCGGCAGCAATCTCGCCCCGGCAAAGGCTTTCCGTATCCTGCAGCTGGCCGAAAAGCACGATTTCCACATCATCGAGGACGACGTCTACGCCGACTTCCAGCCCCAGGCCACGACCCGCCTCGCCAACCTCGACCAGCTCAACCGGGTGATCTTCATCAGCAGCTTCGCCAAGACCCTGTCGGCCAGCCTGCGCGTGGGTTACCTTGCCGCACGCGCCGACCTCGCCGCCGAGCTGACCGACGTGAAGATCCTCACCAGCGTCAGCTCCTCCGAGTTCAACGAACAGCTCACCTACCAGATGCTCACCGACGGCCACTACCGCAAATACGTCGAGCGCCTGCAGGGGCGGCTGGCGCAGGCCACCGAGAGCTGCCTGCGGATGTTCGAACGCGTCGGCCTGGAAGTCTTCCTCGAACCCAAGGGCGGGGTGTTCCTGTGGGCCCGCCCGCCGGGCATGGACGATGTCGCCGCACTGGCGACACGCGCCGCCAGCGCCGGCATCATGCTCGCCCCAGGCAAGGTGTTCCGCCCGCAGATGCAGGCCAGCCCGTGGCTGCGCCTGAACGTTGCGTTCGCCAATCACCCGGCACTGGAGCGTTTCCTCGGCGAGGCGCTGGGCGGCTGAGGCGGCCACGCCGCCCCGCTGCCGCGGCGCGCTTCAGAAGGTCGCCAGCACATTGAAGAACCAGCCCCGGCTGCGATAAGACAGGTCGGTCAGGTCGTCCGAGTAGGTGGTGAAGTTGTAACCCACCCCCATCTTCAGGTTCTGCCCGATGTGGCGATACACCGCCAGCAGCGCGCCGGCGCGTGCATCCTTTGCTTCCCGGGCACGCAGATTCCGCCACTCCACCACCGCGTCCCACTCGCGCACAAAGTGCCAGTCCGCGCGCAGCACCAGCAGATCCGCACGGCTGCGGAACCATTCGCTGTCAGGGTTGGTGAACTTGATGTCGCCGATGCGCAGGCCGTACTTCACCCCCAGCGACAACCACGGCCTGGCATCCCAGATGGTATCCACTGCAAACACCTGGCTGCGCTGGGCGTAATCGGCCGAGCGCCCGCTCGCCGAGAGCTGGCCGGAGGACGGTACGTTGTGGAAGTTGGTGTACTTGAACAAAGTGTTCCAGCGGTCGTTATCCACCGGGCGGTAGGCCGCACCGAGCACGAACTCATGGAAGTCTCCGTCCCAGAAGTTGCCGCGCGTGCCGCTGCTGCGTGACATGTTGGCCTTGCCGATCAAACGCCAGGACGGATCCATCTGGTAGCCCAGTGAATTACGCATCAGCCAGGTGCGCCCGGTACCCTGGCTGTTGTTGTCCTCACGGAACTCAAGGCTGCCAGCGTACTGCGTGCGCTCGTACTTGTAGGCCGCCGATGCCCCCACCGCGCGGCGGCGGAAGTCGCCCGAAAGGGGCTCGCTGATACGGCCGAACTCCATCTTCAGTCCATAGGTCCAGCGGTCGTTGGGCGCCAGATCCACGCCAAAGGCCTGGGTCAGGCCCTGCGGGCCGGCGCCGTGGGCGATGCGGTTCTCACCGAACACCCGTACCTGCTCGCTGACCCGGTAATCCGCACCGGTCACCAGACTGCCGGTACGTCCGCGCCAGCCGTAGTCCGTACCTTCGGTCTCCATTACGTAGTTCAGATAGGCATTACTGCGATCGGAGATGCGGTAATCCATGCCCAGTAAACCGCCCGGCCCGCCGTTGCCACCCGAAGCTTCGGCGCGCAGCCCGACACGGTCGTTCATCTGCCAACGCCCACCCAGACCGGCGCGGTTGTTGTCGCGCCGCTCGCCGGATTTCGCCACCGTGCCCTGCACGAAGCCGTACATCTCCCAGTCATCGCGCTCGCCAGCCTCACCGTCTTCCTTCAGCGGCTGGTACTCAAGGCGCAGGATTGCATCGGTGCGCTCGCCCTCTTCGGCCAGACGGCTGCTGGCGATAACCCCCGACGTGCGGGTATCACGATCGTCATGGCGTATACCCACCTCCACCGCCCATTCATCACTGGCCTGGTGGCGGTAGCCGATTTCCACATTGCTGCGGCGCTGGATGTCGCTCTTGCTGGCATCAGCCTTCACGCGAACTTCGTCGCGTTCGCCCACGCCGATGCGCGCGCTGGCACCGCTCTGGGTCACCCCTTCGCCGCCCGCGCCCAGGCCAATCTGGCCCGGCCCACTGAAGCCACTGTCCTTCTTCTGCCAGTAGGCGCCAATCTGCCCCCGACCACCCTCGCTGATGTCGGCCAGATCAAGCTGCGCCTCCACCCGCTTCGCGTCGGCCTGCCCACCCGCACTGCTCAGAGCATCAAAGCCCAAGCCACCGTCGGCCGACAGCTGGGTCTGGCTACCCGCACCGGTTGAACGCGCCCGCGAAATGGCCAGACTGGTCCCCGCACTGGCGCGCAGCAGCAGATCCACACCACCCAAAGTCTGCCGCGTGCTGTCCTCACCCTGGCGGAAACCGGTCAGGCCCAGACGCAGGTAATCGTTCAGCCAATGGGTGGCGCGCAGACCGGTGGTCAGGTTATCCACCTTGTCCATGCCGGGCACAAACTCGTAAGTCGCCACCAGATACAGCGGATTGCCATTCACCGCCGAGGTATACACCGTGCCCCCGCCACTGCCGGTGGAAGACAGCGGCTCGCGCAGCATGATGCGGCCCTGCAGGTAGTTGATGTCGTAGTCCAGCGCCGGGGTGAGCTGGCGGCGCTCCACCACCAGGCCGGAATCCTTGTCGCGCACTTCCACCCAGATACGCTCCGAACCCTGGGTGATGTCCTGGTTGCGCAGGTAATACAGCGAACCACCCGTGCCGCGAAACTCCTGGCGGGCGCCCAGCGTGCCGGGGTCGGCGGCGAACAGTTCCGCACGCGTGCGGCGCTCGCCAAAGCCGGTTGCCGCTTCGGACACATAACGACCGCGCGCACCGTACAAACCGCGGGAATACTGCACCAGCTCGCTGCCGGTCCACGCGGTCTGGAAGTTGCCCCACATCACGTGCGAATCGCCACGCTCCAGGCGCACGTAAAACTTGCCCTGGGTCGGCGCGTCATCCACCGTGGTGCTGTCATCGCCATACACCGGGTAGTAGGCATCCGGGTCGATGTTGCGCAGCAGGTAGCGCGGGTCCTTGGAGGCAAAGTTGGTGAACAGGTGCTCGAAGGGCTGCTCGCGCGTATCGGCCGCGGCGGTCAGCAGCCATTCGCCCTTGATCTTGCCCTTCAGGTAGAAGGCGCCGCGCCCGTCGATGTAGGTCTCGTTGCGGTAGGTCCGTTCGTCGCCGGTAATCAGCTCCGCGCGATCACGGTGATTGACCACGTTGCGCCCCACGGTCAGGTCGGCAATGGCGATGTAGAACCAGTCATCGGTGGGAATCGACACATTGCGGCGGAAGCTCGCCACATCGCCATCCGCACCGGTTACCTGCACCTCCACGCCATGCGGGCCCGCCGGCAGAATCTGGCGTTCGACAAAACGGCCGTTGTCGCCCAGCGGCACACTCATGCCCAGCGCCTGCACCGTACTGCCCGGCGCCACGTTGCGCCCGCTTACGGTCACCGTGCCACCGCGCACCGGAATGTTGCGCAAGGACAAGGCATTCTCGCCCCAGCCGGTCAGCGCCTCACGTGCGTCGCTGTCGTGGTCGTCCAGCGCACGGCGGCGGGCCACCACGTCAAGGAACTTCTCCGCGGTTTCGTCGTAGCGCCCCTTTTCGTCATACACCCGCAGCAGATAGCGATAGCCGTCGGCAGAATCGGCGGGCACCGTCCATTCCGCCCCCTCGCCCCAGGCCAGCGGCAGAACCGCCAGCGGCGTTCCGGTGGTCCGGGCGTCGTGGCGGAACACGCGCACCTCGGCCTTGCGGATCCAGGCCGCGTAGTTGCTCCAGCCGGCAAAACGCACCGTCTCGCCCTGCAGGGCCACATCGCCCGCGGTCCACACGTTGAGCGCCGGATTGGCGGCCAGGTCGTCGTACTTGACCTGAATGTCTGCGGCAGCCAGGGCCACGTCCACACAACGCTGGCGGTCGGCCTCGTTGATGCCCTCACCGGCCACCATCGGCTGGCCATCCACGGTAACGCGGAACGGCAAATCCACCGCCCCTGCCGCGTCGCACGGTCCCAGGACCTGCGGCGGGGGCGCTTCCGGGGTATGCCATACGGCAATTTCCACCCGCCGGTTGCGCGCCATACCCTCTTCGTTGCCATTGCTGGCCACCGGGCGCGTGTCGCCATAGCCCGATACCGCCACTGCTTCGGCCGGCAGGCCCAGGCGTTCGCGCAGGTACTGCGCCACCACCAGTGCACGCGCCTCGGACAATCCCTGGTTACTGCCAAAGCGTGCCCGCGCACGCACGCTCAGGCCTTGCGCATCGGCATGACCCACCACCTGCATGCGCAGCGCCTGCTTGCCCTGCAGGCGCACCGCCAGCGCATCCAGCGCGGCGCGCGCGGCCGGCAGCAGATCAGCCTGGCCGGATTCAAACAGCGCGCCCACCCCCTGTTCAGAAAGCGTTTCAGCCAGCTGCGGCGTTTCCACCGGCGGCTTTGCCGCCAGCATGGCCTGCGCATCGGCATTCGACACCGCCGACGGCAACTCATACGCCACCGCCGGTTGCCATTCGCCCGGCGCGGGCACGGCGCGGGTTTCACTACGGGCGTTGTCCACCCGCTTGCCGCTGTCACTTTCCCCAGCCATCACAGCCTGCGCGGAGGAAAGGGCGGCCAGTGCGGTCAGCGTCGCCACCACCGAGCGTTTCAGATTCATCGCGGGGCGCTTCATTGCTGGCCTCCTTCGGCGCGCAGCACGGCGCCCATCACTTCGTGTTCAACAATCAGGGGCGGTCTGCGAACCTCCTCTCCATCGTCACGTTCTTGTTCGCGGTACAGGCGCAGCAGGTCGCCCTCCATCGCCTTCAGGCGACGCTTGGCAACCGCCTCGCCTTCCTCACCGGGGGCATACGCCAGCCGTGCCACCGTGGGGCGCTCCAGCA
>WPCG01056682.1_pt1 | contig 10048 bp, 10 predicted proteins | sample 5403311 | NCBI WGS metagenome assembly WPCG01 (sample SAMN12869467, study PRJNA574797) | sludge metagenome | isolation source: wastewater treatment of Control | place: China:Beijing | collected 2019-05-17 | reverse complement strand
AAATGGACAACAGCAGTATATTTTTCCCTATCGTCTGCTGCAAGCGCAATAACAACATTGTGTATGAACGTGCACTTGTTCATTTCATCAATAATGCGAGTCAGTGGTGGGTTCTCTATTTCACTGTACAGCATCGGTAATACCACAACAGCAGGCCGGATGAAGGAGAGTTCATGAAGATGCTGCAACATTCTGTCGGTATCGCTGTAGAAATTGTGTATGGTTGTTATCTTCTCCTGAAAAAAGTCCATCTTTGCCCACTTCCTCTTAAGCTGCTAATAAATTGTAAATAATAATTACACTTTAAAGAAGATAAAATGTGCCTTTTTATAATGCATTTGACGGGAAAATGAATATATACTTGACAGATTCATTAGAATCAAAGTAAGACAGACAGGATTTTGCTAACATGACCAAAAATGGAAAAGTGTATCTGGTGGGCTCAGGGCCCGGTGACCCGGAGCTTTTGACACTAAAAGCCCGAAGGCTTATAGATTCTGCCGATGTCGTAGTCTATGATCAGCTTCCTGGAAAGATGATCCTTGATTCCATCCCTGCAGGCACGGAAAAGATAGATGCAGGAAAACATGCAGGAGATCATACTCTCAGGCAGGATGAGATCAATAAAGTAATCATTGGAAAGGCCAGGGAAGGCAAAAATGTCGTCCGACTTAAAGGGGGAGACCCTTACATGTTCGGGCGTGGTGGCGAAGAAGCCCAGGAACTCATCGAAGCGGGAATAGAGTTTGAGATCGTCCCGGGAATAACTTCCGCAATAGCTGTGCCTGCATACGCCGGCATACCCGTGACCCACAGGGACCACGCTTCCATGGTTACATTCATCACTGGTCACGAGGACCCCACAAAGGACGAGAGCGCCCTGGACTGGGAGACCCTTGCGAAATTCGATGGCACCATAGTTGTATTCATGGGTGTTAAGATGCTTGAGAACAACGTCAGCGAACTCATAAAAAATGGAAAGGACCCGCAGACCCCGGTTGCACTTATTGAGCGAGGTACCCGCCCCGACCAGCGTGTGACCATTGGTGTCCTTGAAAATATCGCATCCATCGCCAAGGAGAAAAATGTAAAGGCACCTGCTATAACTGTCATTGGTACTGTGGTAAAGCTTCACGATGAACTCGGCGAACAGATCCTTTCGGACTGGTAACTGGAGGATTTTCAATGGCTGATAATACTAAAAAGCCGGTAATTGCCATTATGCGGCCTGAAAGATACATTAAGGAATCTGTGGAGCTGGCCAGGTCCATGGGTTTTGACACGTTCACAGTGCCCATGGTAGAGATAACCGATATGAAAGACGAATTCTTTGATGGTTTTGTGGAAAGAGTGCTCGACGGCAGGGCTGATTATGTGATTTTCACAAGTGCTAACGGGATAGATTTCACTATGAGCAAGATATCGGCGGAGTCCAGAAAGAGTTTCATAGATGCCCTCAACAGGACAAAGGTCATTGCCATCGGTCCTACCACCCGCAAGGCACTTGAGAAGACAGGTGTCAGTGTTATGGGAATGCCTGGAGTTTATAGTTCCGAAGGTATTGTAGATCATCTTCGTGACGATGTGGCGGGTCGGGTAGTTGATACTGCCAGGAGCTTTTACGGCTCGGAGCATCTTGTTGAAGGCCTGCGTAGCTGCGGGGCCGTTGTCAACCAAACACAGGTATACACTCTGGAAAAGCCGGCGGGGAACGAGCAGGACAAGCTTATTGATGCGACTATCAAAGGGGAGATCGCAGCTTTTGCCTTCACAAGTTCCATGATGGTACACAATTTCTTTGAACATGCACGTTCAAGAGCTTCCGAGGAGCAGGTGGTCAGCGCATTGAACAATGTCATTGTTGCAGCAATAGGCGGTCCCACAGCACAGACCCTCGGTGGGTATGGGGTAAAGGTGTCTGTCATTCCTGAGAAATTCGTTTTCGAGGAAGTACTCAAGTCGATAAAGGAACGCCTTTCGTAAAGAAGGGCCTTTTCCCTGTTTTAACTTCCTTTGTACATATACGAACCACAGATGTAATATAGTATTGTCATATAGTCTGGTCAATCACGGACACAGGTCAATTTTTGTCCTTTATTCAGGAGCATTCATCATGATAGGTATTTCAAAATTGTATTGCAGGACCGTAGAGCCTTCTGATGCGTTGCGTTACGGACGCGACTCGAAGAGACTTCCCTCCCATCTGCTCCAGTTCTCAAAGGACAAGAAACCGGTAGTCGTCTGGAATGTCACCCAGCGTTGTAACCTTCGTTGTGTTCACTGCTATGCTCATTCGAAGGATATTGATTACCATAATGAGCTCACCACTCAACAGGGAAAGGAACTCATAGACGATCTCGCAGAGTTCGGTACTCCTGTCATACTGTTCTCCGGGGGAGAGCCTCTGATGAGAAAGGACTTGCCTGAACTGGCAGCATATGCAACCTCCAGGGGCATCCGCGCTGTTATATCCACCAACGGCACCCTTATCACAGAGAAAATGGCAAAGACCCTTAAAGATATAGGCCTCTCCTATGTCGGAATTTCCCTTGACGGCATGAAAGAGACCAATGACCGTTTCAGAGGTATGGATGGGGCTTTTGACAAAGCTTTGCAGGCCGTGCGCAATTGCCAGAAAGAAGACATAAAGGTGGGTTTGCGTTTTACCATCAACAAGCACAATGTACAAGATATCCCTGCCATCCTCGATCTGCTGGAAGAAGAGAACATTCCTCGCATCTGTTTCTATCATCTCGTGTACTCAGGACGTGGCTCCGGGATGAGGGATGAGGATCTGTCACTGGAAGAGACTCGTCAGACAGTGGACCTGCTGATGGACAGGACAAAGGAGCTCCATGAAAAAGGCAAAATGGTAGAAGTGCTCACGGTTGACAATCACTGCGACGGTCCATACATCTACCTGCGCCTGCTGAAAGAAGATCCGCAGCGTGCTGCAGAGGTACTGGAACTCCTGCAGATGAACCGGGGTAACTCCACAGGTATAGGTTTTGGATGTATTTCATGGGACGGTTCTGTCCACCCCGACCAGTTCTGGAGGCATTACAGTTTTGGTAATGTAAAGGAGCGCAGGTTCAGTGAGATATGGAAAGACACATCCGATGCTCTAATGGCAGGCCTGAAGGACCGCAAACCCCTGATAAAAGCGAATGCTGACAGATGTGCTAACTGCAAGTGGTTCGATGTGTGCAACGGTAATTTCCGTGTGCGTGCAGAAGCAGTGTTCAACAATGTATGGGCTGACGACCCGGCGTGTTACCTGACAGCAGAGGAAATTGGGTACAGTAACGAAATCTGATCTTTGTACATCCTGTTTCCAATCGTGGTTACTGTGTTACATATGAGGCGCCATATAACTTATGTAGACGTAAGCCAAGAGGGATGCAGTCATAGTAAGTAAAGTCAGTTTTATTGCAAGTGCTACGAGCATTTGTATCGCCTTCCTGTTTTTTTGATTGTTGATATTCACGATCAATGGAGAACTTTTCCTGCCCGCGTATAAAAAATATGTGGCGATGGACTGCCACATTATGGGTTATATGTGTTCATACTTCGATGCAGTTCTGCCATACTCCGTGTATGTTGCAGTATTCCAGTGCACAGAAGGATTTGAAGTTATCAATGTCCTTTACATGGAATGTGGCTACCGGCTCTGTATGCACGGGTTCAAAGCTCATGCGCCCAAAACTGATGGTGCGGCCTTCTTTTGTGATACCATACAATTCCACCCACTCGATATGGTGTTCTACGGTATTGGGATGGGGGACCTCTTTTCCGACGGCAACTCTTACAAGATCGTTCTTGTCCTTTCCGTGCCCTCTGATAATATCGATCTCAGGCACATGCTTTTCCTTACCTTCTGTATCTCTTCCCTTAAGTATGTCTCCAAAATTCATTTTTTAACCTCTTTTTATTTATCTGATATTATTGTATCTAATATTATTGCCTGATATTGCAAGATGTTTATTCTTCTTCTTATTCTTCTTCTGCAGGTTCGCTAAAGTCCCTTGCTGCAGGGTCCCTGTCTGTCATAAACAGGCCATTGCTTTGGAATTGTTGCATCTTCCTTATAATTAATTGGGGGTGCTTCCGGCAGTATGCCTGCCACATGATATTGGTTTAAAGTGTGAAAATGCCTGCCCCCTTATATACACCTGGCTGCCACATCCGGTAAAATCATGATCTAGAGCACACATAAATTAAATGGGGTATATTTGTATAAACTATTTTCGGTAAGTTGTTTTGTAATGCATATTCTTGTTGACTGCAAATGCTGTATGCAGATTATAACTGTTCCAGCTATCTTCAACCGGGCAGTATATCATATGACGTTCATTTTACGTTCTCATCACCTACAATAAAAGGCGCATGCAACCAGATATATTTAAATAATCTTAGACCACTGTAAGATAAAAAATACAATAACTATATAATATTTATCGGAGAGTTATGATGACGGTCCCAAAAGAATACATCCCGCACGAAGTTGAACCAAAGTGGAAAGCAATGTGGGATATGTCCATGTACCATTTTGACTGGAACGACAGTACAAGACCACAATATATTATCGATACTCCTCCTCCTTATCCCACCGGTAACTTTCACATAGGCAACTCTCTCAACTGGTGCTATATCGACTTTGTCGCACGCTACAAGAGAATGTGCGGTTACAATGTCATGTTCCCCCAGGGATGGGACTGTCATGGACTGCCCACAGAAGTAAAGGTGGAAGAGATTCATGGTATCACAAAGAACGAAGTGCCCAGGGAGCAATTCAGGCAGATGTGCCGCGATCTTACCCTTGGGAACATCGAGAAGATGCGGGCCACCCTGATGAACCTGGGTTTCTCTGTGGACTGGAGCAACGAGTTCGTGACAATGGAACCTGCATACTATTCCAAGACCCAGCGCTCCTTCAGGAAGATGTATGACATGGGACGGGTCTACCAGTCGGAGCACCCTGTGAACTGGTGCCCCCGGTGTGAGACCGCTATTGCCTTCGCTGAAGTGGAATATGATACAAGGGACACAAAACTCAATTTCCTTAATTTCGACAAGCTCAAGATAGCAACAACAAGGCCCGAACTGCTTGCAGCATGTGTGGCTGTTGCTATCAATCCGGATGATGAGCGTTACAATTCCCATATAGGCTCAAACGTGAAAGTCCCTCTGTTTTGCCATGAGGTTCCTGTGATCAGCGATATCCAGGTGGACCCCTCCTTTGGTACCGGCGTTGTCATGATATGTACGTTTGGTGACAAACAGGACGTGCGCTGGTGGGTGGAGCACCAGCTTCCATTGCGCAAGGCGATTGACAAGAATGGCCGTATGACCGCTATCGCAGGCAGGTATGAAGGAATGAGCATCCCTGAATGCAAAGCTGCTATTATCGAGGACTTGAGGACACAGGGTCACCTTTACGAGCAGAAAACCCTCGACCAGAATGTAGGCATGTGCTGGCGCTGTGATACTCCAATCGAGATTCTCTCTGAAAGGCAGTGGTTCGTGAAAATAGATACTGACGCAGTGGCAAAGGCAGCGGATGAGATCAGCTGGCTTCCCGAGTACATGAAGGTCAGGCTTGACAACTGGATAAACACCATGGAGTGGGACTGGTGCATCTCCCGCCAGAGGCTGTTCGCAACTCCTATACCTGTCTGGTACTGTAAGGAGTGCGGCGAGGTCATGGTTGCAAAGGAGGAATGGATGCCCATAGACCCCACCAGGCAGCAGCCTCCAGAGGCTTGCGGCTGCGGTTGTACAGTGTTCGAACCTGAAGAGGATGTGCTGGACACCTGGATGGATTCATCCATTACCGCACTTCATGTTTCCGGCTGGCTCTCCGAGCACGACCTGAAACTTCCGGCACAGCTGCGTCCACAGGGTCATGATATCATCCGTACGTGGGCTTTCTATACGATACTGAGGTCCATGGCGCTCACTGGCAAGAGGCCCTGGGACTCCATACTCATCAACGGCATGGTGCTGGGTGAAGACGGACACAAGATGAGCAAATCCCTGGGTAATGTTATCTCGCCTGAGGAAGTTATCAAGGATTACAGTGCAGACTCGTTCAGGCAATGGGCGGCTGTAGGCGGCTCCCCGGGCTCGGACGTTATGTTCCGGTGGAAGGATGTCGTAGCAGCTTCCAGATTCTTTACCAAGGTGTGGAGTATCTACAGGTTCTCTATGTCCCATCTTGAGGATTACGAACACGCAGAAATGGATGTATCCGGACTGGAAGTTATAGACAGATGGCTGTTGAGTCACCTTAACCGTCTTATCATGTCCGTGACACAAAGCATGGACACATACCAGTTCGATGAGGCTTTCAAGGCAATACGTGGCTTCTCGTGGGATATACTTGCGGACAACTATCTTGAACTCATCAAGTCCCGTCTTTACGGGGATGATGGTACAGGCAAGCAGGCTGCAAAGTATACCCTGTTCGTTACTATGGACACGCTCACAAGGCTGCTCGCACCTTTTGCTCCTTTCTTTGCGGAAGAGATGTTCTCAAATATCGATAAGGGGAGCATACATGTCCAGTCATGGCCACAGGCAAGAGAAAACCTTATCGATGCCGATGTCGAGAAATCCGGTGAGTTCATCAAGGATGTTGCAAGTGCTGTCAGGCGATACAAGTCTGAAAATGGGATGGCATTGAACGCCCGTCTGGAAATGATCGAGCTATATGGCGTGGATATGGATATCACCGATCTTATAGGTGTGACAAATTCCCCTGTAGAGATTATCGCCGGCAAGCCTGACTTTGAGCATGTGCCTGTGAACGTTAAGCCCAACATGGGAAAAATAGGCCCGGTATTCAGAGGAAAGGCAAAGGCTATTATTGATGCCCTGCTTGAAGAGAACCCGAAAAAGGTTGCTGACGATATTTCAAAGGGCAAGATATCCGTATCTATCAACGGAGAGGTCATAGAACTTGAACCGGATTTCGTTGAAATCGAAAAGGAAGTTGTTTCAGCAGGCAGGTCGGTGGATGTTCTCGATGTCAGCGGAATGCCCGTTGTTATCGTGAGGTAACATACGTATGGGGACATGGATGCGTTTCTCCACGCAATCTTTAAAAATCCCCCCTACATAATCAATATTGGACATGCTTGTCTGTGTTATGGGTGATCAGTTGAAAGTCAGATCCAGGATACAAATAAGGAAATCGGATAAGATCAAATTGCTGAAGGGACTAAAAGATTCTTTCGGCGATGTGGTCGACAGTTTCTCCGAAAAGAAGTTCGAAACAGCTACTGCTGATGACCTGCCTATTGTAATAATCGAAGGCAAATTGCTTCTGTTCAAGGTAGGCGATATTTACTTCCCGACTGTAAAGGGAGTACTTGAACTTGGTCTGAGGAAGAACGTAGTCAAGGTAGATGCCGGAGCTATCCGCTTCGTCGTCAACGGAGCTGATGTGATGTGCCCGGGGATAGTTTCCACAGACTCCGATATCCAGGCTGGTGACCCTGTGATAATTGTGGAGGAAACACACAACAAACCACTTGCCATAGGCATTGCCATGATTTCCGGTGCTGAAATGAAGGCAAATTCAGGCAAGGCGATAAAATCTGTCCATTATGTGGGTGACAAGCTCTGGAATCTTGACATCTGAAAGAAATGGTTAATATATCATGAACTGATGTATAAATATAAGTATAATTATAGGATAAACCGGAAGTGTCATGTAAGTGCAGAACCAACCTGCTGCTTTGAACTGAACATAATTCCGGTAACAATTTAAGTAGTATCGATATTATTAATATAGCAGCAATGTTATTGAATACATGAGGGCACATTATGGCAAAGATCATGAACAAGTTGTTTGGTGGCACTAGCAAAACCACAACAGTTGAGGATGAATATACGGAACTTGACCTTACAAAGTACGAAGAAGTGCTGGACGAGGAACCTGCAGAGACATACGTAAGGGTAGCTGAACTGACCAACCTTAACGAGTTGACTGCCCTGAAAAAGGAGATATATAGCGGCAATATCGTGATGATTGATATCTCTAACATAAAAGCTGATAAACTCATGCTTGACCGTGCATTAAAGGATCTCAAGGATGTTGTCATCGACGTTCACGGCGATATAGCAGGAATAAAGGATGACCAGGTGCTTGTGACACCCACCGGCATCAAGATCGACAGATCGAAGATCCTTGGTGGAAGGTATTGAGTGAAGAGGCCCCCTGCCATAGTTTTGTGACCAGGACCTCCTGTCCCCTCTGTCATGAGGATCTTATCATCAACTGGCAGGGTGATGATATTCCTTATTTTGGGGAGGTCATGCATATTACTTCCCGGTGCGAATGCGGCTTTAGGTTTGCCGATACGCTTATCCTTGCACAGGGTTCACCAATGCGGTATGAACTGGAACTGGGAGATCAGGAAGACCTGAACAGCAGGGTCGTACGCTCCACCTCCGGAACTATACGCATACCTGAACTTGGCATTGATGTGGAACCTGGCTCGATCTCCGAGTCTTATGTAACTAACGTGGAAGGCGTCCTTGACAGAATACTGGATGTTGTCATGACTGCAACGAAGTGGCATATCGAAGACCCTGAAAAATATTCACTGGGACTTGATATCCAGCAGGCTTTAAGGGATGCCATAGATGGACAGAAGAAACTCACACTGATCATCGAGGACCCTATGGGAAACAGCGCCATCATATCTGAAAGGGCAAAGTCAAGGCAACTAACCCCTGCAGAGGCGGAACACCTTAAAACGGGAATGATAGTGTTTGATACCTCTACATCTGAGATGGAGATCGACGCATGCGATCATGATCATACGATCACTGACTGATGTCCGCACTCCTTCTTTTTTCAGGCACTTCCACTTTCCCTTTGAAACCTCAATTTGTTTCTTTCGGCCTTCCCGGGAATTATCCTGCGTCTTCCGAAACCTTATATATATTGTAGTCTGATATTAACAATCACATATTTAAAACACTGTGAGGGAATACATCTTGCCAGAGGAATGCTGCCATAATGTTACCATGCCACTTATAGGGGATGATGCGCCGTCCTTTACGGCCAGGACAACTTTGGGTGTCGTAAATTTCCCGGATGATTACAGGGGAAAATGGGTTGTGTTCTTCAGTCATCCCGGTGATTTCACTCCGGTCTGTACCACGGAGTTCATGCGTTTTGCCTTCATGCAGCAGGAATTCAGGAAACTTAACACCGAACTGCTTGGCCTTTCAATTGACAGTAACAGTTCCCATATAGCGTGGCTTGAGGCTATCAGGAGCAAGGTAGAGTATAAAGGCATGAAGGATGTTGATGTCATGTTCCCGGTCATTGAAGACCTCAGCATGGAAGTTGCACGCAGGTACGGCATGATACATCCCAACGCACGTTATTCCCCGGAAGAGATCCTTGAGAGGTTCGAGCGCTCAGGAGGAAAGCTCAGCCTGCAGGAATTCAGCACAGAGACGGTGCGCGCGACCTTTATAATCGATCCTCAGGCAAAGATACGCGCGATGTTACTCTATCCATTCTCCACCGGCAGGAATATGGATGAGATCAAAAGAGTGATCCTTGCTCTTCAGAAATCGGATAGCGAGCATGTTTATACACCAGAGGGCTGGCACCCAGGTGATGATGTGATAGTCCCCAATCCCACTACCTGGACTGATGCAAAGGACCGGGAAACTGATGAGGACAGCGGCCTGATGTGTTCTGGCTGGTTCCTCTGCATGAGGAAGGATCGCAAAAGATAGCTCTTTTTCAGCGGCATATATGCCCTTATCTTAATTTTAGTGTGAGGTTTCAATTTTACTGGCGGTTTCTGGCGTACTCCGGCAGCGACTCACGCTGGCCACTTGCAGCGGAGTCTCAAAGGAAATGCCTATAAGCAATGCACTTATTTAATTATCCAAAATCAAGCGGAAATGAAAGTAGAAATAAAGGTGACCACATGGCAGAACAAGAGAAAGAGGCTGCACTTCCTCAAAAAGAGAATTTCAGTGAATGGTATAACGACCTTCTCCAGAAAGGAGAGAT
>WPCG01083386.1_pt1 | contig 10051 bp, 9 predicted proteins | sample 5403311 | NCBI WGS metagenome assembly WPCG01 (sample SAMN12869467, study PRJNA574797) | sludge metagenome | isolation source: wastewater treatment of Control | place: China:Beijing | collected 2019-05-17 | reverse complement strand
CGCTCGTGGGCCAGGCGCTCGTTCTCGCGTGCGCCGCCCAGCCCCAGCAGCGTGCCGAGGACGCTGCCGCCGTCGTGGCGGTGGCCGCCGATGAGGACGTTCTCCAGCACGCTCAGTTCGCCGAACAGGCGGATGTTCTGGAAGGTGCGCGCAATGCCGCGCGCTGCGCTGCGGTGGGCCTGCAGTGTTGGCAGCACTACACGGTCGAAGACGATGCCGCCGCTGTCGGCAGCGCAGAACCCGGTGAGAATGTCGAAAAAGGTCGATTTGCCAGCGCCATTGGGGCCGATCAGGCCGAAGATCTCTCCTTCATGGATGTCCACCGAGAAGGTGTCGAGCGCCACGATGCCGCCATGGCGCTTGCACAGCTCGCGCGCCTGCAGCAGCGGCACGCGAGCCGCGGCTGTCGCTGCGCAGGGGCTGGGGGAAGGTGGGCTGGTTCGGGGAGCGCTCATCCGGAGGGGAAAATGTTGCAAAAGCTCACCGCAGCGGGCTTGCGCGCTGCCGGTACGGGTGAGATTCTAGACCACACCCCAGCCCCGGCACGGTGCCCGGATGAAAAGACTGCTTGCCCTGATCTGCGCCGCCCTCTCGGCCCTCGGCCTCGCCGCTTGCGAGGAGCTCGATCCCTACCGCGCGCTGCGTCCCGGCAGCTCCACTGCCGAAGAGGTGCGCGCGCGCCTGGGGCCGCCGCAGCGCGAATGGCCCGATGCGCAGGAGGGCACCACCACCTGGGAATACTCGCACCAGCCCGAAGGGGCGGAGTGTTACATGCTCACCTTCGCTGCCGATGGAGTGCTGATCGCGGTAGACCAGGTGTTGAACGAAGCGCGCTTTGCGCGCATCCAACCCGGTATGGACGAAGAAGCGGTCAGTCGCCTGCTGGGCCGTCCGGCGCGCAACGAGTTCTTTGCCCTCAAGCAGGAAAGGGTGTGGTCGTGGCGCATCGAGCGTGGCAGCACCATCGTCGAGCCCACCTTCTTCACCGTTTCCTTCGATACCGCAGGCCGGGTGGTGGCTACCGGCCGTTACACCCAACCGAGGCCGTGAAGCGATGAACTCCTCAATCCTGCAGCATGGACCGGCGCGCTGGCTGCACCTCGTCGCCGTCGGCGTGCTGGCCCTCGCCCTCGGCGGCTGCGCCGCCTTCGCTCCACCCCGCCCCTTCACCACCGCCGACGAAGCCCTCGCCGCACGCGGCGAGCCCACCGCGCGCTGGCCTGCCGACGACGGCACCACCGTGCTCGAATTCGCGACCCAGCCCTATGGCACCTCCTGCCTGATGGTGGAAGTGGACGCCACCGGCGTCGTGCTGCGCCAGTGGGATGCGCTTGCCGCGGACAACCTCGCCCGCGCCCGCCCGGGCATGACCCAGGACGAGATCCGCCGTCTGCTCGGCCAGTATCGCTCCGTGCAACGCTTCCCGCTGTCGCAGGAAGAGGTGTGGGACTGGAACGTACGCAAGGAATGGCCGGATCTCGTCGCCACGCGCTTCAACGTGCACTTCGTCGACGGCAAGGTCAAGCGCACCAGCTACAGCCACGAGTACCCCCGCGAACGCTGGATGTTCGGTTTCGGCATCGGTCGTGGGGTGAATCCGCACTGGGGTTTCGGCTGGCGCTATCCGTACTGGGATCCGTGGTGGGGGTGGTAGCAGGCCTGCCTCGACACCTGCCACTTTCGCCAGTAAAATCACGCCCTTGCCGAGGAGCGCTGCGACCCGAGACACGGGCCAGGCTCGGCAACCGAACAACGGCGCTCGCAGACCACCCCCGGGTTTGCCGCGCCGTTCGCTTTTGTGGCGGCCGTGCCGGGGGCAATGACCCGCTTCAAGAGGCCACACGATGCAACCCGACCGCAGCTCCGAACTCCGCCAGCACCTCGCCCGCCGCATCCTGATCCTGGACGGCGCCATGGGCACGATGATCCAGCAGTACAAGCTGGCGGAAGGCGATTACCGCGGCACCCGCTTCCTCGATCACCCCAAGGACCTCAAGGGCAACAACGATCTGCTGGTGCTCACCCGCCCGGACGTGATCGGCGAGATCCACCGCGCCTACCTCGAGGCCGGTGCGGACATCATCGAGACCTGTTCCTTCAACGCCACCCGCGTCTCGCAGGCCGAATACGGCCTCGCCGAGGTGGCCTATGAGCTCAATGTTGCCTCCGCCCGCCTGGTGCGTGAGCTGTGCGACGAATTCACCGCGCAGAACCCCGCCAAGCCGCGCTACTGCGCCGGCGTGGTCGGGCCGACCTCGCGCACGCTGTCGATCAGCCCGGACGTGAACGACCCCGGCTACCGCAACATCAGCTTCGACGCCCTGGTCGACGACTACTACGACGCCGCGCGCGGCCTGATGGAAGGCGGCGCCGATCTGCTGCTGATCGAGACCATCTTCGACACCCTCAACGCCAAGGCGGCGGTGTTCGCCATCGAGAAGCTGTTCGACGACCTGGGCCGCCGCCTGCCGGTGATGATCTCCGGCACCATCACCGACGCCTCCGGGCGCACGCTCTCCGGGCAGACCGCGGAAGCCTTCTGGAACTCGCTGGCGCATGCGCAGCCGATCTCCTTCGGCCTCAACTGCGCGCTCGGCGCCAAGGAACTGCGCGCCTATGTCGATGAGCTGTCGCACGTCTGCGACACCTTCGTCTCCGCCCACCCCAACGCCGGCCTGCCCAATCCGCTGGCGCCCACCGGCTACGACGAAACGCCCGAGCAGCTCGCAGAAGCGGTGGTCGAATGGGCGCGCGCCGGCCTGGTGAACATCCTCGGCGGCTGCTGTGGCACCACCCCGGCGCACATCGCCGCCATCGCAGCCGCGGTGGAGGGCATCGCCCCGCGCGCCGTGCCGCAGGTGGACAAGAAGCTGCGCCTCTCCGGCCTGGAGCCCTTCAACGTCGGCGCGGACAGCCTCTATGTGAACGTCGGCGAACGCACCAACGTCACCGGCTCGCGCGCCTTCGCGCGCATGATCCTGGAAGGCCGCTTCGACGACGCCCTGGCGGTCGCGCGCCAGCAGGTGGAGAACGGCGCCCAGATCATCGACATCAACATGGACGAGGCGATGCTCGACTCCATGGCCGCGATGGAGCGCTTCCTCAAGCTGATCGCCTCCGAGCCGGACATCTCGCGCGTGCCCATCATGCTCGACTCCTCCAAGTGGAGCGTGATCGAAGCCGGCCTGAAGTGCATCCAGGGCAAGGGCGTGGTGAACTCCATCTCCATGAAGGAGGGCGAGGCCGAGTTCCTGCGCCAGGCGCGCCTGTGCCGGCGCTACGGCGCCGCGGTGATCGTGATGGCCTTCGACGAGAAGGGCCAGGCCGACACCTACGCGCGCAAGACCGAGATCTGCCGGCGCGCCTACGAACTGCTCACCCGCCCGGTGGCCGAGGGCGGCGCCGGCTTTCCGCCCGAAGACATCATCTTCGACCCCAACATCTTCGCCATCGCCACCGGCATCGAAGAGCACGACAACTACGCCGTCGACTTCATCGAAGCGCTGCGCTGGATCCACACCCACCTGCCGCACGCCAAGACCTCCGGCGGGGTGTCCAACGTCTCCTTCAGCTTCCGCGGCAACGACGCGGTGCGCGAGGCCATCCACACCGTCTTCCTCTACCACGCCATCCGCGCCGGCATGAGCATGGGCATCGTCAACGCCGGCATGCTCGGCGTGTATGACGAACTCGACCCCGTGCTGCGCGAGAAGGTCGAGGACGTGGTGCTGAACCGCCACCCGGGCGCGGGCGAAGCGCTGGTCGAGTTCGCCCAGACGGTCAAGGAAGGCAAGGCCAAGGACAGCGGCCCGGACCTCTCCTGGCGCGAGCAACCGGTGGAAGAACGCCTCAAGCACGCGCTGGTGAAGGGCATCACCGACTTCGTCGTGGCCGACACCGAAGAGGTGCGCGCCAAGCTGGAAGCCGCAGGCAAGCCGCCGCTGGCGGTCATCGAAGGCCCGCTGATGGCCGGCATGGACGTGGTCGGCGACCTCTTCGGCGCCGGCAAGATGTTCCTGCCCCAGGTGGTGAAATCCGCGCGCGTCATGAAACAGGCCGTGGCCCACCTGATCCCCTACATCGAGGCCGAAAAGCTGCGCACCGGCTCCACCAGCAAGGGCCGCATCGTCATCGCCACGGTGAAGGGCGACGTGCACGACATCGGCAAGAACATCGTCGGCGTGGTGCTGGGCTGCAACGGCTACGAAGTGATCGACCTCGGCGTGATGGTGCCCACCGACAAGATCCTCAACGCCGCGCGCGAACACGGCGCGCAGGCCATCGGCCTCTCCGGCCTGATCACCCCCTCGCTGGAAGAGATGAGCCACGTCGCGGCCGAAATGCAGCGCCAGGGCTTCGACGTGCCCTTGCTGATCGGCGGCGCTACCACCAGCCGCGCCCACACCGCCATCAAGATCGCCCCGCACTACCAGCAACCGGTGGTCTACGTGCCGGATGCCTCGCGCGCGGTCGGCGTGGTCACCGCGCTACTCTCCGAAGGCGGCGCGGACGACTTCAAGGCCCAGCTCGCCGCCGACTACGACAAGATCCGCGCCCAGCACGCCAACAAGAAGGGCGTGCAACTGGTCAGCCTGGCCGCCGCGCGCGCCAACGCCTACGACCCGCTGTCGGTGCAGGGCTACCTGCCGCCCGAACCCAACACCACCGGCGTGATCGCGCTGGACGTGGACCTCAACGAGCTGCGCGACTACATCGACTGGGGCCCCTTCTTCCAGACCTGGGACTTGGCCGGCAGCTTCCCCAAGATCCTCGATGACGAGATCGTCGGCGAAACCGCACGTAACGTCTTCCAGGACGCGCAGAACATGCTGGAAGACCTGATCGCCGGCGAATGGGTGCAGGCCAAGGCGGTCTTCGGCCTGTTCCCGGCCAACAGCGTCGGCGACGACATCGAGTTCTTCGACGACGAAGCCCGCGCCCACCCCATCATGACCTGGTACGGCCTGCGCCAGCAGCACGAGCGCCCGGCCGGCAAGCCGCACTGGTGCCTGGCCGACTACGTCGCCAGCAAGGATTCCGGCGTGCGCGACTGGGTCGGCGCCTTCGCCGTCACCGCCGGCCTGGGCATCGAACACAAGCTCGCCGAGTTCGAAGCCGCGCACGACGACTACCACGCCATCATGCTGAAGAGCCTCGCCGACCGCCTCGCCGAAGCCACCGCCGAATGGCTGCACGAGCGCGTGCGCAAGGAATACTGGGGCTACGCCGCCGCCGAGGCGCTGGACAACGCCGCGCTCATCAAGGAACAGTACCAGGGCATCCGCCCCGCCCCCGGCTACCCCGCCTGCCCGGACCACACCGTCAAGGCCGCGCTGTTCCAGCTGCTGGACGTACCCACCAACACCGGCATGGGCCTCACCGAGTCCATGGCCATGACCCCGGCCGCGGCCGTCAGCGGCTTCTACTTCGCCCACCCGGAAAGCCACTACTTCGCGGTTTCAAAGATCGGCCGCGACCAACTGGAAGACTGGGCACGGCGCACTGGCATGAGCGTCGCCGCCGCGGAGCGCTGGCTGGCACCGCTGCTGTAGGGAGGGAGATTGACGCAGCCTGATCTGGCGGCCAGAACGGGCAAATGATCGGGCTGCATTGACATGGCGTACCTGAACCCGTACGTTGTACGAAAGGAGGTGCCCCCATGTACACACTCTCTGCCAGTGACGCCCGCGCCAATCTCTACCGCCTCATGGACCAGGCTGCGGAGTCGCATCAGCCCATCGTCATCACGGGCAAGCGCCACAACGCCGTCCTGCTCTCCGCCGAGGACTGGCAGGCCATCCAGGAAACCCTGTACCTGTTGTCGGTGCCCGGCATGCGCGAGTCCATCCAGGAAGGCCGGGCCGAACCCGCCGAGTCCTGCGCCAAGGAACTCGACTGGTGAGCTGGAGCGTCGTCTTCACCAAGCACGCCCAGAAAGACGCACCAAAGCTCGCCGCGGCCGGTCTCAAGGCCAAAACGCAGGAACTGCTGGCCATCATCGCGGAGAACCCCTTCCAGAGTCCGCCGCCGTACGAAAAGCTCGTCGGCGATCTGCAAGGTGTCTACTCCAGGCGTATCAACATCCGGCACCGCCTGGTTTATGAAGTGCTGATGGCAGAGAACACCGTCAAGGTTCTGCGCATGTGGTCGTACTACGAATAGGCACGTGAGGGGGTAATACTGCGACGTGATGACACTGGACGTAAGCCAGGCGCTTTGACCCGAGCCGGCGGTGAGGCACGCACGGTATAGTGGCGGCGTTGGACGATGGGCTGCGGGTGACTGATCCATCATCCGAGCGGGGGCTGCGCAGTCGGCCGCGCGGGTCTCTCAATTCAAACGCTGGAGTTGCCCATGACCTCCGTGACGCGTCCTGCGGACCGCCATGACAAGATTCGCGCACTGTTTGACGAGTACATCGAGCTCTACGCCGCGCGCGATGACCGGCTGACCGCGCTGTTCAGCGAAGACTTCAGCGGTTATACGGGCGGCGGCAGCGTTCTGGTCAAGGATCGCGACGAGTGGGTGAAGATCACCCGGCAGGATTTTGCCGAGGTGCCCGGACGCCTCCGCATCGACATGCGCGACATCGCCTTGCAGGACTTGAGCGAGCATGTCGTTGCGGTGACTGCCTTCTTCCACATCCACCTGCCGGTGCCCGAACATGTGCTGTCACGGGAGGTGGCGCGGCTGGTGTTGATCTTCCGTCTTGAGGGCGAGGCCTGGAAGATTGTCCACAGCGGCATCTCGATTCCCTATCACCTGGTGCAGGATGGCGAGGTCTATCCGCTTCATGAACTGCAGGAGCGCAACCGGACACTGGAAGCGCTCGTTGAGGAGCGCACCCGGGAGCTGAATGACCGCGAGGCGTTCTACCGGCTGCTTACGGAAGATGCGATGGATGTGATCTGGCGGGCCGACAGTGAACTGCGCATCACCTACATCAGCCCATCGGACGAGTGCTTTCGCGGTTTCAAGGCCGAAGAGGTTGTTGGGCGGCATGTCCTCGAACTGTTCAACAAGGAAGGTGCCGCCATCGTCGCCGAAGCCTGGCGCAGGCGGCAGGAGGCCGAGCGCGAAGGCCGGGACCTCGGCTTTGTCAGTTTCGATGCGCCCCACCTGTGCAAGGACGGCAGCGTGATCTGGGGAGAGGTGTTCTCCAAGGCGGTACGGGACGAGAGCGGGAAAATTACCGGGTTCCACGGCATCACGCGGGAGATCACCAGGCGCAAACGGATGCAGGAGCAGATTCAGCAACTGGCGTTCTATGACACGCTGACCCACCTTCCCAACCGCCGCTTGCTCAGCGACCGCTTGCAGCATGCGCTGGCCGCCAGCAAGCGCAGCGGGCGTCATGGCGCCCTGATGTTTGTCGATCTGGATAACTTCAAGCCCTTGAACGACAGATACGGCCACTTTGTCGGGGACCTGCTGCTGATTGAAGTGGCAGATCGCCTGAAGCGCTGTGTTCGCGAAATGGACACCGTGGCGCGCTTTGGCGGTGATGAGTTCGTGGTGATGCTGGGTGAGCTGGTGAAGGATCACGAAGAGTCCATCGCCCAGGCCGCGGCCGTTGCCGAAAAGATTCGCCTCCGGCTGGCTGACGACTATCGCCTCAACGCGGCCCGCGAGGGTGAGGTCGAGAACATCGTCACGCACCATTGCTCGGCGAGTGTCGGGGTGTTTGTCTTCCTGGACCATGAAGCCGGCGCGGATGAAATTCTGAAATGCGCCGACATCGCCATGTATCAGGCCAAGGCAGAAGGGCGCAATACCGTCCGTATCTATGCGGCAGACGCGCCGCCGGCGAATCTGCCCGGTGACCAAGCGCTTGGCTTCGGAGCGCTTTGAGCGCGCGCTCCATGCTTGACAGACGTCGGGACGCCGTCTTCAATTGATTCGTCAGTAACGCGCGTTTGATCGAATCATGCCCTCTCGCAAAGCCCTCCATTCGGTGCAAGAACCTGCAGCCGCCTATTCCGTGGCCGAAGGCGGCGGGGCCAGCGTGCTCGCCTACCTGCATGCGGGCTCCGCGCTCGAACGGGACCACATGGTGCGGGGGGGCTTCGAACCCGCTTCCCTCGATGCCTTCGCCAGCCGCTTCAGCCGCAGCGGGCGCAGTCTCGCGCAACTTCTCGGCGTGGCGCCGGCCACCTACGACCGCCGCGTGCGCGAGGGCAAGCCCCTGTCTCAGGACGATTCGGACCGCATCGCGCGCCTGATCGAGGCTGAGCGTGCGGCGATCCGCGTGTTCGGCGACGAGGACGCGGCGCGGCAATGGCTGGCCTCGCCGGTGCCCGTGCTGGAGGGGGCGGTGCCGATCAGCCTGCTGGCGACCACGCCGGGCCATCAAGCGGTGATGAACGCGCTGCGGCGGATCATGGCGGGCACGGCCGCCTGATGGCGAGCTTGTGGCGGCTGGCTCAGGACTGGGTGGACCTGGACAGCGGCGCGTTGCTGTGCGCGGCGGAGGACTTCTCCTGCGCCGGCGCGGGCGCTGCGGCCGTGGGGGGACGCTGGAACAGCGTCGGTTCGGCGGTCATCTATCTCGCCGACAGCGTCGCCCTGGCGCAACTGGAGCGGCGCGTGCATGCACCCCACCGTCCCCCGGCCGCGCAGGTGCTGGTGGAGGTGGACCTGCCGGCCTCGGTGCTGGCCGCGGCCCGCATCATCGACCCGCCGGCCGGCTGGGATGCGCCCAACACCGACTGGAGTGTGGGCCGCAGCGCGACGCAGGCCCTGGGCGACGCCTGGTGCGCGGCAGGGGAGACCTTGCTGCTGCGCGTGCCCTCGGTGGTGGTGCCGGTGGGCTGGAACTACCTGCTCAATCCGCGCCACCGCGACATGAAGAGGGTGACCACCCGGCGCATGTCCTACGCACCCGATGCACGGCTGTGGTGATTGGCGTCGGCACGCCCACCTGCCGCCCTTGGGCAGGACGTGTAGCAGCAACGGAGCGCGTGGCGCGCCATGCCAATGTTATGATTGGCACGCTTCCGGAATGGATATGTGAAGCTTGCTTCAACGCCAGCCTCGGAGCAAGTCATGCGCCGTCCCTTGGTGCGCTACCTCTTCGCGGCCATGGGCGTTATCGCCCGCAACAGTACAAGGGCTGGCGCTGCTACAGGGGATGAACCCCTGTGCGGTGCTGGCTTCAATTCGGCCGACTCCCCGCCTTCTTTACAGAACAGACCGTTTCTTTCAATCACTCAAGGTGAACCATGTCGCAGCGCGTGCCTGTTGTAGCGATGGTGCTGATCTCACTGTCCCCCGCATGCGTTGCACAGCCGCTTGTGGAAGCACTGACGGTCATTCGCAACCAGGCCGAGGTAACGCAAGCTTGTACGGCCGACCGTCTCTGTGCCGAAGTTTCGCCATGGGCTCCTGGTTGTGAAGGCCAGGCATGCGAGACCGACTTGCCGCATCATGAGGGCTGGACCCTCAGGCTGTCTGGCAGCCAGAACGATCCTGCTCACACCACCTATGGTCTGGAGGGTCTCGCTTCCGGGGACGACGACCCTTCGTTCAGTCTGTGGCCCAGCCTCATCCGTTTCGAAGGTGGTGTGCTGGCAGGCGTGGAAACTCACGCAAGAGCGATGTATTCGGGCGGCGGCGCCAACTCGACGACCCTGCATCTCATTGCCTTCCTGCCCGGCCAGCTGCCCTTTGAAGTTCTCAGCGTTGCCTACAGCGCCAACGTGATGATCCGGGCGTGTTTCAGCGAGCGTGATCTGAAGCACCGCGCCGGCGCCTGCCACGACCTTTACAGCTTCGACGCGACTATCATCCCGGAAGAAGCAGTCGCGGGCGGGATGCCGCTGCTGCACTACCGCAGCGAGGCGACCTCCTTCCCGGGGCCGGTGTCGCGCTCCAGAGATTCACGGGACGGTAAGCCGCTTCGCAAGGGCGACCTCGTTGAAGCAACTGATCCGCAGTGCAGCTATTACAGACTGTACCGGTTCGACCCGGAGGCCCGCGGCTACCTGCCCGACGCCCCACTGCCCGATTGCTCGGACTATACCGAGCCCTGAATCAGGCGCGCGCGCCTTGC
>WPCG01083638.1_pt1 | contig 10061 bp, 10 predicted proteins | sample 5403311 | NCBI WGS metagenome assembly WPCG01 (sample SAMN12869467, study PRJNA574797) | sludge metagenome | isolation source: wastewater treatment of Control | place: China:Beijing | collected 2019-05-17 | reverse complement strand
AGATTCCCTAATGGGTTATCAGAATCTACTCGCTTGGGGAATATTGTGTAATGATTTAAAATGGTATTTATTTGTGTTTGAACTAAACGCTCAATATAAAGTTTATCTGGATAGTTAAATGAACCAGAATAACGAGCAGGCGTTCTTCGAAATAGATTATACATTTAACCTTTACCCGGTGTATAGATTAATTCAAAAGATTTACAAGTCTATATAATCTTTGTGAATTAAAGCAATAGAGTTTGCTTTAATCAGTGAACAAAGGTTGTTGTTTAGGGGGAGGTGTAAGAAAAGAGACTAATTCAAAAGCACAGATTAACAAACATAAAACAAATAATACTACCGGTAGTACTATTATATGTAACGAAGAGTAATCTTCACCCTGTTCTGAAAAGAATAGGGAACCAACCCTATGCCCCTTATGTGAAAAATATTGGGTATTTTTTAGTCCAAAAGGAAATATAAGCAATGAGCATCGAAGATAAAGAAGGCAATGGCAACAACATTAACACCAACTATAACCAAGGTGCAAATGTGAATCAACAACAACCTCAGTACGGTAACCAGCAACAAACCCAAACACAAAACCAAACCGGTACTTTCCGTAGTGGTTTGGAAGCGTTCTTCGAAAACAACCGCCGCGCTGGGGCGATGGATCTGGCTAATAATCGGACCAACGCAGTTCTGGCTCGACTGACTAAGCTGCATAACGAACTGATCGAATCCCAACGGATTGAAGCAGGTATTCATCTGGTTCGTCTGGATCGCGAAACCGACGGTGTTGTAATCAGTTCGGTTCTGGTAGTTCGTTACTTCACTTCCAAGAATGGTGAAGCCTACGCTTCCTATCGCGCGCTGCTGCTGGATGCTGCTACTCCGACTCCGCGTGTTCGTCAGCATCAGGTACAAGGTATCGGTAAGATCGAAGTTCCGGTTCTGCCGCAGGATATCTACAACGAACGTTACTACCAGCAAGTTTGTCGTAAACTGCGTAACCAGAAAGGCAATCCGCAGATGAAGGTAATTGACGCTGGTGCAATCCTGGTTCCTCAGTCTCTGAATCTGGAAGACGATCTGGCAGTTACTAACCTGCTGTTGGACTCGGCTAACCGCGCTATGGATATGGAGCTGCAGGTAAAAGGTGAAGAAGCATTCAACGTCGATCTGCTGAAGTCCGATAACTTCCGTCTGGCTGCTAAGATGGATATCAGCGCTGCTCCTGAGTTCGATCTGGTTGGTAATCCGATCCGGAACGATATCAAAGTAAGTCTGAGCATCAAACCGCGTCACCAGCCTGTAGATGGTGATTTCTACGAACAGGACCAGTTGCTGAACTACGTATCTGGTTACATCAACCTGGAAGTTGCACCGCAGGTTCCTCAACAACAGCAGTACGCTGGTTACCAAGGTTTCATCCAGCCGCCGCTGCTGTCTCCGGTATTTGTAATCACTAAGGTTGGTCAGGATCTGAGCTTCGTTGCTAAGACTCCTGAGCTGTGGTTCCTGGCTCTGTCCAACGCATATCGTGCAACTGCAAACACTGCGTGGATTCGTGGCTTCCTGCCGCGTACTGGTGCAGACTCTGGCTTGACCGGTTCGAAGAAAGGTATCGACCTGCGTGACATCGGTGCTCTGGGTTATATCGATCCTAAAGTCAATGCCATGCTGGATACTAAGTCGGATTCTTTCACCGAACATCAGTTCGTTGAAATGATGAACAAACTGGTATCTCCGAACCTGACCTTCTCCATGTTGGTTGATCCACTGGGTGAGAACGCTCATATCGAGCGTATTCTGATTGACGCTGCAGTACAAGGCGCTGGTCAGTCCCAAGCTCGCGAGTGGATTGTTCGTCACGTCGATCGTCTGACTGGCAATCGGTTCAGCCCGAAGATCAAACCGGAAGATCCTCTGGTAGAGTTCGGTGGTATTCAACTGCTGGGCGATTACACCACTTCTGATCAGGAGAAGCGTCCTCTGCAAGATGTGGATACTCTGGCTGCTCTGAACCTGACTCAAGGCAATCGTCAAGAGTTCCATAACTTCTACGCAACCACTCTGCAATCGGCACAATTCGATACAGAGATGCGCATGAAGGATCAGGAAAACCAACTGCGTCAGTATCTGGACAAAGGTCTGCGTGTTCGTGGTCGTGGTATTCAGCTGTATTTCACCCCAACCATGATCACCGCACTGGAGTCCGCAATCCGTGAAGCGCAGGTTACCATCGACTATGAGAACATGACTCTGGTCACTGGTACCCAGCGTCTGCTGCAGAACGATCTGGTACAGCGCTTTGCTGTTAACCAGAACGCTCAACCGACTGTCATTGCACAAACCGGTAACACTGGTTACGGCTATGGCATCGGCGGCAGCATGGGTGGTCGCTTCTACTAAGTTAATCTGTGCTTAAGTCTCAATGACTTGGAGAGAACCCCTAACCGGGTTCTCTCTTTTTTTTGTTCTAAAGGACAGGAATAAGTTATGCAAAGCACTGAAAATGGAGTCTTTAGTGATTCCATATTAAACAATCATCATAAGTTATATGATCCAAAAATGACTGGTCTATATGGAAGAATCATTAGTCATGATGAGGATTTTGAGAAACTCAAATATACGCCTTTGATGATTAATGATTATAACGTATCGAATCCAGAACACAAGGAGATTCTGGACAGACATCTTTATACTCATTATAAAGAAACCGACACAATCGAATACTCTTCATCCTGTGCATGTGGTGCAATGACAAACGTGTATGATGAAGACGATGAGATTCTGTGTGAGATATGTCATACTCCAGCAACTTCAACAACCGATGGACCAATTCATTCTTATGTTTGGTTCAGAGCACCAGAAGGCGTAGATAGACTAATATCCCCGCAGATGTATTCTGTTATTGCTCCTTATCTTAAAGTAAGGGAATATAACTTCCTTGAATATTTCTTGGATAAAGATTATAATCCAGATCTAACAAGGATTACTGCAAAGGAAACAATTAGAAAAATAAACATTCTTCATTCAAGAGGACTCCCAAGAGGATATAATAATTTCATTAAACATTTTGATGGGATTATGGAGTTTCTATTTGAAGCAAATATTGTTGATGGAACAAGGCAGAAAAGAGAAGAGCTTTGGAAATTTATCCAGGAGAACAAGCAATATATGTTCCCTAAGTACCTTCCGATTCCATCAAAACTGTGTTTTATTGTAGAGTCAACAACGTCAGGAATTTATATTGACAAGCCTCTACTGACTGCATTAAATACAATCCTGCTGATTAGCAAGACTGAACTTAATAACGTAGAGATCCCATTAGACTCAAGAAGTGTTCAGAGAAGAACCTTCAAAGCAATCAAGCAATACGCTGAGTTCTTTGATACGTATGTTAAGTCAAGACTTGCAGGAAAGCCAGGACAGTGGAGAAGACATCATTTTGGGTCAAGACTCCATTTCACTGCACGAGGTGTAATTACCTCTATCAGTGAACCACATGACATGAATGATCTACATATCCCATGGGGAGTAGGTCTTCAGTTATTCAAATATCACATCATCAATAAACTCATGAACAAACATGGGTTTGATTATAACCGTGCTATAAACTATGTTTATGGACATGTGTTGAAGTACGATAAGCTTCTTGATGATATCTTTAAGGAGTTAATTGCAGAAAGTCCTGAAGGTAGAATTCTCTGCTTGCTTCAAAGAAATCCAACCTTAACGCGGGGTTCAACCCAGTGTTTTGGAATTACTAAAATTAAGACAGATCCGACAGTCAATACGATATCGATGTCTGTGCTTGTACTTAGAGCGCCTAATGCTGATTAACAAATCTTTTTAAGTGATCAAGTATATTCCACTTTAGTTATAAGGGGGATGTGCTTTGATTAGATTTAAACTTATTGAATCCAGTTTTTTCGAAGGTTATTTCCATGTCCCCAATAATGAAAGAATCATAATTAGTAGAGATGGTCGCATAATAGATTTAAGATCGATGTATTCGTTTATAGTCTTAAGTCTAGATACCGCTTATTATGAATATCCAGTAATTAACGTGATGGGACAGGGTACGTTACACGTACACTTCTTATTAGCTGAAACGTTCATTCCTAAGCCTCCGAATAAAGGTAATCTTACAGTCAATCACAAAGATGGTGATAAACTCAACTATTCTCTAGATAATCTGGAATGGGTGAGTCGAAGTGATAACCTGTTACATGCCTATGGGGCCGGACTAAGAACGGATGGTAAAGCAGTTTTGATTAGGAATATCAATACTAAGGAGGTTAAACGGTATTCTACAACTGCAGATGCAGCTAGACATCTTAATGTATTGCCTGATGTGATACGGAATTTTATCAAAAGTAAAGTACCTTACCCATTTGATGGAATATATGAGATGGTTAATGAGAATGATAACTGGAGAGATATAGAGACTACCAACATAATCCGAATGGAACCGATGGATCCTTCGGTGGTATGTCTTGCAGATAGAAAATATATGGTGTTTGATAGTGCGGAATCAGCAGGACGATATTTAAATGTTAGTGAAAATACAATCCTAAAGCAAATTTATAACGATAATGAAACTAGCTATAAAGGGATGAAATTTTTCAAACGGTCTGAAATCGTAGATAGATTAACCGATTCGGTTTATATCCCTGGTTCTTTTAAGGATATTAAACCAAGCACTAAAATCAAACCTATAGTTGTTACAGACAGAACTACAGGGCATGTTACTGAATGGGAAAACATTACAGCTTTTGCCCGAGTGGTTGGCGTTAATAGAAGTACAATACGCAAGTCTATGACAATAAACGATGGTTACTGGAATCAATACTTGATCACTTATAAAGATAAGTCCGGCTCGGTTGAGAGGCCGAGTTGATATCCTTTTAATTGCTGGAACGAACTCGTTAGACCCTAAGTACTCCCCGTCCACGAAAGTGTGCGTGTTATCGTGAGGTGACACATCTGTACGGTATAGTAAAAAGCTTAGGGGTAGAGTCGATCGTGGATAGAAAGTCCCTTTAGCAGCGAAGCTATCCTGTACAAAGAAGACAGGAAGAACGTTCAACGACCATGGGGTAGCGCCCAGTACCTGCCAAGCGGTGGGGAAACGAAGGACACATACCTGAAAAATTGGTATTACCAACTTAAGTGTTGGGTGAAGATATGGTCTGCTCCATACGGAGACGTATGGCAGGTACTTAATGTCGAGACGACATGATTTACCGGTTCACATATAGCGAATGTGAATGTACTGAAGGTTCGATGGCGATCAGCTCAATCTCATTCTGCTGCCTGACAATAAGATAGCAGAAAAGGTTAAGCGACTGATGCCTTATTTGTGGGCATTTTCAAACAGTAAACCAAGAACGGTTTCAAACAAACTTGAACTGCAGGGGCCGATCATTGCAACCGTTAGTAATTGGATGCATGCGCCCTACTTGGATTGAAAGGATGGTATTGATGTACATGAGTAATCCCAATGATCGGTTTGAGGAAGACTTCGAAAAGATCTTTGGAAAACGAAACGGAGGATAAATATGGCATTTGTAGATGCAGGAAATGATCTCATCGACATGATGGCCGGTGGGAGTCTGGACACTGCTTCTAGAAACTGGCTTAATGAATCCGCCCAATATGCTGCAACCATTGTATCCGATGCAGGAAGGGCTTTGTTTGAAAAAGCAAAGTCCATGTATCAGATGGTTAACGAAGCAGATTCGCTTAAATTCCTCAGGAATCTTAATTCCAAGAAAGATAATCTTTGGGAGGAGAATGCAATTGCCTTTCTTGGAACCTTAGAGAAACTACAAACAGCGGGTCCGATCATGCAGCGTTGGATCATGGCAAATCCAGAAGTTCGTACACGGTATCTTAACCAGACGCTAGACGGATATTCTGGAAGCTATAACAACGTACAGGGGGAGTCAGTAGAACTTAGCCAGTATGATTACAGACGCGTTATAGACGGGGTTGTAGTTATAGGGGAGAAGTCTTGGGGATATAAGTCAGTTCAAGAAGAACTTCCAGAAGGGGAGAAACATCTTACCATCTACGAGAAGAAAGATATCTGGAACACATGGGAGATGTGTCAAGTATTTCTCGAAGAAGATGATGACTTCACTATGATTGATGATGAGTAAGTAATAGTATAAATCCCTCCCATAGTGGGAGGGATTTATAACCAAAAAGGAAACCAGTTAATATGAAACTATTTACCAAATCTCACGATGGTGGGAAAGATTCAGGAGTTACAGGGTATTGGTTGATAGAATGGAAAGGACTATTCTCAATTGTCCTTCTTCGTTTCTCTAAGGGGAGTCGTGAAGCATTTCATAGTCATGCCTTCAATGCATTGACTTGGTGGTTGAAAGGATCTGTAACAGAGGAATTTAAGGATGGGGGTTCGAAGCGTTGGAGTCCTTCATTTAAACCAAAATACACTCCCAAAGATTGTTTCCACAAGATCATTGCTGATGAGGTTACATGGGCTCTTTCGTTCCGTGGTCCTTGGTCTAAGACTTGGCAGGAAACAAAGAATGGAGAAACCTATACTTTAACACATGGGCGAATTAAAGTCAATGAATGAATCTCTTTATATTAATGAGATAGTTATTAAATTGCCAGATGGTAATAGTAAGAAGTTTCACCCTAAAAATCTTAAACTAGAAATGGTTTTTGAAACCGGTAAAATTATACAGTATGCTGCTAGTATCTGTAATGGTTGGTTTGATGGGACTATTTTTTATTATATCGATAAACGCAAGGGTTCAGGCTGGTTTGCTTTTGATAAAGATCCATTAAGAGAGTCTTATATAAAACAAGGATATAAGACGCATTCGGCGGAACTCAAGTCGAGAGTAAATGTAAATTCTAGACGGAATAATAACGTCTACAGAGAAACGTTTAAAGCGCCAACTGCGATAGTTACGAGGCACGCGACTTACTATGGATGAAGAAAAGATCCTTTACTATACCGGCAGTCCAGATGAATTGGATATAGACGTTACTAAAGAAACTGATAATGTATTGATGATCGAAACTCCGAACGGAAAATACAACAATGATAAATTAAAAGCACTTGTTGAAAAGGCTGAAGATAAGGGATATAAAGTTATAATAGTTGATGATGTTCCAGATGGTCTTAAACAAGACATCTTGCCAACTGCTGTTGATGTTAAATACGTAACAAAATTTGATAAACCAAGCAAAGGGAATTACATTCCCTATTATCAAAGAACAAAAACAGGCAAACTTAAAAAATATTAAAAGAGAGGTTTTGATAATGAATATTTATACAGAACCCGGCAGCATGGTTAAATTTACCGGTAAAGGTGGATATGTTTCCGATAGAGAATTAGGGAATAAACATCTGGATACAGAAACTATTTATACTGTTTCTAGAATTGTTATTAACGGTTGGAGTTCTGAGGTTTATCTGGAACTTGAAGGGCTTGAGAAGATTGGTTTCAATACAGTTATGTTTGAGAATATAGATTTATAAAGGAAATACCATCAATGAGTAACGTTGTAGGATTTAAGCAAACAACTCCATTTGATACCCATCTTGCAAATATTGAAAAGGATATCGATTGTCCTCGGGTTCTCAGAGAGTTTCTTCCAGTTCTTGAGTCATTTCCGATTACCTTGACCGAAGTAAGACGTAATACGGTCGATGCATTTAATTCAGGCAGTTCTGAAGTCATTCCCGTAAGGATTGCATATTACACTGTTGGTTTGTTTAAACATTTAGATAAAGAATTTGAATTATTTGATTTAAACGTAGTTCACAACAAGAATAAAGAACGGACAGATGTAGTTGAGATTGTTGATCAAGATTATCGAGTTCTTGTTTTAACAATGATTCGTGCCCAGACATTGAGTTACGTTCCTGATCTGGATAATTTGTTTATAAAGATTATAAATTATTTCGACTTTTTGTTTAGTCAAGGATTCTTTTACGTTAAAGACATATCTCCAGATAATTTAACAATGGTTAAAGGGGATATTAAGATAAACATCAAGTTTAACTACGAACATATTAACAAAGCAGTTCCTTACATAGTAGCGTTGATGAATTATGAATTAATCGAAGGAGAGATTTAAATATTACCAATAGACAAACCCAGTTAGGTGGCGAATTACCGCTGATATAGTTGAGTTTGAAACTATCTAACTTTAAACCCCCCGCGTATCTATAGGAGAACGCATGATGTCCCCGAAAGACAAAACAGCATACATGGAATTCTTTAACCCCGACAATTTAGAGATAACTAAGTTATTTCTCGATACTTTCAATTTCGATGAACTGGATTTTTTATCCTTTATAGTGATTGATGATTTCACTAAGGTGACTTCTAAGCTAATCTATAAATTGAAAGAGGATGTTAAATTTGATGTGGTTATTAATCCAGATAAGATAACTGACGTTAAACACGCGATCCAACTTTCAAACAGCATTAAACTAGACGATTCATTTACAGTCTATCTTCAGAATATAACTTTTCCCAAATTACCGGAAATTGTAAATAGAAGTTATAGACTATATAACCACGTCTGCGGGGCATTACTTTATAAAGCACTAATCACATTAGTTGTTCGTCCAGAGTATGAAGTTGAAGATACAGTTGCTATTGTCGATTGGATAAGAACACGCATCCATCGCGGAGGTTTCCATCGAGTAACAGGAAGACATATCGGGGATTATATTACCATTAATCTGTCTGGAAAACGGATATCAGGACAGCTCGCAAATGCTTCAGTTAGTGTCACCACAAGCAAGAAGTTTACTGAACCGCAATATAACGAAAAATGGGGAATTAAAGTTCTAACTACTCTTTACGGACATACAAGACTTTCTATAATTACAATTCCAGGCTTTGTGGAGAAGGCTGAAGAATGGATTGAAGTTAAGCCTTTTGTTAAGTCAGTAGAGAAACGGATTGAAGCCTCGATAAAAGAATTCACTGGAAATGATGAAACCTTTGGATTCAAAATGGAAGTAACCAATGATTCTTTTGAAGAACTAATTAATAAAGGTATTAAGAACGTAGGTTAAGTAATAAAACCCCTCCCCTAACCGGGAGGGGTTTTGGTATGTTATTTTTTTTTATTCATTTGAAACAATAAATACTTGGTTTAATATTAATATGTAAGAAGTATTTGAGGGTGTGGTGGAATTGGCAGACACAACGGTTTTAAGCACCGTTGCCTTTAGGCGTGAGAGTTCGAGGCTCTCCACCCTCACCATTTGCAGATGTGGCGGAACTGGTAGACGCGCTAGATTTAGGCTCTAGTGTCTTAGGACGTGGGAATTCGACTTTCCCCATCTGCACCATATTTCAAATATTACTGACTATTACAGTAATATGTAAGAAGATGTAATTGTCTGATGAGTCTCGCATCTCTAAATAAGAATAGACGAAATCATTAATTAAGTTTAATGATCATAATGACTCCGCACTGCAAAGTTTACTGTTACATGCAGATGATGGAGAGGAAGCAAAAGACTACTAACTTTAGAGACCACCAACCTCTATAAAACAGTGCGCTGAATGAAACCTTGGTAAGTGGATTTCAGAAGTTGTTTCTTCAAAGATCCTATTAAAGCAAAGCTTTGGATCGAGAGGACGCAGCCTTTAATAGATCGATAGATGATGGAAATATCCTGATTCTTTCCTGGCCAGGATCAGTCTATTATGGGATGCGATATTTTGGTTACGCTGTAAACATGGTTATTGACTGAACTCAATTCATTTAACGGATTCCGCCCCTTACGGTAAATGAATTGATCCTCCCCCGATTGTCAGTCAATATAAAACACAAGCAAACTGGTCTGCCTCCTACCACTAGCGATCCATGTTTATAGATAATCAACCCGGAACCGTGAGCTAGGACGGTTTAAAACATTGGGTAGGACGGGGTAGCCCACTTTATACAACATAAACCCCCTCCGTAATGGAGGGGGATTATTCCGATAGTTAACCTAAAGTAGGATTATTAAGATTTTATTTAAAAAGATGCTTACCTGGATGATGTTAAAGTTGGGT
>WPCG01130151.1_pt1 | contig 10075 bp, 9 predicted proteins | sample 5403311 | NCBI WGS metagenome assembly WPCG01 (sample SAMN12869467, study PRJNA574797) | sludge metagenome | isolation source: wastewater treatment of Control | place: China:Beijing | collected 2019-05-17 | reverse complement strand
GTCAATGCCTATACTCTTCCTGTTCCTACTATGAACGTAATCAATGGTGGAAAGCATGCGGGCAATGAACTTTCCATACAGGAGTTCATGATCCAGCCAAAAGGCGCCGACACGTATTCCGAGGCTCTGCGCATGGGAGTCGAAACCTATCATGCCCTTGGGAAGGTCCTCAAATCCAAATATGGAGCATCGGCTCTGAATGTGGGATACGAAGGAGGCTATGCCCCACCGCTGGAAATGACTGCTGATGCCCTGGATGCTCTCATTACCGCAATAGAGGAGGCTGGCTATACGGAATCTGAGATAAGTCTCGGCCTTGACGCTGCAGCTTCAGAGTTCTTTGACGGGCAGAACTATTCCATCGATGGGAAATTACTTTCACCAGGCGAAATGGTGGATTATTATCTTGAACTTATCGAGACCTATCCGATAATACTCATCGAGGACCCCTTCCATGAGGAATCATTCGAGGATTTCGCAGCTCTCACCACAGAAGCATGGGATACCATAATCGTAGGTGATGATCTTTTCGTGACCAATGTATCACGCCTTGCAAAAGGTATAGAGATGTGTGCAGGCAACGCTCTTCTTCTCAAAGTCAATCAGATTGGTTCTGTCTCCGAAGCTCTTGACGCTGCGAACATGGCAGTGCGTAATGGTTATAGCGTGGTCGTCAGCCACCGCTCGGCAGAGACTGAAGACACAACCATCGCAGACATAGCAGTTGCAATATCTGCGGACCTTATCAAAACCGGAGCCCCCGCGCGAAGTGAAAGGACTGCAAAGTATAATCAGCTTCTGCGGATAGAAGAGGATCTGGGTGAGGCTGCACGTTACATGCAGCTCTAACTCCGTTTTTAGTTCCCTTGCATCCATTGTTGTTTTCGCTTGGTATGGGATAACGGGTGAGCACTTGATCGAACCTGTACAACTGGCTTATTTCATTGCAGCCTCTGCAGTTCTCACATTATTGCCCGGTCCGGATATTATTTTTGTGCTGACTCAGAGCATATCATCAGGCAAAGGAGCCGGAATGGCTACGGCCTGCGGGCTTTGCACTGGTCTGCTATTCCATACGACAGCGGCTGCACTGGGTGTTTCTGCCATTATCTATAAATCCGCCTTTGCTTTCACGGCCATAAAGTATGCAGGTGCTATTTACCTGCTCTATCTTGCGTTCAGGGCTATTCAGGAGGGCGACCGGTTCATATCCTCTGTATCGATAAGGGAATACGGCACTTCGCTTCTTTACAAAAGAGGCATATTCATGAATCTGCTCAATCCCAAAGTATCCCTTTTCTTCCTTGCGTTCCTGCCCCAGTTTGTTAACACAGGAGCCGGGAACGTTCCTTTGCAGATGGTCTTTCTGGGATGCGTGTTCCTGATACAGGCGTTAGCTATATTCTTCCTGGTCTCTGTATTTGCAGGACATATTGGCGCAAGGCTGATGGGGAAGCCTGGTATCGGTAAATATATCAACCGCACAAAAGCAGGTGTCTTTACACTTATCGGCCTTGAGCTTGCCCTTTCTCAAAGGTGAGATGGGTACCTGCGAACTTTAGTGTTTATTATCCCTTCTTTGACATGCAAAACATATTATATCCAAGTACTCAAATAACACCATTACACTGGATATCGGGGGACAGATGTACGAACTGGATATAGCCCTTCGGCACATCAGTGCACGCAAAAGACTGACATTCTTCGCTGTATTTGCTGTAGCTCTTGCTATAGGTGTTATTGTAGTGCTGATGTCTCTAATGTCGGGATTCACGAATGAGCTGGTATCACTGACAGTAGAGAGTTCCCCTCACATTGTCGTAAGCCCCATGGAAGACACCACGGAATACATACATTTCTACAGGCACTATTCTGAGCAGATTCTTAATACTGAAGGGGTTTTAGCTGTTTCACCTGTATTCGCAGGGCAGGCTGCACTGCAATACAGAGACCGGGCCCAGGGCGTTGAGCTCTATGGGATAGATCCTGTGGCAGAAGATGCTGTCATGCGCATCAGCGAAGACATTGTTGAAGGAAGCTTCTCCACTCTTTCAAGAAGTAATAACGGGATAGTTCTTGGAAACAGGCTCGCAGAAGAGCTTGGAGTCGGAGTCGGGGACACCATTTCTGCAGTGACACCCACCGCAGGTCCGATGTCATACAAAGTAGTCGGTATATTCCATACAGGTACGCCTACGGATGAGACCCTTGCATATACGCGCTTTGATTCCACCCAGTCCTTCTTTGGAGAGAGCGGGGTTGCAAGCAACATAAATGTACGTACCCAGGACCCGTACCAGGCAGAGGCAATATCCCGCTCCATCGAAGCATCCACCGGGCTGGATGCGGTAAGCTGGGAAGAGGCCAACAGGGATATCCTGGAACTGCTGAATACCCAGGCGGTCATTGTCTGGCTATATTACGGACTTATCTATCTAATAGCCGGTTTTGGTGTTGCGAATACTCTTATTACTGTGGTTGCAGAAAAAAAGAAGGAGATAGGCATGTTGATGGCCATGGGCACTTCCAGAAGGCATATAACCAATATCTTCTTGTTGGAATCACTCATCTTGGGCACTATGGGTGTATTGTTGGGATGCGTTCTGGGATACATCGGAACCGTTCTGCTCTCAAATTACCAGATAGACCTGCCCAGTGAGGTGTATTTTGGACTGACAACGCTCCCTCTGAGCCTTGAGGTGAGCAATTTCATCTATGCTATCGTATTCTCTTTCATTATCAACTTAGCAGCCGGAGTCTATCCTGCAAGACGGGCATCCCGGATGGACCCGATCGAAGCTATCGAGAGTGAATAAAGTGGGTTTTGACTTTCACAGGTGGAAGGAATGAATCACTTCGTTCGTACGAATACGAAAGATTTATATATTCTATGGTCGTTTGTATGCATGCGAACGGGCTCTGATACCTTTCCACAAACCAGCACCAACAACCTGTGCATTCAATCCTTCTTCCCGTTCGCTTCCAAAATGATAGCTTTTTTCTACATAGCGCGCTAATACGCTGCCATGAGGATTGTGATCGAGACTCCTAAATACAGCTTCCTTAAATATCGAAAGGAGGGTTCACAATTCAAAACAGAGTTCATCTCTCCCATACCTATACTCTTCAACTACGGTTTCATCGATAAAAGCCTGAGCGAGGATGGCATGGAAACCGATGTCATTGTCATAGGTCCTGCCATGCATCAGGGGGATGTCCTCGACAGGAATCACTTTGATGGTGTCGTAAGGTTTGTCGATGATTCTGTCCGGGACGATAAGCACATAATCTACATAGGAGGATTCTTCCCAAAACCCTTTTTCTCTTTCTACTTCCGGCTCTATGCCTTATTCAAATCTGCTCTTTACCTCCTGCGCAAAAGGAAGTTATGCACTTGCAGGTTTGAGGGCATCGAATTCCCTTATTCAGGCCGCACACGATGAATAAAGCTTGCATTGTGCTGTAGCACAGCGCTTCAGATTCCCGTTATCTGGAGATGGCCCTAACAGGGTCAAGGCCGGCGGCGCGCTGTGCGGGATAGATGCCGGCTATCAAATTGAGTATGAAGACGATGGCTATTATCCAGATAACATCGCTTGGGCGTATCAACACTGGTATGGTAGTGATCCCGTACACCCCTTCCGGCAGAGGATAACCTCCTATGGCAAGAGCGATGGCAATCCCGGCAAGAGTTCCCAGCAGAGCCCCTGCAAGTCCCAGTATTCCACTTTCAATCAAAAAGATTAGTCTGATACTAGACCTGTTCGCACCCATGGCCATGAGGATGCCTATCTCCCTGACCTTGCTCATCACTACCATGTTCAAGGTGCTTACAACCCCAAAGGATGCTATCAGGAGGATAAATCCTAGTGTGATGTTGTTGGATGTTCTTTCAATCGCCAGGGTACGCAGAATGTCCGGATTGTTCACGGTCCAGCCTGTTGCCCTGTATCCTTCTTCCCTTAGCATGGAAGCTATCTCCCTGTCACGGTTAAAATCTTCCAGTCTCAGGTAGATGCCATTGATGACATCCGGGGTTCCATAGAAGCTCTGGGCGGTCTCAAGGGATGTGTATGTCAAACTTTCATCCACAGGCGTACCGGTATCGTAAATAGCCACAACCGTCAGTGAGAGTGTGTTTGCATTGGGAAATGACACTTCCACCGTATCACCAATATTGAGACTCAGTCTGCTGGCAAGATCATCGCCTATCACTATAGCCCTTCTTGAGAAGGCAAGCTCCTCAAAGCTACCTTCTATCACATCATTGCTCACATGAGCCACTGCTTCCTCTTCTGAGGGAATGACTCCTCTGAGCATAACGTTTGAGGTTTTGTCCCTGTGCCTGAAGGAGGCCTCTCCTGCCAGATAGGGAGAAGAGGCAGCTACGCCGTCCATGGAGTTTATTTGCTGGACGATATTCCTGTACAGGTGAATGTAGTCGTCTCCCTGGTCAGGCGATACCACAACATGGGGCATGTTAGCAACAGTAGTATCATATATCTCCTGTGTGAACCCTACCATGAAAGCCTGGGAGACCATCAGGATCATTACCGCTATCCCTATAGCAGCAACTGAGAGGATGGTCTGGCGCTTTCTTGACCTTATATAGCGGAGTGCAATGAAGAGTTCATATCGCATTCAGGGCACCTGCATTTACTTGCTCCTGACCCTCAGGACTAAAGCAACAGCAATAAGTGCTGACAGGATATGAGATACAGGGAACCCCGGAGCCTGCTGGCTTTCGTTTCCCGTATCATTGGCAGGAGCTGCCGTACGCCGGACGGCTGCAGCTTCGATGATGGTCTGTCTCTGATCGAGTAGTTTTCCGTCCTTGCCCATGACCTCGATGGTCAACCTGTAGGTACCCTCCGGGAGCCTGTTCTCCCAGATGGTTTCCACAGTCTCGTCATCACCTCTCAGAAGCACAGGCGATCTCTGGGATACTGATTCAATGACAGCCCCGTCGCTATTCCTTATAACTGTGAACTTTACCGAACCTGTAAAAGGGACCTGTGAGCGTCCTTCGATGGTAGCGCTTGCACCTACGGCGTCCCTGTAGATATCAGAGATGAATACGTCCTCAATTGCCGTGAAACTTTCCATCAGGGTGACAGACTCTGCAGGCGTATACATATTGATCTTCACTCTTGCCTGGTAATCCTTCTCATTTGCAAGTAGTGTGTTCCATTGATGCTCAATGACTCCCGGCTGGGTGTGCAGGGCAACTTTCTGTTCCCTTGCTGAGTATATGACCTCCGATCCATCCACAAGCATGAATTCAAGGTCCATTATCACAGGCTGTACCGGCATGATTATGAGACTGGCCCCTTCGGAGTTGGCTACAAGATTATTAGCGGTTATCCTGGGGATGACCTGGCGACCGTGTACAAAAGAATGATTCTCTGAATATAACTGGCAGTCGCCCTGCATGAGCCTGCTTGTTACTGTATATCTGCCGTCAGACATGCTGAGCGTATCCCATTCGAATACCTTGACAACAGTTGAACCTGGTGATATCCTGTCTATCCTGATGTTATTCGTATCAAGCACTTCTCCGTCGTGTACCAGTTGCAGTTCAAGGTTGAGCGCCTGTAATCCGATAGAGGAATATATTGTCACATCACCGCTGTCGATATCGGAATGCATGTCAATTATCCTTACATCATAGGGCCCTTCAGGGCAATCGGCTGCTAAAGAGTTGCCGATAAAAACAAGCACTAATAAAATACTGGTTAATAAAACAAAAGCAGGTCTCATATCAGGGCTCCTGGTTTTTAAATGAAATTTATTGTGTGATAGTATTTATATCAATCCGTGTAAGTTTATGTGGCTAGGAATTGCTGATACCGTAAATTTTTGTTTATACGAAACTGCTGAGCTGGTAAAATGATCGCAGAAAAATATGGATTCATTATCAACAGGCTTGAGTTACTCTCAAACCCCCGCTCTATCGAAGGCATGTCCCGCTATGGCATAACCCCGTCAAGGGCGTATGGAGTATCCATACCTGAACTGCGCAGGCTAGCAAAGGAAACAGGAAAGGACCATGAACTGGCCCTGCTCCTCTGGGCTAACGATGCCCGGGAAACCCGTATCCTTGCGGGCATGATTGATCTGGCCGACATGGTTACGGAAGAGCAGATGGAAGAATGGGTGAAGGGTTTTGATTACTGGGAGATATGCGACCAGTGCTGCATGAACCTGTTCGAAAAGACATCTTTCGCTTATTCAAAGGCGATTCTGTGGAGCTCACAGGAAGAAGAATTCGTCAAAAGGGCAGGTTTTGTGCTCATGGCGCGCCTTGCAGTGAGCGATAAAAAGGCAGATGATGCTGCCTTTGAAAAGTTCCTGCCTCTGATAATACGTGAGTCCTGCGACACCAGGAACTACGTTAAAAAAGCTGTCAATTGGGCTCTGCGACAGATTGGGAAAAGAAACCCTCACCTGCATTCACAAGCCTTTGGAACTGCAAAAGAGATACTTGTCATTGATTGCAGCGCTGCAAGGTGGATAGCAAAGGATGCCATCAGGGAGCTGACGGATGAAAAGATAATAAGTACGCTGGAAAGGAGGGCTTCCCGGAAGGCTGCTGAAGAGCAGGCTTAGGGTCGCTTTCTTCTCTCTCATTCATATCTCAATGCATCCAGGGGTCTCATCATTGAAGCTTTCCATGCAGGATACATGCCGCCCAGAAGGCTTGTGGCTATCCCGAAAAACACTCCTTCGGCAATGTAGAACATACTGGTGAACGTGAACAGGTATGATACGTCGTTCATTATCAGGTAGATGAGCAGGTAGCTGCCTCCCAGTGTAAGCACACCTCCTATGAAACTTGCTATCAGCCCAAGGAAAAGCGCCTCCAACAGGAACATCTTGAGTATATCCTTTCTGGAAGCACCCACTGCTTTCATTATCCCTATTTCTTTGGTTCGCTCCATGGTAGACATGAGCATGACGTTGAGAATGCTAACTCCTGCCACCAGTAAGGCAATGGAACCGATACCCATCAGGAACATGGATATGGACCTGAACACACTGTCAATACTTCCAGTGATAAGGTTGGTGGCAAATACCGTGATAAGTTCATCTTTCTTGTTTATCCTGTCCTCGATATCTTTCTGGATCCTGTCCAGTTCGCCGGCATCCCTGACGACGACTATGACGGAACTGTACCCTTCATTGTCATCCGGATACAGCTTCCTGTACATCTCTGCGGAGGTGAACACACCGCTGTCAGTGTCAATATCAAAGCCAAGTCCTCTCTCTTTGAGGATTCCCACCACCCGCAGGTTGGAGTCATCCACGCTTATCCTGCTGCCTACAGTGAGATCCAGGCTGCGTGCCACCCTTGAACCGACCACACAGTCGGTTGATCCTGGTTTGAAATACCGTCCCTGCTCAAGTTCTGCAAGGCTCTCAAGCCCGTCCCTGTCTACGCTATAGACAGCAGCAAAAGTGACCTTGTTCCTGTGCTCTATCCGTTCTCCCTGGGAACTGACAGGTATCACCCTTTCGATACCTGCAACTCTCCTTATCTGCTCGACCTGCCTGTCACTGACAGATTTCTCACCGGCGGCCGGATAGATTATAAGCTTGTCACCTATATCTGCAAATGAGTCCGTAACAGACATTTTCAGGGTGTTGCCAAGTATGCCCATTGATGATATGGCCATGACTCCTATGATAATGCCTATGGCTGCAAGTATAGTGCGGACAGCCTGCCTTCTGAGGTTCCTTCTGGCAAGCTCTGCGTACATGTTGTTTTTCAGGGGGTCAGGTATCCTCATGGCAGATCTCTCCGTCCTGCAGTCTTATTGTGGTCCGGGAATACTCTTCCATCTTTGAATCGTGAGTGACCACTATTATGGTGGTACCAGCCTGGTTCAGCTCCCTGAGAAGTTCCATGACACTATGTCCGGTCTTTGAATCCAGGTTGCCCGTAGGCTCATCAGCAAGCAGTATCGGTGGATCGTTTGCAAGTGCTCTTGCAATGGCCACTCTCTGCTGCTGTCCCCCTGATAGCTCATTGGGCTTATGGTGTGCATATTCTGCCGGGAGCTGTGCCTTGCGGAACAGTTTCAGCGCCTTCTTTCTACGTTTGACAGGAGACTCCCCGTTGAAGATCATGGGAATCTCTACGTTCTCTATGGCTGTCAGGGTCTGGATCAGGTTGAATTGCTGGAAGATGAAGCCGATGTTATTCCTCCTCAGGGAAGTGAGCCCGTCGTCGTCCAATTTCGAGATGTCGGTGTTGTTGATCAACACTTTCCCGCGTGTGGGCAGGTCAAGGCAGCCAAGCATATTAAGGAGGGTGCTCTTACCGGAGCCCGAAGAGCCCATTATGGTGACAAAGTCTCCCCTCTCTATCTTTACGCTCACCTTGTTAAGGGCATATATCTTATTCTCACCCAGAGTGTAGATCTTTGTCACTTTTCTGATGTCTGCAATAGTTTCTGGCATGTTGGCACCGTTCAGGAGTCAAGGATCTCCTCGTCTTCTTCCTCTTGCTCTCCCTGAATGATACTGCTTTGATCATCCCTTCGCTTCTTCCAGGAATTGTATATCAGTGCAGCTATCCCGATGGTAAGGATGCCTGCTACTGCCCATAGCATAAAGGAGCTGTCCTTCTCATCTCCGGCAGCTGCAGAAGCAATACTGTTGGTGCTGACGGAGATATTCTCCCGGATGGACATGTAGGCATTATTAGGGTCTCTGAACTCTATGACCACTGGTATGTTTGAGACACTGCCGGATATTGCCTGTGCAGATAGTTCGAAACTGCTGAAGTCATCGGTCTCAAGGGTCCCTATGTAATACCGTGCATAGGGCTGAACTGATGTTACTTTGTCAGACTCTGCCACTGATATCATTACGTTCTTCGCGTCGGTAGTGCCGAAATTGTTCAGGTCTCCTGAGATAGTATACCTGTTACCTGCCCTGGATACCTCAAGGGATGTAAATATCAGGGAGTGCTGGCCTATTACATCCACCTGCCTTGTGAGCTTACTTGTCTGGCGCAGGTTATCCCCATTAAAGTAAGAAACAACGAAAGATACATTCCGCTTCTCCGGGTTGCTGTACATTGTGTTCAGAGTGAAGGTGGCAGTTGATTTGTTTCCTGCAGGGATGGACCCGATGAAATATTCGGAAGGTGTGAACATCATCCCTTCTGCTTCAGGAGTTACTATGACGCTTGTAACTGCATTTGGCCTTCTGTTGACTACTTCCACATTGATGGTGGAAACCTCGTTCATGAGTGTGGAAGGCAGGTCCTTAAGGATGATCTGCAGGTCACGGTCATCTACCTTGACAGGGATCCTGTAATTAAGGTTGTACATATTGCTCCCGCCTACAAGCTGCAGGTTCAGGAAATGAGTTCCAGTGGAAGCTGTGTTCTTTGCCCTGACATTGAAGGAGAGTTTGATGGTGTCTTGGGGACCAAGCAGGCCGACGTTGGTGTGGCTGCTGTCAAGCACCTCGAAATTACTGTTTCCTCCAAGGGTCGCACTGGCGATATATGCGTTCATGCTCAGCGTCTCATCGTCCTCTGTGATGTACACCCTGCCAGTGGCCATATTCTGAAGGGTAACAGTAATGATGCCCGTGTCTCCTGGCATGAAGACCGCGGGTTCTATGTCATAGGTCAGGCTGACAGTCGGGCGTACTTCCCTGTTGCTGGTGGCCGCAAGGGCAGAGGAGGAAAACACGGCCACGATAAGGATGGCCGCAAAGAATATTCTCAGGCTCGATCTCACTTTCATGCACCAAATATCCTGAGTTGAATTAATGCAATGTACAGAACATAGATCAGAATAGGTACTCCCACGGTGATTGCTGCATTTCTCACTGAGAGGTTTCTGGAATGAGCAAGTGCAAATATCCAGATGTTAGCGCTCCAGAGTGTGAATATGATCCCTACTACTGTGGCGATTTTAAGGGTGGGATCAGCCATTAGTGTATTCTGCAGATTTGGGTCAGAAAAGTCGATATTAGAATATGCTCTGAGTGTGTAGAATACAGAAAACATGGAACCAATGATACTGGGTATATATCCGTAGGACACAAACTCCAT
>WPCG01163917.1_pt1 | contig 10080 bp, 8 predicted proteins | sample 5403311 | NCBI WGS metagenome assembly WPCG01 (sample SAMN12869467, study PRJNA574797) | sludge metagenome | isolation source: wastewater treatment of Control | place: China:Beijing | collected 2019-05-17 | reverse complement strand
CCAACAGAAGCTCATAGAGTTCTTCGCCGACTTTTTCAATCGGTTCACCTTCGATGATAGTCCCCGAATTGAAGTCCATAATGCTGGCCAGTTTTTTGAAGGTCTCCGGATTCCCGGTCAGCTTTAACGTCGGCATTACTGCATTCCCTACAGGGGATCCTCTTCCGGAACTGAATACTGTGATGACCGCGCCTTCCATCGCAAGACCGGTCAAGTTGAAGGAGTCGGGCCCCTGCGCGCGGTTGTCGACGACCCACAAACCCGGGCGGGAGATTTGTTCGCCCAGTTTGACCACTCCCTGAACAGGAGACGTCCCCATTTTTTTGATGTTGCCCATCGATTTTTCGACGAGGGTGGTGATCCCTCCGGCTTTGTTGCCGGGAGTGGGGTTGACCTCCTCTATTTTCTGACCGTACGTCTCGATATATTCGGAGCGAAGTTCGGAGATCATGTCGAGAACCTGCAGTCCGACTTCCCGATCGACTGCGCGGGAAGCGACGATGTGCTCGCTCCCTGGAAAACCCGCAACTTCCGACATAAGAACGCTTCCCCCGTCGCGGATCACGAGATCGGTCATCACACCGATCGAGCTGTTCCCGGAGAGAGCCGTCGTCCAGTCGGAGCCGCCGCATTGTACGCCGACGACAAGGCCGGAGACGGGACAGAGCGTTCTCTCGACGGCCGAAAGCTCTTTTTTGAGTTTTTCCACGATGGATATCCCTTTTGCCACAGCTTCGGGAGAGCCGCCTTCATCTTGAATCAGTAGCGCTTCCACAGGCTTTCCCGATGTTTCTATCGCCGCGCGGATTTCTCCGATATTCGTTTGCTCGCAGCCCAAACCTACGAGCAACACGGCGCCCACGTTGGGATTTCGTCCCGCCGCAATCAACGCAAGTCTGGTTCTCTCGTGGTCGTGTTCGAACTCGGTGCACCCCTGCTCATGGACGATAGGGACGACGCCGGTTGAGCGGGCTATCTGCTCGGTGACGATGTTGGAGCAGGAAACCATGGATATCACGAGAACCGAGTTTCGTATACCCACCCTGCCGTCGGCTCGTTTGAATGCTTTTATCTCTTTCATGACGTCTATCCTTTCATCGCTCTGAACCGCTGCGCATACTCGTTGCAAAGTCTGTCGGTGATGTCTTCGACGTTGTGGGAATGCACATGTTCTCCCGGCGCGATATCGTGCGATGCCTTTCCTATGACGACTGCATATTTCACAATATCGCTTCCCATGGGAATAGAGGAAAGAGCGATCTTATGGCCTTTCGCTATTTCGTTCGCGGACTGTACCTCAAGCCCGGAGCAGTTTACATTTTCCCCTTGCGCGACATCCTGAACCACTACCGCGACATTATCTTCAGGTTCAATACGTACAGCCTTCTTCATTCTCGGATCACCTTCCTTCTCCTTTTCTCTAGCCGCGAAGTATCCGTTGAATTTCGGAGACGCTTTTTCCTTCGAATCCCATTTTCGACAGGGTCATCCCTGTTTGGAAATAGTCCTCCCCGGTCAGAAGACCGCACAGTTCGACGACGGCTCTCATTACGGGCGTTGCAACTCCGGCGAGTTTCCCGAGCTCGACGATCGGAAGCATGGAGAACGGAGCGTCCTCCGTGATGAATCTGTGTTTGAGCGTTTTGGGAGCATCCGGTTTGTCTCCGCCGAAGGCCGGATTGGACTGAATCACAGAGTAGAGATCGTCGCCCTGTACATGGTATTGAGTCCGGATAGTCTCCGTCGTGCTCATAAGCTCCAGCCCGAAAGCTCTGCTTACGGCCAGCCGCTCCTTGTCCACCGCCTCCATGGCGTCGCAGACGGCGGGAGTCATCCCATCGAAATAGAAACGGAAATTCCCCTTCGTATCCTCGATTCTCGCCGCGTTCATAATCATGGGGACGCAGTGGACGATCATGTTCGTGTTGGCCATGCTTGTCTGGAGGACACTCTCTCCCTTTTTATACCCGGTGCAGAACGCGTCCCGCATTACCCTGTCGGCTTCGTCGTATTCGCCGGCGGGAAGCACCGCGAGCGTCACCGGATTTTTGACCCCGCGGATATTCACCCGTCCCGGCTCCGTTGCGGTACACGCATACGGAAGATTGTCCGTCTCTCCCACGACGACGCGCTTTCCCGCTTTTTCGAAGGCGTTTCGGAGGGCGAATGTTCCGTAGTTCCCGGGGGAGAGGATCAAGACCTGTCCGTCTTTGAAGAAGGGAAGCGAGAGTTCGAAAAAGGGATCCTGCGCGAACGACGGCGCCGTGAAGTAGATGATTTCCGCGTCTTCCAGCGCTTCGGCGGGATCGGTTGTGCTCTTTCGGAGATACCCTGTTCCCGAGACCTTGTTCTCCAGCCGAATAGCGTTTCCCGCAGCCTGAATCGCGTCGATGGTCGCCTCGAAAGAAGGATGCTCGAAAAGAACAACGTCGTGCCCGCGCAACGCCAAGTCGCCCGCCAGAGCCTGTCCTCCGTTTCCCGCGCTCATTACAGTAATTTTTCTCATGAAATACCCCTCTTTCACTCTTCGTTCAGAATGGTGAAAAGAAAAAGAAGGGCAGTCGAACCGCCCTTCTTTTTCAGAGCCGTTACGCTATTCGAGAACGAACGTGGCGACGATCTCGTCGAACGCTTTCTCTCCTATAACCTTTTTAAACTCTTCCCAGGAAGCTTCTCTGCCGATTTTGGCGAATTCCTTCAGCTGCTCGTCGTTCAGTCTGTACACCTTTGTTCCGGCTTTTTCCATGAGGTCGACGTACTTGTCCTGATCGGATTCGACCCGGGCCCAACGGCGCTCTTCGAGCTCCTTCGCCTTAGCGTCGAGCAGTTTCCGGTCCGCGTCGGAAAGGGATTCGTACAGTTCAAGGTTGATCGTGAAAGGCCAGCACTCGAAATGCGTGTTCGCAGCGACGTAGCACTTCATCAGGTCCTGGAATGAAACGTGATAGTTCTCTGCGCCGCCGCCGAAGATTCCGTCGACGATCCCGGTCTGGGCCGCTGTGAAGAACTCGGAGAAGGGAAGCGGCGTCGCCTGATATCCGAAGGTATTCGCGAGGGTCTCCCACGTCTTCATGGTCGGGACTCTGACTTTCAGGTTCTTCTGCGCCGTCGGATCCTCGGCGTTCCCCGGGTCCTTAAGGAGTCCTATCCCTCCGAAGTACACCGGCCAGTAGGCAAGCACCTTGATATCCTGCTTTTCATACAGTTTGCCCACATAGTCGGCAAAGGGGGTTCCGGAAGCATAGTTTTTCTTCGCCAGTTCATAGTTGGGGACGACGTACTGGAGCGTATAGGCAAGCAGCTTCTTGTCCACGTTGCTTGCGGCCGACATGATGCCCATTTCGACGGCTCCGATACCTATTCTCTCCTGGACGACCGTATAGTCGCCGAGCTGATTTGCTCCATACACCTGGATATTGATTCTTCCGTCGGTCGCTTTCCGCATCTCGTCGGCGAACCACGTGATTTCTTTATCGATTTCCGATCCGGCGGGGCGAATATGCGCGACTTTCCACGTATACGACTTTTCCTGCGCGAAGGCGCTTCCCGCGAGGAAAAGAGCGCTCAGAGCAACGACCAGTATGCACAGAATCATCTTTTTGTTCTTCATAAAATACTCCTCCTTAGAATAGCACTATGAGAAAGATTCTCTCTTACGGTCATGTTCACCGCCTCTGAAACACCGCCGTCGTGTTCTCCGCAACCCCCTCCTTTCCTTGCTGATCGACGATCTACATGTATCCCATCAAACGGGGAAGCGTCAGTGAAAGAGGAGGCCAGTACGTGGTCAGCAACATCACCGGAACGTAACCGAGAAGAAAGATACCAAGAGGCGGCAGAATATCGACGAACTCCACTTTTCCGATACGCATTCCAAGATAAAGGAGGCTGGCGTACGGGGGGGTCAGGCTCCCTATGGCTAGGTTCACGCAGAAAATCGCCGCGTACTGAATGGGATGCAGCCCTATGGCCTGTGCAAGCGGCATCAGCAACGGAGCCACCAGAATGATTCCCGTCACGTCGTTCACGATCATCCCGATGAACAGGAGAAGCAGGTTGATGAGAATGAGGATCATCGCTTTATTCGTGGTGAGATTGAACACCGCTTTGACAATAAGCTGAGGAATCTGGAGCACTACGTACGTCTGGCTGAGCATCATGCTGCACATGATCATGATCATGATGGAGCCGGTGGATATGGCGGAGCTTTTCGACACGGAAAGAAAGCTGGAGGGTTTCAGTCCTTTGTAGATCAGAAATCCTACGGGGATGGAATACACCACTGCCGACGCCGCGGCTTCGGTCGGTGTCATGACGCCGCCGTAGATGCCGCCGAGAATGAGCACCGGCATGAAGAGCGCGGGAAGCGCCTTCCACCCTTTGCGCACTATTTCGCGACGCTTTTCCTGCTTGCTGATGGGGGCGGGAATGACAAGCGGGAACTTCCGGGCGAACCAAAGGTTGATCCCGCAGAAGATGGCTACGGTGAGCAGTCCGGGACCGATCGTCGAAAGGAAGCAGGCGAGAACGCTCGTCCCCGTCACCCAGCCGAAGATGATCATCGGCGTGCTTGGAGGGATGAGGACGCCGAGCACGGAGGAGCACGTCACGAGAGCCGTCGCGAACGGACGCGGATAGCCTCGCTTCTCCATTTCGGGTATCAGCATGTTTCCTGTGGCGGCGACGCCCGTGAAGGCGCTTCCCGAAATCGCACCGATCAACGCGCAGGTGATGGTGGCGACAACGCCGATACCGCCGCGAATTCTGCCGACGAAAACATCGACGAATTCAAGAAGGTACTTGGTGATACCGCTCTCGCTCATCAGAGCCCCCGCATAGATGAAGAGGGGAATACAAAGCAATGCCGGGCTGAGAATCTGCTGAAGCCCCCAGAGCATCATACCTTTCATGGTCACTTCGCCGACGATGCTCATATACATGAGCGAACCGCTGAAACAGAGCGCGATGGGGATGCCCAGCGACAAGAGCCCCATAAGTATTGCGAGAGAGACGATCGATGTTGTCACCATCTTATGCTACCTCCTCTTCAGAGCTGTAAAGACTCTCCCGCGGAGTAGTCAGGAACAGACGACCGTAGTCGATGCATTCAACCACCGTGTACACGAGCATCAGCAGCATGCAGATGAAAACGGAAGCCTCGGAATAGATCCAGGGAATGAAGAGGGTATCGCTCAGTTTTTCAACACGCAGGGTGTACTTCAGGAAATCATACCCCCAGTATGTAAGCCACATCAAAATGCCCGACCCGACAACAGCCGCGATACATCGCAGGAAATAGATATATTTTTTTCTTGAAAAGAAGATCTCGAGAACTCTCGCTATAAGATGGCTCTGTTCCGAAGAGGCCTTTACCGCCGCGAAGAGGTAGAGCCACGTCGTCGGAAAATACGTGAGTTCTTCGATTCCCATGAGCGGCGACCGGAACACGTACCGTAAAAGAACCTGGCCGAAGACAAGCGCCGTAATCGAGAGAATGCTGAGAACGATGAGTACATCGAGCGCTCTATCGAGAGGACGGAGCAATCTTCGCAATGCGAACTGCCGCGTTTCCATTTTGGATCACCCTTTCACCCCGGAGTATTGTCCGATCGCCGTCGGCCGACGACTGAATTTACGCAATACCGGACTCTTTTGCTTTTTCCCGTTCGATTATTATCCTCGCCATAACCGTCGCGGCCTCCGTCATTCCCTCCCGGGCCAGGCGACCGATCGCCGCCATGGATTCATCCGCTCCCGAGCCGACTATACCGTCTCCCGAGGGGACAACCACACCCGAAGAGGCAAGCATCGCCGCTTCCACGGCCATTCCGGCGGCCGCGGAAAGCTTGAGTGCGCAACCGTACTTCGCGCCGTCGCAGACTATTCCGGTAAGACTGCCTGCAATATTCTGTACAGCCCGGTCGGCGCAGGCCACGTCCCCTCCCAGAAGCATCGAGGCGCCCGCGGCCACTCCCGTCCCTGCTGCAAGCGCGCAGGCGCAAATTGCGGAGAGACGGCCGATATGGCTCTTCATCAGAATCGTCAGCAGATAGCTTAGTGCGATCGCCCGAAGCAACTGTTCTTTTTCCGCGCCGATCTCCTCCGCCAGCACTACCAGAGGAAGCATGCCGGTGATTCCCACGTTGCCGCTCGTAGCGCAGCTCATCGCCGGAAATCCGAGCCCTCCCATACGGGCGTCGGAAGCCGCCGCGGTGTACGATTTAATTTTGAACACCACGCTCTCCTTGAAGAGCTTCCCGTACGCCGTTCCGAAGCCTCCGCCGATCCCGTCCGCCAACCCTTCCTCCGCCAGCTTCCGATTCATCGCGATCCCTTCTTCGAGAAAACGGATGTCTTCTATCGGAACGGTCTGAGCGAAACGGTACAGGTCTTCGAACGAGTATTTCAAAATCACGTCTTTCGAGTAATCGAACGATGTTCCCTCAAGATCGGATCGTTCATCGAGCAGAACCTTTCCGTCTGCTTCCAGGTAGACGACGTTCGTGTGCGTCTTCGCCACGACGGCTTTTCCGACGCCTTTGTCGGTCTCGACAACGGCTTCGATACGGAGCCCGACGCCGGTATATTCCCAGAAAATATCGACCTCGACGTCCTTCAGAAAGTCGACGGATCGCTTTTCGTCTTCGGGAGTCACCTCGTTCAGAACTTCCAGTCCAGCTTTGGCGTTTCCGGCTACCGCGCCCAACGCCACCGAAATATCAATTCCCATGCGGTCCGTTCCCGGAATACCGACGCGGAGGCTGTTTTTATAGGTGTCCTTGTCCATACGGACGATCGCCTTGCGGGGAGTTCCTCCCGCCGCCTCGCGAGCGACGGCGGCGGCGAACGCTATCGATACCGGGCCGGTACACCCAAGCGCGGGACGGACTTCTTTCTCGAGTATTTCGAGCAAATTATTCATCGTGATTTCTCCTTTTGTCGGGTTCAGCTTACACAGCATTCTTTTTCGAAAGCATCGCGGAGATTTTCCCGTCCCATTCTTCTTTAAGCCGCAGCGCGGTGGGAGTGGATCCCAGCCCTCCTTTCATCGTTCCCCGAAGCTCGGAAGGAAGCAGGTTCTGCGTATTGACAAGAGCGCCGATCACTTCGTCCGGCGGAATGGCGCTTTCGAGACCGGAGAGCGCCATATCGGCCGCGGCAAGTGCGTTCCCTACTCCTATGCCGTTCCGTTTGATGCAGGGAATTTCCACAGGGCCCGCCACCGGATCGCAGATCAAACCGAGTATGTTTTTCAGAGCAAGCGCCATCGCCTGCGCCGATTGCGGTGAAGGACCTCCCGAAAGATGAACGAGCGCCGAAGCGGCCATCGCGGACGCGACGCCTATTTCGGCCTGGCATCCTCCTATCGATCCGGAGAGCGAGGCGCGCATGGCGACAAGAACGCCGATTATGGCCGCAACAAGCAGCGCGTCCGCCGCATGCTCGTCGGATGCTCCCCGTTCTTCCGCGACCGTCATCAGCACGCCGGGAACGACCCCGCACGATCCCGCGGTGGGAGCGGCCGCGACGCATCCTGCGCACGCGTTCGTTTCCATGGCCGCAAGCGCCCGGGCGACCGCTTTCCCAAGGACAGGACCCCCTACGGTCCTCCCTGTTTCAACCGCCGCGAACATCTTCGCCCCGCAATTGCCGGGTACCAGTCCGGCCACCATTCTCCCCTCCCCGCGAAGCCCTTTCGCCACGGAGTCTTTCATGGTGTGCCATATTTCCATAATGCGGGAACGCACTTCCGCTTCGGAAAGACCGCTCCTGCGGCATTCGTACGCGACGGCGGCTTCCGGGAGGGAACAAGCGCTTTTTTCCGCGTACTCCAGCATCGTTCGCACCGACGAAAAGAGCGGCGTCGCATCCCGCAGCTTGTAGTCAAGCACGGGAGAGAGAACAAATGTCTCGTGAACGCCCGGTTCTTGATGGAGAGATTCCACAACCTTCCCGGACGGGGACCCGTCGAGCAAACATGTATACAACGTTTTCTTCCCTCGCGAGCTCTTCTGAATCTTCGCGGAAACATCCAAAAGAGAAAAAAGCCTTTCGGGGTCGAAGGATTCGTCGGCGATGAACAAGATACCGTCCTCGCTTCCACGGAGTGTTATAGAAAAACCGTCGAGTTCCGTCATCAGGATTTCTCCTCCGCCGACGGTGATTCCGACGACGTTCAAGCTCCTTCCGTTCTTCGACAACCGCATATCGACGGTATTCGGATCTCTCGACGAATCGTAGTCCACCGCATAGGAGACGGGAATCCCTCGCCGCGAGGCCTCCTCCAGCGCATCCCGGATGCCTGGAGAGTTCTCTTTGTGTCCGAGCAGTCCCGCGACGATGGCCGAATCGCTTAGGTGCCCTTTGTACGTCCTGGCCAGCGCGTTTCCGTAGAAATGGAGTTCAATTGTATCAGGGGCTCCCCCGAGAAGAGAACGCCCCATTCTTCCGATCCGAAGAACGCCTGCGGTATGCGAACTCGACGGCCCCGTCATCACAGGACCAAGAACATCGAAAAGACTTACAAGACGCGCGTTTTCTCCCATCATCCTGTCTCCTTAACGAAAAGGGACCTGCAGAGCCGCTCGGTGCGACGGTTCCGCAAATCCCTCCATACATTTTTTAGTATTCGACGAACGGGAAGGTTCCCCCGATCCCCTTCTCGCGGGCTCTCTCCCAGGCCAACCCGGCCACCGAGACATCCATCGCTCCCGTACCTATGGGAACGCAGATCACGCGTTCATCGGGTTTCACCATTCCATGTTTCTTCCCGGCCGCAAGTTCGCCGATCGTCGCATAGAGTCCGCTCTCCGTAAGACGACCGTCGATCCCGTGTTTCGCCAGAGCGCCCCTGTGCAGCGCCTGTCCCGGATGGTCGACGATGATCTTGTTCGCCTTTTCGATGCATTCGTCGGAACACTCCTGATAGGAACCCATCGGGAAGAGGATCATTCCGGGCTTGAACCAGTCGTACTGGAAGAATTCGTCTTTCGACTGGGTGACGCAGATCGCGATGTCCCCCTCGGAAGCTTCTTTGGGAGTCGAAGCGATCACGATGTTCCCTTTGACGAAGGGCTTCATCTCGTGTGCGTACGATTCGGCCGCCGCCCGGCTGACGTCGTACACCACGACTTCTTGAATATCGAAAAGCTCCGAGATCGCCATGGTCTGCGTCCGCCCCTGCATGCCGGCGCCGTATAGGCCTACACGAAGGCTCCTGCCCTCGCCCAGCAGGTACTTGAGCGCTACGGCCGTCTGCGCGCCCGTACGATAGTTCGTAATATACGCTCCGTCCATGACCGCGCGGAAATGTCCAAGGCGAGGGTCGATGAGAAGGATGAGCGACGTGATGTACGGAAACCCGTGCGCCTTGCGTTCTCCGAGAAATCCTCCGGCCCATTTGATTCCCGCGACGTCGTTCCAGCCGACATAGGCCGGCATGGCGTTCATAAAACCGCTGTACGGAGGAAAAGACGCCGTTTCCCCGAGGTCGAGATTCACTTTCGTCGGATTGACGACGGTTCCGTTCCCCATACCCTGGAATGTTTTATCCACGCACTCCACGATATCCTTCATCGTTACGAGCGATTTGATATCTTCCTGACTCAGCAGCATCGTCTCCACTTTCACATCGAACAACTCCTCATACAATAATTTGAGTGTATTGAAAAATGAGCGATCATAATGTTAAAATGTCGGACAGCCAGATAATAACATTTGTCTAGAGGAGAAGTCAAGAATAAATATCCTGTATAAAGAATACAATTTGGGATTCGGGGAGGTTTTTTAAAAAGCGCAGAAGAACTTGAGGGCACACAAAGTAATGGAACCTTGGAAAAGTGGACTTGACTAATTTATTTCAGGTATTATTATTTCCATGCTCTTAAAAGAGCGCTTGGAACTTATAGAATAAGTATTATTTTTTAAATATATTCGGAAGGATGACGTTGCGGTGCTCAAACACGCGAATAGATCCACTCTCCATGACGATGTAATGCTTCAAATGATCCAAGCGATCAAAAACAACCACTGGCCCCCGGGAAGTAAGCTCCCGGGGGAACAGGCGCTGGCCGCAACTTT
>WPCG01013138.1_pt1 | contig 10092 bp, 8 predicted proteins | sample 5403311 | NCBI WGS metagenome assembly WPCG01 (sample SAMN12869467, study PRJNA574797) | sludge metagenome | isolation source: wastewater treatment of Control | place: China:Beijing | collected 2019-05-17 | reverse complement strand
CACCAGCCTCACATGCTGGGGGTCACTGGTTCGAATCCGGTATCACCCACCACGCGGACCGGTAGTTCAGTTGGTTAGAATGCCGGCCTGTCACGCCGGAGGTCGCGGGTTCGAGTCCCGTCCGGTCCGCCATCTGCTGCAAGTGTCGTCTGCCTGTGCATCTGGATGCACACGAATTCCTGAAGCCTCGAGCCTTTCCGCTCGGGGCTTTTTCGTTTTTGCCTTTCCCTTCCCCTTCCGGCTCCCTGGTCGTTTCTTTCTTTAGGCTTTGCGCCCTTGCGTCCACTGTCATACAGTTGTTTGAATTTGAACCCGTAGCTGTGGATCAACAGTCGTAGATCAACAGTCCTATATCAACAACAAGGAGCATGCCGTGACCGCCTACCCCCATCTCTTGAGCCCCCTGTCGCTGGGCCACCTAACGCTGCCCAACCGGGTGCTGATGGGCTCCATGCACACCAATCTGGAGGAGGCGCCCGGCGGCTTCGAGCGTCTGGCCGCCTTCTATGCCGAGCGGGCCCGGGAGGGGGTGGCGCTGATCGTCACCGGCGGCATCGCCCCCAACCCGGAGGGCGCCGTCTTCCAGGGCGCCGCCACCCTGGAGGGAGAGGCGCAGCTGCCCGATCATCGCCGCCTGGTAGAGGCGGTTCACGCCGAGGGTGGGCGCCTCTGCCTGCAGATCCTTCACGCCGGCCGCTACGCCTATTCGCCGGAGCTGGTCGCCCCCTCGGCGATCCAGGCGCCGATCAATCCCTTCACGCCTCGGGAGCTCTCCGCCGAGGACGTCGAGAAGCAGATCGCCGACTATGTGCGCTGCGCGACCCTGGCGCAGCAGGCGGGCTATGACGGGGTGGAGGTGATGGGCTCCGAGGGTTACCTGATCAACCAGTTCGTCTGCCGGCGCACCAACCATCGGGACGACGCCTGGGGCGGCAGCTTCGAGAAGCGTATGCGGTTTCCCGTGGAGATCGTGCGGCGCATCCGCGAGGCGGTGGGTGAGGCGTTCCTGGTCATCTTCCGCCTCTCCATGATCGACCTGGTGGAGGAGGGCAGCACCCATGACGAGGTGGTGGCCCTGGGGCGCGCCATCGAAGCGGCCGGCGCCAGCCTCATCAATACCGGGATCGGCTGGCACGAGGCGCGGGTGCCGACCATCGTCACCAGCGTGCCGCGGGCGGCCTTCACCGAGGTGACGCGGCGGCTCAAGGCCGAGCTCGCGGTGCCGCTGATCACCACCAACCGCATCAACATGCCGGAGGTGGCGGAGCGGGTGCTGGCCGAGGGCCATGCGGACATGGTCTCCATGGCGCGCCCCTTCCTGGCCGACCCGGCCTGGGTGACCAAGGCCGCCGAGGGCAGGAGCGAGGAGATCAACACCTGCATCGCCTGCAACCAGGCCTGCCTCGACCACACCTTCGCGGGCAAGGCGACCTCCTGCCTGGTCAACCCGCGCGCCGGCCACGAGACCGAACTGGTGATCGAGCCCGCCCGTGCGCCGCGGCGCATCGCCGTGGTGGGCGGCGGGCCCGCGGGCCTGGCCGCGGCGGTGACCGCCGCCCGGCGCGGCCATGCGGTGACCCTCTTCGAGCGAAGTGCCGAGCTGGGCGGGCAGTTCAACTATGCCCGGCGCATTCCCGGCAAGGAGGAGTTCGACGAGACCCTGCGCTACTTCCGGGTGATGCTCGACAAGCATGGCGTGCGGGTGCGGCTCGGCTGCGAGGCGGATGCCCAGGCGCTGGCGGCCTTCGACGGGGTGGTGCTGGCCAGCGGCGTGCGGCCGCGCCGGCTCGAACTGCCCGGCAGCGACCACCCCAAGGTGATCGGCTACCCCACGGCGATCCTGCATCCGGAGCGGGTCGGCAGGCGGGTGGCGATCATCGGTGCCGGCGGCATCGGCTTCGATGTGGCCGAGCTGCTGACCCAGGTGGGGCGGCCCGCCCTGGACGCCGAGGCCTGGTGCGAGGAGTGGGGGGTGGATCTCGCGGTTGCGACCCCGGGTGGCCTCAAGGCGCCGCGGCGCCCCGAGGTGCCGCGCCGGGTCTTCCTGCTCCAGCGCAAGGCCTCCAAGCCCGGGAAGGGCCTCGGCAAGACCACCGGCTGGGTGCACCGCGCCTCGCTCAAGCAGCGCGGCGTTGAAACGCTGGCCGGCTGCGAGTACCTGGGCGTCGACGATGCCGGCCTGCATCTGCGAGTGGGGGGAGAGCCGCGTCTGCTCGAGGTCGACAGCGTGGTGGTCTGTGCCGGCCAGGAGCCGGTGCGCGACCTGCTGGCGCCGCTCCAGGCGGCGGGCGTCGAGGTGCACCTGATCGGCGGCGCCGATGAGGCCGCCGAACTCGATGCCAAGCGCGCCATCGACCAGGGGACCCGGGTCGCCGCGACGCTCTGACTCCGCTCCGCCCTCCCGCCGCAGCCTCTCCGAGCCCCGCTCGGAGAGGCTGCGTCCTTTCAACGTTTAACGGCCGCGGCCTTCGCCTCGAACCTCCTCGTCTCCCCGGGCTCTCAGGGGTAAATGGCTCAAGCGTTGATTCGATGTCCGCTGATATTGTGCAGGCCTGACCTACGCTGAGGTTACCCCGTCCCGGGCGCCCCCTTGATGAAACGGGCGTCGACTCTTCGGGTTTCAAGGAGGCAGTGATGAGCATCTTCGACCATGTACAGAACCGCTACGCTCGGGTCCAGCAGGAGGAGCTGAGCCTCGAGGAGTATCTGGAGCTGTGTCGCCGGGAGCCCGTGGCCTACGCCTCGGCCGCCGAGCGCATGCTCGAGGCCATCGGTGAGCCCGAGGTGATCGATACGGCCAAGGATCCGCGCCTTTCGCGCATCTTCTCCAACAAGGTGATTCGCCGCTACCCGGCGTTCTCGGAGTTCTACGGCATGGAGGAGGCGATCGAGCAGATCGTTGCCTACTTCCGGCATGCCGCCCAGGGCCTCGAGGAGCGCAAGCAGATTCTCTATCTGCTGGGGCCGGTGGGGGGCGGCAAGTCGTCCCTGGCCGAGCGGCTCAAGCTGCTGATGGAGCGGGTGCCCTTCTATGCGATCAAGGGCTCCCCGGTCTATGAGTCGCCGCTGGGCCTCTTCTCGCCCGAGGAGGATGGCGAGCTGCTCGAGAAGGAGTACGGCATCCCGCGGCGCTACCTCAAGAGCGTGATGTCGCCCTGGGCGGCCAAGCGGCTCAAGGAGTATGGCGGCGATATCTCCCAGTTCCGGGTGGTGCGGCTCTACCCCTCGCGCCTCAATCAGATCGCCATCTCCAAGACCGAGCCCGGCGATGAGAACAACCAGGACATCTCGTCGCTGGTGGGCAAGGTGGATATCCGTCAGCTGGAGATGTACTCCCAGGATGACCCCGACGCCTACAGCTTCTCCGGCGGCCTGTGCCGGGCCAACCAGGGGCTAATGGAGTTCGTGGAGATGTTCAAGGCGCCGATCAAGGTGCTGCATCCGCTGCTCACCGCGACCCAGGAGGGCAACTACAACCCCACCGAGGGGATGGGGGCCATTCCCTTCGAGGGGGTCGTCCTGGCCCACTCCAACGAGAGCGAGTGGCAGGCGTTTCGCAACAACCGCAACAACGAGGCCTTCCTCGACCGGGTCTACATCGTCAAGGTGCCCTACTGCCTGCGGGTCTCCGAGGAGGTGAAGATCTACCAGAAGCTGCTCGAGCACTCCTCCCTCAATGAGGCGCCCTGCGCTCCGGACACCCTGCGCATGCTGGCCCAGTTCTCGGTGCTCTCGCGGCTCAAGGAGACCGAAAACTCCAGCATCTACTCCAAGATGCGGGTCTACGACGGCGAGAACCTCAAGGATACCGACCCCAAGGCCAAGTCGATCCAGGAGTATCGCGACTCTGCCGGGGTCGACGAGGGGATGGATGGCCTCTCCACCCGCTTCGCCTTCAAGATCCTCTCCAAGGTGTTCAACTTCGACAGTCACGAGGTGGCCGCCAACCCGGTGCACCTGCTCTATGTGCTGGAGCAGCGCCTGGAGCAGGAGCAGCTTCCCCGGGAGACCTTCGAGCGCTACCTGCGCTTCATCAAGGAGTACCTGGCACCGCGCTACGTCGACTTCATCGGCAAGGAGATCCAGACCGCCTACCTGGAGTCCTACTCCGAATATGGCCAGAACATCTTCGACCGCTACGTCACCTATGCCGACTTCTGGATCCAGGATCAGGAGTATCGCGACCCCGAGACCGGCGAGCTCTTCAACCGCCAGGCCCTCAACGAGGAGCTGGAGAAGATCGAGAAGCCGGCGGGGATCTCCAATCCCAAGGACTTCCGCCACGAGGTGGTCAACTTCGTGCTGCGGGCCCGGGCCCAGAACAACGGCATGAATCCCAGCTGGCAGTCCTACGAGAAGCTGCGCGGGGTGATCGAGCACAAGATGTTCGCCAACACCGAGGAGCTCTTGCCGGTGATCTCCTTCAACGCCAAGGCCTCTCAGTCGGACCAGAAGAAGCACGAGGACTTCGTGGCCAGGATGGTCGATCGGGGCTACACCGAGAAGCAGGTGCGCCTGCTCTCCGAGTGGTACCTGCGGGTGCGCAAGTCGCAGTAGTGCGAGGAGGTCGGCATGACCTATTTCATCGATCGTCGCCCCAACGCTCGGCACAAGAGCGCCGTCAACCGGCAGCGCTTCCTGGACCGCTATCGCACCCATATCAAGCGCTCGGTGGAGGAGGCGGTCAATCGCCGCTCCATCACCGACATGGAGCGTGGCGAGAAGGTGTCGATTCCCGCTCGGGATATCTCGGAGCCGGTCTTTCAGCACGGCACCGGCGGGCGGCGGACCATTGTTGCCCCGGGCAACAAGGAGTTCGTGGAGGGAGATCGCCTGCGCCGCCCGGGCGGCGGTGGGGGCGGGGGCGCCGGCGAGGGGAACGCCTCGAACCAGGGCGAGGGCATGGACGAGTTCGCCTTTACCCTCTCCCGGGAGGAGTTCCTCGACTTCGTCTTCGACGGCCTGGAGCTTCCCCATCTGGAGCGCAAGTCGCTGGTGGACCTCGACGAGGTGCGCCCGGTGCGCGCCGGGGTGTCCCGGGACGGCGTGCCGGCGCGGATCAACATCGTGCGCTCCATGCGCGAGGCCCAGGCCCGGCGCATCGCCATGCGGGCGCCGATCCGCCGAGCCCTGCGCGAGGCCCGTGAGGCCCTGGAGGTCGAGGAGAGCAAGGATCCGGTGCTGCGCAACCCGGCGCGTATCGCTGAGCTCAGGGTCGAGATCGAGCGCCTGGAGAAGCGCCTCGAGGCGGTGCCCTTCATCGATACCTTCGACCTGCGCTACAACCATCTCGTCAACCAGCCGATGCCGTCGAGCAAGGCGGTGATGTTCTGCATCATGGACGTTTCCGGCTCCATGACCCAGGCCCACAAGGACATCGCCAAGCGCTTCTTCCTGCTGCTCTACCTCTTCCTGGAGCGCAGCTACGAGAAGGTCGAGCTGGTCTTCGTGCGCCACCACACCGCGGCCAAGGAGGTGGACGAGGAGGAGTTCTTCTACTCCCGGGAGACCGGCGGCACCATCGTCTCCAGCGCGCTTGCCCTGGTCGACGAGATCATCGATGACCGCTACCCGCCGGGGCAGTGGAACCTCTATGTGGCCCAGGCCTCGGACGGCGATAACTGGGACGATGACTCCGTGACCTGCCGCGATCTGCTGATCAAGAAGCTGATGCCGCGCCTTCAGTACTACACCTACGTGGAGATCACGCCCCATGCGCACCAGGCGCTGTGGGAGGAGTACGAGAGCGTGGCCGCGGAGTTTCCCGCGCGCTTTGCCATGCGTCAGATCGTCGAGGCCGGCGATATCTATCCGGTGTTCCGCGAGCTGTTCAAGCGGCGCGTCGCCGGCTGAAGGGGCAGCGACTCGCCGAGGAGGCATCCATGACACGACGCAAGCCCATTGCCACCGGTTCCGACTGGAACTTCGAGACCCTGGCCGAGTTCGAGCGCGAGATCGCCCGGCTGGCCGACGAGTACCGGCTCGACACCTACCCCAACCAGATCGAGGTGATCACCACCGAGCAGATGATGGACGCCTATGCCAGCGTCGGCATGCCGGTGGGCTACCACCACTGGTCCTTCGGCAAGCAGTTCCTCGCCGTGGAGCAGGCCTACCGGCGCGGTCAGATGGGGCTGGCCTACGAGCTGGTGATCAACTCCGACCCCTGCATCGCCTACCTGATGGAGGAGAACTCCCTGATGATGCAGGTGCTGGTGATGGCCCACGCCTGCTACGGCCACAACTCCTTCTTCAAGGGCAACTACCTGTTTCGCACCTGGACCGACGCCGGCTCCATCGTCGACTACCTGGTGTTCGCTCGGAAGTACATCGCCCAGTGCGAGGAGCGTCACGGGGTGCGGGCGGTGGAGCAGCTGCTCGACGCCTGCCATGCCCTGCAGAACTACGGCGTCGACCGCTACAAGCGCCCCTCGCCGATCTCCGCCGAGGAGGAGGCGCGTCGCCAGAAGGAGCGCGAGGAGTACCTGCAGGCCCAGGTCAATACCCTGTGGCGCACCATTCCCGGGCGCCCCTCGGCGGAGGCGCTGGGGGATGGCCATGACGAGGAGGATCCCCTGGGGCTGCACGGCGGCGGCCGCTACCCCGCCGAGCCCCAGGAGAACCTGCTCTACTTCATCGAGAAGAACGCGCCGCTGCTGGCGCCCTGGCAGCGCGAGGTGGTGCGCATCGTGCGCAAGCTGGCCCAGTACTTCTATCCCCAGCGCCAGACCCAGGTGATGAACGAGGGGTGGGCCACCTTCTGGCACTACACCCTGATGAATCGTCTCTATGAGGAGGGGCTGGTGGACGAGGGGCTGATGCTGGAGTTCCTGCAGTCCCATACCGCCGTGGTCAACCAGCCCGACTTCGACAGCCCCTGGTTCAGCGGGATCAACCCCTATGCCCTTGGCTTTGCCATCTTCAGCGATCTCAAGCGCCTCTGCGAGGCCCCCACCGAGGAGGATCGCCGCTGGTTTCCGGACAGTGCCGGCAGCGACTGGCGGGAGACCCTGGAGTTCGCCATGAAGAACTTCAAGGACGAGTCCTTCATCCAGCAGTTTCTCTCACCCAAGGTGATTCGCGACCTCAAGCTCTTCATGGTGGTGGATGACGACCAGGAGGAGATGCTGGAGGTGAAGGCGATTCATGACGAGCGCGGCTACCGGCGCATCCGGGAGGCCCTGGCCACCCAGTACGCGCTCTCGGTGCGCGAGCCCAACATCCAGATCTACTCGGCGGATATCCGCGGCGACCGCTCGCTCACCCTGCGCCACGTCCAGGACAGCCGCCGCCCCCTGGCGCGCAGCGTCTATCCGGTGATTCGTCACCTGCACCAGCTGTGGGGCTTCCCCGTCCATCTCGAGTCGATGGAGGGCGACGAGGTGGTGAGGCGCTATCAGTGGCCGCTGCCCGAGGAGGCTGCCGCTCAGGCCTGAGGGGGCGGCCCTCCCTTGAGCGTCAGGGCCTGAAACGACGAAACCCGCGCCAAGGCGCGGGTTTCGCAATGATCGCAGCGGCGTTATGCTGCTGCCGGGAGGGGATCAGGCCTGGGCGGTCCAGGACTGACACCAGCCCTTGGGCTCGACGCTGTTCTGCGGGAACAGGGTGCAGCCTTCGGTGCCTGCCTGGAAGAACATGCAGTTGTCGCAGTACTCGCCTTCCTCATAGGCCGGGTGGTCGGCAGCGTCGGCGGCGACTTCGACATAGTTCAGCGCCTGAGCCTGGTCGGCGCCCGGGTCGAGGCGCGGCAGGGTGTCGGCGAAGGCGCTCTTGGAGAGGATGCCGGCGCCCAGCGGCAGGGCGGCGAGGCCCATGAGGCTGTTGCGCATAAAGTCACGACGGCTCTGATTGGCCATGGGGTCTCCTTGTTCATCACGGTATCAGGCGGCTGCCTGGTCTGCTAATGGGTGGTTGGCCACCTCTTGCTCCGACAGGGCTGGCCCTGCGGAGTTCGCCAGACCATATTAGTAGAGAGAGGGTGGCGATGCGAATGGCACCTTGGGGGTGCGGCAAACTGACGCGCACCCCGTCATGCAACAGGGAGACCCGATGATCTTTAGCCGTTTTGCCTCGCCCCTGGGCGAGATCCTGCTCTGCGCTAGGCCCGAGGGCCTGTGCCAGCTGACCCTGGCCGCCGAGGGCCAGCCCGACCCTGAGGGGGCGGGGCGTGACGACGCCGCCCTGGTGGAGGCCCGCGACCAGCTGCTCGCCTACCTGGCCGGCCGGCGGCGCAGCTTCAGCCTGCCGCTGGCGCCGAGGGGCAGCGACTTCCAGCGCGAGGTCTGGTCGGCGCTGCTGCGGATTCCCTGGGGGGAGACCCGCACCTACGGCGAGCTGGCGCGTCGGCTGGGGCGCGAGGGGGCGGCCCGAGCCATCGGCACCGCCAACGGTGCCAATCCGCTGCCGATCCTGATCCCCTGCCATCGCGTGGTGGCCGCCGGCGGCCTGGGCGGATACAGCGGAGGCGTCGAGCGGAAGCGTCTCCTGCTGGCCCTGGAGGGGAGCCTGCCCGGCTGAGCGGCGATTCAGCCCGGCCCGGTGCGCTGCTATACTCGCGCCACTGCCGGCGGTTGCCGGCCTGTCGTTCACAGCGCCCTAGCGGGCCGCAGCAGGGAGAGTGCCCGATGCAGAATGCCGTCATCCTGATCAACGCCGAGAAGGGGCAGGTAAAGGCGGTGGCCGAGCGCCTTGCCGACGTCGAGGGGATCAGCGAGGTCTACTCCACCTGTGGCCGCTACGATCTGGTGGCCATCGCCCGTACCCGGGACTTCGAGAGCCTCGCCGAGCTGGTCACCGAGCGGCTCAATGTCGTGGAGGGCATTCGCGACACCGAGACCCTCAACGCCATGCAGGTGCACTCCCGCCACGATCTCGAGACCATGTTCTCCCTGGGCTGGTAGCCCCGGCGCCTAGCCGGGTGCCCCGGGCGCCCGGCAGCCCCGCGCTGATTCCCTGCCCTCACTGGAAGCCGTTCAAGGATGAGTCGTCGTCGTTCCCCCATGACGCGCTGGCGCCGCCAGACGCGCCGCTTCGGCATTACCCTGCTCTTCGTGGTGGTCACCTCCGGCCTCTGGTATGGCCAGGAGCGCCAGGTGCGCGATCAGCTGGTCTGGATGGGGGTGCCGGAGTGGCAGAGCCTGTCGCCGACCAGCTTCCACCGGGTGCTGCGCAACGAGGGCTTTCTGGTGGGCTGGTCCGACGTGCGGGTCAATCCGCTCTGGGTCAGCTATCGCCTGCATGCCGTGGAGGAGCCGAGTGCCGGGCCGCGACCCGCCTTCCAGCGCGACTGGCGCACCCTCTGGCCGGTCGGGGCCGACCACTACGCCGGCAGCGGCTATGACCGCGGACATCTGGCGCCCAACTACGCCATCGCCGTGGTGCACGGCCCCCAGGCCCAGCGCGACACCTTCTACATGAGCAATATGAGTCCGCAGCGCCCCGATCTCAATCGGCGGCTGTGGCAGCGCCTGGAGGAGGTGGTGATCGACCACTTCGTGCCGCGCTTCGGCGAGGTGCAGGTGATTACCGGGCCGGTCTTCCCGGAGCGCTTCCTCGACAACGTGCTCAACCGGGTGGGGCTGGTGGAGATTCCCGAGGCCTTCTACAAGATCATCGCGGTGCCGGGCGAGGAGTCGCGGGTGCTGGCCTTCATCATGCCCCAGGAGGTGCGGGGGGATGAGCCGCTGGATGACTACCTGGTCAGCGTGGCCGAGGTGGAGGCGCGCACCGGCCTGAACTTCTTCCCCAACCTGCCCGAACCGGTCGCCGAGGTCCTAGAGGGCGAGGTGGTGACCCGCGGCTGGGCCCTGGAGGAGGTGGCGAGACGCCCCGGTCGCTTCTGAGGTCGTGGGGCCGAAAGGCGGGCACAAAAAAACCGCGATCGTGTCGCGGTTTCCTTTATATCACTCTGTTTTCGCCGTTTCCGGCTCAGCGGCATGATACGGTATGAAGTGGTGCCCAGGAGAGGACTTGAACCTCCACATCCGTAAGGATACTAGCACCTGAAGCTAGCGCGTCTACCAATTCCGCCACCTGGGCGCATCATGCATCTCGTCGTGTTCGCGGCTCCCGAAGGAGTGGTGCCCAGGAGAG
>WPCG01068105.1_pt1 | contig 10098 bp, 11 predicted proteins | sample 5403311 | NCBI WGS metagenome assembly WPCG01 (sample SAMN12869467, study PRJNA574797) | sludge metagenome | isolation source: wastewater treatment of Control | place: China:Beijing | collected 2019-05-17 | reverse complement strand
GTTGAAGCCGCTGCGCACCGCCTCCACCACCGCCATCGCCGTGGTGATGGCGCAGAACACCCCGCACAGCACGGTGAAGCGGCGTCCGAGGAAGAGCGCGTGATGGCTCTGGTGATGGTGATGATTCAGATCAATGCCGTGTGGCATGACACACTCCTCAGCCCAGTTGCAGGGCCAGTACGTGGCGTTCGTAGTCGGTTCCGGCCAGGCGCGCGGCCAGCAGCGCGCGCGAAGCCTCGATGGCACGCGCCGGCCCGGCCTTGCGCTCTGCCGCGAGCATTTCCGCATAAAGGGCCTGCATGGCCATCACCCCCGCAGCAGCGGGGCGGCGGCGCACCGAGAAGAAGCCCACCACCTTGCCGCCCGGTTCGCGATCCGGCGTGACGTTGGCGAACACCCAGTAGTGATCGCCGTTGGCGGTAAGGTTCTTGACGAAGCCGAAGAACTCGCGCCCGCCCTGCAAGGTTTCCCACATCAGGTGATACACCCCGCGCGGCATCTCCGGGTGGCGCACGATGTTGTGCTGCACGCCGAGCAGATCGGGTTCGGCATAGTCGGATATCTGCATGAACGCCCGGTTGGCATAGGTGATGCGCCCGCTGAGGTCGGTCTTGGTGACGATCTGCTGCGAGGCATCGAGCTCGATCTCGCGCCCGGTGGGCACGATCTGGCGATTCTTCATGGCTGCACTCCGTATGGCCCCGAGAAGCCGGAAAGCCGTTTCACCAACCGGTTAACGACTGTCGAAAGCAATAATTTAGCCCCAAACTGGGCATTGTCACAAAGACAACAAGCCCGCCACGCCCCGCCCACATCCCACCTGCTCACCGCGCCCGCTTGCCAGCATTGGCGGCGCAGGCCGCATGGCACCGTTCTTGCACCGGAAGCAGGGATACGTTCTCGCACCTCTCTCCGGCCATCGCCCTACAGGACACGCCCATGGATGCCAAGCTCGCCGAAATCCGCACCGCCCTCGCCAGCGGCACCGTCGTACCCTTCATCGGTGCCGACGCCCTCGCCACCGTCACCCACGGCGCCGACGGCCGCAAGATCCCGGCCACCAGCGACGAACTCATCCTCGCCCTCAACAACGGCCAGCCGATGGCACCGCGGCTGATGTACGAATTCCCGCGCGCGGCGATGAACGTCGAGCTCAAGCGTGGGCGCAGCGCGGTCAACCGCTTCATGGAACAGACCTACGGCGACACCGCCTGGCAGGAAGCACCGCTGCACCGCTGGCTGGCCGGGCTGGAACTGCCCTACCTCATCGACCTCAACCGCGATACCGGCCTGCAGAAACTCTACGCCAGCCGCCCGCACACCCTCATCGTCGGCACCGCGCGCATCGCCAGCGGCCTGCGCTACAAACTCTACCGCCACGACGGCCAGGCCTACGGTCCCGCCGTCGCCGACGACGCCATCGATCCCACCGCCGCGGTGCTCTTCAAGCCCTGTGGCACGCCGTGGCCGGAACCGAGCTGGATCGCCTCCGACGCCGACTACGTCGATTACATCACCGAGCTGATGGGCGGCTTTGCCATCCCCCCCTTCCTCAAGGAGCGCCGCAAGGGGCTGCGCTACCTGGTTGCCGGCACCCGCCTCAACCGTGACACCGTGCGCATGATCCTCGCCGAGTTCATCTTCGGCGCCGCCCAGCCCGCCGGCTGGGTGATGATCGCCGAACCCAACGACAAGGAGCGCCGCTTCTGTGCCCGCCTCGGGCTCGAACTGGTCGAGGCCGACGTGCACGAGCTCGCCGGGCTGGCGGAAGCCGCAGCGGCGTGAAGCCCGCCGCAATCGCCTTCGATGACGCCCGCCACACCCTCGGTGTGGCGGAGATGGACGCCACCCACCGCGCCTTCGTCACCCTCGCCGCCGCCCTTGCCGAAGCCGACAACGCCACCTTCCCGACACTCTACGGCGAACTGCTGGCCCACACCCGCGAGCACTTCGCCGCCGAAGACGCGCGCATGCGCGCCACCCGCTTCCCGGCCATCGGCGAACACCTCAACGAACACCAGCGCGTGATCGGCGAACTCACCGCCTTCAACCGCTCCGTGCAGGCCGGCCGCCTGCAACTGGCGCGCGCCTACGTGCGCGAAAGCCTGCCGGGCTGGTTCGATCTCCATCTGGCGACCATGGACGCCGCGCTGGCGGCGCATCTGAAGCGGCTATCCAGCTCAGGGGCGTAGCCGACGCTGCGCCGCAGCGCCGTGAGGGAGTCGGGCGTGCGACGGCGAGTGCACCGCCCCACAGCGGAGGGGCGGGGAGCTGCGGACTAGGCCCTAAGGCGTAAAAGCACACGCTCCGCCAGCACCACGCCGCAGCGCGGCGACAGGCGATCACTCCGGCCAAAGCGCCCAATATGGGCAATCCAGCGCTGCATGACAGCCTGTCAAAGCTGTCTTCAGGCCACCTCAAGCAGGCAAGTTGCACTATCATTCGTCGTAAATACAAATACATCCTCCGCACCCCGCTTCCTTGCCGCTCGCAGCCCCTGAATCTCACCCCGCCCACTCCGGCAGCAAGCTGCGCAAGGCACTGCTGCAGGTCGCCCTTGCCTGGGTAGCGCTACTGCTCGGCATGGCGCTGTACTGGGTACTCCTCCACCAGTCCCAGCTCGGCCAGCTCGCCAACGCCGAGGCCCAGACCCGCCTGCGCGCCGCTCAGGCCGCCCATGCACTGGCGCTGCAGACCGGCACCCAGTTCCACAAGCTCGACTACCTCGCCCGCCATCTCGGCGAACACTGGCTGGAACCCGACAGCCACGGCTTCGCGCATGCCATCGCGGTCGCGCGCACGGCCCTGCCCGACGGTGCGCTGGTGCAGGTCGCCATTGCCGACCGCGATGGCCAGATCGTCTATTCCAGCCTCGCCACCGAGCCGCCGGCCAACGGCGCGCCGATGCGCATCAGCATTGCCGACCGCGAGCACTTCCGCGCCCACCTCGACGGTGCCCCGCCGCGGCTGTTCATCAGCCACCCGGTGTTCGGACGCATCTCGCAGCAATGGACGGTGCAGTTCTCCCGCCCGCTGCGCGATTCGGGCGAGTTCTGCGGCGTCATCCTGCTGTCGATGTCCGCACACTACCTCTCCGCCGCGCTGCGCGACATCTTCCCCGACAGCGGCGACGTCGCCCTCGTCGTTCGTGACGACGGCGCCTACCTCGCACGCTCGCAGCGCCTCGACCAGGTCCTCGGCAGCGCCGTGCCGCCCTCGCGCCCCTTCGTCGTCGATCCCGCCGCGCGCTCCGGCTTCTACGAAGCACGCGCCAGCATCGACGAGACCGAACGCCACTACGCCTGGCATCGCGTTGCCGACTACCCGGTAGTGGTCAGCCTCGGCCTCGACCGCGAACGCGCCCTCGGCCCGGTGCGCAGCGCCCTGCAGGACGGGCGCCGGCAAAGCCTCATCGGCAGCGCCCTGCTGCTCCTCGCCGCAAGCGTCATCACCTGGCTATGGCTGGTGCAGGTACGCCAGGCCGCCGTCCTCTCCACCACCAGCGAGCGCCTCGACCTCGCCCTGCGCGGCGGCAACCTCGGCACCTGGGATTGGGACTGCGTCACCAACGCCTGCCGCTTCAACCAGCGCTGGGCCGACATGCTCGCCTACCGCGACGCCCCGCCGCCCAACCTCGAAACCTGGGTCCGGCACGTCCATCCCGACGACTTCCCGCGCGTGCGCGCCCTCCTGCAGGCCCACATCGACGGCGCCGTTGACCAGTACGAAGCCGAATACCGCATGCAGCGCTGCGACGGCAGCCAGATCTGGGTACTCGACCGCGGCCGCGCCATGCAGCGCCGTCCCGACGGCAGCGTGCTGCGCATGGTCGGCACCCTCCTCGACATCAGCGCACGGGTCGCCGAAACCCAACTGCGCCGCGCCCTGCTCGACCAGAGCGCAGCGGCCATCGCCGTGGTCAGCCGCGACCGCAAGGTACTCGAAGTCAACCAGCGCGCCCGCGAGATCTTCCTGCGCCCCGGTGAGGACGCCGCCGCCCTCGACATGCGCCGCCTGCACCTCAGCGACGCCCACTACGGAGCCATGCTGCAGCACTACCGCAGCCTCTACGCCAACGGCAGTGTGCGCTTCGAGTACCCCCTGGTAGATGTTCACGGCAGCCAGCGCTGGTTCGATCTCCACGCCGTGCTGCGTGATCCCGACAGCCCTGCCAGCGAGATCGTGTGGACCCTGGTCGACATCTCCGAGAAGCACCACGCAGAGGCCGCCCTCGCCACCGAACGCCTGCGCCTCACCGCCCTCATCGAACGCTTCCCCGGCGGCGTGCTGATGGAAGACGCCAGTGGTGTCGTCGCCATGGCCAACCAGCGCCTGTGCGAGCTGCTCGACCTCCCCGACACCCCGGAAACCCTCGTCGGCCTCGACCACCGCGCCTTCAGCGCGCGTCTCGGCGGCGACAGCCGCAGCACCTGGCTGCAGCTGAGCGCCGACGGCAAGGGCGCAGAAAAGCGCCGCAGCGTGGAGATCCGCCACAGCAACGGGCGCGAACTGGAGATCGACTGGGTCCCCATCGAACGCCAGGGCACCGCGCTCGGCCACGTCTGGCTGCTGCGCGACATCACCGAGCGCAAACAGCACGAAGCCCACCTCGCCAGCCTCGCGGCCACCGACGCCCTCACCGGCCTGCCCAACCGGCGCAGCTTCATGGCCGGCCTCGACGCCGTCATCGCCGACAACCATCACCACCCCGAGCGCAGCAGCGCCCTGCTGATGCTCGACATCGACCACTTCAAACGCGTCAACGACACCTACGGCCACGCCATCGGCGACTTCGTGCTCCAGCATGTCGCCCAGGTCATCCGCCACGAACTGCGCCACCACGACAGCGCCGGCCGCCTCGGCGGCGAAGAGTTCGCCATCCTGCTGCGCGGCGTCGACGCCGACGGCGCCCTCGCCCTGGCCGAACGCCTGCGCACCACCCTCGCGCAGACCCCGGCGATCAGCAACGCCGGCACCATCCGCGTGACCGTCAGCATCGGCCTCGCGATGCTCGACGGCGACAACGCCGCCCGCCTGCTCCGCCACGCCGACGAAGCCCTCTACGAAGCCAAGGGCCAGGGCCGCAACCGCGTCTGCGTCTGGCCGCTGTGAAACACCGGCAATAGCAGCAGTGCAGGCGCGAGGCGCTAAACTGCCCCGCTTCCACCAGCGAGGACTCCCGTCATGCATCCCCTCCTGCCGGCCTATGGCGTTCTCGGCGCTGCCATCGTCCTGGAGGTGATCGGCACCTCCTTCCTGCACAAGTCCGAACAGTTCACCCGCCTTGCCCCCACCCTCGCCATGGCGGTGTGCTACCTCGGCTCCTTCTACTTCCTCTCCCTCGCCCTGCGCACCATCCCGGTCGGCATCGCCTACGCCATCTGGAGCGGCCTCGGCATCGTCCTCATCTCCACCATCGGCTGGCTCATCTTCCGTCAGACCCTCGACCTCGCCGCCCTCATTGGTCTCGGCTTCATCATCACCGGCGTCATCGTCATCAACGTCTTCTCGAAGTCCATCGGACACTGATCGACGCATTGCGAGGGCAAGCCTCCTTCATGCAGAATGCGTGGCACAACTGAGTATCCGGCATACCAACAAGGCATTACCGGCAGTGCCCGCAGCATCCTGACTGGACGCCTCGCCAGCCACCCCTGCTCATCTCAAGCGCGGGACCACTGAACGGACCTGATGAACGCTCTGACCATTCTCGGCGTTGGTGTTTTCTTCATCGGCGGCCTCGGCATATTGATCGCCGCATTCAGGACGAACATCTGGTGGGGACTCGGCTGCTTGCTGCTTGCGCCGCTGTCACTGCTCTTCCTGGTGCTCCACTGGGATGCTGCAAAGAACCCCTTCTTGCTGCAACTGGCCGGGCTGGCCCTGCTGCTCTTGGGCAGCAGCGGTGGCTGACTGTCCGGGCGAGCGCCAACGGCCCGCGGCGGCCCGCAAACCATCTGACACGGAGTCAATCCTCACAATGCGAATTTGCGCAGGAATCCTCAGCCTTGGGCTCGCCCTCTTCCACCCGCCCGCGTCAGCGCAGTGCGCTGTGGACACAAGCACCGCAAGGAATGCCGATGGCTCGGAGATGCTGCTGGCGGTCGGGCACTGTGACGGCGACAGCACGCGGACCATTTCCGTGCACTACCGTGGCAGCGCCCTGGAGCCATACCGGCGCGTGCTGGATATCGGCCAGGACACCGCTGAGGCCCCGCTGGGCGGCGCTGCACTGCTCGACGTGGACGGCGACGGGGAGCACGAGATGGAATTGCGCGGGATGTGCGGAGCGGGTCCGAACTGCGAAGGTTCGATATACCGACTCAACCGGGACCGGGCAGACATGTTCCTGTTCTTCTCCGGCGGCTACGCCCGACTCGCCTACATTGACGGCCATCTTGTCGAGTCCGGACGCTCAAGCTGCTGTTCATGGGAGCATCATGTCTTCCGCCCGCACTCCGCTTTCGAGCCCGTAGAGGAGTCGGAGATGGAGTACCGCGTCATTGTCGGGATGTCGATACGTGCTGACGCCGATGACGATACCACCTGCACATTCCTGGACCGCCAGGGGCGCATCGTCCTTCCGCAGAGTCAGGATCTCCTGCAGCTATGCGAGATCTACGGTGCCGACTACGTCCTTGCCCAGCCCGATGCGCTGCCCCGCTAGGCCGGCAAGCCTGCGTCGACGCCGCGCGGGCGAGCACGCTCCGCGGGCATATGCTATACAGCTGAACCGTCACCACTGCCAGGACCCGTCAGATGACCTGGGACCGCTTCCATTTCGCCTGCCGCCGCCAGTTGCGCGCCCCGCAGGCCGACTTCGCCGACACCCTGCGCTACTTCCGTTCCGATCAGGACGCCGACCTGATCGGTCCGCCGCCGTCGCCCAAGGCGCTGCCCGAGCGGATCATGGCGCGCCTCGCGGCCTTGCCGGATGAACAGCGCAACCGTGCCATCGCACTCTATGCGCAGATGGATTTCACCGGCGCCGCGCCCCTGCCGCGCAAGGTGCTGCGCTCGGTCGCCTACCTGATCATCCTGAGCCTGGTCTTCGGGGGGATGACTTCGGTGTACGCGCTGTTCGTGATGCCCAGCATCGCTCCCCTGTTTACCGACCTTGGCGCCACGCCACCGGGATACGGCGTCTTCGGCCTGCCCACGCTGCCGCTGCTGCTGACGGTGGCGATTGCGCCCATTGCCGGTCTCACCCTCTACGCCCTGCACCGCTGCTGCACGCTCGACCTCTCCGACCCCGGCAGCGGGCTGATCCGGGTGCTGCCGCCGTTCATCCGGCGGCGCTACGCCAACATCGTCCATCTCGCCACCTACCCGGTCAGCCTCAGCCCTGCGGACAACCCGCTGGCGAGCCGCCTGGATGCGCTCGCGGACGAGGGTATCGACCTCGCCGACGAACTCCCGCGCATGATCCAGCACCAATGGACCGGCTTTGCCCAGGGCGCCCAGCGCTACCTCAACGTACTGCTCGCCGCTGCCGCCGTGATCATCCTGCTGACCATCTCCTTCTATGTCAGCAGCGCCTATGCCCCGCTCTTCATCATGGAGTCCCTGGTATGAACCGCTCCGCAGGCTTCACCCTGATCGAACTGATGGTCGTCGTCTCCATCATCGGCATCCTCGCCTCCATCGCCCTGCCCAACTATCAGCAGTACATGCGCCGCGCCGAGGTCGTCGAAGCCCTCTCCCTGGGCGAGGAGGCCCGCGCCCGGGTCACCCACTACCAGCGCGAACAACTCGCCTTTCCGGCGGACAACCTGCAGGCCGGGTTGCCGCGGCCGGAGCAGCTGATCGGCAACCGGGTGACCGGCATCGCCGTCGAGGGCGGGGCGGTGCATGTCACCCTCGGCAACAAGGTTCCCGTCCCCCTGCAGGGCAAGATCCTCAGCTTCCGCCCGGCTACGGTGGACGGCAGCCCGAGCAGCCCCATTTCCTGGCTGTGCGGCTACGACGAGCCGGTCAGCGGCATGTCCGCGGTCGGTGACAACAAGACCGACGTTCCAGCCGAGTTCCTCCCCAGCAGCTGCCGCACACACAGCCGCCCGGGCTGAGGCGCGCTCCGGCCCGGGGAACAACCCGGAGCGCGCTGGCATGATCCCTGCGGTACCCGGGCATCTCCCGAGGCCGCCATCATGCAGATCAGTGCCCTATCCAGCCTTTACGTTCCGCCGTCCAAGCCCGCCGCGAGCCACGCCAGCACAGGGAATGAGACTGTTCAGGACACCTCTGCCCCCGCCACCGCGCCCATCGAGTTGCCGCCGCTGCGCCTGCTGCAGGGGGCGGAATTGCCGCGCGCGACGGCGGAATTTGCCGCCGAGGCAGGCAGACAGTTCCGCGCCGCGGGCATCGCCATCCCGCCGGAGCCGGTGCTGGGCATGGATCGCATGGGCAAGGTGGTGGTGGCCAACGAACACCCCGACAAGGCGCGCATCGAGCAGTTGTTCGTGGACACACCGGCCTTGCGCGACCGCTTTGCCGAACTGTCCGCCGCGCATCAGTTGCAGCGTGCGGTGACGGGTTACGACGAGTTCGTCGGTGCTTACGAGCGCCTGCAGGGCAACCCGGCGGCGCAGGCGGCCCTGGTGCGTGAGCGCATCGCCCATAACAACGCGCAGTTCTTCATGCGCATGGACGGCGACGGCGGCGAGCCGTTCTTTGCCGGCCTGGGGCGAATTTCGGCCTGACCGGGGACACGGGGCCTTGCATGGATGGCGGCAGTGTCCATACCATGACCCCACATCGACCCCGCTGCCCGCACCTGCGGCACGGCGGCTCCCCCATCACTGGAGAGATCCCATGAAGGCTCCTGCGCTGCTGCTCGGCATTTCCCTGCTTGCCCTCCCGCCTCTGGCCACGGCTCAGGAGGTCGACCCCGGCCTGTGGGAATTCAAGTCGAAGATGAACATGCCGGGCATGGGCGACATGGCGGCGCAGATGGCTGAGATGCAGCGCCAGCTCGACAGCCTGCCGCCGGAGGCGCGGGCGATGCTGCAGGAGCAGATGGCAGCGATGGGGATGGGGCTTGGCCCCGGCGGCGCCATCCGGGTGTGCATCACCCCCGAGGACGCCAGATCCGAGGCCGTGCTTTCCGGCCAGACCGAGGGCGACTGTACCTATAGCGACGTAGTGAGCACCGCAACCACGATCAAGGGCCGCATCAGCTGCACCGAACCGCGCGCCCAAGGCAGCTTCGAAACCCGTCTGCAAGGGCGCCGTGCGTTTACCTCGAAGATGACGATGAGCTCTGCCGAAGGCCAGATCAGCGGCGAGACCGAGGCACGCTGGGTGGCTGCCGATTGCGGCGCACTGCGGCGCTGAACGGCCACGGCGACGACGATCCGGCCTACAATAGGCCCTGACCTCGGCTCGCGCCCCATACCACCACTGCCCATGACCACCGCCCTTCACGCCCTCCTCCAGCCTGCGCCGCACTGCGCAGGCACGGGCGTGCGCGCGGGCCGCGCGGCGCTGCAGGCACGCGCCAAGTCACCCGAACTGGCGTTCAAGGTCAAAGGATCCCCGGCCGTGCTTTCCACGGCCGTGCGGGAACGGCACAGGGGCTGAGCCCCCGCACCCCCCGCACGGCACCTTGCCCGGGGCGCAGCACGCGCCCTGTTCAACGTGCAGCCGGGCGGTGACTTCCACACCTGCGTCTTTCCGCCCTTCGCCTGTCTGCTCGCCCGCGTGGCGCAGCGACGCAGGCCGGGTCCAGCACTGCCATGGCTGCAATCCAACCGCTGCACGCGGAGCGCAGCGGTGCGTTCGCAACGGGACACTGCCATGGATCTCACCAAGAATTTCGTCAAAGCCAAACGCCCCTGCACCGAGGGCTTCCGCTGGTTCCTGCGCCATTACGAGGACGGCGGCAACTACCAGGAACTGCTCGATGCGCTGGTCGCCGACGGGCGCATCAACGACGCCTGCTGGCTGCTCGACCAGTTCGGCCCCACCGACGCGGTACGCACGCTCGACACCCTGTTTGCCGAAGCGATGGTGTTCGCCGGCACGCTGGAGGTGCGCGGCAACATCGAAGCCGACGGCCTGGTGCGCGCCGGGCGCGACATCCGTGCCGGCGGTGGCATC
>WPCG01062296.1_pt1 | contig 10129 bp, 12 predicted proteins | sample 5403311 | NCBI WGS metagenome assembly WPCG01 (sample SAMN12869467, study PRJNA574797) | sludge metagenome | isolation source: wastewater treatment of Control | place: China:Beijing | collected 2019-05-17 | reverse complement strand
TATTATGATTGGGAAAACCAGCATTTTTATAATTTCCTGAACTGGCAGCATCAACGAGATAACGTGACTTTCTATACCATCGGGTACTGGAACCCGGCCGAATTCGGTATCCCTTCCCAAATGGGGACCGGCTCGCGGTTTGCCGGCAAAGGCATCCAATTCATTATCGCGTGGCATCATTGAGAAAAAGAAGGGGTTTATCCTGTAGTAGCCGACAAATAAAAAAATAATTGTATAAATAACGGGAAACAGTTGCGAAATGAACGTACGTTCATTACATTTGTGGTGTTGTTATACTGTTAACGACTGAAATTACAAAATAACTATCAAAGAATCACCCAATGAAAGTAGCCATCACATCCACCGGTAAGGAGTTGACTTCCGCGCCTGACAAGCGATTTGGACGCTGTAGGTATTTCGTTGTTTATGACACGGAGCACGAATCGTTGAGTTTGTTGAAAATCCCAACAAAGACTACTATGAAGGCGCCGGTCCTGCCTCGGTACAATTGATCGCGTCAAAAGGAGTGGAACAGATCATTACAGGAGATCCCGGCGTGAAAGCGGCATCGATCATCGATCAGCTTCCTGTTCAACGGGTCCGTCTGGAAGATAGATACCGAAATATTGGCGAAGTGATTCAATTTCTCAAACAAAACATTTAAAAAAGGAGGTAATTATGCTTGGATTTAACAGAAAAGGCCCCGACGGAGAGGGTCCTATGAGTGGAAGAGGAAAGGGACGTTGTAACCCGTCCGGCAGAGGAAGAGGCGATCTTGAAACACGAGAAAGAACTGGGGCAGACGCTCCTAATCAGTCCCGCTACCGGAAAAAGAACATTCACCGGATGGAAGGAAGCGAGTCAAATGCTCCATTTCAACCGGGGAACGGAAGAGGATTTCGACCGGGGAAGGGTCTGAGAAAAAGGGACGGATCCTGTAAAGGGCTATTTGCATGAAACAGGTAATCGCGATACCCCTGGAAGAGGGCAGGTTGTGTCAACATTTTGGCCACTGCCGGCAATTTGCCATCATTGAGGCAGAAGAGGGTGTGATCCTGCACGAGTCATTCCTGACCCCGCCGCCTCATCAGCCCGGTCTGCTTCCGGCTTGGCTCTCGGAGAGAGGAGTGACCGACGTGATCGCGGCCGGGATGGGAAAGAAAGCCATCAAGTTGTTTGAACAACAAGAGATAAGGATGCACGTGGGCACCGAGTACAAGAGCCCGCGTGAGCTGGTCGCCGACTATTACCGGCAATCGCTTGTCACCGGTGCAAACGCCTGCAGTCACTAAGAAAACCACCTTATGGAAGCAGACTACAACGGACACGCGGGTTTCTCTGTCCCTTTATTGCCACGGTCGAAAAGGCAGACCACGTGATCTTGGTGAGTGAGCCAACCCCGGTCGGCCTTTCATGACCTGGTAAGGGTAAAAGAGCTGACCGATCTCTTTCATATACCTTCGGCGGTGGTGATCAATAAATATGACCTGAACGGGCAGGTAACAGCCGATATAGCGGAGTGCGGGCGCGTGAGTATTCATACAAAAGAGGAAGCATGACCGGTTTTACCCGGGATCGCGAAAAGATTAATACAGGAAAAATTGAATAAAATAGACATTATATTGATTAAGGAATAGATCTATTGGTAATCAGTTATCTAAAATCTTATTCGGTATAAACTCTAATATAAAAAAGCAGATGAACGAGCAAAAGAAAACAGCAAAAGTGCCTTTTGAAAAGACAAAGTTGTCCCATATTAAGAACATTATTATGGTTGCTTCCGGAAAGGGAGGGGTTGGAAAATCGACCGTCGCGGCAAGTCTCGCGCTTTCATTGGCACGGGAGGGCTATGTAACCGGGTTGCTGGACGCGGATATCCATGGTCCTTCCGTACCCACGCTTTTTAACCTGAATGGCCGGCGCCCGATCTCCATGGAAAAGGAGGGGAAAACATGGATTAAACCTTTTGACTGCCATGGGATCAAGGTGATCTCTATCGGTTTTTTTATCGATCCTTCCCAGTCGCTTCTCTGGCGCGGTCCCATGGTGTCGAATGTCCTCAAGCAACTGCTCAATGATACAGACTGGGGCAAACTCGACTATCTCGTGATCGACACTCCCCCCGGAACCGGCGACGTGCATCTAACCCTGTTGCAGATGTATGATATCACGGGTGCCATCGTGGTGACTACCCCCCAGACGATTGCACTGGATGATGTGATCAAGGCAATCGATATGTTCAACAACAAGAATGTGACAGTGCCCGTGCTGGGGATCGTGGAGAACATGTCCTGGTTTACTCCCGTACTTCATCCCGATGAAAAATATTTCCTCTTTGGCAAGGGAAGGGGTGCCAAACTGTCCGAAACATTCAGTATACCTCTTATCGCGCAAATACCGTTGAACGAACGTATCCGTGAAAGTTGTGATAAGGGGTCGCTCGATACTCTTCTTCAAGATAAGCAGACACGAGAAATACTTTCTGCCCTGGTAGATAACATCTTATCCCGTCAGAAGTAAATATATGCCAGAGCCTGTCCGGTAATCGAGATGGTAAGCAATAACTGAAAAAATTTATCCAAGATGAAAAAAAAGAAATACAATCTATCAAAACTGAATTTAAGCATTGATATCGTCCTGTTGTTACTGCTCATGCCCATGGCGGGAATCGGCTTCCTGATCAAATATGTCCTGGTACCCGGTATTCAGCGAAACGAACGCTACGGGAGCGATGTTGAACTGGAGTTCTGGGGACTAACCCGTCACCAATGGGGTTCCATTCACCTGATCATCAGCATTATTTTCCTCGTTCTTTTACTTCTTCATATTGTTTTGCACTGGAAAATGATTGTTGGGATCTTCAAGCGGATGATTCCCCATAAAGTTTCACGTGCACTATCGGCAATACTGATTGCCTGTGTTAGTTTTCTCTTTATTGCTTTTCCTCTTTTTGTTAAACCGGAGATTGTTTCAAGGGAACCGTTGCACTTGAACAGGGAGATCAAACACAAAGATCGTGTAGATATGCCCCGGGGAGGGAAACGGGGAGGAAGTCATAAAGAGAGATCAAAAAAAATAGAAAAAGAGGCAACCGTTTTGTCCCCCTTGGACCCGAATAAACCGAAACAAACCCTATCAAACTCAAGGAAATCGAAACGGGCCCTGCCCGAAACGATACTCGCTGACCACGATATCAATGGAAGCCAAACCCTGCAATTTGTTGCTAATAAATACGGCATCCCCGCGGAGAAGCTTGCAACGGACCTGAACATCCCGGCAAGCCGGGCCGGTGAGAAACTCGGCAGGCTGCGGAAAAAGTATGCCTTTATCATGAACGACGTGCGTGAAAGCATTTTGAAAAATAGAGAGTAATACACCATGGGCATGTTGCCCCGTGCATATCCACGAGGCGTTCATCCGCGAAATCCGCGTTTCCGTGGTAAGGTTTCTTTATTCAACTGAACGATCTCCTCCGACTTGCAGTTGCGACACTGCTTTGCCGGCTTGAGCGTAGTCATGGTCTCGTTGCACCGGTGGCACTTGTACCAAGAGTCCTCGGTAATATAGTTCCCTCCTTGAATAAGAATGGCTCTGCCTTCAACGAATGCTTTTGCCACTTTTTTTCTTGCTTGATTGATAATCCGGGTGAAGGTAGGTCGGGAAACATCCATCTTCTTAGCTGCCTCTTCTTGTCGAAGGTCCTCGTGATCAACCAGCCTGATAGCTTCAAATTCCTCTAAGAACAACGTCACCGACTCCAACTGGCGCAGGGGGATACCGAACGGCTTGTACCCATCCATCGGGGGTGGCATCATGACTTTTCTGCATCTTATCTTGTTTGGCATATCATGTTTATTTTTAGTTCCAGGCATCTCCTCCATCTCGGCATTCAAGGGACACGATGAAATTGTTACCAAGGTGCAACTTGCATTAAAATACAAAGACGTCACCTGTTTTCGGTATTTTTATATCGAACTTTTCAGAGAATCGGGCTAATGCCGGGAACGCGGTACAGTGGGAAGGAAGCAGATGGGTAATCTCGTGTTTCAAAAGATATTGAATGGCTTTCATGGTCTGCCTGTCATCCTTCCTCAGATGAAATCCACCCATGAGGCCATAGATCCTGTTTTCACCGGTTACACTTTTTGCATGTTCCAGCGTATTCACAATCCCCGCGTGCCCGCAGCCGGTAATAACAAAAAGACCGTGCTCTGTTGAAATGGCGATCGCGCTGTCATCCGGCACGAAATCAGGCGTGCCGTCGTCTAACGAGAAAGATGTGTGCCGTGATTCAAAATCGGTGATCCTGGGGATTTCACCCAGGAACAATACCGTATCGCTGATCTTGTAGGGTTTGTCGGTGGTAACAAGGTCGAATTTTTCTGCTATCTCCTCGTAACTGCCCTTTAACCCGAGATAGGAGCGGTCTACATTTCTGTATCTCTTTATAAAGCTGCCCGGGTGACAAACCAGTTTACCCCCGCAAAGATATGCCAGCCCGTCGCCATGGTCAAAATGTCCGTGGCTAAGAACGACTATGTCGATATCAGCCATATCGATCTCCATGATAGACGCGTTAACCAAAAAAAGGTCGCTTTGCCCCGTGTCAAATAGAACACGTGCCCCCTTATGTTCAATCAAGTAAGACAGGCCGTGTTCGGCTCTGGTATTCCTGCCTGGATAGTTATCTGTAAGTATGGAAATTTTCACCGCTTTTTTTGAACAAAAATAATCAAAAATATTTTGAATCGAGCATTTGTTCAGTTTAAACAGGCACTTTCGCTAAATGGCAACATCAACGAGATAACGTGACTTTCTATACCATCGGGTACTGGAACCCGAATGAATTCGGCATCCCTTCCCAAATGGGTGCCGGCTCCCGGTTTGCCGACAAAGGCATCCAGTTCATTATCGCGTGGCATCATTGAGAAAACTAAATCCCGGTACTGATTAGCATTAAACCTCCTACAGCGATTTCTCGATTACGACCCTAGCATTATATCTACTCCATGACCCAGGTAGAAAAGTGCCCGCTAAAAACGTATCAAAAACATGGGTTATCCCGTTTTCAACCCTCCGATTTGATGCATACTTGCTCTTATCTCACTCTTACCTGAGTCTTACCTGAGTCTTACCTCGTTCTTTTAAATTAGAAGAAAGAAAGAGTCAGGTAAGAAGAAATCAAAAATCACTGGAGAGCTATTATCTTTTCAGTTCCGAGCCAAATAGCTAAGTGTTGCGCGTCAGCGTTCTCTACCATATAGCAAGATACAACAGGCTAAAACTAAGTTGACATTTTATTTTTAACAGGAAGACATTGTTTTCTGGTCGAAAAATTTACACCTTTGATGAAAATTGCGGAGGAAGTCAAACTTTGCCATAGAATTATTGCCGGAAGCAATTGAGTTTTTAGAAGCGTACCGACTTTTTTCTTTTGTATAAAAACAAAATGATTAGACTCTCTATGCTTACCGTGTATTAATTTAAAACCGGGCATTGATCGAAGACATTCATTAAAATTAGACTATTCTTTGCTATGGCATCACTCGAACAAGTTCGGTGCTGCTCATATAGCTTAACAGAATAGTTCATTAAAATTAGCCTATTTGAGTCGTCTTCGCTCCTCGATTTTCAATTCTCGCTATGGCATCAGTTCAAACAAGTTTGACTCTGCTCATTTGGATAAATAACTCACGCTCGGCAACGTTCAAGCAAGCTTGACACTGCACGCGCTTACTCGTTATTTTAGCTTAATGAAATAGTTCGTAAATGCAAAAAATGCACTTGAAAATAACCAGCTGATATTAATACATTTACAGTGCAAAGCGGCTAATCTTCAAAAACTGGCTTACGTATGTTATATATTTCGTAAATAAGACGTTAGCGGTCATTGTGAGAAAGCTCTCCAAACAAAATTGTCTTTAAGAGGCTGGGCGATGATTAACAAAAAGACTGATGAGTTTATTGGGTGGACAGGATTACATTTTATCACAGAATCTATAAACAATCATAAAGGCTTTTATGACCTTGGATACAGGCTGTTGAAAAGATTCTGGGGACAAGATTTTGCAACTGAATCCGCGTTCGCGTCTATCGATTTTGCCTTTAATAAACTCAATACATCTGAAATTTATGCAATGGCGGACATCGATAATGAAACTTCAAATGAAATATTGAAGAAAGTCGGATTAAATTATATCAATTCATTTGACTATAAAGGAGTCAAGCACAATTGGTACAAACTAACAAGTTCGGAATATGAAAAGAAAAAATACAAATCTGAGATTTTAAACAAAATTTGCTACACGAACCTTGTTTATGGAAGGATTAATAAGAAGTTAGGAGTTGTGCTTTCGAAAGACCAAATTGAGGAATTGATTCTTTCAATTATTAAAGAAACAGATGAATCAGGATTTTATAGAAAAGGGAAAAATATTTACATTATAAATGACAATAGGAATATTAGATTGACAATTAATTCTAATACATATAGAATAATTACAGCAGACAGATTGATAAAAAAAACAACGAACCGCTAACACATGATATAGTACATGCGGGTTTCAGAGGTAATCGAACGTTTGTGGGTGTTTCGGTAAAGAACTAACAGAAAAGTAATCAAATAAATAACTTCACTATTTTGTTTATATTTGTAATGTAAATGTACAAGGAAAACTATGGCAAAAAACAAAAAAATAGAGGTTGAAGGAAAGGAGATAACGATTATTCTTGATGAAGAACAAGAGTATATCTCGCTAACCGATATGCTGAAAGCCAAAGACGGTGATTTTTTTATTTCCGATTGGTTGCGTAATCGAAATACAGTTGAGTACCTTGGTATCTGGGAATCGGTTTACAACCCCAATTTCAATTATGGCGAATTTGCCATAATTAAAAGTCAGGCAGGTTTGAATAGCTACAAACTAAGCGTGAAAGAGTGGGTTGAAAAAACCAAAGCAATAGGATTAAAAGCCACAGCAGGGCGTTATGGAGGTACTTATGCACACCCCGATATCGCGTTTGAATTTGGAATGTGGATTAGTCCTCAATTCAAAATCTACCTTGTAAAAGAATTCCAACGTCTAAAAAGCGAAGAAAACGACCGTCTAAAATTGGAATGGAACTTGCAGCGGACACTTGCCAAAGTAAATTACCAAATTCACACTGATGCAATCAAAGAAAACCTGATACCGAAAACAATCACGAAACAACAGGTAAGTTTTGTTTACGCCAATGAAGCCGACTTGCTTAATGTTGCTCTCTTTGGAATAACGGCAAAAGAGTGGAGGGACAACAATCCAGACAAAAGTGGAAACGTTAGAGATTACGCTACATTGGAACAACTTGTCGTGTTGAGCAATATGGAAAGCATCAACGCATTGCTTATCCGTCAGGGACTACCGCAAGCCGAAAGACTTATTCAGCTCAACAAAGTGGCTATTACACAAATGAAATCGTTTATTGAAAGTAAGGCAATTAAGAAACTAAAATAGACGGACAAACAACAACGAACCGCTAACAAGGGTTTTGTGAAATGGCAGGAAAACGGCTTCAATTGATACTTTTGCATTATTTTTGAGGTCAGTGCCTTGATTGAACGGTAGTACAAAATCTGCCACTTCGTAAAGCCACGAGACGTTATAGCACCTACTAAAAACCATCTACGTGGAAATAAAAAGTCCTAACTAATTTCGAGAATAGAAACTTTTAAGTTACCTTTGTTTTAATGGAACAGAAAATCAGAACTGTAATTGCCTATAAACACTACTTTGAAGAATTCCTACTTGCACAACCCAAGAAGGTGCAGGATAAAATATTTAAAGTAGTTGAGATTATAGAAACGTACGAACGAATCCCGACAACCTACTTAAAGGCAATTACCGGAACGGACGGACTGTTTGAAGCCCGAATTAGATTAGGGTCGAGTATTTGGAGAGTCTTCTGCTTTTTCGATCAAGGGAAACTGGTAATACTGCTGAATGGTTTTATCAAGAAGACACAAAAAACGCCGAAAAAGGAAATTGACAAAGCCGTAAAATTAATGAACGCATATTATGAGAACAAAAGCAAGTAAAATGGAAATAAAGACCTGGACTGAAATAAAGGACAACGTTTATGGCGAAAAAGGCACTAAACGCAGAGACGAACTCGAGAGGGACTTTGAGTCTTTCAGAATTGGAGTTTTATTGCGAAAAGCCAGAGAGGAAAAGAAGCTGACACAGCAACAGTTGGGTGAATTAGTGAATAAGAAACGTACTTATATTTCAAGAGTAGAGAATGATGGAAGTAATTTGACACTAAAAACCTTATACGACATTGTTGAAAAAGGACTTGGTGGGAAAGTTAGTATTTCAATTGAGGTATAAACGTACATGTTACAAAATGGGTTTGACATTATAGCTTTCTGTTGTTCGGCTTGACACTGTAAAATCTAAAAATGACACTGTAAATGACACTGTATTTTCATTGATTAAGCAAAACAACGAACTTCGGCTCGATACATCTTCCGGACCTGTCGGCCCGACCGTCAATCCCTACGCGTTGGTGGCTATTCTAATGCCGGAATCAACAAAAACACGATTTTACAATGAATATCAGAAAAGAAGAAAGTAAAGATTACAAAGAAGTTTTCAAGCTAATTGAAAACGCTTTAAAGGATGTTACAGGAATAATGGAATACCCAAAAGAATTTCACGAGTAAGGAACGCGGGATTCGTGTAAGACGGGCGGAATAGATAAATCGTTTTTTTTATTGCTTTTAAAACTCAAAAAAATGACACAGTTACAAATGATTGACAAAACTAAATCTATAGCTCAACAAGACGCGAATGTTTCCGCGGTTTTCATGTATGGTTCCTTCACAGAAAACGAAGGCGATCAATATTCCGACATCGAATTTTACATCTTCTTGAAAAACAAAGAAAACTTCTCATCTGAAAAATGGGTAAACCAAATTCATCCGGTAGCACTTTATTTTACCAACGAATATGGAAGCGAAGTTGCTATTTTCGAGAATATGATCAGGGGTGAATTTCATTTTTTAAAAACGGGAGAAGTTGAAATTATTAAATCGTGGGAAGGCATGGTTACTTTTAGCGATTTTGACCAAATGAATTTGGTGGACAAGGACGGGCTTTTAGCAAAAACGCTCGATCAAATTAAAGTAAAATCACCTGAACGAAACACGACTCAAAATACCGCGTGGTTAAGCGAATCATTATTAAATGTATTACTAACAACAAGCAACTTGATTAAACGAGGCGAATTTGCTCACGCCCACCAGAGCTTATCAAATGTTCAGAAGTACTTGCTTTGGCTTATAAGGATAACCACCGGTAAAACGCGACATTGGGAAAGCCCGACCAAAAGCCTTGAAAAAGATATTGACGCAACGTGGTATTCAGCATACAAAACAGTAACATCTGATTTACAACCTGAAAGCATACGCTCAGCTTTTAAAAGCTCATTGAAATTAGCCGAAAAACTATTTGAACAACTGGATGTTGAACTGAAATTGAAAGAGATCCTGAGCAGGATAAGATAAAAACTACCCCCAAAGGTTTTGTAAAATGGCGGGGTTCAGTCTCTCCAGACGCTGTCTGTATCTGGGGGGATACAATATACAGAATATTTTTACTTTCGCGTGTCCCTTTTGGCTAAACCCAATTGTTATTAAGTTGTAGCTCACATATTCAATAACAGTTTAAAATCAAAAAAATGAAAGAGTACATTCTTCTTTTCAGACACGAAAACATGAACGGCAAAGTTTCACCGGAGCAAATCCGGTTGGAAAATAACGACTGCTGAAAAATAGAATAGAGAAAAGTTTTAGAGAAAAGTTTCAAGTTTTTATTACTTTTTATACTTTTGTCATGTTAAAACAATTGGATGTTTATTTTTACTTCGGATATGGTTTTGTAAGACAATCTGTACTTTTTGTATGGATTGTGTCGCTGTTTGTCCTCGGGTAAATCCTTTTCGAGAGCAATTGTAATCAGTAACTTCGCATGTACAATTTTCGGCAAGATTGAATGTACAGAAATTGGCAATATGCAATGTACATAAAAAGGGTTAAAGAAGAGTCTTCATATATTTGTAATTCACGAAAATACAAACACTATGAAGACTC
>WPCG01040161.1_pt1 | contig 10135 bp, 10 predicted proteins | sample 5403311 | NCBI WGS metagenome assembly WPCG01 (sample SAMN12869467, study PRJNA574797) | sludge metagenome | isolation source: wastewater treatment of Control | place: China:Beijing | collected 2019-05-17 | reverse complement strand
ATCTTGATATGCTCACCTTTGGCTGTGTGAGCATAGCCAAAACCGTCTGAACCCACCACTGCGTTAGCGAGGATGTGGCAGCGTTTTCCCACTTTTGTTTTCGGATAAAGCACAACACCTGGATGGAGAATACTCCCCTCCCCTACATGTACATCATCCCCAATATAGGCTCCTGCCATCACCGTAACATTGGCTTCAATCACAGCACCTTTGCCAAGGTACACATGAGGAAAGAGTGTGGCGCTTGGGTCAACCCTTGGCTCTTCTCCTTGGGTTGCTGCAAGCAAAGGAGCAAAAAAGAGGCTTGCATACGCCATGCTTAACTGGGGGGTGGGAGTTAGGAGTGCGCTGCAACCCTTAGGTAAGGCACTGCAATGTTCTTTGGCAACCAAAACCGCGCCCGCGCCCGTGGTGCGTAGCGCGTCAAGGTAGCGGCTATTTTCGAGAAAACCCAAGGCTGACGCGTCTGCATCAGCCAAGGTGTCAAGGCGAGAAATCTCTTTGTCTTCCCCAGTGTATTCTAGGGCTAAAAGACCTGCAAGGGCGGAAAGTTTCATCTATACGTCCAGTGCCACAGAACCGCCCCGTACAATTTCGGTGGGATTGTATTTTTTAATTGCTTTGATAAAATTGCTTACCCTGCTTGGGTCATCGGCTACCATTGCCACGATAAAATCCTCTCCACTGCTTGCGATGGTGCCATTGTAAGCCTTAAGCATAGCATCAAGGCCATCAAACTTTTCACTCAATGGAATCTTTACAAGAGCCATCTCTTTTTCTACAAATTCACCTGATTCGATGACCTTGTAGGTAGGAATGAGCTTGTGCAGCTGTTTTACAATCTGCTCCAAAACTTTGGCATTGCCTGAGGTGACAATGGTGAGGCGCGAGAGATTGGTGTTTGGGATGGGAGCAACCGTCAGGGAGTCAATGTTGTATCCGCGTCCTGCAAAAAGCCCAGAAATGCGCGACAAAACCCCGTGTTCGTTTAGTACTATTACTGAAATTACGCGTCGTGTTTCCATCATCAATCCTTATACTCAAGCATCATATTATAAAGAGTTCCACCTGCTGGTACCATGGGAAGTACGTTTTCAAGGCGGTGTACTTTTACGTCTATCATGGCAACGGTGTTGCTTGCAATGGCCTCTTCAAGGGCTTTGTCAAACTCCTCCTTGGTCTCAACGCGACGGCCAAAACCACCAAATGCCTCTACCAATTTAACAAAATCGGGCTGCATTTGCAGGTCGGTTGAGGAGTAGCGTTTGTCGTAAAAGAAGGTTTGCCATTGGCGCACCATGCCCAAAAAGTTGTTGTTTAAAATGATGTTAATCAATGGCACCTTGCTCTCAACTGCTGTCATTAGCTCTTGAATGTTCATCAAAATAGACCCATCGCCTGTAAAGTTGATGGCGATTTGCTCTTTTTGCGCCCATTTTGCGCCCATGGCTGCTGGCATTCCAAAGCCCATGGTGCCTAGACCTCCGCTGCTAATCCACTGGCGCGGGTAACTAAAGGGATAAAATTGCGCAGCCCACATTTGGTGCTGACCTACGTCTGTCACGATAACGGCCTTGTCGCCCAGAAGTTCCCCAACGCGCTCAATGGCCCACTGGGGCTTGATGACTTCGTTGGAATCCTCGTATTTTAAGGGATGAATCTCGTTGTACCGCGCTAGCAGGTCGCGCCAGTTTTGGTATTTTTCCGCTTTAATCTCTTCTTTGGCGCGGGGAAGCATCGCTTCAAGCACGTTTTTCATGTCCCCTACGATGGGAAAATCCACGTCCACAAGCTTGCCGATGGAGCTTGGGTCAATGTCCACGTGAATAACTTTAGCATGCTTGGCAAATTCGCTCAGTTTTCCTGTTACGCGGTCATCAAACCGTGGCCCAAAGGCAATCATCAAATCTGCTTCGCTCATGCCCATGTTGGCCGCGTAAGAGCCGTGCATTCCTACCATGCCCAACAGCAAAGGGTCATCGTAGCGCAAGGCGCCTCTGGCCATCAAGGTTTCAACGGCGGGAATGCCTGTGGCTTTGGCAAATTCGCGCACCAGCTCCGAGGCCCCTGCGCTAATAATGCCGCCGCCTAGATACAAAATGGGGCGTTTGGCCTGCGCGATGGCTTCAACTGCTTTTTTGATTTGCCGCACATTGCCCTTGTAGGTAGGCTTGTAGGTTTGCATGGTAATTTCTTCGGGGTAAACAAAGGTTCCCATCTGCGCGGTGACGTCTTTGGGAAGGTCTACAGGGACAGGCCCTGGCCGCCCTGTGCGTGCGATGTAAAAGGCTTCTTTGAGAATGCGTGGCAGTTCGCTGACGTGGCGCACGAGGTAGTTATGCTTTACACAGGGGCGTGAAATGCCCACCGCGTCAATTTCTTGAAACGCATCGGTGCCAATCATTGTAATAGGCACTTGCCCGCTGATGATAACCATGGGAATGGAGTCCATATACGCCGTGGCAATGCCCGTCACTGCATTAGTAAAACCAGGACCGCTGGTGACAAAAGCGACACCGACGTTTCCGCTTGCTCGTGCGTATCCATCGGCTGCGTGTACCGCAGCTTGCTCATGTCGGCTAAGAATGTGTGTAAAGTGTTTTTGTTTGTACACTTCATCATACACGTTCATGATTGCTCCGCCGGGGTATCCAAACACCACTTCAACCTTCTCGTTGCGCAGTGCTTCAATCACCATTTGTGAACCGGTCATTTCCATCATGTTCTCCTTAAAAGTTGCCCTCACCTGCCCGTAACATGTGTGTAGATAGGTAAAAAGTGCGTCATTATAGCAAAAGTAAATTAAAGCAGCCTCACGTTAGTGACTTTCTTGCAACGCATGGCAAAGCGCTATGGCTACGCCCTCGCGGAGCCCATCATCCACCACTAGCATTTCTAAAAATCCCAAGGTTTCCATGAGTCTGGTGATAATATTTATTCCTGTAACAATCAAGTCACTGCGCCGCACCCCAACCCACTGCTCGCGCTCCTTTTCTTCAAGTGCCAATAGCGCTTGGAGTGCTTGGTGGTATGCGTTACATGTAAGGCGTTTCCCTGTGACACTGCTGTGGTGATACTGTGCGTACGAAATGCCCTGCAAAAAAGCAGCCACGGTAGTGGGTGTTCCTGCTGTTCCAACCAAAAAATCCCCTTTCGGCCACCCGCGTGTCACCTGCGCGATTTCCTGCAAACACCCTTCAAGAAACGCAGGGTTACCCTCGGTAAGCGTGACGATTCCTAAGGGAAAACTATGGGAGTAGGTGTGCTGTGCTGTTTTACATGTAAGCTCCAGTGACCCGCCACCCAAATCCATCAGCCAAAAAGGAAGCGTGTGTTGCCCTAGACGCTTCAGGGCGCTTTCTACTCCCAACAAGGTCAAGGCGGCTTCCGTGTGGCCGTCGATGATCTCAAAAGCAAGTCCTGTACGCGCATTAATAGTGCGAAGCACTGCGTCGGCATTACTGGCGCGTCTAAGGGCTTCGGTGGTCACGCAGCGCACAGGAAAAGCGTCAAAATCAAACATTTGTGCCGCTTCTTCAAGGGCATTAAGGATGCGTTTTTGAGCGTTTTCGCCGATATAGCCGTTTTGATGCAGTCCCTCAGCCGTGCGCACAATGCGCTCAAATTCTTTGACACGTGCGCCGTTGTTACAGGAAAGCTGGATGATACGCAGGGTATTGGAGCCCAAGTCACACGCAATTACTTCGCCCATAAAACTCCTTAGGGAAGGTTCAAGTTTTGCTATAATACCCCAAATTTCTCCCCAAAGGCAACCCCTATGCTGTTAGGTGTAAATATCGACCACATCGCCGTTTTGCGCGAAGCAAGACGCATTAATGACCCCGACCCTTTGGACGCACTTGGCATTGTAAAGCGTGCGGGGGCGGACCAGATTACCATCCATTTGCGCGAAGACAGACGGCACATTCACGACGAAGATGCCAAGCGCATTGTCGCCCTCTCCCCTTTGCCCGTTAACCTTGAGTGCGCCATGGCACCCCAGATGCTAGAGATTGCCGCGACCCTCAAACCGCACCGCGTGACCCTTGTGCCTGAAAAACGTGAAGAGGTGACCACCGAGGGTGGCTTGGATGTGAAGGGGTACTTTGCCCCGCTTAAAGAGGCTGTCAAAGGATTGCAAGCCCATGGGATTGAAGTGTCGCTGTTCATTGACCCCACCAAGGAAGCGGTAAAACTCTCTCAAGCTTTACATGTAGAGTGGATAGAGCTTCACACGGGGGCGTACGCAAACTTGTATGCCATGCTTTATGGAAACCTTTCTTCTTCGCACCACAGTATCAAAGCCTTAGAACTTCCTCGACCTACCTTGAAAACCTTGCTAGAAGCAAGCCTTAAAGAGCTTGAAGACACAGCCAATTTAGCTGCTTCCGTGGGGCTAAAAGTTGCTGCGGGACACGGACTCAATTATCAAAACGTGGAAGCTATTGCGGCAATAAAGGCTATTGAAGAGCTTAACATTGGCCAAAGTATCATCGCGCGGTCTGTTTTCACGGGGCTTGAAGAAGCTATTGTGCGGATGCGGGAGTTGATCCGATGAAAGTTGCTATCAGCCTTGGGGACTTAAACGGCATCGGGTTAGAGATTGCACTGCGCTCCCACGAAGAAGTGGTGCAGTGGTGTGAGCCAGTGTATTGTATCGACCCTGTGATGGTCGCGTGGGGGGCGGCGCTTTTGGGAAGAGAAGTGCCTAAAGATTTCCACACCCATGCGTGCGAAGGGGTTTTTGAGATTACCCCAGGAGTGGCCACGCGCGCCTCGGGCGAAGCTTCTTATCACTCTTTTTTGGCCGCACTAAACCTTACCCAAACAGGGCAAACCGCTGCGCTTGTTACCCTGCCTATTCACAAAGAAGCATGGCATAAAGCGGGCATACCCTACACGGGGCATACCGATGCCCTTGCGGAGTTGCTAGGAAAAAAAGCCATCATGATGCTGGGATGTCAAAAGCTTTTTGTGGGGCTTTTTACCCATCATATTCCCCTAAAAGAGGTTGCCAAACAGATACGAAAAAAGTCTCTCGCACGGTTTTTGGTGCGGTTTTGGGGAGCCTTACATGTAAAGCCCATTGGGGTGCTTGGACTCAATCCCCATGCTGGAGACGGGGGCGTTATTGGCAAAGAAGAACGCACTATTGCCAAGGCTATCGCCAGGGCCAATGAAGCTATTGGGGAAGAAGTGTTTACGGGACCCTTGGTGCCTGATGTGGCGTTCACTCCTAAACATTTGGAGCGTTTTTCGCACTACGTATGTTTGTATCATGATCAAGGATTGGCCCCGTTGAAGGCTCTTTATTTTGAAGAAAGTATTAATGTTTCGCTGGGTCTTGGGCTGGTGCGCACCTCGGTGGACCATGGCACGGCGTATGACATTGCCTACAAAAATGCGAACCCGTCGTGCAAAAGTTATCTGAATGCCATCAAGAGCGCTCTTGAGCTGGCTGAAAAAAGGGAGGCATTATACTGAAATATTATTGCGAAACGGTTACAGTTCTTTCTTAGTAAAGATTTGAGATAATGTGCCCTTAGAAACCTTTTTAAGGATGTGCATGTCGCGCGACAATTTTCTAGCGTTCTCCCTCTTTACTGTCTCTACGGTTGGTTTTTTTGTCTGGGGGTATGATTATATCCCGTCTCACCACTTTCTCCTTTTTACCATCGCTACACTTTTTGGGTTGTTTATGGCGTTTAATATTGGCGGAAACGATGTGGCCAACTCCTTTGGAACCAGCGTTGGGGCAAAAACCATCACCCTTAAACAAGCCCTTATCATTGCGGCCATTTTTGAACTCAGTGGGGCTATTTTTGCGGGTGCAGAGGTAACGCGTACTATTCGCCAAGGTATTGTGCAGATGCCCATAACAGAGTTTGACCCCATGCTGTTTGTGGCGGTGATGCTCGCGGCGCTTTTGAGTGCGGGATTGTGGCTGCTGTTTGCTTCAAAGCGGGGTTTGCCTGTCTCGACGACACACTCCATTGTTGGAGGTATTGTCGGGGGCAGTATTGCGCTGGGGTATGTGGTTACTGGTGGAGAAAGCTCTCTTTCGATGGTAAGCTGGGGAAAGATTGGACAGATTGCCATGAGCTGGGTGATTTCGCCTGTGCTGGGAGGGATTTTGTCGTATATTGTGTACTATTACATTAAGAAAAATATCCTTGTTCCAACAGAAAAAGCCGCAGATGTTCTTAAACGCATGAAAAAAAGTCGTAAAGCTTACAAGGAACAATACGCCAATGCCCTCAGGCATAAAAGCAACGAGGAGCAAATTGAAGCACTAAGACACCTTGCCATGTACGATGAAGAAGACCACAATGGAGGGTTGGGCAACGAGACCGACTTCCAAAAACGCATCAAGGCGATGAAAAAACGCGAAAATCAGATTGACACGTTTGGAACGTTGCGTCGTAACATCCCCATCGTGGGCGCCCTTGCTGCGGTCTCGGTAGCTTCGATGCTCTTGTTTAAAGGGCTCAATAACCTTAAAATGGAAATTAGCACCATTGAAACAATCTGGATTATTTTTCTCATTGGCACGGCGGCGTATTTGGTGAGTCTTGCCATTGTGAACATTATGTCTAAAAGCGATGCCCAAAAAAGCACTACCCGTATTTTTGCATGGTTGCAAATCTTCACCGCTTCCGCTTTTGCTTTTAGCCACGGAGCCAATGACATTGCCAATGCTATTGGGCCTTTTGCGGCGGTGTTGGATGTGCTTAAAACAGGGATGATTAACTCCCACGCACCCGTGCCTCTTATTGCCATGGCGGCCTTTGGGGTTTCGCTTATTGTGGGTCTTTGGTTTTTGGGTAAAGAGGTTATCACTACGGTGGGTTCACGCTTGGCAGAGATTTTGCCCGTGACGGGTTTTTCTGCAGAACTTGCGGCAAGTTTGGTGATTTTGCTTGCAACGGCATTTGGGATTCCTGTCTCTTCTACCCATATTCTTATTGGCGCGGTGCTTGGTATTGGCGTGCTTAATAAAGACGCCAACTGGAAGCTTATGCGCCCCATCGCCCTTGCATGGGTGATTACCTTGCCTATTGCAGCTTTTTCTTCTGCCTTTTTCTTTTTTGTGCTTAAAACCATTATGGGTCTTTAATGCTTTACATGTAAAGGGACCACCACCCCTTTACATGTAAGCCTAGGGCTTTTTAACCCAACACTTGCTACACTCTCGTTTAACTTTTAACCCTTATAAGGAATTTTATTGACAACATTTTCACAACTCTCCCTTTGCCCTGCCCTGTTAAAAGCAGTGGGCGAGGAGGGGTATACGACCCCCACTCCTGTTCAAGCCCAAGCGATTCCTCCCATCTTAGAAGGCCGCGATATGCTTGCGGGTGCCCAAACAGGAACAGGAAAAACCGCAGGGTTTACTTTGCCTATTTTAGAGCGACTTACACGCCACGAGCACCACAAGGGTAAACCAAAACTTCGCGTGCTTATCCTCACACCCACACGCGAACTAGCGGCCCAGGTGAACGAAAGCGTTGTGACGTACGGAAAGTATTTACCTTTTAAAAGCACCGTCGTGTTTGGTGGAGTTGGCCTGAATCCGCAAATTAAAGCCTTGCAGTCGGGCGTGGATATTTTAGTGGCAACCCCAGGACGATTGCTGGACTTGCATGGACAACACTGTGTGGATTTTAAACATATTGATACCTTTGTGCTAGATGAGGCAGATAGAATGCTCGATATGGGATTTGTTAAAGACATTCGTCGCATCATCTCTTTATTGCCCAAGAAACGTCAAAATTTGCTTTTTTCGGCAACCTATTCTGATGAAATCAAAGCCCTTTGTGAGTCTATTTTGCACCAGCCTGCCATTGTTGAAGTAGCCAGGCGCAACACCTCAAGCGAGCTTGTGCATCAACGGGTGATTGTGAGTGACTGCGCGCGCAAAACAGCTCTTTTAGGCAAACTCATTCAAGAGGAAAAATGGAAGCAAGTGTTGGTCTTTACCCGCACCAAACACCGCGCCAACAAGGTAAGCGACTATCTCAATAAACTAGGCATCACTGCAGCAGCAATCCATGGCAACAAAAGCCAAAGCGCTCGCACCAAGGCTTTGGCGGATTTCAAAACAGGAAATGTGAAGATTTTAGTAGCCACCGACATTGCCGCGCGCGGGCTTGACATTGACCAGCTTCCTCGCGTGGTGAACTTTGAACTGCCCAATATCGCCGAAGATTATGTGCACCGCATTGGCCGCACGGGCCGTGCGGGACATGCGGGTGAGGCCGTTTCCTTGGTGTGCATTGATGAGTTTGATTACCTTAAGGGTATTGAACGTTTGATTAAAAAAGTGTTTGAACGGGAAGTTGTCGAAGGTTTTGAGCCTGACCCTTCTATCAAGGCCGAACCTATTGTCCAAGGACGCGGACAACGCCCGCCCTCGGGCAACAAACGTCCTGCTTCAACAGGACGCAAACCAAGACGTTAACGTGAAAATCTTAGTTGACGCGGACGCTTTCCCCAATGCCCTCAAAGAGGTGCTTTTGCGTGCCGTGTTAAAAGGAAAGATTGCCACTGTTTTTGTAGCCAACAAGCCTATCGCCCTCCCAAAAGAACCCTTTGTGCAGATGCTGGTGGTAGCCCAAGGGGCAGATGAGGCAGACCATGTGATTGTGCATCACTGTGAAGCGGGAGATGTGATTATCACCGCAGATATTCCATTGGCCGACCGCGTGATTGCCAAAGGGGCGCTAGGGCTTGACCCGCGCGGCACGGTTTACGACAGGGAAAATATCAAAGGCTTGCTTGCCATGCGCAACCTCATGCATGAGCTACGCGATGCTGGACAGATTACAGGAGGGCCAAGTGCCATTGGCCCTAAAGAGGTACGCGCTTTTGCAGATGGACTAAATGGGCTGCTTAATAGAAAAAGAGCTTAGACAACAACCTTGTAGCCCAACTTTTCTTCCACGGAGGCAATTTTTTGCACCATGCCTTCGGTGCGGTTTTTGCGAATATCGACCTTAAAACACCCGTACACTCGGTTGTATTCCTCCAAAAGCCCATAAGCAGCCTCAATAACACCAAGCGCTTCGGAGAGTGTGGGCGTCTCTACAACAGTACTCATGGGAGTAAGCTTGTAAGGGTAACCGCGTTGGGCAACCATGTCCACAACCTTTGCCACGGCGTTGCTTTTTCCTTCACTTCCTTCGGCAGGAAACATGGAAAATTCCAATAAAATACTCATGTCTCGCCTTTACATGTAAAGATGCATCATCCTAATCGTCTCTTCATCAAGTTTTCCTCCACTCTCTCGCAACACCGCAATAATCTTTTCCCGTTGAGACTGGGGGAGGTTTTGGCCAAATTTGAGTTTCATGGTGCGGCTAGAAGGTGAAAGAGCAAATACCGCTGTTTTTTCTAACATCGCTTTATGGCCCAAGGAAGAAAGGGGTTCGTGGTGGCCTTCGGGCTGGTGCTTTGCCATCAAGGCACTTAGTGCAGCAACTTTTTGACTAGCGTCTTCAACCATGCGCACCGTGCCTTGAAATATCACGCTGGCAAAAAATTGGGTAGCAGGACAGGCAAGCGTCGCGTGGGTCGCGTGGGAAGGAATAAATGCATAGGGTCTTACGACGCTAAAGGTAGCATTGGGGTTTTTCTTTACCACTTCTATTTTTCGCCCCTCTTTAGCGCCATGAAACACCACGCTCTCATTCCACCAGGCAAAATTCACAGGCACGCCATAGGGTACACCTTCTTCTACTAGAGAAAGTGTACCGTAGTCACAGGTTTGCATCAAGGTTTTAAAGATACCCTCATCGTCACTGGAAAACTCATTGCGGCGCAGTGGGGATGCGGTTGTTTTCAAGGGAATCTCTTCTCTTAAAATAATCCACACCTTCCCCTCTTCCTCTATACTTTCAAGCTCTTTGGCATTGACTTTTTTAATGACCTGAAACTGGCTTAGTTTGTGTTTGACGGCATACTGCGCAATGGAAATTTTTTGAATAGACACGCCTCTTCCTTTAAAATGCAGAGGTTTGGAAATAATCCAAAGAGGCGTTTTTTAGCCTTTCATAAACCCCCTCAAAAGGAACACCATAGACACGTACTTCCCCGATTGTAGTAATGAAGTTGGTGTCTCTTTGCCAGCGTGGCA
>WPCG01018073.1_pt1 | contig 10170 bp, 5 predicted proteins | sample 5403311 | NCBI WGS metagenome assembly WPCG01 (sample SAMN12869467, study PRJNA574797) | sludge metagenome | isolation source: wastewater treatment of Control | place: China:Beijing | collected 2019-05-17 | reverse complement strand
GATTCATGTTTGCATTAGACATCATGAGCAGGAACATTGACGGTCACTTCCAATGGACTGAACAATTGGTAGCGACACTAAATGCTTTTGGGGATCTATCTATAGATGAAACATCTACAACAGAAGAGATACTGGAAGCAGTCAAAAGATTGGATGTTGATTCAAGAAGAATTCTGTTGTCTATGAAAGTATCTTTTAAGAACGATTTTAAAACTATGATGGAAGAAGAGGAAGTGGCTATAAAAAAAGAAAGTCAGAAACTGTTTTATGGAATGACTGCACTAGTGATAGTCTTTACAGGCTATATAGTGATGTCAGGCGATAACCATGGTGTGGAACCAGAAACACTCCACAAGTTTATGGAGATGATCACACATCTGATGAAATATCTTAGCGGCACACCAATAGATGGTAGCTAGTGATATGATACGCCAATTACATCAGGTTCGGTCCACGCACCGCCGCCAACATAATCAGGTTACCAAATTCACAGCATATACTACAGACTAGCTACCCTATTGGGCGGCTAGTCTGTAGTATCTATGTCGCTAAGATTTATTAATCATTGCTTGTACAGTGAAAGCACAAGATTTACTGACCTCAGTTCTTGTCTGCGTACCTCTACCATTGATCCACACCGTGTAGAAAGCATCACACGTGTCATTGGTGATCCTGTTTCACTCTCTACACGATTCATGACAGCATGCAGGATTTCAGCACCGTAGAAATTACCACCAGCCCGAATAATCACAGGCGATGTCAACTCAAGTTGCTTACCAATGGACATCTGGTCGAGTGTACAATCCAGAGATACCAGAGTGTAGAAATTAACGAATGGAATAACGCGATTCTTGTTATCGTCCGTGATGATGTGTTCAAAAACTGGATTGATTTCACCATCACCATCAAGCACATCCACCACACCAAGGAATGTGGGGATCATCGCATTCATCATTTGTGAGAAATTGTCAAGCCATTCAGGAGTATACTTTCTGGTATCAGATGCAAGTTTCTTGATCAAAGAGGCCCAGTGTTTGGAGAAATTCATTGTAACGATATTCAAACCGAATGCATTATTGGCTTCTGCAATAACAGCATCACCAATCTTCTTGTTCAGTTTTTCAAACAGAGGTTTGCTGATAACACCTTCGAGTTCACCCAACCGCTTAGACAATGAAATCAAAGTAGTTTCAGTATAAAGCTCTTTGATCAGATCAGCTTCTTGTCTTGATGTACCTTCTACTGGATCCATCAACATGAATAGCGACACAGAAGACTTGCGACCTTTCTCAAGTTTAGTGCGAGCCTCAATGGCTGATGTTGCCAGGTTCTCACTAGCACGAATGTTGCCTAGGTTATCTAGATCCTCTTGATTCAGATCGATACAGTCCTCAAGCTCCAAACCAGAATCGGGAACCTTCTTTTCTTCAACTTCACGTGTATCATTCATGATGTTGGATAACTTGGGCGGCTTGCGACCAAACGCATTGGCGTAGTTATCCGGGTCCTTCAGTAGCGATTGGTTGATGTAGCGGTTATTATCATTCACTTCTTTGAACTCCTGTGTTACATGACCATACTTATCCATCACGTGATAGGATACGTATTTGAAGATATTGTAAAGTTGGGGGAAGGTTTCTACACCAACACCAGACAGTTTCCATTTGGTTTTAACAGATGCTTGCCACTTACGATCATTCTCCCAAAACTCCTCGTAAGGATGTTCAGTAGTATGGTCGTATCCTTGACGGTCTGCCGGTGGCACTACTAGCACTACAGTCTTACCATCTGGTTGATGTTGGCGATCTACATTAGTAGTTGCTGATCCACGGATCTGCTCTTCAAAACGTTCTTGATTACGAACAGCTTCTTCAGAAACCCGAGGCTCTTCCCTGTAGGTGTCTCTAGGATTGTCTATAGGCTCGTAGGAGACGTTTTCTTCAACATCCCTTGCATAGCCCCTGGTGTTAACAACTTCACGTTGTGGAGCCTCTTTAGCGGCTTGCTGTGCACGCATTTGTGCAAGCTTATTATAGCCATCATTTTCGCTAAATGCGCGACGAGGATCTTCCTGTTGTTGATATCCGTAACTATTATTACGGAAACTATCACGACGTGAATTCCAATTGTTTTCAACAGGCTGACTATAAGGATTTCCTCTACGATTATCGTTGCTATAACGGTCATCATAGCCCCGATCGTTGTAACTACGGCTGTTATTATCACGATATGGAGAACCACGACGTTCGTCACGATATCCACCCCGGTCACGACCCCTGCGAGATTCACCATAGATCAACGAGTACAATGGGGCCTTGATTTGATCTTCTACCCAATAGTAGTCATTATCGGAAAGACGATCAAGGTCACCATTATCACGAATCTGTTTAGCAACCAACACATCAAGTAATGGATGAATAACGGACCCAGGATTGCGATCAATGGATACACGAAGGGTATCTTCGATATCATCGATACTTTTGGCAATTGTATCTGATACTGTATAGAAGGTTTTATTATCAAACCTGTTAGATGACAACTCTTTAAGGATCATCATCTCCATATGGTCTACAGCACTTCGATCGCGATTGGACCGCATGCGCTCTACGACACAGTCTTCTAGAGACTCATCGATAAATTGTTGCAAGTTCATTTTGTTTGCTCCTGTTTTAAATCATTTACTTCCGAACGATCACATCACCAACATAATCAATCAATTCACGAAGATGTTCTTTTCGTAGAATTTTGTTATTTGAATCTAACTTAACTGTTGGGTTGATTGTGTTATCACCGACCGGTGTCTTCTTGGGTAGTACCAGATAGTTACCAGCTTCCAAGATGGATTCATTGAGTCTGTTGGCTGGATCATGGACATTCAGTCTATTACCACGCCTCCCTCTACTCTTAGTCCTTTCTTGTTTGATAAGCTTGATCCCTAACTGGAATAACATGTTGTCACCAGGAAGACTTGCTGTTGACATGAAGGGTTTATCAGATGTACGACGCAATTTAGTCAGAGTTGCGTGTTGCATCTGAATTCCTAATTGACGGTTAAAGTCTTTAGCCGTATACACTTTCTTTGGATTGTTTGTAATAGCGAACATCATCTTGAAGATGTTACTACGAATCTCAGCCAATACATAGTTATTCACAAGCAGTGTTTTACCATACATCGATGAGATAGCGCCATGGTTGTCATTTAACATAGTTTCCATATTGGAAATCATGTACCACGCCAGCTCGTAGAAGTCCTTAATGTCCAAACCTTCCTCATCCATTAGCAGATGTCTAATTCCTTCATCTACGTAATCGTCAAGTGCAGTTAGGTGGGATTCGATGTTTTCGACCAAACGGTTATTTCCCTGAGTATCCCCAAATAGAAGATAACCAAGCCACACTTTCCAAATCCACGATCCACTCATTTCTTCTATATGCACTTCATCCGGATAGAAGTCAGTCATGTAGAAAATACAACCTATTAAGTGCATGGCGTCCGGAGTAGCTTCTTCTTTACTAATCAAAACTACCAGATCGGACGCTAGATCATGATAAGGGACACGTGCTTTAAAACCATGTGGTCTAATTTTGCGAGATTTTACCAAATGGAAATCTTCACGTTTGAGTTTCTTATCCTTAAGGTACTCATCTACCTGATACTCGTGAAGCATGTGAATTTCAGTATTCAAAAACATCTTGAAGGTTTCTTTAAGACCATACTTGGCAAAGAGATAATGTCCCATTGTAGTATAGACTTGTCCCAATCTAATTCGATCGGATCCTTTACCAGTAGCTTGAGTGCCCCCACGGTTGTGTAAGAGAGCCCATGAGAGGATGATTGCTTCAATGCTACCATCTACCTCCACTTGATGATAAAGGTTCCTAAACGTGACTACAGCTCGACTCAGGCGAATGAATACGTTATCTGAGCCGACTGAGAAACAACGATCTCCCAATACAGGATAAATACTGAATTGACGACCACCAATACGAAGGATACCACCTTTCTCCACAAGAGGAAGCATCTGATAGCGTGGGGTCAGTTCTTCATTAGGTAGAGAGAAGTGATACTTGGCAAGGTAGAAGTCACTTTCAGCAAAATCGATTGTTCTATCACGTGAACTTGATTTGTTGGCTAATCCAGTAAGTACCCTATATGCTTCTTGTGGGTTGCAGACTGTACTACCGTTGTAGGAGAAACCTCCCGGAAGGTTGGCAGATGCAATTCTAATGATCTTATCCACATCATCCTTAGCTGTCTTAAGGGTGTGATATGGAAGACCAGTTGCAATCTTCTCGTTGATGACTACTGGGTTATTTTCGGCCAGTCTATTAAATAGTCGTTTGTCCAAACCAACGTCTCCCGTTATGAATTTAAATACTTGATCAGGCTAATGCAGCTAACCCCATACCGGCAGTTATCAATCCAGTGATTCCTTTTAACACGTTGGTCACTGTACCGAATATGCCATCAGGTGGTTTTCGATTGGATGCTTTGGATTTGATGAGCTGGTCGTTTAGTTTGATAGTAAGGTCATTAATGGCCTTACGTCGATCTAACTCAGCTTTGGTCTTCCTTTCCTCAACATCCATACGGTGTTTTTCTTTATCCATTTCCCACTTTTCTTCCATGGCTTTTATTTTCAGATCTTCAATTTCCCTTTTCTTCTCGACTAACTCAAGTTCAGCTAACAATTTGGGATCACCTCCCTTGTAAGCACCTTCAGCTGTTACATCCAACCCAAACTTACTTTTAGCTTCATCCAAAGTAAAGAACATAGTTTCATTGCGATCAGTTTCTTTACCAATACCAATAGACGTGAAGTTTCTCTTAACATACACACCTTCTTTGGTATTTCCTCTTGCGGTTGTAATTGGTACTTTATAAGTTTCACCCAATAGATGGACATATCTATCTCCATACGTATTGGGTGTTTTCTCAACTACTTTCACTGATACAGATAAAGCCTCACTATCATGACCTCCCTTGTGGAAGTAGTCAGTAGTGTTATCAGTACCACGAGTCAGTTGATCTTGGGTATTAGGATGTGGAACAGCTGGTGTTTCTTCACTATAGTGAAATAAACCAATTGTCAAATCGAGTTCTGGAAAATACTTATATCCCCTTCCAATGTCATATTCAGGAATTACAAACAAAACTTCTACATAAAGATATTGTACCTTCTCGAAGTCTCTGATTGATTTCTTTTCGTAAATATCCACTTCAGCGCGAAGTGCATATAGTAGTTCGGCTGATAGTGCAGATTTAAGTTTGCTCTTCTCAAGTTCTGCTAAGTTCTCATCAATGTCTGAAACTGGGATAGATACACCGATCTTAACTCCAACTCCAGGAACGCCACCATCCAGACTGTACATAGTTCTACTAGCAGGATTGAACTTGGGTTTGATTGTCTTTACCATCCCAATGCGACCTTTCACCTTAAGTGTCATGTCCGTATGGTTAGCGAAGGTAATCTCAAAACCATTATAGTTCTGCGTGGAAATTTCTCTTCTATTGGAAGAATTGATTTCACGATAGTAGTTTCTATCCAGTCTGAGAATCCGAAAATCCTCAACTAGTGTATCCATATAGATATAGCCCTTTTGTAAAGTTTTATGTTTAGAATGAATAGTCGACTAATTCACTCCTTCAAATTAATAATGTATCCTTATAAAAACTTTAGAATAAAATACAGCATATAGTCCTACCCCCAACCATCAGGTCAGGAGCAGGACTACGTTAGCTAGATAGCTATATCTATATTACTATAGATTATGGGTTGGTGCCAGCACCGGTGTCAGAACCACCAGTACCACCAGTACCACCCTGACCTGGATCTACAGGATCTGTACCGGTGTCACCTGCGCCAGCGTCGGAATCGATACGCTTGGTGTCGACGCGAAAGGGAACGAGCTGTTCCAACAGCTCTTCAATACCCTCCACGTCCAAGCGTACCATAATTGGCAGCAGTTGATAGTGGTTGAAACGTGGCTGTACCAGCAGCTCGTTTACGCTCTTTCCGTTTCTCCAGCTAGTTACCTGGGTAACCATGGTTGGAGTTTGCAGACATACACCGTTGCTCAGCAGGTCAACTTCGTTGGCAGGAGTGTCGCGAACCAGACCCAGGTAGATTTTACCCTTCAGGTTCTTGTTCACATCGCTCTTGATTTCGTAGTTAACGCCAGCACCCAGACTACGGCTATCACCTTTGACAGTCAGGAACTGCTCAATCTCTTTAGAGGTGATGATGGCCAGTTTAGGAGTGTACTCGGTGTCAGGACCATTCAGCAGACGAGCAGCGTTTTCGATGTTGGTGTTCTGCAGAATGTCAAACCAAATGGCACGCAGTTGGTTCAGAATTACTTCTTTACCGTTCTCGATGTTGTACTTGGTCTGAGTGGACTGGCACTGTTCCTTAACGTTCACTTTGAAGTGTTCGATGTAAGGGTTGATGATGTGGCGAGCAACACCTTCAACGGTCAGTACGTTATCCTCGAAGTTGCCCTGAGTCATCATACCACGGACACCACCAGTCTGACGCATGGCGCGCTCGTGGAACTCCATCATGTGCTTGATGCCTTCGTTGTTGGTGTAAGCACGAACAACTGCGGTCAGGTCTTCTACTGGGGAAGCATCACGCTCTTCGTTCACTGGGAACGCATAGAAGAAAGGAGCACGGGTACGAGTTACCAGGATTTCTTTGGTAGCACGGTGAGCAACCAGCATACCGATGTGGCGCAGGTTACTGTTGGTAACGCGAGCGTCTGGAGTCCAACCTGGGATGGTAGCGGCTTCGATCTTCTCGACCAGAGTAGCCAGAGCAGGATCGGTCAACTCCATGATCTCGCCGTTAGCGTCGTATACAGAAGATACGGACACACCGGTTGGTACCAGAGATACCTTACCTTGTTCTACGTCGGCAGTACCGGACATGGTTACTTTCAGACGAACTTTCAGGTCGCTGTTCTTGACGACATCGAACCAAGCACCAGTCAGAGCGTTGCCTTCTTGGTCTACGCTGTCCTTGCTGATGGTCAGGCTACGGCTGATGTAGTCCATGATCATACGGCGAGCACCGTGTTCTACGGAAGGTACGTAACGGGTGAATGGTTGACGGGTTACGTCCCAAACCAGTTTCTTACCACCAATTACCATCAGCAGTTGACCGATACCTACGGAGCGGTCCAGTGCATCAGTGTAATCTGGGTTACCGATACGATCTACACGATCAAGGTGGCCGATTGCAACGATATCGATGTCACGACCAGTCTTCAGGAATCCGGTAGTAACACGACGACCACCTTGAACTTCTTCCCAAGTACCGGACAGAGCGGACTCGACGAAGTTAGAAGCAGTTTCGGTGGTGTGTTGAGGAATCAGTTGTACGCCATCGTCGTTCAGGATAGAAGGATCGATGTAGGCATCCATGACACGACGGTAGTCGAAATCGGTTGGACGACCAGTCAGATTACGTTCCAGAGCGTTCTGAATGAACAGGTTAGGAACGTCGATCTGAATACCGCCTTTGTCTGGGGAGACGGCTACAGTACGGTACATCAGTTCCATTGCATCCATCTGCTTACCGATATTGTAGTTCAGTTGAACTGACAGGTCACGATACTTGCCCAGGATCTGGTTATCAAAGCTCTCAGTGCTGTACACGGAATCAAAACCGGTGTCCAGGGAGAAAGCCAGATGACCCAGGTTGTCGGCAGCTACAGCAGATTCTTGAGAATACTGCATCATGTAGTCTTTAGATTTGTCACCCAGAGTGGCAATGAAAGAAGCCATGGCCAGACCAGCTGGGTTCTTGGATGCCTGTACGGTGAAATCGCTACCTTCAAAAGTGCGACCCAGTGTAGAGGCGATGGACTCCATGCTCTCTACGCCCATGTCATCTGCAGAAGATTCGAAGGAAGTTTGGCGAGCAGCGTGTTCACTCAGTACGGTACCGATTTCATCATTCATGTCTTTCAGACGCTGAGTGCGGCGACTTGCCGGGGTGTTCAGTGTAATAAACTTATTACCCATGTTGACTCCAAAATAGCTATTTTGTTAAATAAATGTATTAGGCCTAGACTGCCGCCTATCGCTAAGTCAGTCGACTAACTTAACCAGTCTACGTCATGCAAGCGGTATACAACATCATCCTACTTTGTGTAGGAATGTATGTTTGAGATCTTCGTCCTTTATAGAAGAAGATAAAAACTTTTTAAAGAGCTCTGTTTGTACGATTGATTTGTATCCACCAATAGCAGAGATGTTAGTAAGGACTTCTTTCAATAGGTTGGTCCTATCATAATACTTATCAGAAGATTTGTCAGTGTATACAAAAATCTTACCATCTTTATTTTTGAAGATTTTTACATCTTCAAAGGCTCTACATAATAGTTGTAATCTAGTCCCTTTATCTTCAATCCCATTCTCTTTAGAATTGACACCATAAATAGACTCTATCAGATTGACTGATAGATCATAGAAACTAGAACCAGTATTAGAGAAGATAGTTTTTACACCAGGACCGTAAACAGAAAACACATCAATTATATTCAAAGAATTTTCTTTGATGAGTGTTTGATTAAGTCCAGTATCACCATACAAGTAGCAGAAGAAAGCTTCGTTAGCATTGATGAGTGCATCCATATCAGATGGATTTAGTTTGCTGACATCAGTACCTTCTTCAGATTCAATTTTGGTTCTACCCACTGCCTGGACATACCAGTCAGGTAGATACATGATCGAAACAGGTAGACTATACATGAGGATAGAACCTTCTTATAATTTAAAGTGTATTCAAGATCAACCTATTATGTTTTAAATAACAGATTCATTTGTACAGGATTGTTTTACTTTGGACATTAAACTCTTATTGCTCAAGTCTATCTCCGCCCTATACTATTTTAGTAGGTCAGGAGCTACTTCTTCTGAATTAATCAAAAATACCATCTCATCTGTGATAGATCAGATGGAAATTACTTATGATCCAACAGACATCAGTAAAGAGAGAAAAACGCTAAGTGATCTGAAATTACTAATCGAAAGAATACTGAACAAAGACATTTTAATACCAATTTCTTATGAAGATCTTATCATTCGTATTGAGATTGCTTGTGATGAGGATGTTCGTACAATAGATTTATTCAAAAGAACATTAGATGAAAAATCTAATACGGATGAATCTACTATAAAGTATCGTGCTGTCCTCGGTGAATTGCAAGACTATCTGTCCGAAGAGAAACTAATCTCTACAATTCGAAAAGCCAGTAGAGACATTAGTTTTGATAGGAGTAGCATCAAGGATCTGAATACTTTTAAATTGCAGTTGATCGATAAGCTCAATACAGTAAAGATCGATAATAAAACAACTACTGATGATCCTAATGTAATCGATATAAGTGATATAGTCAAACTGGAAGAAACTTTCAAAAAGGCAGAAGATCTCATCTCAGCTGAAGGCATTCTTAAATTCCCATTCAAGGGAATGAATAGAATGTTCGGTGAAAATGGCGGCGGTCGCCGTGGAGAGTATCTTGCAGTACATGCACTATCTGGACATAACAAGACTGGTACGTTATTGGATATTTTCTGTAGTATGTGTTTGTTTAATAAACCACACCTATTAGATCCTACTAAAAAGCCTCTGCACGTATATTTTACCATCGAAGACCCTGTAACTGAGATCGTTCGTAAAATCTACACCATGATCAGACAACATGAGACCGGATTACCTGTAGAACTTCGTGGCATACCTTATAAGGAACAGGCAGCTTATGTTAGTGAGAAATTGTCCAGTCAAGGATTTCATGTAAAGATCATTGACTTTGAAAACGGTGGTAGTCCATTTAAATACCTTAACTACTTAGAGTCTTTCCAGGAAGAAGGGTATGAGATTTTCAGTGTGGGATGTGACTATGTAAACCTGATGGATAAAGAAGCTGTAGGCAAGAATAACTTAGCAGAAAATACTAAAGGATTACACAGAATCATTAGTGATTGGACTAAACCTCGCGATATCTTTCATTATACGGCTGGTCAGCTATCGTCTGATGCTCGTGATGTATTAAGGATGTTTCCCGAAGACTTCATTAAGAGACTTATTGATAAAGGATACTACGAAGGCTGTAGAACACTATCTACTGAATTCGATATGGAGTTCTTTGTTGCCAAGAAGA
>WPCG01013269.1_pt1 | contig 10184 bp, 5 predicted proteins | sample 5403311 | NCBI WGS metagenome assembly WPCG01 (sample SAMN12869467, study PRJNA574797) | sludge metagenome | isolation source: wastewater treatment of Control | place: China:Beijing | collected 2019-05-17 | reverse complement strand
GATGTGGCGGCTGCCGCATCCGGCAAGACCCGATGGAGGCAGTCGGGCCAGCCGTAAAGCACAACGGCGCGATGGCAGAGTGGTTATGCAGCGGCCTGCAAAGCCGTGTACCCCGGTTCGATTCCGAGTCGCGCCTCCAGTAAAAACAAAGACTTGAACCCGCTTCGGCGGGTTTTTTGTTTTCTGCGGCAGGGGTTTCGTGGCCCCGTTCCCGCCGTGCCGGCGAAGCGCCTCAGTCCGTTGTGCCGGCTGGCTGCGCGCCGCATGCCTGCAGCCAGGCGAGGAAGTCAGCCGCCGGCAGCGCCGGGGCAAACAGGAAGCCCTGCACGATCTGGCAGTCGCGCGCCTTCAGCCACTCAAGCTGGGCGGCGTTCTCGACGCCTTCGGCGACGACCTCGAGGCCAAGATCGCGGGCCAGCGAGAGGGTAGCGGAGGCCACGGCGACGTCTTCGGCGTCGCCCGGCAGGTCGCGCACGAAGGAGCGGTCGATCTTGAGGCGGCTGATCGGCAGGCGTTTGAGGTAGGCGAGGCTTGAGTAGCCGGTGCCGAAGTCGTCGAGGGCAAGGCCAAGGCCGAGCCCCCCCAGGCGCTGCAGACGCTCGTGCAGGGCGTCGGAGGGCTGCATCAGCGCGCTTTCGGTGATTTCCAGTTCGATCAGGCGCGGGTTGGCTCCGGTGCGCGCGAGAATGTCGGCGACGCGGTCGACGAAATCGGCACGGCGGAACTGCAGCGCGGAGATGTTGACCGCGATGGTCAGCAGCCGGCCGGCGCGTGCGCACAGGGCCTGCTGCCGGCAGGCCTGTTCGAGCACCCAGTCGCCAAGGGCGACGATGAGGCCGGAGTCTTCGGCGACGGGGATGAACTGTGCCGGCATGATCATCCCCATCTCCGGGTGCTGCCAGCGCACCAGCGCCTCGCAACCGCACACCTGGCCGTCGGCAACGCGGATCTGCGCCTGGTAGTGCAGGCTCAGTTCGTCCTGCTCGATGGCCCGGCGCAGGGCGTTCTCCAGCATCAGGCGTTCGAAGGCGCGTACGTTCATGTCGGCGACGAAGAACTGGAAGCCGTTGCGTCCGGCCTCCTTGGCGCCATACATGGCGGTGTCGGCGTGCTTGAGCAGGGTGTCGACGTCGCGTCCGTCGGCCGGACAGAGGGCGATGCCGATGCTTACCGTGGGACTCAGTTCATGGCCCTCGACACTCACCGGTGCGGACAGCGCGGCGATCATCTTGCGTGCCACCACGGCGGCGTCCTCGGGGTGTTCGAGGCGCGGCAGCAGGGCGACGAACTCGTCGCCGCCGAGACGGGCGAGGATGTCGTCGTCGCGCAGGCAGGCGGCCAGACGGCCGGCGACGATGGCGAGCAGGCGGTCGCCAACCGGATGGCCGAGCGAATCGTTGATGGTCTTGAACTTGTCGAGATCGAGGAACAGCACCGCCGCACTGTGCCCGTGGCGCTCGGCTCCCTGCACCGCGGCGCGGGCGTGGCTGAGCCACAGGCTGCGGTTGGGCAGGCCGGTGAGGGCGTCATAGTGGGCGAGGTACTGGATGTGGGCTTCGGCCTTGCGCGAGGCGGTGACGTCCTGCACCGTGCCGCGCAGGCGGTGGGGGCGGTCGTCGAGCCATTCGCTCTCGATCTGGAAGCGTGTGATCAGCCCCGGGTTGGCGGCGCTGCGGCAGTCGAGCGCGCGCTCCTGGGGGCGGAAGAGGACTGCGTTGATGGCCTCGCGCAGCGCCTCGCGGTCATCCTTGTGGATGAAGGGATAGAGGTCGCGCAGTGCGCGGGTCGCAGCCCGGGGCAGGCCGAGCAGCTTCTGCAGTTCGTCCGAACAGTGCAGTGCGCTGCCGTCGGCGTTGCATTCCCAGCTTCCCAGACGGGCGATGCGCTGGGCGCGGTTGAGTGCCTGGCCCTGTGCATCCAGGCGTTCGGTAAGAGTCGCAAGCTCGGCTGTGCGGCGCGCGACCAGTAGCGAGATGCGCCGGGTGTGGCCGCTGGCGATGAGCAGGAAGCCGCCCAGCATGCCTACGGTGGCCAGTCCGAAGACGATCGTTGCCCATGCCGCCCAGCTGCGTTGGGCATGGGTGTAGGCACTGGTGGCACGCAGGCGGATTTCCCAGTTGCGTTCGGCAAAACGCAGGGCGGCGGTATGCGCGCCGTAGGGTGGCAGCCAGTCGCGACGCTCGCAGCCCTCCGGGCCGTAGAGGCGGCGGTTGGCCAGTGCCGCTTCGGTGTCGATCAGGCAGACCTCGATTCCCTCGCTGTGAGTCGGGCCGATGATCGCGTCGAGGGTGTCGTCCATCCGGAAGACTGCCGAGACCACGCCCTTCAGAGGGCGCTGGCGGTCCGTCGCGCCTTCTTCGAAAACGGCCTGATAGACCACTACGCCACGCTGGCTGCCATCTTCCTGGACCAGGCGGAAGCCCTCGGTGACCACTGCCATGCCGGTGGCGCGGCTGCGCTCGATGGCGCTCGCCGTGGCCGGCAAGGACAGCGGGTTGAGGCCATACGCCGCGCGGTTGCGCGAGAAAGGTTCGACGAAGGTGATCGGCAGGTACTCTGCGGCCAGCGCAGCGGGAAAGGTGCGTCCGCTGGTGTCGCGGTCGAGGATGCGGTAATCGTCGCCGTGCTGCCCCCGCACGGCGCGCTCGAAACCCTGCCGCGTCTCCTCCCGGACGAGCGGACTCCAGCCGAAGTTCTGCGTGCCCGGGTAGCGTTGCAGCCATGGGCTGACGAAGTCGCGGAACTTCTGCCGGTCGATGTCGGTGGCGACCGCCATGAAGTGCTGCACGGCGAGGGTCATGTCGATCTGGGCGTCGAGGCGTTTGCGGATCAGGCTGGAAAGGTGTGCGCTGTCGCGCTCGAACTGGGCCTCGATGCGCTGCGCCTCCCAGTTGCGTACCTGCAGCAGGGCGCTGGCCACCAGCAGGATGGCCAGCGCCATCGGCAGCCCGACGCCGAACTTGCGCTCACGCCAGTCCTCGCGCGGCTGGCCAAGCAGGACGAACATCAGAGGCAGCGCGATGACGGCGCCGAGGGTGTCGCCCACCCACCAGTTCCACCAGTTGAACAGGCCATCGCCCGGCGGCACGAAGCCCGCTTGCAGCAGCAGGGGAATGGCCATGCTGGCCGCGGGCAGGCAGCCGAGAGGGGCGACGACGGCGATCAGGCGCAGCACCGACGCCGGGGTGTCGAGCGCATTGGGAAAGCCCACCAGACGCTGCGCCAGCCAGGCGCCCCAGAGTGCCTGCAGGCCGACAAAGAATGCAATCGCCAGTGGCGCCCAGTGGCTGAAGGGCTGGTGGCCGGTTTGCCAGGCAGCGAAAGCCTGCACTGCCACCGAGCCGAGGACGACGGCCGGAAACACGCGGGGGCCGTAGATGATGGCTGCGCCGAGTGCAATGCCGGCCGGCGGAAAGATGGGTGCCGCGTAACCGGGTGGTACGGCGAAGTGCAGTGCCAGCCAGCCGGTCAGGGCGTAGGCCACGGCAATCAGTGCAAGGAGACGCAGGGTCGAGCTCATCCAGTGTTCCGAAGGCGTTGCAGGCCGTGCTGCTGGCCTCGCATGCGCGGGGATGCGATAATCCGCCACTTTATGCCGTGCGGCGTTTCCGGTCGCGGGCAACTTTCACGGTTTATACGGGAATCGAGATGTTCGAGGCAGTCCGCAGCAACAAACGCTTTGCCCAGGTCGTTCTGGCCATCCTGATCGTACCCTTTGCCTTCTTCGGCATGGATGCCTATTTCACCGACGGTCCCGCGGGCAACGAAGTGGCCACCGTGGGTGATTCGAAGATCTACGCGGTGGAGTTCGAGGAGGCCCTGCGCGAGCAGCAGGCCCGTCTGCGCGAAGCCATGGGTGGTCAGGTCGATCGCGCGATGCTCGATTCGCTCGAACTGCGCCGCGCGGTGATCGACAATCTCGTCAATCAGCGTCTGCTGGCCCTGTACGCGGCGGAGAACCGTCTCGTCGTCACCCAGCAACAACTGGCAGAGACCATCGCCGAGGTGCCTGCCTTCCAGGACAACGGGCGTTTTTCCATGGAGCGCTACGAGGCCCTGCTGCGCGCCCAGGGCATGAGCCCGGCCGGTTTCGAAGCCCGCCTCAGCCAGGATATCCGTATCCAGCAACTGGCGCTGGCCGTGGGTGAAGGGGCCTTTGCCGCCGAAGAGTCGGCGCGCCGTTTCCTCCTTGCCCAGCTTGAAGAGCGCGAGGTGCGCGAGCTGGCCTTCTCCGCCGCCGACCATGTTGCCGGAGTGAGTCTCGACGAAGGTGCCGCGCAGGCGTTCTACGACGCCAATGCCCAGCGCTTCGAGCTGCCCGCGCGGGTGCGCGCCGAATACGTGGTCTTCGATCAGGCCGCCGTGCTTGCCGGAGTCAACGTTTCCGATGCCGAAGTGCGCGCCTTCTACGAGGCCAGCGCGGAGCGCTTTGGCGTGCCCGAAGAGCGTCGTGCGCGTCACATCCTGCTCGAAGTGAACGATGCCGCCGACGCCGAAGCGGTGCGCGCCGAGGCGGTGGCGCTGATCGAGCGCCTGCGTGCCGAGCCGGCCGCCTTTGCGGCACTGGCGCGCGAGCGCTCTGCCGATCCGGGCTCCGCAGCGCGTGGTGGCGATCTCGGCTTCTTCGGCCGTGGCGTGATGGTGCAGCCCTTCGAGGAAGCCGTGTTCGGCGCTCAGCCCGGTCTGGTGGCGGAGCCGGTGCAGTCCGACTACGGCTTCCACGTCATCGAGGTCACCGAGATCCGCGCCGCGGCGCTGCGCCCCTTCGAGGAGGTGCGTGACGAACTTGCTGCGGAGCTGAAGAGCCGCACCGGCGGGCAGCGTTTTGCCGAGCTTGCCGAGCAGTTTGCCAACACCGTTTACGAACAGGCCGACAGCCTGGCGCCGGCCGCCGAGCAGTTCGGCCTGCAGATCCAGGTCAGCGACTGGATTCCGCGTGGCAGCGCGGCCATTGGCCCGTACCGCAACGAAGGGCTGGTCGATGCGCTGTTTGGCCACGATGCACTGACCGAAGGACGCAACGTCGATGCCGTCGATGTGGGCAACAGCACTCTGGTGGCAGCCCGCGTGCTTGAACACCAGGCCGCGCAGCGGCGCCCCTTTGAGGAGGTGAAGGCCGGTATCGAGAACGAGCTGCGCCTGCGCGAGGCGGCCGCCAGGTCCGTTGCTGCGGGCGAGGCGGCTCTTGCCGCGCTGCAGCGCGGAGAAAGCGTCGACGGGCGCTGGAGCGACGCTGCCACCGTACAGCGCGGCGCTCCCCTGCTGGCGCCTGAGGCCATGCAGGCGGTGTTTTCGGCGCCGACCGCCACGCTGCCGGCCTATGTCGGTGTCAGCATGGGCGGCGAAGGCTATGCGGTGTACCGCATCGAGGCAGTGCGGCGCCCCGAGCTGGCCGGCGATGATCCCCGTCTGGCGGCGATGACCGGGCAGTACGGTCAACTGCTCGGCGAGCGCGACTTCAGCGCCTTCATCAACGCCTTGCGCGAACGCTACAAGGTCAGCGTGCGCGAAGCGGCGATCCGCCCGCAGCAGCAGTAAGGCGGCGCGGCGCGCGGACAACAAAAAACCCGGCGCTGCCGGGTTTTTTGTTGTGTCATCACCGCCCGGGCGTTCAGCCCTGGTCGGGATTGCCCAGGGCGGTGGTGTTGAAGCCGCCGTCGACGTACATGATCTCGCCGGTGATGCCGCTGGCCAGATCGGAGCACATGAAGGCGGCAGCGTTGCCGACTTCCTCGATGGTGACGTTGCGACGCAGCGGGGCATTGCGTTCGTTGAAGGACAGCAGCTTGCCGAAGCTGCCGATGCCGGAGGCCGCCAGAGTCTTGATCGGGCCGGCCGAGATGGCGTTCACGCGCGTGCCTTCGGGACCCATGCAGGCCGCCAGATAGCGCACCGAGGCCTCCAGGCTGGCCTTTGCCAGACCCATGATGTTGTAGTTCGGCATGGTGCGCACCGCACCCAGGTAGGAGAGGGTCAGCAGCGCGCCGTTGCGACCCTTCATCAGCGGGCGGGCGGCCTTGGCCAGTGCCGGAAAGCTGTACGCCGACACTTCCTGCGAGACGCGGAAGGCCTCGCGCGAGAAGCCGTCGAGGAAATCGCCTTCGAGGGCGTCGGTGGGTGCGTAGGCGATGGAGTGTACGAGGCCGTCGAGACCGTCCCAGTGTTCGCCGAGACGGGCGAAGAGGGCGGCGATCTCCTCGTCGTTCTGGACGTCGCAGGGCATGATCAGGGTAGAGCCGAAATCGGCCGCCATCTTGGCGACACGCTCTTCAAAGCGCTCGTTCTGGTAGGTGAAGGCCAGCTCCGCGCCTTCACGGTGCATGGCCTTGGCAATGCCGTAGGCAATCGAACGATTGCTCAGCAGCCCGGTGATCAGAATGCGCTTGCCAGCAAGAAAGCCCATTGTTCGATGTTCTCCGTTGGTTCAAGCGCGCGATTATAGCCGATGCGCGAGCAGGGAAATGCCTCCGTGTGGCGCACGCAGGCGCATCGCCGCCGGCAAGGCGGGATAGAATCCTGCCTCATGATCCGCAGCCTGGCCGCGCTTCTTCCCGCCGTCCTTCTCCTGTCCGCCTGCAGCGGGGCGTGGAACGACCCCTATCCGGCCGCCGAGCGCGGGCAGAACATCCTGTACACCGCCTTCACCGAGCGCCCCAAACACCTCGACCCGGTGCAGTCCTACAGCGAGGACGAGGCCACTTTCCTGTATCAGATCGTCGAGCCGCCGCTCGAATACCACTACCTCAAGCGCCCCTACGTGCTGCGCCCGGGCTCGGCGGCGATGCCGGTCATCCGCCTCTACGACGCCGAAGGGCGCCTGCTGCCACCGGATGCCGATGCAGCACAGGTGGCTACAAGCGTCTATGAACTGAGCGTGCTGCCGGGCATCCGCTACCAGCCGCATCCGGCTTTCGCCCGCAGTGCCGATGGCACGCCGCGCTATATGGACCTGCAGGCCGACGCGCTGCGCGGAGTGCGCGGCCTTGGCGACTTCGCCGAAACCGGCAGTCGCGAGCTTCAGGCCGCCGATTTCGTCCACCAGATCAAGCGTCTGGCGCATCCCCGCCTGCATTCGCCGATCTTCGAGCTCATCGCCCAGTATCTCCCGGGTCTCAAGACCCTGCAGGGCGAGCTCGCCGAAGCGGTCCGTGACAACCCCGGCTGGCTCGACCTCACCCGCTTCGAACTGCCCGGCGTGGAGGTGGTCGATGAGCGCACCTGGCGCATCACCCTGCAGGGCAGCTACCCGCAGTTCATCTACTGGCTGACCATGCCCTTCTTCTCGCCTGTGCCACCCGAGGTGGACCGCTTCTTCGGTCAGCCCGGGATGGCCGAGCGCAACCTCACCCTGGACTGGTGGCCGGTGGGCACCGGGCCTTACATGCTGGTGGAGAACAATCCCAACGCCCGCATGGTGCTGGCGCGGAATCCCAACTACCGCGGCGACACCTACCCCTGCGAGGGCGAAGCGGACGATCATGCCGCCGGCCTGCTGGCCGACTGCGGCAGGCCGCTGCCATTCATCGACCGCGTGGTGTTTACCCGCGAGCGGGAGGGTATCCCGCACTGGAACAAGTTCCTGCAGGGCTACTACGATGCCTCCGGGGTATCCTCGGACAACTTCGACCAGGCGGTGAGCCTGACCAGCCAGGGCGAGGTGACCCTCTCCGACGACATGGCTGCGCGCGGCATCCGCCTGATCACCGCGGTGTCGCCATCGATCTTCTACATGGGCTTCAACATGCTCGACCCGCTGGTCGGCGGCGACGGCACCCCGGAAGGCGCGGAGCGCGCGCGCAAGTTGCGCCAGGCGATCTCGATTGCGCTCGACATGGAGGAGTTCGTGTCGATCTTCCTCAACGGGCGCGGGGTGCCGGCGATGCATCCGGTTCCGCCGGGTATCTTCGGCGCCCGCGAGGGCGAGGCGGGCATCAATCCGGTCGTCTTCGAATGGCGCAACGGCGAAGCAGTGCGGCGCGGCAAGGACGTCGCGCGCCGCCTGCTGGCCGAGGCCGGGTGGCCCAACGGGCGCAATGTGCAGACCGGCGAGGCGCTGATCATCAACCTCGACACCACCCCCGGCGGGCTGGGTGACAAGGCGCGCTCGGACTGGCTGGCCAAGCAGTTCCGCGAGCTCGGCGTGCAGTTCGTGGTGCGTGCCACCGACTGGAACCGTTTTCAGGAGAAGCTGCGCAACGGCAACGCGCAACTCTTCTTCCTGGGCTGGAACGCCGACTACCCCGATCCCGAGAACCTGCTCTTCCTGCTTCACGGTGCACAGGGCAAGGTGAAGTTCTCCGGGCAGAACGCTGCCAACTACCAGAACGACGAATACGACCGCCTGTTCGGCAAGATGAAGGCCATGCCTGACGGCCCCGAGCGCCAGGCCATCATCGACCGCATGGTGGCCATTGCCCAGCACGATGCCCCCTGGCTGTTCGGTTTCCACCCCAAGTCCTACTCCCTGCAGCACGGCTGGGTGTACAACCGCAAGCCCGGCAACATCGTGCGTGGCACGCTGAAGTACCAGCGTGTCGATACCGCTGCGCGCGAAGCCGCGCGCGCGGAATGGAATCGCCCGGTGCTGTGGCCGCTGGTGCTGGTCGCGGTGCTGTTCTTTGCCATGGTGGCGCCTGCCGTGGCGCACTGGCGTCGTCATGAGCGTGCCACCGCGGCAGGAGGGCGCTGATGTTCGCCTACGTCCTCCGCCGCCTGATCTACGCCGTACCCATCCTGATCGGCGTGAACCTGCTCACCTTCGTGCTGTTCTTCGTGGTCAATTCGCCCGACGACATGGCGCGCATGCACCTGGGCGCGCGCCACGCCAGTGCGGAGGGCATCGAGCGCTGGAAGGCCGAACGCGGCTACGACAAGCCGACCTTCTGGAACGCCCAGGCCGACGGGGCAGGGCGGCTCACCGAGACCATCTTCTTCGACAAGTCGCTGCGCATGTTCGCCTTCGACTTCGGCCGCGCCGACGACGGCCGCGACATCGGCCGCGAGATCCGCGACCGCATGGGGCCGTCGCTGGCGATTGCGCTGCCGACCTTTCTGCTCGGGCTCCTCGTGTCGGTCTCCTTCGCCCTGCTGCTGGTGTTCTTCCGCGCCACCTACCTGGACTTCTGGGGGGTGGTGATCTGCGTGGCGATGATGTCCATCTCCAGCCTGTTCTACATCATCGGCGGGCAGTGGCTGGTGTCCAAGGTGTGGGCGCTGGTGCCGATCTCCGGTTACGCGCCGGGGCTCGACGCGGCGCGCTTCCTGGTGCTGCCGGTGCTGATCAGCGTGCTCGCCGGGGTGGGTTCCAGCGTGCGCTGGTACCGCACCATCTTCCTCGAGGAAATCTCGCGCGACTACGTGCGCACCGCGCGCGCCAAGGGCCTGTCGGAGCTCGCCGTGCTGTTCCGCCATGTGCTCAAGAACGCCATGATCCCCATCCTCACCGGGGTGGTGGTGGTCATTCCGCTGCTCTTCATGGGCAGCCTGCTGGTGGAGTCCTTCTTCGGCATTCCCGGCCTGGGCAGCTACACCATCGACGCCATCAACGCGCAGGACTTCGCCGTGGTGCGCGCCATGGTGTTCATCGGTTCGGTGCTCTACATCGTCGGACTGATCCTCACCGACATCTCCTACACCCTGGTCGATCCCAGGGTACGGCTGGAGTAGGGCGATGAACTTCCAGCCGGTGTTGCTGTGGACCGACCTGCTGTTCTTCGCCCTGCTGCTGGTGGCGCTGGCCACCGTGCTGCACGTGCGGCGCAACGAGCCGCTGCGTGCCGCCTGGCGCAAGGTCGGCCGGCGCCCCACCGGCATGGCCGCGGCCACCGTGCTGCTCGCCTTCCTGCTGGTCGGGGTGGTGGACAGCCTGCATTTCCGTCCGCAGCTGCCGGCGGTCGAGGGCGCCCCCGCCGATGCCGCGCCGGTATATTCCTCCGAAGTGCTCTCCGCGCTTGACGTGCTGCTCGCCAAGCTGCGCACGCGCAACGAGAAGACCTATTCAGCGCCCTTTGCCGACCGCCTCTACGTGCGTGAGACGGTGGAACTGCCCGAAGGCGGTCAGGCCCGCATCCATCCGCGCCTGCTGCATGGCGCGGCCCACCTGGCCGATCCGCCCGCCGAGCGCGCCGCGGACATTGCCCGCAAGGCGGCGGGCGGTGCCATGCTGGCGGTGCTGCTGTGGCTGC
>WPCG01073086.1_pt1 | contig 10187 bp, 7 predicted proteins | sample 5403311 | NCBI WGS metagenome assembly WPCG01 (sample SAMN12869467, study PRJNA574797) | sludge metagenome | isolation source: wastewater treatment of Control | place: China:Beijing | collected 2019-05-17 | reverse complement strand
CAAGACGTAATGCAGAATGCCACCGTTGGCAAAGTACACCACTTCGTTAAGCGTATCGATGCGGCAAAGCAGCTTGACTTGCTCCTGGCTTCCATCTTGTCTATGGATGATGGCGGTTAGCTGCATGCCGGGGGTTAGCACTTGTTCTAGTCCCTGAATATCAATACGCTCGCTACCACTAAGTGCAAGCGTATGGCGGTTGCAACCGGCTAAAAACTCCAACGGCAGCACACCCATGCCTATAAGATTAGAGCGATGAATGCGCTCAAAACTTTCAGCAATCACGGCTTTCACTCCTAGCAGTAGAGTACCCTTGGCTGCCCAGTCACGTGATGAGCCCGTGCCGTACTCTTTTCCGGCAAAAATGACCAAAGGCGTGTGCTCGGCTTGATATTGCATGGCTGCATCATAAATCGCCATGGTCTGGCCACTAGGATAATGTTTAGTCATGCCGCCCTCAACGCCTGGCACCATCTCGTTGCGAATACGGATGTTGGCAAAGGTGCCGCGCATCATGACTTCGTGGTTGCCACGCCTGGCGCCATAAGAGTTAAACTCTTCTTTGCTTACGCCATGTTCTTGCAAATAACGGCCGGCGGGGCTATCGACTTTAATCGCACCTGCGGGTGAAATATGGTCGGTAGTAATACTATCCCCCAACAGAGCTAAAATTCTAGCGCCTTTAACATCTTTTAAAGGGCTAGGAGTTGCCGCTAAATTTTGGAAAAACGGCGGATGTTGTACATAGGTTGAGTCGGCATCCCAAGTATAGGTCAGGCGGGTCGGTACTTGTAACGCTTGCCAGTGTTCATCGCCACTGAACACATCGGCGTAGCGTGCTCTAAACATCTCAGCATCGACTTTGGCAACGGCTGCAGCAACTTCTGAGTTGCTTGGCCAAATATCAGATAGGTATACGGGATTGCCGGCCGAATCATGTCCTAAGGGCTCAGTGGTTAAATTGATGCGAGTACTACCGGCGATAGCATAGGCAACGACCAGAGGAGGCGATGCCAGCCAATTGGCTTTGATTTGCGGATGCACGCGCCCTTCAAAGTTACGATTGCCGGAGAGTACTGAAGATACGATGAGATCACCTGCGTTAACGGCTTCAGCAATAGGTTCTGGTAAAGGTCCTGAATTACCAATGCAAGTGGCGCAACCATAGCCCACCAAATTAAAGCCCAGTTCATTTAAAGCAGCTTGCAAGCCTGCTTTGGCTAAATAATCCGTCACAACCTTAGAGCCTGGCGCTAAAGAGGTCTTTACCCAAGGCTTACTTTTTAAGCCTTTTTCCACGGCTTTTTTAGCCAGCAGCCCTGCTGCCATCAGTACGCTTGGGTTAGAGGTATTGGTACAGCTAGTAATAGAGGCTATGACCACATCGCCGTCAGATACCTGGTAGCTTTGACCCGCTACATTTTGTACTTGAGGGTTGCCAGCCTCTCTTCCGGCGTCACTGAGTAGCTGCTTAGCAGCCGCTGCAATATTGGCAAGCGCCACGCGATCTTGTGGTCTTTTAGGACCGGCAAGACTAGGTTCAACACGGCTTAAGTCTAATACCAAGGTATCGGTGAAAATAGGATCAGGGGTATCCGTCTCGCGCCATAGGCCTTGTGCTTTAGCATAGGCTTCTACCAGGGCTATTTGCTTGGCATCTCTGCCTGAAAGATGCAAGTAAGTGATGGTTTCTTTGTCTATGGGAAAGAAACCACAGGTGGCACCATATTCCGGTGCCATGTTGGCAATGGTGGCTCTATCGGCCAAGGGTAAGTCATTGAGACCAGGGCCGTAAAATTCAACAAATTTTCCGACCACGCCTTTGTTACGCAGCATTTGGGTGACGGTGAGGACTAAGTCGGTAGCGGTAATGCCTTCAGGCAATTTACCTTCTAATTTAAAACCGATCACCTCAGGTATTAACATGGAAATGGGCTGACCTAGCATGGCGGCCTCGGCTTCAATACCGCCGACTCCCCAACCAAGTACGCCTAGACCGTTGATCATGGTGGTATGACTATCGGTACCGACCAAGGTATCAGGATAGGCCAGCGTTTTACCATCTTGCTCTTCATGCCATACGGCTTTAGCTAAATACTCTAAGTTAACTTGATGACAAATGCCGGTGCCAGGTGGAACTACTCTAAAGTTTTTAAACGCTTTCTGCCCCCAGCGTAGAAACTCATAGCGTTCTTGATTGCGCTCCATCTCAAGCTCAACGTTTTGCTCATACGCTTGGCTATTGCCAAATCTATCCACTTGAACTGAGTGGTCTATAACTAAATCTACGGGCGAGATGGGATTGATTTTATCGGGATTGCCGCCCATGTGCTGCATGGCATCACGCATGGCAGCAAGGTCAACAACCGCGGGCACACCGGTGAAGTCCTGCATTAAAACGCGCGCTGGCCTATAGGCAATCTCACGCAGTGAGCTGGTCGTTTTAAGCCAGTCTACCATGGCGCTGATATCCTCAGGCGTGACGCTAACCCCGTCTTCATGACGCAAGAGGTTTTCCAGCAAAATCTTCAAAGAAAAAGGTAAGCGAGCAGCATCGTTTAAACCTGCTTGTTGAGCCGCCGCTATGCTGTAATAGTCGTATTGTTTACCGTCTACATTAAGCGTACGGCGCGAAGAAAAAGAATCTTTGCAAATGGTCATGTTAACTCCTTAGCGGCGTGGTTGGGTCGCCTGTTATCACCTTTAGCTTGTGCTAATCAAATGCTTGCTGACTATTAAAACCCAAGACATGGGATTATAATGACTTAATCATCTATGGGCGCAAAGTATAGCACAATAAGTGAGAACACAACATGGCAAAAATCTGTTTGGTAGCGGCAATGGACCAAAATCGCGTCATAGGCTATCGCAATCAATTACCCTGGCATATGCCGGCAGACCTACGGCATTTTAAAAGTGTCACTATAGGTAAGCCGGTGTTGATGGGGCGCAGGACATTTGAAGCCATTGGCAGGCCATTGCCCAAGCGCAGGAATTTAATTGTTACCCATAACCCTGGCTATCAAGCGCAAGGTGGCGAGGTATTTCATGACCTTGCTGCAGCGCTTGCTGAAGTAAAAGCGCAAGCCGAGGTGATGGTAATAGGTGGAGGGGAAATCTTCGCCCAATGCTTGAGCATCGCACAAACCATGTATTTAACTTTTATTCAACATGCCTTTAAGGGCGATGCATTTTTCCCTGCTTGGAACAGCAGTGAGTGGCAGGAAGTAAGCCGAGAAGAACACTCAGCAGATGCGGATAATCCTTATCCCTATAGCTTTGTGCAGTTAGAGCGAGTTAGCGCTTAATTTTCCTCAAGGTTTTGCATAAAAAATGCTGGCTGGGCATGAGTCTAAGTATGGAAATGCCTGGCCAAAATTTCCTCTACATGCTACTTTTAGCTCTTTTACCTAAGGTATTGAGTACAGATGAACGTAGCAGAGCAACAGAAATATACCCCTAGACGATTGCCAAATGGCTGTTATGCATTAGCCTGTATACAGCTATTTTCAACCATAGGTTTTGCTGTTCTTTGGTCGACGCTGATATTGTATATCACGCAAAGCTTAGGCTTCAACGATAGCATGGCAACCGGCATTGTGGCTACTTTTTCAGCGTTCAACTATGGGCTGCATTTACTGGGCGGCTATCTGGGCGGCAGGATGTTAAGCTACCGCAAGCTATTTATTTTCGGTGTGTTGCTACAAGTCTTAGGCTGCTTAACCATCGCTTATCAGACCACAAGTCATTTATATTGGGGGCTGGCCTTGTTTTTAGCCGGTAGCGGCTTAAACGTGACCTGCATCAATATGATGTTAACTCAATTGTTTGCACCGGACGACAAACGGCGTGAAGGGGCCTTTTTACTTAACTACAGCATGATGAACCTTGGGTTTATGTTGGGTTTTATCATGGCAGGTCATTATCAACTGACGCGGGATTTTCATAGACTGTTTATTTTCGCAGGTTATGGTAGTGCAATAGCTATTGTGCTGGCTTTGCTTAATTGGCATAAGTTGAAAGACCGTACGACTAATTTCGCCGGCCTTAGTACGGCTGCTCAATTCAAACGTAGCGTATTGGCAGTGTTCATCATGCTGCTGCTGGTTTTAAGCTTAAAGTGGTTAATTGAGCATGCGGCCTTTAGTAACAATTTAGTGGCTGTGGTTGGATTTGGCATGTTAGCGGTTATGATAGTGCTGGCATTGCGTCAGCCCACGCACAGGGAACGCAATAAAATATTCGCCTATATTATTCTTTCCATTGCCGGGCTGTCTTTTTTTGTGATCTATCAAATGCTGCCTATGTCGCTCACGCTTTTTGCCGAGCGCAACGTTAAGCTACATTTCCTAGGATATACCATTGCGCCGCAGTGGATACAAAATATCAACACCACGGTGATTATTCTTGGCGGTCCTTTATTGGCGCTATTGTTTAAAAAAATGCGTACCAGAGGCATAGCGATTTCCATTCCTTTGCAGTTTAGCACCTCGCTGATTATCACGGGAATTGGGGTGTTGTTGTTATCTGTTGGCATTTTTTATGCTCATAACGGGATAATCAGTTTCAACTGGATCATCGCTACCTATGTGTTACAAAGCTTAGGTGAACTACTGATTAGCCCCATAGGGTACGCTATGGTAGGACAGCTTGCACCTGCTAACTTGCAAGGCATTATGATGGGAACCTGGATGATGGTAACCGGCGTTGCGGCTCCCATTGTGCATTATCTTGCACACTATAATCTGGATAAGTTAGCAACCACAAATCCAGTGCTGACTAATCCTGCCTATAGCAGTATTTTCAATCTGCTAGGAGCAACGGCCATAGGCTTTGGTCTATTGCTATTTATCATTAACCCTTGGTTAAAGTCCTTGATAGGCGAAAAAGATGAGCTGGTCAAAACCTAATCGCTAAGCCCATGGGTTGCCCATGGGTAACCCTAGTTTAATTCAATTAAGCAAGGGTTTAGCAAGAAGTATTTTGGGTTTATTAAGCTGTCTGTTTTTCGATCATATACTTGACTGCGGCAGCAATTTCTTTATCGCTACATTCCAGGCATGTGCCGCGGGGAGGCATGAGGCGATAACCATCCAGCGCATGCTGAATCAATACGCTCAAGCCTTTGTTGCGTCTAGGCTGCCAGGCCTTTTGGTCGCCTACAATGGGCGCACCTGCAGCGCCTTCAGCATGGCAAATATAGCAGTAGTTTGTATAGATCTCCTGACCTGTGGCATGAGCCGGCGCCTCATGGTGCATGGTTTTTGCTACATGATGCTGCTCGCTTACAGTCGCCTGCTCTCCGTCCGCAAGATAAACACTACCAACCGGTTGAATGCGACGAATGATGGCTTGCTCTGAATTTTCCACGGCTAAGCATGGTAAGCTAGCGCCTATTAAAATAGCTATAAACCAGTGCTTACCCATGGTTTAACCTAAGCCAAGTTTAAAGTAGTGGTTGATTCCATCTAAAAACATCTGTACCGATACCGTGGTCAATATCATACCCATCAGTCTTTCTATAGCCACCAAACCTTTTTGACCTAGAATATGGCGTAGTTTTCCTGCACACAATAATACAACAGTGCATAAAACAATAGCGATGGTGAGAGCCGCCAGCCAGCTTAACAACATAGTGGGTTCTTGGGTGGCGAGCAGTAAGATGGTAGCAATAGCCGAAGGACCCGCGGTCAGCGGTATGGCAAGAGGTACGATAAAGGGTTCACCTATTACCTTATCGCGTTGTTCTTCATTGGGTGGAAAGATCATCTTAATAGCGATGAGAAAAAGAATGATGCCACCGCCAATGCCTAAGGCAGATTCGGTAACATGCAGGCCCGATAAGATATGTTGGCCGGCAAATAAAAATAAGATCAAGATAAAATAGGCGATCAAGGCTTCGCGCACAATAACCCATGAGCGTCTATGGGGTTCAACATTATTTAACACCGTTAAAAAAACTGGAATATTGCCAAGGGGATCCATGACGATGATCAATGTAATAGCTGCACTATATATATCCACGTGAGTATTTGCTGGTAAAAAAAACCAGTATAACTTATTAACAAGCATCTGAATATCCTTTGCCGTTACGCTAGGACTGCTAAACGAAACATGCTAAGCTTATATGCCACATAGTGGAGAGCTAGGGTAAGGATGTATAAGCAAGAGAATCGCTGGCTAGATTTCAACTGGCGGCCTGCGGACGAAGTTTTAGCTTGTGGCGTATCCGCTAACATACGCAGACAATTGCTAAAGACCGGTTCTTTAACTTGCAACTTAGAATGCCAGACACAGCGAAAATTTCGCGTAGAGCTTATCAATAGCGGCTGGTTTTATGCTAAGCCAAGTGAGGCTAAAGTCCTTGGCATGCTCAGCAGAGAAAAAGCCTGGGTGCGAGAAGTCTTTATACGCTGCGACCATGAAATTTGGGTTTATGCTTGGTCGGTGTTTCCACCAAGCACTTTGATTGGCAAATACAAGAGTCTACAGCGTGTAGGCTGTAGGTCTTTAGATAAAATCTTATTTAATCAGCCGGATGTTCAGCGTTCAGAATTTCAACTCGTGCAGATAGAGTTTGGGAATCCAATCTATCATAAGGTCATGCGAGAAGAGACTGTGTTGCCTGATGCTTTATGGGCTAGGCGCTCCTGCTATAAAATAGACAATAAGCCCTTGTTGATGAGTGAAGTTTTTTTACCCAGGGTATTTAAGTGAAATCCCGCTTACAACTATAGATCTGCGTATAGTTCGCGTATAATAAACATTTAGGCGGGAAAATTGCTATGAGGAGGCGCATTATGCTGACTACTGTAAAATTCGTATTTTTATCCTGTTTATTCTGCTCATGCTTTAGCTTGGCAACTTTAGCTAATGCCGCGTCTTTGCATTTTGCAGGCTAGCCTAAGTCACTAAGAGCCATGAGCTCGCGTGAACAGGCATGCATTAAGGGCTTAACAATATCTTTTAGCAGCATTTCTTGCTCTATTAACGAGAGTTCGGTAATTGCATGTGCTGTTAAATCCGCGTGTAATTTGATAAGTTCACTTGAATTAGCATGAGGCTTACGGCCAAGCCAATTCAACAAAAAATGATGTCTGGCTCGGTAATCGGCAGGCTCTATATTATTAATATAGGCTTGGCGAAGAGGATAAATCCTGCTGGCCAAAAAACTCTGCATTTCTGGACTTAAGTTCTCTTGCTTGAGATAGCTAAAAAAGCGTGCTACATGATGAATAGCTAACGCCGCAGCGGCATGTTCGTTTGGCGGCCTACTAATAAGCTGGGGGTCGAAGCTAAGCTCTTTGATATGAGCAAATTCCTCGGCTGTTAAAGTACCTTTAATGGCCAATGGGCCGATCGGCAAGTATAGCTGTTTTCCTTGAGCGGCTAAGTATGCTTGATATTGCCAAAAAGGATGAGTAGGGGTTTTATCTTTGGTGTTTTCGGGAAACTGCAGTGCCGTATTATACCCTGTTAAACATAAGCTTAAACTGGCTGGCCCTGTCAGCGATTTGCTAACGGTTAATAGCAATTGAACCACATGTAAGCCTAAGCTAAAGTCCAAACAAAAGTGTTCAGTGGCCTTGGCTCGTGTCTGCGAGTTAACGAGACTGGTTTTAGCTTCATAAGGTTTAACATAGCTTATACTAGCCAAGGGATTAGTTTCAATTGAGCTAGTGCCAACTAAATAATCTAGCAAAGGATAAAGCAAATTTCTGCTTAGCTCAACTTTAATGGTAGCGCCATGATTAAGATAAGCGACCAAGGGTAATGCCGAATGCTTGGTGTAGTGATAGCCTTTGTCAAAGACCAGCAAGCCCACATGCGCCAGCAGCAATACTAATTTTTGCAAGCAGGTTTGCTGTTCTATGCTTAGGCTAGAGCCTGGCATTAAAGCCATTTGCCAGTCTCTGACGCCTTGAGCTATTTGATTTTCAATGCTAATTACGTCCATTTACCCTCAGTTTTTCTGTGCCATGGCTGCCGTAGATGAAAACTGATTCGGCGTGCTGCTTATTTCAGCCCGTGCCTGCTGCTTTTCTATTACTTTAAGCTTGTCCGATAAGATTTCATCGATCACGATGGCTTCCATGGCGGCTATATGGCTTAACTCTTGCTTGGTAGAGGCTTGACTTCGCAAGGTAGCCAACATGGCTCCTGGCTCTCTTTCCTGCTGCTCAATTATGGCCAGGGCCTGAGGATGGCTGCACACGTATAGGATCCCTTGCTTGGTGTTTAATACTATATTTTGCAAATCACTGGCTTTAATAAAAGGCGGCAAAGGCTGAAAGTCAAGTTCATCATCGGGAGCCGAGTTGTATGCGGCTAGCAACTGCTGTTTATTGCCAAACAGTTTTTCTAGAAACTGAGTTTCATTGGCAATAGGCTTATCTTCAGCAAGCTTGTCCGCAAGTTCTATTAAGGTTAGTTTAACTTGCTGTTCTTCGGCCTGTACTAGCTGTTCTCTTAGCTGGTTTTCCGTAGTAGGCAGTTGAGAAAGCGAGTTCAGCCGTTGCTCTACGGTCAGCACGCTTGGCTCAGCAAGTTTTTGTACAAAGTGCTTAAATTTAGCGATCAGGCTCTTTAACCTGGCGCCTGGGCCCCAATTGAGTTGCGCTAGAATAGTACTGGCTGTTGTTTTAACATGTCTAGGTTCATGTAGTAAAGAGGCTTCAAAAAGCATTTTATCTTGATCTAGCGGCTGGCTTAACTTAGCACGCATGGAGTCTAACAGCAGGCTACTAGCCGGTGTTTGGTCTGTCCACTGGGTGGCCAAACGACCTTGGTAGGCATGAAATTTGCTAAGACTTTCATTTGATTCCAGAATTTTATTGCTGGCGCGTGCAATATCGGCTTGAATGCTCTTATTGAGCTTGGTAAAGCTTGGCAGCATTTCACCCTCAGCCACAGCCGAAGCTAATGCTTGTTCTATACCCATGAGCTGCTGGCTAACCTGTTTTAATTGCTGGGCTGCAGCCACCATATCTCTTTGATTTTGTAGCGTAAGTTCATTTAGCTCTTGTCGAGTAAGTGCTGAGGACTGCTCAGAAAAGACAAAACCCTTGTTTATTTTCTCTTGACAGGTTTTATAAGCCGATATGGCAGTTTCAAGCAGGGTTGAGCATTCAACTATCTGTTCCGCAAAATTTGACATGGGTATTCGCTGGCCCGCACTCCACAGCTTGTCTTGCAATAGCTTGAGCTGTTGGCTATTAGCTTCTAGCCTATCCAGCGCAGGATTTATGCTCTCGTTGTTTAAAGTAAGCTGGTTTTGAAGCACGCTAACATGAGGGACTATGGTAGCGCCTTCAATATAGGCCTGCTCCATGCCTTGGCGCATTTTGCCGTAGACTTCCGCTTGCTGATTTAAGCTAGCAAGTTGAGTTAAAAACTCATTTAATTCAGGAACGTCAACCCCTTGTTGAGTTGCCTTAAGCCGAGTAAAAGCAGCAGAGCTGATGCCTGCATATAAGCTGGCTAAGCTTAAAAAATCACCTTGCTCAAAAAGCTCGGTGGCTATGATAAGCCAGCGCTTATAACTAAGCGTGCGCATGTGTAGATTAGATTGCAGCACGACCTCGTGTAAAAATAAATAAGACAGTTGGTTATAGTAATTAGCACAAGCATTGAGACTAGGTGTCTTACCATAAGCTTTTACATTGGCAAGCTCATAGAGGCTAATATTGGCCACTTGCTCGTAACTAATTGTGTTAAGTGCTTTGCTGGTCGCAATAATATAGTCTTGTTCCAGTTGGTCTAGTTCTGCCAGCAGGTCGGCATTCTTTAGCAAAACGGCGCGGCACACTTGATGCGAGCGTAGGGCATCCAGCAGTTCTATGTGGGGCAGGCCTTTTTTTATGCCAAGTTTATAGAGAAATAGTACGGCTTTAACGGCTTCTCGGCTCTCTATACTAGTGCCTATCATGCCTAAATCGCTGTTCCTGTCTTCGGCTACTAGTTTATCGCCAACCAGGCGCAGCTTCTGCTCATTGTTAAGCCCACAGAGCAACTTGCTAACTTCATTTAAATGGGTTTCTAGCGATTGAGCCATTGTATTATATTCTCCAAAACATATTCTCAAAGCAGCATCTTAGCAAATAAAGCTTAACAAAATATTAAGCCTTGACATCAGCTTATTTTGCAAGCCAAAGGTATTATATGGCTAACACCACGATGCCACAACT
>WPCG01111173.1_pt1 | contig 10235 bp, 4 predicted proteins | sample 5403311 | NCBI WGS metagenome assembly WPCG01 (sample SAMN12869467, study PRJNA574797) | sludge metagenome | isolation source: wastewater treatment of Control | place: China:Beijing | collected 2019-05-17 | reverse complement strand
CCGGCGCCCTCGCGGCCGGCACCCTGCGCAGCGGCGAGGACGCCGAATCGGTCGGCGGCGGCGTCTTTCGCCGCAGCTTCGCGCTGAAGGCGGAAGCGCGCTGCCTGGCCTGCCACGACAACGCCGCGGTCGGCGACGTGCTCGGCGCCACCGAGGTGCAGCAGCCCTACGAAGCCCTGCGCTCCGACGTCCGTATCGGCTTCTACCTCAGCGCCCTGCCCAGCCTGCTGTTCGGCCTGCTGGTTGCGCTCGGCGCGGTATGGTGGGTGAGCCGGCGCATCGGCCGCAGCGTCGAGGAAGTCGAGCACAGCCTGGCTTCGATCAACAGTTTCAAGGATCTCCGCCATCTCGCCGTCGACGAGGACCGCCACACCTTCGACGAATTCCACCAGGTGCATGAATCCATCGTCACCCTGGCCGCACGCCTGCGCACCGTGGCGGTGGACAAGGACATCCTGCTGTTCGAGATCGGCCTGCTGGAGAAATTCGTCATCACCTCGGAGGTGATCCGCGACTGGCGCATCTACGTCGGCCGCCTGCTGGTGGACATCAACACCATCATCGACGCCCATGTCCTGTTCTCGGTCTTCCAGATCGACAACGAACTCTTCGACATCGAGATCTTCTGGTACCGCCAGCCCGACACCGAGGCGCGCAGACTGATCGAGGATGCCATCCGCGACGCCCTGAAGGCTGACGAGCGCTTCTGCGAACCGGCCACCCTCAACGTCCACCACCACGCCCCCGACGACGTCGGCGCGCTCAGCGCGCTGGAGCGCGACCAGATGGTGCTGCGGGTGAAGTCCTTCTTCGTCGACCGCCCGCGCATCGGCAGCATCGTCGGCATCGGCGTGCAGTCCTCCGCACTCGCCGACCACACCCACAGCCTGGTGCTCGACAGCATCCTGTCCACCCTGCTCAACGTCGTCGGCTCGATCAAGGCCATCCACAAATACACCCGCGACCTCGAGTACTACGCCACCCGCGACCCCCTCACCGATCTCTACAACCAGCGCGTGTTCTGGGAAATGCTGGGCTACGAGATCGGTCGCAGCCAGCGCCACGACGACCGCTGCACGCTGCTGCTGATCGATCTCGACAACTTCAAGCTGGTCAATGACCATTACGGCCACGCCACCGGTGACCGCTTCCTGCAGCAGTTCGCCGCCACATTGCGCTCGACGCTGCGCAACGGCGACATCCTCGCCCGCTACGGTGGTGACGAATTCGTCATCGTGCTGCCCGAGACCGGGGTCGAACAGGGCTACGGCGCCGCACAGAAGATCATCGCCGCGACCCGCGCGATGGCCGTCGAGGCCAGCCCCGGCGGCGACATCATCCACGGCGCGGTATCGATCGGCCTGGCCACCTTCCCCGACCACGCCAGCGACGGCAAGGACCTCTTCCTGTTCGCCGACAACATGATGTACCGCGCCAAGGCGGAGGGTAAGGAGCGCGTCTCGCTGCCCACCGAAGAGGACGTGATGGCGGTCTTCCGCGACGTCTCGGAGATGGGCGTGGCGGTCCTCGCGGCGGTCAACGAGCGCCGCGTGATCCCCTTCTTCCAGCCCATCATGGCGGTCGGCGACGGACGCATCGCCGCCGTCGAGGTGCTCTCGCGCCTGGAGGTCAACGGCGAGCTGATGCGCGCCGACCAGTTCATCGAGATCGCCGAGAAGATCGGCATCATCCATCGCCTCGACAACATCGTCATCGAGGCCGCGCTGGCCCAGGTCGCAGCATCGGATTTCGACGGCTACATCTTCTTCAACCTCTCCCCGCGGGCGCTGGTGCTGGCCGAGTTCGCGCGCACCCTGCGCACCGTGGTCAAGGCCTCGGGCATCGCCCCGCAACGCATCGTCTTCGAGATCACCGAGCGCGACACGGTGAAGAACCTCTCACTGCTCGAACGCTTCATCACCGAACTGAAATCGGAAGGCTTCGGCCTGGCCATCGACGATTTCGGCTCCGGCTTCTCCTCCTTCCACTATCTGCGCCGCTTCCCCTTCGACTTTCTCAAGATCGAGGGCGACTTCATCGCCAACATGCTCAACAGCGAGCGCGACCGCATCTTCGTGCAGAGCATCACCGCACTGGCCAAGTCGCTCGACATCCAGGTGGTGGCCGAATTCGTCGAATCGGAGGAGGTGCTCGCCGACCTGCGCACCTTGGGCATCGACTACGCCCAGGGCTATCACATCGGCCGCCCTGCGCGGCAGGTGCTGCCGGCAACCGACTGAGGCCGCATGAACGACCGACGCCGCCCGTGACAGCCGCGGACGGCGTCGACATCAGCCCGCTCAGGAGTCGAGCTTCTTGCGCCGGCAGCCGTCCGCGCATTGCGCCAGACAATCGTCACGACCGACGCACAGGCAGTAATGACGGCCATCGCAGGCCACGTCGTCGGTCAGCGCGGCACCGCGTTCGACCTCCTCCACGCGCAGCGCACGCAGGAAGCGCAGCGCCGCATCGAAGCCGCGGAACACCGTCAGCCGACCGTCACCGCTGCAGATCCAGCGCCCGTCCATTGACAGCGCATAGCAGCCCGAGTGCTCCGTTCCCATGGCGTGGATGCGCACCGCGCACTGCTGCCTGCGCCACTCCGGCGCCACCGCCAGTTCCAGCCAGGTTGCCACGCGCGCGCGCGCCTGCGGATTGCCTGCATGCTCCATGATCTCTCCTCCAAATCCTGTAATTTATTTGTCATTATATGCACGGCAATTGAAATTGCCTGTGAACTTTCAATTATCGACGGCTTCCAGCGATAAGCAAGACGGACCCAAGGACCGGGTTACCCAGTCCGGGCACTGGCTGAGAAGGACTTGGCGACAGTTATTTCCTTATGCCGGACGGCGCTCGCTATACTTCGCCACCCATCCTGAGGAGGAAGCCAGCGTGAAACTCGAAACCCTCGCCGTACATGGCGGCTACCAGCCCGACTCGACCACCAAGGCCGTCGCGGTACCGATCTACCAGACCACTTCCTACGCTTTCGACGACACCCAGCACGGTGCCGACCTCTTCGACCTCAAGGTGCAGGGCAACATCTACACCCGCATCATGAATCCGACCACCGCGGTGCTCGAACAGCGCGTGGCAGCAATGGAAGGCGGCATCGGCGCACTGGCGGTGGCTTCCGGCATGTCGGCGATCACCTACGCCATCCAGACCATCGCCGAAGCCGGCGACAACATCATTTCCGCGTCCACGCTGTACGGCGGCACCTACAACCTTTTCGCCCACACCATGCCGCAACTGGGCATCGAGGTGCGCTTTGCCGACTACCGCAAACCGGAGAGCTTCGCGACACTGATCGATGAGCGCACCAAGGCCATCTTCTGCGAATCGGTAGGCAACCCGCTGGGCAACGTCACCGACATCGCCGCGCTCGCCGAGGTCGCCCACCGCGCCGGCGTGCCGCTGATCGTCGACAACACCGTGCCCACCCCCTATCTGTGCCGGCCTTTCGAGCACGGCGCCGACATCGTCGTGCACGCGCTGACCAAGTATCTGGGCGGCCACGGCAACTCCATCGGCGGCATCATCGTCGACTCCGGCAAGTTTCCGTGGGCAGAGCACAAGACGCGCTTCCGCCGCCTCAACGAACCGGACGTTTCCTACCATGGCGTGGTGTACACCGAAGCCCTCGGCGCGGCGGCCTACATCGCCCGCGCCCGCGTGGTGCCGCTGCGCAACACCGGCGCGGCGCTGTCGCCCTTCAATGCCTTCCTGATCCTGCAGGGCATCGAAACCGTGACCCTGCGCATGGACCGCATCTGCACCAACACCAGCAAGGTAGCCGAGTTCCTGAAGACCCACACCAAGGTCGCATGGGTCAATTACGCCGGCCTCGCCGACCATGCCGACCACGCGCTGGTGCAGAAGTACATGGGTGGTCGCGCCTCGGGCATCCTCTCCTTCGGCGTGCGCGGTGGCAGCGCCGCGGGCGCGCGCTTCCAGGATGCGCTGAAGCTGGTCACCCGCCTGGTGAACATCGGCGACGCCAAGTCACTGGCCTGCCACCCGGCGTCCACCACCCACCGCCAGTTGTCGCCGGCGGAACTGGCGAAGGCCGGCGTCTCCGAAGACATGGTGCGCCTGTCCATCGGCATCGAGCACATCGACGACATCATCGCCGACCTCGACCAGGCCCTCGCCGCGGTCTGAGCGCAACGCACCGGGGCAGGCACCATGCCTGCCCCGCCCCCCCCCATCAGCGCAGCGAGAAGCGCACGCAGGCGGTGCACGCGGCCTGTTCACCCTCGCCGCTGGCCTCTTCGACCTTCGGTGCCAGCAGGAAGACACGCTCCTGCGCCACCCCACCCTCCTCCACCAGCCAGTTGCGCACCGCCTGCGCGCGCTGCTGGGCGAGCGCAGCCAGTTCGTCGGCACTGACCGCGGTGTGGGCGAGAATCACCGCCTCCATCTCCGCCACCGGCAGATCGCGCACCATGCCGATGAGGTTGCGCGCCTTGGGGAAATCCCCCGCGCGATAGACCCGGCGCAGCAACTGCTCGTATTCCGCGGCGTCGACCGCCAGGTCTTCCGGGGCCTCCTGGCCCGCGCCCACCAGTTCGCGCACCTTGAGCGCACGCACCGCATCCATCATGCGTGCCCGCCGCAGCCCCTCGGGGTCGAGCGTCGGACTGGCCACCCCGGTAACCTCCAGGCGCAGCGCAGGGCGATCATCGAGCGCGCTGGCAAGCGTACGCAGGCGCTCGCGCGCAAGCTCATCTGGCGTGCCGAGGCCAGCGGCGAACTCGACCCGGGAAAGCTCTTCGCCCGCACCGAACATCGAGCCGATCAGCGAGAACGGCGAGGTGATGGCCTTGCCGAGCAGGTTCATGATTGCCCGAAACACCAGACCGCCGACACTGAACTGGGGATCGTCGAGGGTGCCGCGGATGGGCAGGTTGATGTCGATCTCGCCACGACGATTCTTCAGCAGGGCGACGGCCAGCAGCACCGGCGCCTTGATGGCGTCCGGGCTGTCTACCGGTGCGCCAAACACCAGCTGATCGAGGAAGACGCGGTTGCTGGCGCTGAGCTGGCCGTCGGCGACGCGGTAGGCGAGCTCTGCCGAGAGCTTGCCGCGTTCGATACCGTAGCCGACGTAGCGCCCCGAGTAGGCACTCACCGAGCTCAGTTCGAAATCCTTCACCGCCGCCGCGATGTCGAGCGTCAGCGCGTCACCGAAGGGCTGCACGGTGCCACTGATCGACAACGCCGCGTTGCCGTCGACCTTGCCCTCCAGGCGGACCTGCGCCGGCGTGCCGTCCTGCGTCGACAGGCCACTCAACTCGCCGCTCAGCGCCGTGATACGGGCGTCGTAATGCGGGCGGATGAAGCGGTCGCTGAAGTGCGCCGAGGCGCGATCGACGACAATCCGTCCGATCGCCACCGCAGGGCGTGGCGCCGCCGCGGCCGGGGCATCATCGGCGGCGGCCACAGGCACGCTGCTGCCCTCCTCCGCGGGCCCGTCGCCTTCGCGCAAGGCGCGCAGGTTCAACTGTCCGGCGCTGTCGAGGAGCAGGTGGGCATGCAGTTCGCTGACATTGAGCTCGCGCACCTGCAGCGCCGGTGGCTGCAGCGCCGCATCCACGCCGGCCACCCGCAGGGTGCGCCAGCGCAGCAGCTCGGCAGCACTGGCGCGCTCCACGGCAGCAAGGTTGGCGATGCCGAGATCACCACGGAAACGGCCCTGCAGGCCGCCGTCACCTTGCTGGGCCACTTCCACCCGCCCGGCGGCGGTCAGGTTGCCACGCGCCAGCGCCAACCGCGTTCCGGCAAGCAGATAGGGATGGATGGGGGCGAGATCGACGCTGCGCAGGTCGACCTGCAGGTCAGCCCACAGGGCGGGCTGCCACTGCAGCTGGCCGCGCACCGCGGCACGTCCGCGCTGGTTGATGCGGCTGCGCAGGTCAATGGTGGCACGGCTGCCGGCGGCGCTGCTCAGGCCGTCGATGCGCAGCGCCAGCTGGTCGGCGGTGAGGCGCACGCCGGCGCCACGATCCTCGTAACGCAGGGTACCGTCCTCGGCACTGAGCGCCGCAACGGTGAACCGCCACGGCGCCTCGGCACCACGCCCACCGCCACCCCCCGCGGGCAGCATGGTGGCCAGATCGAAGCGCCCGTCGGCGCCGCGCACGGTGCTCAGCTGCAGGCCCTGGAGCTGGAGTGCGGCAAGGTCAACGCTGCGCGTGGCCGGACGGATGCGTGCATCCTCGACGGTCAGCGCCGCCAGCGCCAGCGCATTACCTGTTTGCCCACGCAGGCCAAAGGCCAGATCGCGCAGTTGCAGACGCTGCAGGTCGGCCTCGAAGACCGCCCCGGCACCGCCAGTGGCCGCCGTGTAGCGCAGCGCAAGGAGGGCATCAACGACGCCGTCGCGGACCTCGCCGCCCTTGAGTGTTGCAGCGTAATAGGGCTGCAGGCGGCCCGCGCGCAGGCCATCGACGTTGACGCTGCCTTCCAGTTGCAGCGGCGCAAGACGCAGTTCGTGATGGAAGTCGATGCGCGTCAGCTCGTCGAACAGCAAGTCACCGCGCAGCGTGGCGATGACCTCGTGACGGTTGGCGAGGTCGCGCAGATCGGCATTGATGCCGCTGGCGCTCAGGCGCAGCGGCGGGCTCGTGCTGCGGTCCTCGAAATGCACCACACCATCGCGCAGGCGTGCGCTGGCGAGCAGGAAATCCACCGCCGCCGCACGGCCCGCAGGCCCCGCCGAGGCGGTCGCGGGCGGCAGCAGCGCAGCAAGATTGATACGACCGTCGGCCAGGCGCAGCAGATGCAGCTCGGGACTGTTGATGCGCAGGCGGGAGAACTGCCACTTGCCCGCCAGCGGCTGCAGGTCGACCATATCGACGGCGATCTGCTCCAGCTTCAGCAGCGGCCCATCGGCGCCGACCAACTCCACGCCATTCAGGCTCAGCTCGCCGTTCACCGCCAGCCGCGGGCTGCCGTCGGCGTCATGCGAGAACGACAGCTCGACCAGCGCGTCGAGCTCGCCCGCGGCGACGCGAAACGCCGGCTGGAAAGGCAGGTAGGCGAGATAGGGGGCGATCTGCTGATCGACGACGTTGAACTCCAGCATCGTCTCGCGGCGTTCGGCAAACGGCCGCGTCTTGCCCGCGAGGCTGAACGGCGTGCCGTTCACCGACGCCGACAGGGCGGGTTCGACGAACACATCGACCTTTACCGGCAGATTGGAAACAAACGGCAGGTTCACGCGCAGGCCGTCGATACGATGATGCACCCCGGCGAGGCGGTCGTCGAAACTCAGCGCGCCGTCGCTGAGCTGGATGTTGCCCACCGAGAAGCGCCCGCCCTCGCCCTCCTCGCCGCTGTTGAAGCGCGCAATGACGTCGGCCCAGCTCAGCGCACCGTCCTCGTCGCGCACAAGCATCAATCGCGGCGCGTCGATGCGCAGTTCGTGCAGCACCGGTGCGCGCTGCACGATGGAGGCAAGCTCCAGGTTGGCGTGGATGCTCGCCACCTGCAGCGCATCGCCGTCGCCCGCGGCAGTGGCCACACGCAGACCGTCGAGCTCAAGCACCAGACGGAAGGGATGGAAACGCACCGCATCGACGCCGACGCTCCGCCCCAGCGCCTCGCTGCCCATCACCGGCAGATAGTGGCGCACCAGCGCTGGTACGCCGAAATGGCCGAACAGCGCGTAAGCCGTCAGGACGGCAAGCAAGGCGGCGAAGGGACGCCCGAAGCGCCGGAGAAAGGCGCGCGCGGCGACGGAAGAAGACATCTGCAAAACTCCGGAATGGCGCCTCACGCAGGCGTGTGACGCAGCAGGGGCGAACGGTTCATCAGCACAGCCGGCAGGGCGCTGCCGGGCCGCGCAGTGCGTCAACTTATCAGGCCGCGCGACGTTCGTGCGCTGCATTGGCGTAAATGTTTGCGAACACGCTGCCGCCCGCGTAAGCTCGCCGGTTGATCAGCTTGCGGGGTAGCAGCAGTGCGGTGGCAGGACTACGATGTGATCGTCATCGGCGCCGGAGCGGCGGGCATGATGTGCGCCGCCCAGGCCGGTCAGCGCGGCCGCCGCGTGCTCCTCATCGACCACGCTGCGCAGCTCGCCGAGAAGATCCGCATCTCCGGCGGCGGGCGGTGCAACTTCACCAACCTGCGCGTAACCGCCGACAACTACCTGTCGCGCAACCCCCACTTCGTGCGCTCGGCGCTGGCGCGCTACGGCTCGCGCGAGTTCATCGAACTGGTCGATCGCCATCGCATCGCCTGGCACGAGCGCGAGCACGGCCAGCTGTTCTGCGACCACTCCGCGCAGGACATCATCGACATGCTGCGCAGCGAGTGCGCCGACGGCGGCGTCGACTGGGCCATGCCGGTGACCGTCGAGCGCATCGAACGCCTGCCCGCTGACACCACCAGCGGCGCGCCGCGCTTCCGCGTGCACTGCGCCACAGGCACGGCCTGCTGCGCCAGCCTGGTGATCGCCAGCGGCGGCCTGTCGATCCCCAAGATCGGCGCCTCACCCTTCGGTTACCGCATCGCCGAGCAGTTCGGCCTACCCATCGTCGCCCCGCTGCCCGCACTGGTGCCCCTGACCCTGCCCCCGGAGACCCTGCAGCGACTCTCCGCGCTGGCCGGGATCTCGCTCGAGGTCGAAGCCAGCTGCGCCGGCGGCAGCTTCCGCGAGGCCGCGCTGGTCACCCATCGCGGGCTTTCCGGCCCCGCCATCCTGCAGATCTCCAGCTACTGGCAGGCCCAGGCCTACGACGGCGGCGCGCGGGCACCGGTCACCCTTGACCTGCTGCCTGGCACCGATGTCCACGCCTGGCTGCAGCAACATGCCCATGCCCGCAGCCTCCTGCCCAACCTGCTCGCCGAGCGTCTGCCGAAGCGCTTTGCCCAGGCCTGGTGCGAGCTGCACGGCTGGAGCCGTCCCCTCAACCAGTTCCGCAGTGCCGAACTGGACAGCGTCGCCGACACACTGCAGGCCTGGCCGCTCGCACCTTCCGGCACCCAGGGCTATGCCAAGGCCGAGGTCACCCTCGGCGGCGTCGACACCCGCGCGCTGTCCTCGCGGACGATGGAAGCAAACGCCTGCCCGGGGCTGTATTTCGTCGGCGAAGTGATGGATGTCACCGGCCACCTCGGCGGCTACAACTTCCAGTGGGCATGGTCCTCCGGCCACGCCGCGGGGCAGTTCGTCTGACCTGACTTGCCGACCGCCCTGCGTGGACGAAGTCCATCGACCATCGACCACCGGCGGGTGCGGTGCAGTGCCGAAAGAGCACCGAAGCGTGTGCCAGGCAGCACCCTACCCGGACAGGGTGGCAGGCATGCCGGCGGACCTTCAGCAAGCTTCGGTCATTATCCAGAAAGACGTATCACCAATGCCCAAGGCATGAGCCGATCGGACTATCGTTACCCCAATGTCGTGCCGCAAATCGGCAATCTGGGGTGTGTAGGCTGGACCTGAAGAAACACCTCTCCGCCGCCACCGGGGTCAGTCCATGCGCACATTCAGACCATTCCGTTTGTCATCGCTCGCCTTGCTCGCGCTCCTCGCCGTCTCACCCCACGGCAGTGCAGCGCCACTGGACGAAGCCCGCACCAAGGGATTGGCCTGGTTGATACAGAATCAGCACGGAGATGGCGCGTGGCGCAGCAACGCAAACGGCCTCGAAGCTCAGGCAAGCGCCAACGCCATCGAGGCCTTTCGCCGCGGGGGCCTGCGGCACGCCCCGCAATTCGGAACCGCACTGGCATGGCTGGCGAATATCGAGGCCGACAGCACCGACACGCTGGCGCGCAAGGGCGACGTGCTTGCCACCGCAGGCATGCCAGCAGTGGCCCAAGGTGTCGCTGACCATTTATACACCCGGCGAGTTGCAACAAATGCGGCTGTCTGGGGCGGATATCCCGGTCACAGCATGACCTTCATTGACACGGCGCTCGGACTCACGGCCTTGCGCGTCGCCGACGCCGGCTACGATCTCAAGGCCGCCCAGCCTGGCAGCCCTCTGCTCGGCGCACTTTGCCAACTGGCTACGGGCCGGATCACCCCGGCCTCGGGACAGGCCGCGTGGCCAGTGGCCCGCGCGGCGAGCGGCCAGTCGGCAAGTACGGGGCGCCCCTCGGTCGCCACCACCAGCCTGGTACTCAGTGAATTGCATGCAATGCACGCACGCCTGGGCTGGGGCGGGATAACTTGCGATGGCAACACGCATACCATCTCGACGCTGCTGCAGCAGGCA
>WPCG01028651.1_pt1 | contig 10243 bp, 7 predicted proteins | sample 5403311 | NCBI WGS metagenome assembly WPCG01 (sample SAMN12869467, study PRJNA574797) | sludge metagenome | isolation source: wastewater treatment of Control | place: China:Beijing | collected 2019-05-17 | reverse complement strand
CGAGCGCACCGCACGGGGGCGCATTGCTACGCCCAAATGCTACGAGGTGTTCAGGCTCACCCCCCAATCCAAAGGGTTGTTTGGCTAATCCTTACATGCAAGCGCTTGAATATGCTTTACATGTAAAGCTTTTCGCTCTTCCAAAAAGGTGATTTTTTCTGCTTTTATTTTTGAGAATTGGCGCATGAGCCAATCGTAGTTTTTGTTCAAAAATGTATTGCGCGAGTGCATCATGTTTTCCAGCTCGTAAATATGAAAACTGGTGCGCAAGCGGGTTTTAATCTCTTCAAGCTTGGGTTGATACAGGGGAAATTGGCTTGGATTTTCCTCATACAGCTTGATAGATTCGCTGATTTTGCGCTCCAAAAATCCTACGCTAACCTCTGTCGCATTTTGATAGTTAAAGCTTACTGCCGAACTTAGATGGTTAAATTGGGATGAAATTTGTGCATAAGATCCGCGAATCTCATCATTAAAAGGCTTTAAAAAAACCTCGTACGCCTTAGAGGCAAAGCGCCGCAAGGCTGCAAACTCTTCTTTGCTGTGCAAGAGGTCTTTGGGTCGGCGCTGTTCGTATTGGTGTTGCCACTTTTGAATAGCACCCTCTAGCTCTTTGTAAATAAGGCTATTTTCCTGATTGACCGCATCTTGAATGACCCGCAGGTTTTTAACGTACTGCTTGAACATTTTTCCAATCAAATCTTCATCGTAAAATAAAATCTTATACACTTGGTCCGCATGAATTTTAGCCACACGGTACTCCACGGGCTCATACACCACTTTATCTTTTAGCAAACCCTGTTTTTTTGCCACGTAGCGCACGCGCATTTCACTCTCAATGTGGGTAAAGATTTCTGAGGAGATTTTATCAATGATGTTTTCAATCTTCACAAAAGCAAGGCCAAGCTCTTTTCCAAAACGCCCCTTAAGGGTTTCAAATGTCTGCTGCGCCTTGGTCTCAAACCGCTCCAAGATTTCCATCAAATCCCCATAAGCAGCAATAATCTCTTGGTGCTGGCTTGTCATGCGTTTGCGCAAATTGGAAAGCTCTTTTTCAATGGCATAGGTTTTTGACGTTTGAGCTTGGGGGCGAATCTCTTGCTGGATAAACCCCAGCACCGCCTCAATATTGGACGCTTCCAACAACTGGGCGTTACTGCTCTTGTCTTCTTTAAAAATAGCAGCAATCTCTTGCCCATAGGCCGCAATAGGCCCTTGCAGCAAGGCTTCAGAAGGAGCGTATCCCTCTTTTAGGCAAAGATGCTCCATTTCTCCTAACAACGCTTCTAGTGCACTCTCGCACCGCGCTTGCTGGCTGTGTGAACGGGCTTCTAGGGCTTGTTTTGCAGAGATGGCCACCACTTCCCCAAAGTATTCACCCAACGCTTCTTTCACATACGCAGTGGTCTTGGCCACATCTTCAGGGGAGAATTTATCTTTTTGGTTCAGTACACACAAAGACTTAGAAGCGTAAGTGTCCATGTAGCGCTCCAGCACCTCCACCTCACTCAGCTTTCCTGCATTATCCATGAGGGTTAGCCAGATGATGCCATCGACCTCTTTAAGCACCTCTTCGGTAGTTTCGGTGTCGCTATGGGCTTGGGAGTTTAGGCCAGGAGTATCTACAAACACCACCTCTTTGAGCAATTCCAGCGGAGCATACAGTGTAAGGTATTTGGTTTGGGCTACATTTTCCCGTTGGTCTGTAAACTGACCGATGTTTTCCACCCCGTAAAATGCTTCACGGCCATCGTAATAGTGCACTTGCAGCTGAAACGCCTCGCCATAGCGAATGTAGTTTACCTTGGAGGTGACAGGTGTAATGCCCGTTGGCAAAACGCTTTTTGCAAGGAGTGCATTTAAAAAAGTGGATTTTCCACTGGAAAATTGGCCCGTAATCGCCACTTTCATGGGCTCTTCTACGCGGCGCACCAAATGGTCAAGGGCTGTTTTAATAGCTGTTTCTTCCACCGAAAGGGCGTGACGAAAAGCTGCAATCTTTTGCAACAAAGGATGGTTTGCACCAGCGTGCACGGGCGGGTGATACGCCTTAACAAAGGCTTCAAAGAGTGGGTGTTTCATGGACGTTTCCCCCAGTGTGTCAATTGCTCAATAGCTTGCCCAAGGGCGTTGGCTTTTTGCGCCAGTACCGCTTGACGGTGTTGCAAGGCTCCGTGCTCTTTGGCTGCTAGCATCAACGCCTCTTCAATGGCCCGCTCTTCTTCTTCCAATGCACTCTTTTTCCCTAGCACAGGTTGTAGCATTTCCTGATAAAACGCCTCCACCATCTCTGCCCCCACCTCTTCAAGGCGCGGCATACTCTTAGCCTCTAGGGCGCTAATGGCTTGGTTTATCTCTTTTGACATGGCCTCAAACAAGGGTGCTGTCTGTTTTTTTGAAGCGCCAGCCACCAAGGTACATACACGCTGGGCTAACAAAGAGTGGTCTGCACTCAACAGCCCCTTTTTTGCCGCTTCATCAATGTACGCCTTTGGGTCAAAAGCATACTCAGGCAAAGAACACACGTTACCGTGCCCCAACCCCAAGGGCTCGCTTTGGGCTTGAATGTGGCGGTACAAGGCGAAGCGGTATTCACGCAAGGTATCCATCGTGCCATCTTTCATGGCTGTGTGTACCATGGTCTCTAACCGTTCTGGCTTGGGGAGGGCCCCTTCTTTTTTAAGGCTATAACTAATGTCGCTTGAAAGCCGTCGAAGCAATTCTGCACCAAGGCTCACAAAGCGCGTTGCGGCAAACTGTTTCATGGTAACAAGGTAGCGCAAAAGCTCTGCTTTGAGGCTTTCAAGCTCTTCCAAAAGACGCAACAAGCCGCCTTTGACATCTTGCGCCCGCAGTGCCTCGCGCCGCGACATCAACTCTTCTGCTGAAACGCCAAGGTGGGCCAACTGAGCCTGATAATGGTCGCGCTGGGTTTGGCTGGCTAGGCGTAGTGCTTTTGCGTTGGCGCCAATCGCCAAAGCCGCTCGCTCGTTGTCTTTGCCAAAAAGCACCTCTTCCAAATACGCTTCAATAGCCAAGATTCCTGTTTTTTCTTCGTCATACCCTTTAGCAAGCGCTTCTTGGGCTCTTCCCGTGCGGTGCCACAAGGCCAACGCGCCTGCTACGGGAAAAATGGCGATTTTTTCTAAAATCGGCTCTACCAGATGGGCTTTTCCAAGGGCTTGAAGTTGCGCAACGATGCTGCGTTTGGTGTAGGCCATAACCTCTTCGAGTTCTGCGGGGGTAAGCATATCTACCCGTGTAATCAAAATCACCAACCGTGAGATGCGCTGGTAGGTCAAGGCATCAATGATAAAATCCACGTCTTTTTTGGTTGCGGACTGGCTGGCGTTCATAAGGTGAATCATAACATCGCACTGCACAAGGTACTGCTTGGTAATCTCCTCGCGCTGCACTACAGGGTCATCAAGACCAGGGGTATCCACGATGCTCACCCCCTCCCTAGCAAGCGCCACGTCGGTGTAGAGCTCAACACACTTTACAAGGTTGCATTTTCCTTGGGATAACTTTGCGGAAGTGTAGGTGCCAAGGGCTTCTAAAGGAATGGTTTTAGACACGCCTGCGGGTGATACATACGCTCCCCACTCTTGCCCAAAGCGCTCCTTGGTCTCCTGCACAAAACGGCTCATGGCTTCACTGCTAAGGGCACTTTGTTCGATGGATGCCCACTCTTCTTGATTCCAAAAATGCACCGTGGCACTTGGGGTGGTGGCATGGCGAATGATTGCTAGGTTGGCTGTTTCTGGCACGGTTGAGGTGCCCAGCACTTCTTGACGCAAAAGGGCGTTTAAAAACGTTGATTTTCCTGCATTCATTACTCCTGTGATGCCAATAGAAAAAGCAGTGCTTTGGAGTTTTGAAGCCACATTGGCACACGTTTGCTTTAGCTCTTCGTGTTCAAAAAGCTCTTCCCGAAGCCGCTCGCTTAAGCGCAACAACGCCTCTTTCTGCTCATGAAAATTAAACCCTTCTGGCAAGTACACAGGGGCAAGTTCGGCAAGTGTTTCCTTTACATGTAAAGGCAGTGCTTTTAGTAACGCTAACTGTTCCTCAGGAAGTATGTCGGCTTCTTGTAGCTGGGTTAAATGCTCTAGGGTTTGCTCCCACAGTCCCTGGTCCCACAAAACGTATTCTAACGTCCCTGCTTGGGCTTGCATCACTTCTTGGGGAGTGTTAAGCTTTTGGCCAAAGAGTAGGAGGCAAAGCTCTTCAAAAGGCGCAAGGGCCATGATGCGTTCGCTATTATCTGGTCCCACAGACAGCACAGGAGCAAGCAAAGAGGGCAAATAGGCAGGGTCTGTTGGCAGAAGAGAAAAAGAGGGGTGCGCAGTATAGGAGGGCCAAATTGTTTTTAAAAGATGTGAAATATGTTCCATTCTTCCTTCTTGCGTGAGATTGTGGGCATTAAGGGCGTGATGGTACCATAAAAGAGGGAAAAAAATGTGCACTCGTTAAAATTAGTGCACATTTTTAATTTAAGCGGCGTTTTTTTCTTTGATTGTCTCGTCCAGATAGTCAAACATCTTTTTACTCTCCTGTTCCACCTCTTTAAAAAGCGCCACCACTTCGTCTTGCCTTGTGAGCAGGGTTTCTTCGCCCTCTTTGGTGTAATTGGCCACTTTTTCTACGTTAGTATAGAGTTTTTGGTAGGGTGCGTAAATCTTTTCATAAGTGCGAGATGTTTCAAAAAGCCTCTTCCCTTCCCCTAAATACCATTTTCCAAACTCCGTATTTTCAATGCCAGAAAGGTTATGGTACACCCCTGCTACGTACACAGCATTGTATGTCTCTGACTTAAAGATGGCATGGTGCATTTTGGCCAGCGTCACATCAATGGTGCGCTGAATAGCATTGATACTCACCGATGTCGCGCTTGAATAGGACAGCAATTCTTTAAAGGTAAGAGAAAGTTTGTCCAGCGTCTTGTTGGATTCGTCCGCATTGGCTTTCATCTTCACGGCACTTGCTTCAATCTCGCTGGTTTCTTGCTGGAGGGTTTTAATGGAGATTTCAATTTCTGCTGTTGCTTTTTGAGTGGTTTCTGCTAACTTTCGCACTTCGTCTGCCACGACTGCAAACCCACGCCCATGCTCCCCTGCACGCGCGGCTTCAATGGCAGCATTAAGGGCAAGAAGGTTGGTTTTATCGGCGATATCGTTAATGGTCTCCACCACACTGCTAATCTCTTCCGTACGCTGGGCAAGCACACGAATACTGGATTCGTTTTGATCCACATACTGCACCAAGCGGATAATTTTTTCCACCGTTTCATTAAGGTCGCTATAGCTTTCTTGGGTTTTTTTGGCAGAAATTTCACTGTTAGAAACAATCTCTTTTAAGCGCAATACTACTGTTTTAAGGTCTTGCTGAACTGTACTAAAATCATCCGAAGAGCTACTGACGCGGGCGAGTTCTGCATTGAGTGTGTTTTTGGCAATAAACTCATGGTTTGTTTTCATGGCTTTTACTGCCGTATTGATTAAGTTAGACTGGGCTTTAAATTCGCCGTGCATCCCTTTTTGGAGAATTTTTCGGCCAAACTGCTCCTTGGAAGCCGCTTGGATTGTCGCGTTGATCTCCTTGGTGAGGAGCTCAAAGTTGTCAAGCAGCATGTTCATGTTTGAACATAATGTTTTCAGCTCACCCCCATCTCTGACTTTCACAATACGTGCATGCAAATTGCCGTGGGCACTTTTGTCAACAATGTCTGCTAGGGCGTGAACCGTTGCTTGGACTTTGCGGATGTTGATAAACATAAACCACGCAAGTGCAAAATTAGAGAGACTAATAAACTGAATAGCGTGAAAGCCGTTGTAATACACCTCAAGAAGAAACACAAGGGTAAAGGCCACAAGGGAGATAATATTGGCGTATTGGATTTTTGCCAAAGAAGAGATTTTATTCGAAGGAAAGAATGAAGTCATCGTAGCTTACCTTGTGTTGGGATAGGGTTTCTTTAAGAAGGCGCAGGGAGGCGTCCATTCCGCCACTACGTTCGGCTTGCAGCATTTTTTCATACAAAGGAATCACCGCCTCCACACCTTTAAGGCTAGGGGAGCGGCGTACGGAATGGTACCCTGTGATAGTTTTTGTTTTGGGGTCAAATTCGGGTGTCACATAAGCATGCACCCAGTAGTATTTTCCACTTTTGGAGCGGTTTTTTACATAAGCAAAAATTTCTTTCCCGCTGCTAATGGCATCCCACAAAAGTTTAAAGACGCCCCGAGGCATGTCAGGATGACGCAAAATATTGTGTGGGGCACCAATAAGTTCATCCTCCGAATATTCAGAAACCTCGACAAAAAGGTCATTCGCATAGGTAATGCGCCCCTTTAAATCAGTTTTTGAAACAATGAAAAGATTTTCATCAAAACGTAGTTCATCTCCATGTTGCGTAATCTTCACGAACCAACTCCTTTTGATTGTAGTGATCAAAAACTGGTAGTATACCTAAAAAAAGGGGGAGTGTTTCAATAAACTGTAGTGAATATTACGTTAAAAAAGAAGCCGCAGCGTATAAGCTGCGGCAAAGAAAAGAAGGGTGTTACTTTAGGGCAACAAGCTTACGGCGAATATAAGCAATTTTACTTTGGAGTGGGATGTGTTTAGGACAGTTGTCTTCACACGCCAAAAGGCTCATACATCCAAACACACCATCATCATCCCCAACGAGCTCATAGAAATCTTCATCGGTGCGCTCATCAAGAGGATCCACTTCAAAACGTGCAATACGGTTCAAGCCAACGGCACCCACAAAATCAGGGCGCATCAACTTCGTGCCACACGCAGCCACACAGATACCGCACTCAATACAACGGTCAAGTTCAAACGTCTCATCCGCAATCTCAGGCTCAATGCGCTCTTCGATTTTAGAGATATCTGTTACTTTAGAGGAATGAATCCAGCTCTCAACGCGCTTACTCATGGCATCCATCCACACGCCAGTGTTTACTGACAAGTCTTTGATGAGTTTGAATGCTGGCATAGGCATAAGCTGAATCTTGCCATCTGGAAAATCTTTCGTAAGGGTTCGGCATGCCAATTTTGGCACACCGTTTACCATCATACCGCAGCTTCCACAAATACCTGCACGGCAAACAAAGTCAAAACTCAAATCCGCATCGTATTTTTCTCGAATCATATTTAAAGCAATAAACAGCGTCATACCTGGAGTTTCTTCCAAGGTGTACTCCGCAAAATGAGGCTTGGAAACCTTGCTTTGCGGATCGTATTTTAGTGCTTTAATGGTAATCTTTCTACTCATAACCTACTCCTACTCGCTCGTTTGGTGCTTTAAAGTGGGGCTGTAATTCATAAGGCATAAGGGCATCTTGGATTTCAAGGCGACCTTTACCTGCTTTTTCCATCTCTTCACGGATGCGATCTACCTCTTCTTGACGTTTCGCACTCTCTGGATGTTCAATAATGTTTCCTTTGACGCCATAACCCCTAAATGCTGGTGGGATTTCCATTTTCATGATGTCAAGTGGTTCATACTCTACCGTTGGCATCAACTCGCCCTCTTTCCATGAAGTGAGCGTTCGGTTTAGCCAGTTAAGGTCATCGCGCTTGAGATAATCTTCGCGGTAGTGTGCGCCACGGCTTTCTGTACGCTGCAAAGCGCCCACAGCAACACACAGGGCAAGTTTGAGCATCATAGGTACACGGTACGCTTCTTCAAGTTCTGGGTTAGCTGCACGTGTTTTAGACTTCACAGTAACATCGTGCGATTTTTTCAACAGTTCTTGAAGTTCGTTTACTGCTGCAGTCAAGCCGTCGTGGTCTCTAAAAATAGCTACTTTGTCCCACATAAGGTCTTTCATACGGTTTTTGATGGCGAAAATATCGTGCTTTCCTTCACCCTTAAGCAAGTGCTCAATAAACGCTTCTTGTTTTTTAACGGCGCGCTCAATCGCTGTAGTACTGACGGTGATTTGGGTTGCAGCACAGTGTTTTGCAAAATAATCCCCTACAATCATCCCCGCAACAACGGTTTCACTGACGGAGTTTCCGCCCAAACGGTTAAAGCCGTGCATGTCCCAGCACGCTGCTTCGCCCGCACTGAAAAGGCCTTTTAGTGTTGGAGACTCGCCTTTAGCATTGGTGCGAATACCACCCATAGAGTAGTGTTGCATTGGAAGTACTGGCGCCCATCCTTTTGGACCTTCATCCGCAGGGTCAATGCCGTTAAAAATCTGACAGATTTCTTGTACGTCGCGCAAGTTTTTCTCAATATGCTCACGGCCAAGGATAGAAATATCAAGCCAAACGTGCTCGCCATACGGAGAAGGAACGCCCTTGCCATTGCGGATATGTTCCATCATACGACGGCTTACAACGTCACGGCTAGCAAGTTCTTTTTTCTCTGGCTCATAATCAGGCATAAAACGGTGGCCATCCACATCACGCAAGATACCGCCATCCCCACGACAACCCTCTGTCAATAAGATGCCTGAAGGAACGATGGGCGTTGGGTGAAACTGTACTGCTTCCATGTTACCAAGTTTTGCAATACCCGTTTCAAGAGCAATAGCCGCACCCGTACCTTCGCAGTTAACCGCGTTGGTGGTTTGCTTATAAAGACGTCCGTAGCCCCCTGTTGCAATCAAGGTTCCCTTAGCAACATAAGCAATAAGCTCACCCGTTACAAGGTCACGCACAACAGCACCGAAGCATTGGTTGTTCTCATAAATGAGTGCGATGGCTTCTTTGCGGTCTTCAATGTTAACATTGTGTTTTAGCGCTTCGTTTGCTACGGCAAACAACATGGTGTGGCCTGTTGCATCCGAGGTGTAGCAGGTACGCCATTTTTTTGTACCACCAAAGTCACGTGAGTGAATAAGGCCGTGTACTTCGTCTTTTTCTTCTACAATGGTGCGCTCAGCATTGATAATCGCTGTACGCTTTCCTTTTGTAATACGTGTCCAAGGCACCCCCCAAGCAGCAAGCTCGCGGATAGCTTTGGGTGCGACGGTAACAAACATACGCGCCACATCCTGATCACAGCCCCAGTCGCTTCCCTTAACGGTGTCTTGAAAGTGCAAATCCTCGTTGTCGCCTTCGCTCATCTTGGAGTTTCCAAGGCTTGCTTGCATGCCCCCTTGGGCTGCTGCAGAGTGCGAACGCTTCACTGGAATTAAACTCAGTACGGTTGTACTTAACCCTTGCCTAGCGGTTTCTACTGCAGCACGAAGTCCTGCCAAACCGCCTCCGATTACCAATGCATCACAGTATTTGATATTCATTATGCATTCACCTTTCCGTCATGTCGTAGTTCTAAGTGAGAGGTAGGCTTATAGCGCTCACCGTAGTTGTCTTTGTGCTCATAACCAATTTTCATGTACGCCGCGAGTGAAAGAATACCTAGTGTCATGAAAAACGCTGTAATAGCCCATTTTGCTTTTTTAAGCTTGCTGCGGGTCTCTTTCGCGTCTTTACCCTCAAACCATCCCCACTTGACACACAAGCGGTACAAACCGATGGAACCATGGAACTCAACCGCCAAAAGAAGAATGAGGTAAAAAGGCCACATAAAGTCAGACCAAACGCGATCTGCTGAAGCGTATGGACCAATTTCGTGGGCTTTGGTCATCATCATGAAAAGGTGCGCTGAACCCAAGAAGAACATGATAAACCCTGTGTACGCTTGCACATACCACATGGTTGTATCGCCGTGGTTCATCATTTTCATATGCGTGCGGTACGCTTGCCATTGTCTAAAGTTGGCAGGGAATTTGCGCATGGCTGTTCCTGCGTGTACAATGAAGACAATAAAGACAAACGCGACGATAAAAGAGACGATAATGGGTTTTGGTTCCTCAAAAATGAAGGCTCCCTCAAACATTATGGTCACTTTATACATGAAATCCTTACTAATAAGGATAGTAGAGACAAACATCATGTGTCCCCACATAAACAGTCCCAAAAAGAGCCCCGTTGCACTCTGAATATAATCCAGTTGTGCAGGCAATTTGCTCTTCTTGCCCTCAACCGACTTGCCTAGAAAACCTTCGATTAGGTCACTCACGCTAGATCCTTTCATTAGAAATTTACATTTACATGTAGAAAAACAAGGCCACCTTGTCTCCAAACCAAGAAAAACTCAATGGGCACTCGCGCTTGCCCTTAAGTCATCCTTTATGCTTGCAACTATAACAAAAAGATGGGACAAAAATGAGACTCAACGCGCGTGCTTTCTCCAAAGAAAGAGATAAAGCAAGGC
>WPCG01169607.1_pt1 | contig 10246 bp, 10 predicted proteins | sample 5403311 | NCBI WGS metagenome assembly WPCG01 (sample SAMN12869467, study PRJNA574797) | sludge metagenome | isolation source: wastewater treatment of Control | place: China:Beijing | collected 2019-05-17 | reverse complement strand
GTAGAAGAACCGTGCTGTTCGAGCGGCAGGAACAGGTCCGGGTCCGGCGGGGAGCTGCTCGTCCTTTTGCTTCCGTCGTCTGCCGTCGGTGGGGACGACCTCGCCGGTGTGTTCATCCAGTCGACCGATCAACGTTCTCTTTGCTCTTGACTGCCGTTTTTCCTTGTCCCAGTGGGATACGGATTCGTATGCATAAGTGATTCCTGAACGCTTGTCTTTTTGAAAGACGACGCTTGTCATTGTTGCATCACCTCGTTATGTATATATTACATCATAACGAGGTGATCGTCAAGCGAAAAATTGTCAAAGTGCGATTGTTGCTTGGTTTAGAGAGATCCTTTCGGCTCCATCGTTATGAATTGCCGGGAATCCAGGATATCGATTCTTCGATGGTCCACGCTTCCATCGAGAACAATGTCGTTCAGCTCCGTTCTTCCCTGGGCCTCTTTGAGGCGTTTTTTGAGATTGTCGGGCGATCTCCGGCTTCCGGAGAGACGTTCAAGAGCTCCGCAGTCTTGATAAGGCGTCTTCTTCAGCGCGCAGAGAAACCACGCTTCGCTGATCGGCTGGGGAACCATAGGAACGCCCAGAGAATACCCCTCGTGGTCAAAACCGAGAAGCATCGCATTCGCAACCTTTTCCCACAGAAGTTCGTCTCTCTGCCTGCTGTCGGGGTCCGCATCGTGAAAACAGACGGCGACGACGCTCCCCCCCGCATCTTTTTCAAGTTCGCGGGCTTTTCGGGCGAGGAAGAGCGCCATACGCGTGTAGCGCAACATTTCGCGAGTTCCATCCTTAATACCGGGCAACTTGATCCTCGGCGAAACACCGTCCAAATCCTTCTTCAGCGATTTTCTGCTTGCGAAGTACACGCAATCGCGCTCAAGGAGCGAACAGCCGAACTCCTTCACGAGAGAGTCCAGCAGCAAGGCGAGAGGTCCGGGAGCGAAACTATCGAAACCGACGACATCCTCTACGGAGACTCCCGGCGCCCCCCCGATATCGGAAGCGCCTTCGCCGCATAAGAGAAACGCGATCATTCCTCTCCCTCGCCCCTCTCCTCCGACTTCAGGCTTTCCACAAGCCGTTGCAAATCGGTATCCGCGTACGCCTCCCCCGGCCCCATGAACTGAAGGCGTTCGTCGACTTCGTGGATGTCGAAGAAACGAACGCACTTGCTTCGCCCTTCGTCCTTGTAGACGAAGAAGAGCGACTCGCGCGCCTCCTCGTCGAGAAGATAGTTCAGCACAAGAGGACTGTGCGTCGTCACAAGAACCTGCTGCTCCACCTCGCGGGCCAGATACTGCACCAGTTCCTTTATCAGTTCCGGGCTAAAACCGTTCTCGATTTCGTCGAACATAAGGAAGCGTTTCTCGCCGAGCGTCTGCGCGACGATCCCCATAAGGCGCAGCATACCGTCGTTGATATGATGCGCCTCGGTCTTCAATACCCCTCCGGTATCGGGAAACGCCTCGCCGATGACGAGCCGCTTCCAGCCGTACGCTTTGGAAAGCACCGAAACCCTGTCCAGAGTCGGATAGAAACGGCGCATGATGGAGACAAAACGCTCTTTTTTCTCATTGGGGAGCGCATGAATGAACGCGAAGAGCCCCTCTCCGCCGAGGCCGATGTTCTCGGCCCTCTTGTAGTTCATGCGCATCTGATGCGGCGAGAGGAGGTCTAGAGAGCTTATGCTCCGCATAAAATTTCTGAAGAAGAGCATGCGCTCTCCGAGTTCATGATCTTCGAGCTGCGAGAGTATAGAACCCTGATACTGAAAGCGTATTCGTTCGGGGGCGCCCCTTCCGTTTTCATCACAATACTGAGTCATCATTTTCTTACGTACTTCGAGCAACGGTATATCTCCCATATCCATCACGAACGCGACACCATCATCACGTGCCGAGCGAAGAGATAGAGATTCGCTCTTACACTGCTTTGAATTGGCGCTGAAATATCCCGCCCATTCGAACACCCCGAAATTGGCGGAAAGTACCACACGGAGAAAAACCGTCTTATCTTTTTTTTCAGGAAGATTGAACTTGATATCCCCCGCCTTCCACCCGCGCCGGTTCAGCCATGCGTCGATATCGCCTCGGAAGAGCTGGCTCAAAAAATCCACTCCGTGCAGAATGCTGGACTTCCCCGCCCCGTTCAGCCCGATCAAGCAAGAAAACTTCGGGAGCGGAAGACGCTCCTCGCTCTCCGAAACAACACCTCGGGACAACCCGCCAGGAGGCAAAGTCAGATATTCGAGCGACTTGAAATTGCGAATCTCGATCTCCAGAATCTTTCCGTTCATGCGCACACCTCCTGTCGAAGCAGTATGCTTTTTCCTCTAACTTCACAAAAAACAACTTTTTATAGGCGCCTATTTGAGAATGGCACTATTCATTATCATCTTTAGGATACCTTTTCCCTTGCCGTTTGAAAGAAACGAGAACTATCGGAGCGTCAAAATACGATCTCAAAAAACACTCAACTCAAAGCGTACAAGAATTAGATTTTAAAAAAAGAAAGAACAACGCAACGACAGAAAGAAAAGGACTCAAGGAAGACTATCTTTTTTTTAAATGCAATCTTCACGTGTTATAACGCCGCGAAGAAGAACAGCGTCGCCAGCTCCACGATCTCGCAGACGGCCCCGTACGAGTCGCCCGTGAGGCCGCCGAGGAGACGCTTGAGCCAGAGGGAGAAGAGGACGGTCAGGGCGGGGACGATCGCGAGCAGCGGCAAGCCGTGGAGGCCGCTCAGCAGCAGCACGGCCCAGAGCGCGGCGAGCGAACCCAGGATAAGCTGCGGTCGGCCGCAGTGTTTCCGGAAGGTGTCGCCCATGCCTCCGGGGCGTGCGGAGGGGAAATAGCGCATGGCGATCAGGATCCCCCACCGCCCCAGCACCGGAGCGAGGACAAGCACTTCCAGGCGTCCGCCGAACTCGGCGAGAATCACCGTTTTCAGCAGCAGCACGGCGGCGAGCGCCGTTCCTCCGAAGGTCCCCAGGCGGCTGTCCTTCATGACGGCGAGGCGGGACTCCCTGTCGAAACCGCCTCCGATGCCGTCGAACGTGTCCGCCAGACCGTCGAGGTGGAACCCCCTCGTTACGAACGCCCAGAGGGCCACGACGAGAGCCGACGCGGGCAGCGGCGAAAAGAGACGGTGAAACAGCAGCGCAGAGGCGTAGAGAATCGCCCCGAGCACCGCCCCGATCACCGGGAACCATCCGCTCGCCCGCCCATACTCCTCGACCGTGCTCTCGCGTTTCGGGCACGGGAGTATCGTCAAGAAGCTCAGCGCGCGGAAAAAGCCCTCAAGGATTCCCATATCAGCCCTCGTCGGCAACTCCTTCGGAGTCGATCGGTCCCGAGACGCCCGCGCTCTCGAACGTGGCCATCTCGTCGAGCACCTTCGCGGCGCCTTCGACGATCGAGATGGCGAGCGCCGCCCCGGTTCCCTCGCCCAGCCGGAGCCCGAGATCGAGCAGCGGCCTCGCTTCGAGGAAGCTGAACATGTGCTCGTGCCCTATCTCCACCGAGTTGTGCGAGTAGATCATGTACTCCTTCGCCCTCGGGCAGAGCAACGCCGCGATCACCGCGCCCGCCGTGGAGATGAAGCCGTCCACGACCACCGGGATCCCCAGCGACGCCGCGCCGAGGATCGCCCCGGCGATACCGCCGATCTCGAAACCTCCGACCTTGGAGAGCACGTCGATGCCGTCCTTCGGGTCGGGACGGTGCAGGGCGAGCGACTTTTCGATGACCTCGATCTTGCGTTTCAACCCATCGTCGGTAAGCCCCGCTCCCCTGCCCGTGGCGAGGGGGACGGCGACGCCCGTCACGGCGCAGGCGATCGCGGTCGAGGGCGTGGTGTTGCCGATCCCCATCTCCCCCGTTCCGAGGATGTCCATCCCTTTGCCCGCTTCCTCGTAGACGGCGGCGATTCCGTTTTCGACGGCCTGTACGGCTTGCTCCCGCGTCATCGCTGGCCCCCTGAGCATGCTCGATGTTCCGTACGCCACTTTGCGTATCTGCAAGCCTTCCATCGGCTCGAAATCGTAATCGACCCCCATGTCGACAAGAACGACCCTCGCTCCCGCATGACGGCCGAGCACATTTACGCCCCCGCCGCCTCGCAGGAAGTTGAGCACCTGCTGGACGGTCACTTCTTTGGGGTAGAGCGCCACGCCCTCGGCAACGACGCCGTGGTCCCCCGCCATGGTCAGGATGACCTTGTCGCGGATCACGGGGTGCTCGGTCCGCCGGATTCCGGCGAGCCTGACCGAAAGTTCTTCGAGGCGGCCGAGGCTCCCCTGCGGCTTGGTGAGCAGGTCCTGACGGCGGCGTGCCGCCTCCATCGATGCGGCGCAGAGCGGGCGGATTTTGTCGATTGTCTGTTGAAGAGTTGTCATGATGCCTCCTAAGAATTTCCCGCAGCGCGCGGGAGATAGTTGCGGAACAGATAGCGGAACGCCGCATGTTGCCGTTGCGAAATACGTTATTTCAGACGTTGCGGCAGGCCCGCGACGAGGAACCAGACCTCGTCCGCGGTTCGCGCCGCCTCCTGGTTGGCCCAGCCCAGAATGTCCCGGTAGAGTCTTCCGAGGTGAGAAGAAGGGACGACGCCGCACCCCGTCTCGTTGGAGACGACGATCACGTCGCCGGAGGAGCGTTTCGCCGCGTCGAAAAAGACTCGGACACGCTCCAAAACGGCGTCGGCGGCTCCGGAATCGTCCTGCTCCGGCGTCATGAGAAGAAGGTTGCTGACCCAGAGGCTCATGCAGTCCACGAGCGCGACGCTCCCCGCGTCCAGCGATGCGACGACGTCCTCTATTCCGTACGGCTCCTCCACGGTTTTCCACGACGACGGACGCCGCGAACGATGCCGCGCGATCCTGTCGCACATCTCCGTGTCGTCGGCGCGGTATTCGCACGTCGCCAGGTAGACCACAGTCGCCCCGGAACGCTCCGTTTCGAGCGCCCGCGCCTCGGCCCACGAGCTCTTCCCGCTCCGCGCGCCGCCAAGGACGAAGGTTATTTTTCCCATGAAGTCACCTCTTTTTAAATGCGAAAAGACACTCCAGCAACCGCTCGTTCTCCTCTTCGGAACGCACGCCGACCCGGACGTATCCGGGCAGGCCGAAGGAGGCGCAGTCGCGGACGAGAATGCGCTCACCCCATAAGAACTCCTTGAGCGCAGCCGTATCTCCAACATAAAAGAGGATGAAGTTCGCCGACGGGGGCGTCGGCGCATACCCCAGAGCGCGCAGCTTCGCCGCCAGCGCCCCGGTCAGCGAACGCACCTCGCGCCACTGGGCCTCGTAGTACGCGTTCCGCCGAAGGGCTTCCTCTCCCGCGGCCTGGGCGCAGGCGTTCACGCTCCACGGCGGTTGCAGCGCCCTCAACGGGCGGAGCAAGTCGGTCGCCCCCAGGATATAGCCGAGGCGCAGTCCCGTCAGACCGTAGTCCTTCGTCATCGAACGCAGCAGCAACAGGTTCGGCGACGGGAGAAGAGCGCGAGCGGATACTCCCGGAGGAGCGAAGTTCACGTACGCCTCGTCGAGCAGCAAGAGCGCTCCCTCATCTTCGCAGACGCGCAGCATCGAGGCGGCCTCTTCCCGCGACGGCGCAGCCCCCGTCGGGTTGTTCGGCGAGCAGACCCAGACCAGCGCGGGCCGATGCGCCCTCACCGCCTGCATCAACCGTTCGGCGGGAAAGGCGAATCCTTCCTCCACCCGCGCCGGGACGAACAGGACCTCGGCCCCTGCAAGACGGCACGCGGCTTCGTACTCTCCGAAGGCCGGCGACGCGACGAGCACGCGGCTCCCCCTCTCGCAGAACGCGAAGGCAAGAAGAAAGATCGCCTGCGCCAATCCGTTCGTCGTCAGCACCTCTTCGGGCGAGAGGCCGTTCTCCTCGGCTATGACGCGCCGGAGCGCCCCCGACGAGGAGTCCGGATACCGGTCGAACGCCGCACGCGCTACGGCGCGTTCCACCTCGGGGTGCGGCGGCAGCGGGTTCGTCGAGACGCTGAAGTCGAGGATGCTCTCCGGCTCGACGCCCTCGCTTCGCAGTTTCGCGTAGTCGAGTCCGCCGTGAACCGTTCCTCCTGCACCGAGCAGCTCCTTTCTAACCGAAAAGGGCATGGAGCCCTCCCAGCGCGGCGGCGAACGCGACGATCAACGCGGCGGCGATGCGGACCACCTTCACGCAGCGGCGCAACGCCTGCGTGCACAGCGGCTCGGTCCCTCCGGCAAGGGCGTACTGTCCACGCTTCTCCAGCGTCACCCCGAGCATCCCCGCCATCACCGACATGGTCCACCCCGCGTTGGGGCTGGCGGTGTTCCCCCGTTCATCGCGCAGCGCCTCGGCCCCTTTGACGACATCCTCCTTGGCGAGCACGCCCGCGCCGAGCAGCAGAATCGAGGTTACGCGCGCCGGAATCCAGTTCAGGACGTCGTCGAGCTTCGCGGCGATCTTCCCGCCCCACTCCGTATCTCCTCCCCGGTAGCCGATCATGGAGTCGCAGGTATTGCAAAAACGGTAAAAGAACGCCCCCGGCAGCCCGAAGATCGCATAGAAGAAGAGCGGCGACGCCAAGCTGTCGGTGAGGTTTTCCGCAAGCGATTCTATCGCCGCGCCGACGACTTCCTCCTGCGATAGTTCTTCCGTGTTCCGGCTGACCAGACTCCACGAAAGCAGCCGCCGGGCCTCCGGCACATCGCCGAGTTCAAGGGCGCGCAGAATGCTCTCTCCGGCATTGATAAGCGCGGAGATGGAAAAGACGCTCTTCAGCAGCGGAATGGTGAGCAGCAGCGCCGTCAACCCCGGAAGGAGCTTCAAAAAACGCAGCGGAAGGGAGAAGAGCAGCGCCCCGGACAGCACGAGCACACCGCCGAAGATGAGCATCTTCCGGTCCTCCGCTCCCGACGGACGGCGGTTCCAGAACGCGCCGATGTACTTTCCCATCCAGACCACCGGATGCAGTTTCGACGAGGGCTCTCCGAGCAGGAGATCCCACACTGCGGCGGCGAAGAGAACGACGAATACTTCCATGCGAATACCTTCCTTTCGAACGGATCCTACCGCGGTCCCCCGGCCGCCAGGGCGTGAAGACGAATCTCCGCCGCCTCCGGCAGCGCGCGCGCGGCGGCCTCCGTTACATGCTCTCTTTCTTTCAGCAGGGCGAGCGGGAGGAGCAAACCGTACAGCGTGCCGCTGTGCGCAACGCAGACGCCGTACCCCCCGAGCGAGCGAGCGAGCGCGCGGCACCGCTCCAGCAGCGGTTTTTCCAGAACGCGGCGGCACGCCTCCGCGCTGAGCGTTGCAGCCTCCCCCACTTCGGCGGGGTCTCCCCGCTCCACGCCCTTCTTCAACAGGGCGAACGCCTCTTCGTGCGCCGGGGCGAGCGACGCGAGAACAGCCCGGCTGTCCCTCCGGTTGAACTCCTCGGTGTCCACGACGCCTCCTTCGTCCACCACGAGCACGGCGAGAGGCGGCGGCGGACCGAGGAACCGCATGACGCGCCCCTCCCGATGGTCGAGCAGCGCCAGGCCGGGCCATGCGATGCTGTCCGTCGGTTCGACGGCGAGCGCGATTCGCGAGGCCTCCTCCGGCGTCAGCGGCGTTCCCGCAAGGTTCGCGAGACCGTAGAGCGCGGCAAGAATATCCGCCGTACTGCTGGCATACCCCTTTCCCTCCGGAAGCGCTTCGAGGCGGCGAATCCGCAGCGCGCCCGCGAGAGGGCGGCAGGCGAGCGCCAGTTCAAGCGCCCTCCGCGTCTTGCTCATCTCGGACGGAACCGAAATGCCTTCTCCCTCTTCAAGCAGCAGTTCCAGCCGCGCCATCCTGTCGACGGGGCAGGACACAAGGCACTGCACGCCGTCGAGCGTCCCCTGAAAAAGCTCCCCGCACGTTCCGGGGAAGGCCGCGACGACGCGCTTCATAGCCCGATGATCCGCTCCAGCAGCTTCATATCGAGCGCGGCCTCCACCTCGTCCGCGAGGCGGTCGAAGGCCTGGTTCCGCACTTGGGCGAAGGAGAGGGGATTTTCTTTTCCCTTCCAGCCGAGCGAGCGCAGCCATGCGGTCCGGAACGGGCCGTTGTCGAAGATACCGTGCAGATACGTTCCCCAGACGCGCCCTCCTGCGGAGACCGCGCCGTCCACGCGGCCGTCTTCGAACCGGAGCAACGGGCGCGCCCCGTCAGGCAGCACGGTCCGTCCCATGTGGATTTCGTACCCCTCCACGTCGAACGACTGCGCAAGAAAGTCGGAGGTGGGCGCGCTCTCCGAAGACGGCATCGTTCGTCCTCTGGAAAGCGTCGTCTCCTTCGCCGGTTCGAAGATCGTCTCGACGGGCAGCAACCCCAGCCCGAACTCGTCCAATGCAGGGCCTTCCACTCCGAGCGAGTCGGAAATGCGCCGTCCGAGCATCTGGTAACCGCCGCAGACGCCGACTACGGAGCTTCCGGCAAGCGCGAGGGCGGCGATCAGTCCATCGAAGCCGGAACTGCGCAGCCAGGCCAAGTCCTTCAGCGTCGTCTTGCTCCCCGGAAGGATAACGGCAGCCGGATGGCCCAAGTCCTCCGGGCGCTCCACGAAGCGGAGCGAGACCCCATCCTCAAGCGCGAGCGGGTCGAAGTCGTCGTAGTTGGAGATGCGGGGGAGCTTGATCACGGCGATGTCCACGCCGCCGAAAGAGTCGCCCGCAGTGCGCTCTTCAAGCCACACGGAGTCCTCCTGCGCCACGGCGAGGTTCTTCAGCCACGGGACGACGCCGAGCACCGGGCGCCCCTCCGTAAGACCGGAGAGCATGTCGAGTCCCGGCTCCAGCAGCTTCACGTCCCCCCGGAACTTGTTGATCAGGAACCCCTTCACAAGCGAACGTTCCTCCTCGTCGAGCAGCGCGAGCGTCCCGACAAGAGAGGCGAAGACGCCACCCCGGTCGATGTCCCCCGCGAGAAGAACCGGGCAGCCGAACGTCCGCGCCACGCGCATGTTCACAATCTCGTGCTTCTTCAGGTTGATCTCGGCCGGACTCCCCGCTCCTTCGACGAGAACGAGGTCGTTCTCCGAGGCCAGCTTCTCGAACGACGCGACCACCGAACTCCACAGAACCTCCCGGCAGGCGTAATACTCCCCCGCCGAGAGCGTTTTCCAGGGCTTCCCCATCAGCACCACCTGCGAACGGGAATCCCCTTCCGGCTTCAGCAGCACGGGGTTCATCTCCACCTCCGGAGCGCGCCCCGCGGCGGCGGCCTGCACCGCCTGCGCACGCCCCATCTCCTCCCCCGCGGAGGTGACGAAGGAGTTCAGCGCCATGTTCTGCGCCTTGAACGGGGCTACTTTCAGCCCCCTGCGCGCGAAGATGCGGCAGAGCGCCGCCACGAGGACGCTCTTCCCCACGGAAGAGGACGTTCCCTGAATCATCAGTCTGGACGCACGAATAGCAATTCCTCCGATCCGGTGAATTCCTGGACAATCCTACCCAGTAGCGGGCGTTTTGGCAAGCCGAAGGGAGATAACCGCCGAATGAAGAGAGGACGCCGCCTGCGCGCTCTTATGATACAATGATCGAAATTTCAACCGAACGAAAGAAGGTGTCGACATGATCAAACGTTCCGCTCTTTTCCTCTGCATTCTCTCCGCGGTTCTCTTTTCCTTTCTTGCTCCGTCGCTGGCCGCCCGGCCTATTCCGCCGGAAGTGAAAAGTTACGTGATCAAATTCTTCAATGAATACGGCAACGCCACCAAATCCTTGGCGGACAGAGTGAAAGCGACAAACGACCCAGTGCAGATCGCCGGCGCGCTCGACAAGTACGTCGACACGATAGCGCCGCTGATGAAGGGAATGGACGATCTGCAGAAGAAGTACAAGGACTTCTTCGACGCAATGGAAGAGGATGATCGGGAGAAGAGCGGCGACGCCGACATCGACCGCGCCAACGCCGAGTTCGAGAAAAAACAGCAGGAAATTATGACCGCCATGCAGAAGATCTCCTCGCACATGGAACATCCGAAGGTTGAAGCCGCTATGGAGCGACTCGAAAAGATCATGTCCGAAATGGACAAGAAAGCGGAATAAGCGTCTTCTGAAAAGCTTCTCACGGGAAGCACGCGGACACTTCGGCCCGGCTCATCTCCAAGCCGGGCCGAATCATTGACAACTCTCTCCGCGGCGTCAGATCCGCCAAAGCTTCCGGCGGATGAATCCGTCGATGCTCCGGTCCGCTCCCGCCGCGATCAGGACGAT
>WPCG01155762.1_pt1 | contig 10258 bp, 7 predicted proteins | sample 5403311 | NCBI WGS metagenome assembly WPCG01 (sample SAMN12869467, study PRJNA574797) | sludge metagenome | isolation source: wastewater treatment of Control | place: China:Beijing | collected 2019-05-17 | reverse complement strand
CGTCTTACTTATTGGTTGTTCACTGATATTAAGTGCCTTTCTTATAAAGGTCATTTTGCGCCTTAACCTAAATTTGAAAGCGATGGTGTTACCTGCTCAGGGCTATTTAATCATATTGCTCACGTTATTTTTACTATCATTCATTCAAATGCCACGATTCTATACCATAATCGTTATATTGTTTTTTAGCTCAGATATCTTTCTTGTCTTCTGGTACTTTAAACCAGGTGTTCATCGCTGGGTGAAGGTCATAAATGTCATTCTGTATTTCAGTGCTGTCGGTCTGCTTGCCTTTTTGGGATAGTCATCGTATAATGGTTGCGTGCGCAACTAATGGAGGTGTCTATGCTACCTATAAATAAAACCATCAGTATGATTGAACGATGCAATCTTCTATATCGGAATCATGTGTTTAAAACATATAATCTACGAGGGTATCAGGCGAGTTTTCTAATTGAAATACGCAAGAATCAAGGTTTATCCCAGGAACAACTTACCGCAACCATGCATATTGATAAAAGCAATGTGGCAAGAGGGGTGGAGCATCTGCGTCAGCTTGGTTACGTTAACAAAGTAACTGATGAATCAGATCGTCGGGTGACTCGTCTTTTTCTTACGGATGAAGGTGAGAGACTTGTGGATGACATTAAAAGGATTTTAAAGGAGCAACGAAAAGAGTTGATGAAGGATTTTGATGAAGAGGAAGAGCGGATGCTACTTTCTTTATTAAAGAAACTTCAATTGCGGGCAGAGATATTATGTGAGGAAGTGGGGAAAGAGCAATGAAACAGGTATTAGGTTACTTATCTCCACATAAAGGTAGAGTATTCGTGGGGCTTTTGGTTAAGTCTTTTGCGACGATCATGGAACTGTTTTTACCTTACATACTTGCCTATGTGATTGATGAGGTTGTTCCAATAGGGGACTATGGTCGAGTAATCTGGTTTGGAATTATTATGCTTGTAAGTGCTGTACTGGCATATATCGGTAATATCGTGGCCAATCGGATGGCTGCACGTGTCTCCAGTTGGGCAATCGAAGCACTTAGAAATGATAGTTATGAGAAAATCATGTATTTTACGAATCGGAAGGTTGATGAACTAACAATTCCATCGCTAATTTCCAGAATGACCAGTGATACGTATCATGTGTACCGGATGTTCAATGTAGTGCAACGCATTGGAATACGTGCCCCAATCATTCTTCTGGGAAGTATTGGAATGATGCTTTTTATTGATGCCTATTTAGCTATGGTTCTGGTATTGCTTTTACCCGTGATTACACTTGTGGTTGTATTTATATCGAAAAAAGGAATTCCCTTTTATGATTCTTTGCAACAAAAACTCGATATTCTGGTTCGTGTTGTTCGTGAGAATATTGCCGGAATCCGAATCATCAAAGCACTGGCAAAAGAGTCAAGTGAAAAAGAGAAGTTTGAACTTATCAATGAAGAAGTCTCTAAAAAAGAACGTTTGGCTGGGTATGTGGTTTCAACCCTTAACCCATCAATGAACCTTCTGTTAAATCTGGGACTGATCATTATTTTGTATATTGGCGCACAACGGGTTCAGGTTAACTTAAGTTCAACAGGGAGCATCATCGCCTTTATGTCTTACTTTACATTAATACTAAATTCATTTTTAGCACTTAACCGCATTTTCCTGCTAATTTCAAGAGCCAACGCAAGTGCTTTGCGAATTGTGGATATTCTTAATACACAAGATCATATTGAGATTAGTCATACAGAAAAAGTCGAAGTTTCGCCATTTATTGAGTTTAAAGATGTGAGTTTTTCTTACAACCAAAATGAAAGTCATCAATTGCAGAATCTGAACTTTAAAATTGAAAATAACTCAATCTTTGGAATTATTGGCAGTACAGGGAGTGGCAAGACAACCATTGCTCAATTGCTACTGAGATTTTATGATGCAAGTTCGGGGACTATCCTGATTGATGGAAAAGATATAAAGTCCTACCAGTTAAAAGATTTACGAAGTAAGTTTGGGGTTGTGCTTCAAAACGATCGATTGTTCAGCAGTTCCGTTGAAGAAAATATAAAATTTGGTCGGGACGTTGAATTTGAATCGATCCAGGAAGCAGCAGATTTAGCGCAGGCTAAAGGGTTTATCGAGCAGTTAAGTAAGCAATATGATGAACGAGTACTTCGTGGAGGAGCAAACTTTAGTGGTGGACAGCGTCAACGCATGCTCATTGCTCGTGCCTTGGCGGATCGACCCGAAATTTTAATATTCGACGATGCGAGCAGTGCATTGGATTATAAGACAGATGCACAGTTTAGAACATCGCTTCGAAAGACACGCCTGAGCACAACAATTCTCATTGCTCAGCGTATCAGTACTGTGATGAGTGCTGATCAAATTCTTGTTCTAGAAGAAGGTCGTATGGTTGGATTGGGAACGCATGATCAGTTATCCAAGAATAATCATCTGTATCAAGAACTTATAAAGTTGCAGTTAGGGGGTGATGTACATGAGCATTCCAATGGGTAAAGGGCCAATGGGGGCACCGGTTGAAAAACCACGGGATACCAAAAAGGTATTACGACGTCTGTTTGTGTATGTCAAAGAATTAAAGTGGATGTTTTTGGCAGCGATCATCTTAACTATTTCAGCGAACATGCTTCAATTGTTAGGCCCAGCACTCACTGGTCAGATTATCGATGCAATCAAAGGTGCGCAATACGAGCGCATTCCCCAGATTATCATCTTCATGATCATTTTCTATGTCATTTCATCTGTATTTCTATATATGCTTCAGATTCTGATGATTCATGTGAGTCAGAAGATCGTCAAGAAAATGCGCCAGCAACTCTTCGACAAATTTATGGACTTGCCAGTGAACTATTTTGATTCCCATCAGATTGGTGATATGATTAGTCGTATTTCATATGATATTGATACGATTAACACATCGCTCTCATCTGACCTAGTTCAGTTGTTTGGTAGTTTAATTACCGTGCTTGGGGCACTACTTATGATGATACTGATCTCCCCAATCTTATTAATGGTATTTGTTATTACCATACCCGCATCGATCTATACCACCCGTTATCTGGCTAAAAAAACCAGACCCTTATTTCGCAAACGTTCTGCTAAGCTTGGGGATATGAATGGGTTTGTGGAAGAGACACTATCGGGATTAAAAACAATAAAGGCATATTCACAGGAAGAGACGATGTTTGACGAGTTCAAAGCGAAGAACCGGGAGGCTTCCGAAGCTTATTATCAGGCTGATTATTACGGTGGCATCACTGGACCATCCATAGGATTTATCAATAATATCTCCCTGGCTCTTATCAGTATGTTTGGATCACTCCTCTTTCTGTATCAGCTAATTTCAATCGGAAACATTTCTTCATTTATCTTATATTCCCGCAGATTTTCGGGGCCGATTAGCGAAGCTGCCAATATGGTGGCGGAGCTTCAATCGACGTTAGCCGCAAGCGAGCGAGTATTCCGTGTGCTTGATGAACCTATGGAACAGGAAGTAGAAACACCAATGGAAATAACTGGTTCAACACGTGGAGAGATTGAATTTAAGGATGTACATTTCAGCTACATCAAGGATGTTAAAGTTATTGAGAATCTGAACTTACATGTACAACCGGGACAACTGGTTGCTATTGTAGGGCCGACAGGTGCAGGTAAAACGACCATGATCAATCTGCTTATGAGGTTTTACGATGTGGATCAGGGGGAAATTCTGTTGGATGGAGTAGATATTGCAAATTACACTCGCAGTGATGTGCGAAAGCAGTTTGGTATGGTCCTTCAAGACACATGGCTATTCCATGGAACCATTTTTGAAAACATTGCCTATGGTCATCCAGAGGCGGCGCTTGAAGATGTAATTGAGATTGCGAAGGAAGTAAAGATTCATCACTTTATCACAGGGTTGAAAGATGGGTATCATACCATTCTAAGTGATGATGGAGTAAATATTTCCAAAGGTCAGAAGCAACTGATGACGATTGCAAGAGCCATGCTTCAGCAGCGTCCAATGATTATTCTCGATGAAGCAACGTCCAATGTGGATACTCGAACTGAAAGTATGATTCAATCTGCGATGCGCAAACTCATGCAAGATAAAACATGTTTTGTGATAGCTCATCGATTATCTACGATTGTTAATGCAGATGTGATACTCGTCGTTGATCGAGGTAAGGTGGTTGAGTCCGGAACGCATGAGCAACTTATGTCAGCTAAGGGTTATTACTATCAGCTTTATATGGCACAGTTTGATTAAAAATAAAAACTATTTAAACCACATCTTGATTGATTGTGGTTTTTAAATGCATAAATGATTCATTTAGGTAAAAGGTATTATCGAAAACTCTGTATTTATATTAATAGTAAACGCTTTCATTTACATTTATTTCGGAAAATTACAACCTAAATTTACATGACAAACAAAGTACAAGTTGATTATTATATTGTGTATAATAAATACAAGTAGATGACAATAAGAATCTGAATATAGATAATAAAGTACAAGATGCGTGCAAAACAGTCTTTAAATCCTGTAGATTCCTTGTTAAACTATACCCAATGATAGCGCTTGCACAAAAATGATACAAGTTGCGCTACATGGGAAAAGAAAGGACATGAATATGAAAAAATTATTTGCATTACTTCTAGTTATGGTTATGGCGTTTAGCTTTACTGGATGTACCAATGGTGGATCAGGCGGAGAAGATAAGTTTGATTACGTTGGAATCGCTATGCCTACTCAATCTTCAACTCGTTGGATTTCCGATGGAAACACAATGAAAGATCTTCTTGAATCGAAGGGTTACCGTGTTGACCTACAATACGCAGAGGACAACATTGAGGCTCAAGTAGCTCAAGTTGAAAACATGGTTACTAAGGGAGTTAACGTTCTTGTTATCGCTGCTATCGATAACCAATCATTAAATGATGTTATCCAAAAAGCGAAAGACCAAGGAATCACAGTTATTGCTTATGACCGTTTAATTCTTGGTACCGAACATGTTTCTTATTATGCAACATTCGACAACTTTAAAGTTGGTGTTCAACAAGCAACATATATTGTAGAAAAGCTTGATCTTGCAAATGCAACAGGTCCATTCAATATCGAATTATTCGGTGGATCACCAGATGATAATAACTCATACTTCTTCTATGATGGCGCAATCAGCGTTCTTAAGCCATACATTGACAACGGTAAACTAGTTGTCGTATCTGGCGAAATGGGCATTGACAAAGTTGGAACCCTACGTTGGGATGGCTCAGTAGCTATGGCTCGTATGCAAAACTTAATCTCCGCCCATTACACAGACAAAAACGTTGATGCTGTATTGTCTCCATACGATGGATTGTCCATTGGGATCTTAGCTGCTGTTAAAGCTGCTGGTTATGGTGTTGCTGGTAAGCCTCTTCCAATCATTACAGGTCAAGATGCTGAACTTCCATCCGTAAAATCCATTATCGCTGGCGAACAGTCACAAACCGTATTTAAAGATACTCGTGAACTAGCTAAGAAAACAGTTGAAATGATCGAAGCTGTTAAAAATGGCACGACCGTTCCTATCAACGATACAAAAACATATGACAACGGAAAGAAAATTGTTCCTTCCTACTTGTTAGAACCAGTCTCAGTCGACATTAACAACTATCGTGAAGCGCTAATTGACACAGGTTACTGGAAAGATTCTGATTTAAACTAATTATTCACACAAATCATGAAGTCATTGAGTTTGGTCTATGACCAAACTCAATGGACTTTATTGGATAAGGAGAGTTCTATGGCAGAAATTATATTAGAAATGAAGAGCATAACCAAAGAATTCCCTGGGGTGAAAGCGCTGAATCAGGTTCAGTTGCAGGTTACGAAGGGTGAAATTCATGCACTGGTTGGTGAAAACGGTGCGGGTAAATCCACATTAATGAATGTTCTTAGCGGTGTATATCCCCATGGTAGTTATACCGGTGAGATTATTTATCAGGGTGAAGAATGTAAATTCAAAAATATCCGTGATAGTGAGCATGTAGGAATCGTTATTATTCATCAGGAACTTGCGTTGGTTCCATATATGACCATTGCGGAAAATCTTTTTTTAGGGAACGAACGTGCAAATAAGGGGATTATTGACTGGAATGCTACCAATGGTGAATCAGTAGATTTACTGCGTAAAGTTGGTCTTCAGGATAATCCTTCAGTAAGAATTAAAGACATCGGTGTTGGAAAGCAACAGTTGGTCGAGATCGCTAAGGCACTGGCCAAAGAAGTGAAACTGTTAATTCTTGATGAGCCTACAGCAGCACTGAATGAAGAAGAGAGTCAAAATTTATTGAAGTTATTGCTGGAACTTAAAAAGCAAGGAGTTACTTCCATTATTATTTCGCATAAACTCAACGAAATTGAGCAGATTGCTGACTCGATTACCATCCTGCGTGATGGCGCAACGATTGAAACGTTAGTTCGGGGATTTGATGATTTTACGGAAGAGCGAATTATCAAGGGAATGGTCGGACGTGAAATCGTGGATCGCTTCCCGGGTAGAGATAACTTTGTGGGTGATGTGGCACTGGAAGTAAATAACTGGTCCGTCTATGATACGATGGATTCCAAGCGGCATGTGATTAAAAATGTTAACTTCAATGTCCGTGAAGGGGAGATTGTTGGGATTGCTGGGCTTATGGGTGCCGGCCGAACAGAACTTGCTATGAGTTTGTTTGGTGGAGCTTTTGGAAGTAATATTTCAGGGGATATGATTCTTAAGGGTAAAAAGTTGAGGCTGAAATCGGAAGCAGATGCGATGAAAGTGGGCATTGCGTATCTAACAGAAGATCGCAAATCGGCTGGTCTAGTATTAATTGATGATATTCGACACAACATTACCATGGGAAATCACAAGAAAATCAGTAAGAATTATATCATTGATGAACATAAGGAAGTCAATGTTGCGAATGAATATCGGAACAAGCTGAACATACGAAGTTCAAGTATTCGTCAACGGACCGGAAATCTATCCGGTGGTAACCAGCAGAAAGTAGTTTTGAGCCGATGGATCTACTCGGATCCTGAAGTTCTCTTCCTAGATGAACCTACCCGTGGAATTGATGTCGGTGCAAAGTTCGAGATTTATCAGATTATGAACGAACTGGTCTCACAAGGTAAAAGTATTGTGATGATATCATCTGAAATGCCGGAACTTCTTGGCATGTGCGATCGGGTGTATGTCATGAATGAGGGTAGAATCATCGGAGAGTTTAATCGGTATGATGCAACACAGGAAAATATTATGCGTTGTATCATGAGAGATGCAGGAAAGGATAAGTCATATGGTCAAATTAGATAAACTGAAAGATCAATCAACTAAAATTAAAGAAGGTAGAACGATTGGCATTCGTAATTTAAGATATTTATTTATGAGCAATATCAAGCAATATACCATGCTTATGGCGCTCATACTCATCGTGATTGTTTTCCAATATACAACCAATGGAGTCTTGTTACGTCCAATCAATGTTTCCAACCTTATACAACAAAACTCATATATTCTGATTATGGCGATTGGGATGCTACTAGTTATTCTTACGGGAAACATTGACCTATCTGTTGGCTCGGTTGCGGGCTTTGTGGGCGCAGTCTCTGCGGTTATGATTGTTCAATGGAAATGGGGCACGGTCGAGACAATTGTGATTTCATTGGTCATTGGTGCACTGATTGGTGCGTGGCAAGGTTTCTGGATTGCGTATGTAAGAATACCGGCATTTATTGTCACCCTGGCAGGTCAACTTATCTTTAGAGGCTTGACGATGGTTATCCTCAAAGGGATGACACTAGCTCCATTTACGCCTGGATATACCATGATGGCAGCAGGATTTCTTCCCGATTTCTTCGGAAACGATGGGTTGCATCTGACGACGATGTTATTTGGGGTTGTAACGGTTCTTCTTATGGTTATCAGTGATTTGAATAAGCGTCGTCAACTAAGAAAACATAACTTTGAAATGATTAGTATGCCTTTATTTATCATCAAGGAAGTTGCTATTGGTGTATCCATCATCTGGATATCCTATATTTTGGCTCAATATAAGGGATTGCCTATCGTATTGATTCTTCTAGGATTTTTGGTTGTACTCTTTACCTTTATTACTCAGAAAACGACGATCGGTCGTCATATCTATGCATTTGGTGGAAACGAAAAAGCAGCGAAACTCTCAGGAATCAAGACAAGTCGCGTCTTCTTCTGGGTGTATGTCAATATGTCAGTTCTTGCGGCATTGGCAGGAATCGTATTCGCAGGACGCCTGAACGCCGCAACACCTAAAGCGGGTGGTAACTTTGAACTTGATGCTATCGCTGCATGTTATATCGGTGGTGCTTCAGCTTCAGGTGGTATTGGTACCGTTGTAGGTGCTATTATTGGCGGTCTGATTATGGGGATATTGAATAATGGTATGTCCATTATGTCCGTCTCCATCGACTGGCAACAGGCAATCAAGGGATTTGTTCTCTTGGCAGCAGTTGCTTTCGATGTCTATAGTAAACGTAAAACAGCTTAATGAGTGAGGAGGAACTACGTATGCACTGGGAAGATTCGTTTGATCATAAATATGTCAAATTGAAGAAATGGCTTATTGATGGCATGACCAATGGTCAGTTCCGTTTTGGGGACCGACTTCCCTCGGAAAACATGCTATGCCGTAAGTTTGATTTATCTCGACAAACGGTTCGAAGAGCGTTGGATGAGTTGGAAAAAGAAGGCGCGATCAAGAAAGTTCGTGGCAGTGGAACCTTTGTGAATCGGGTATTTGCACAGCCGCAGCGTACCAGCAGCGTAGGTATTTTATCGACCGTTTTATATGAGTATATCTTCCCAACCATTATGTTTGGGGCAGAAAATATATTGACAAGTGCAGGATATGGAATCGAATTTGGGATTACTTATAACAAAGTTGAAAATGAGGCAAACTTTTTAAAACGTATGCTTGAAATCAACCCCATGGGATTAATCATTGAAGGAAGTAAAACCAATTTACCTGCCATGAATGTGGATTTATTTAGAGAAATCCAGAGAAAAGGAATTCCAGTGGTTTTTATTCATAATCAGTATGCAGAGTTAAGTGACATTCCCTGTATTATCATGGATGATGTCGGATCAGCTTTCGCTCTAACAGAATTACTCATCCAGAATGGGCATAAGAAAATTGCAGGCATTTTCAAATTTGATGATGTTCAGGGTAAGTACCGTTATGCAGGATATGGTAAAGCGCTAAGAGCACATAAGATTCCGATTGTGGATGAACATGTCATCTGGTTTGATAGCTATGAGTGGCTTGGCAAAGAGATGAACTGGGTATTTGAAGAAATTGCGGAATGCACAGCGATTGTCTGCTATAACGACCAGGTATGCATAAAGGTTTTGGCTGAAATGAAACGGCGAGGTTTATCTGTTCCGACAGATATTTCCGTAGTGAGTATAGATGATACCAATTTGATTGCCAATCTTGAAGTGGGTATTACATCTGCTGTTCATCCCAAGGAAATCATTGGGGAGGTTGCGGCTAAAACACTGATTAAAATGATTGAAGACAATACAGTAGGGAATAAGAGTTATTCAAAAGTTATGCCAGTCGAAATTGTCGTAAGACAGTCGATTGCGAATCGAAAGAAAATGGAGAAACATCATGAGTAAATATACGATTGGGGTCGATTTCGGAACTTTATCCGGAAGATCTATTTTAGTTGACATCGAAAATGGACAAATTCTTCAGGAAGCGGTTTGGGAATATGCAAATTCAGTCATAGATGAAACCTTGCCGAATCAAAGTGAAAAACTGCCATTTGATTTTGCCCTTCAGGATCCAAATGACTACCTGGAAGTACTTTACCGAACCATTCCACAGGTGATTTCAGACGCAAAGGTAGCTTCTACTGATGTCATCGGAATTGGTATCGACTTTACTGCATGTACAATGATGCCAGTGACTAAAGACAAACAGGTGCTATGTCAGTTGGATGAATTTAAACATCATCCATATGCATGGGTCAAATTATGGAAACATCATTCAGCTCAGTATGCGGCGGATAAACTGAATCAGTTGGCAAGAGACCATGGATTTAACTTTCTTGATTACTATGGTGGCAAAATTTCCAGTGAATGGTTTGTTCCGAAAGTGATGGAAACGTTGGATAAAGCACCGGAAATCTATGATGCGGCGTATACCTTTATGGAAGCAGCTGACTGGATTACCATGCAGTTAACAGA
>WPCG01146269.1_pt1 | contig 10260 bp, 7 predicted proteins | sample 5403311 | NCBI WGS metagenome assembly WPCG01 (sample SAMN12869467, study PRJNA574797) | sludge metagenome | isolation source: wastewater treatment of Control | place: China:Beijing | collected 2019-05-17 | reverse complement strand
GAAGTCGGGGAAGGTGAAGGCCCGCTCCAGCTGCATGATGCCATCGCGCTCGATGATCTTCCACTCGGGAACCTCGGGCTTGAACAGCGCGATCTCGGCGTCGCTGACGGTGGGGGCGCCCTTGCGGCACGCCTCGCAGGGTTGCTGGGACAGCTGGCTCATGGTGTGGCTCCTGGGGTGATGGCATGATCCTGTCAAGGTCGTGCAGCCGGCCGCGGGCGTCAAGCACCCGCGGCGGGATTGAGCCGCCTGGGGTGTCACGTTATCTTGACACTGATCCCCCTGAGGAGCGTTGGCACCATGCGTCTGAGGTTTCACTGCCAGAATCGGGTAGGCATCCTGCGCGATATCGTGGCCCACTTTGCCGACTATGGCCTCAACGTGGCCCGTGGCGAGGTGGGGGGCGAGCAGGGCAATGCCATCTACCTGCATGTGCCCCACCTGCTCAATGCCCAGCTGGTGACCCTCAAGCCCGAGCTGGAGGCGGTGCCCGGGGTCTTCGCGGTGCGCCGGGTCGGCCTGATGCCCAGCGAGCGGCGCCATCTGGAGCTCGATGCGCTGCTCTCCTCGCTCACCGACCCGGTGATGTCCATCGACATGGAGGGGAAGGTGGTGGCCGCCAATCGCGCCGCCGGCCAGCTGCTAGGCGTGCGCATCGACGAGGTGCCGGGCCTCTCCCTGGACCGCTACCTGCCCGACCTGGACCTGCCCGAGCTGGTCCGGCGCAACAACGCCCGGGTCAACGGCCTGCGTATCACCCTGCGCGAGACCACCTTCCTGGCCGACATCGCGCCGCTGCACCGGGAGCATCTCGATGACGTGGCCTCGTTGGCCGGCGCCGTGGTGACCCTGCATCGCGCCGAGCGCATCGGCGAGCGCATCTATCAGGTGCAGCGCCAGGAGCTGCGCGGCTTCGAGGCGATCTTCCAGGCCAGCCCGCGCCTAGAGGCGCTGACCCGGGAGGCCAGGCGCATGGCACCGCTGGATGCACCGCTGCTGATCCAGGGCGAGACCGGCACCGGCAAGGAGCTGCTTGCGCGGGCCTGCCATCTGGCGAGCCCCCGCGGCCAGGCCCCCTTCATGGCGCTCAACTGCGCGGGCCTGCCGGAGTCTATGGCCGAGACCGAGCTCTTCGGCTACGCCCCCGGCGCCTTCGAGGGGGCCCGGCCCGAAGGCAAGCTCGGCCTGCTCGAGCTTACCGCCGGTGGCACCATCTTTCTCGATGAGGTGGGCGAGATGAGCCCGCGCCTGCAGGCCAAGCTGCTGCGGTTCCTGCAGGACGGCGGCTTCCGGCGGGTGGGCAGCGACGAGGAGACCTGGCTCGACGTGCGTGTGATCTGCGCCACCCAGCAGGACCTGCCGCGGCTGTGCGCCGAGGGGCGCTTTCGCCACGACCTCTTCCATCGCCTCAACGTGCTGTCGCTCGTGGTGCCGCCGCTGCGCAACTGTCGCGACGGCATCCCCGCCCTGGCGGAGCACTTCCTCGACCGTGCCGCCCGCCAGATCGGCTGCCCGCTGCCGGCGCTCTCGGCCGCGGCCCTGGCTCGCCTTGCGGCCTACCCCTGGCCCGGCAACGTGCGCCAGCTGGAGAATGTGCTCTTCCAGGCGGTCTCGCTGTGTGACGGGGCCCGCATCGAGCCCCTTCACCTGCGCCTGCCCGAGGTGGGGGAGGGCCCCCTGCTGGACGGCCTGGAGCTGTCGGGAAGCCTGGCCGAGATCATGGGCAGCGTGGAGCAGCGGGTGCTGGCGGCCCTCTATCCCCGCTTTCCCTCAAGCCGGCAGCTGGCCAGGCGGCTCGGGGTCTCCCACACTACCATCGCCAACAAGCTCCGGCGCCACGGCATCGGCGGGGAGGAGGGCGATGCCTGATGGAGCCGGCCGAACAGGAGGGCGTCATGCCGAACAACGCTGCATCGGGGCAGCTGCCGCTGTGGTTGAAGCTCGCCTTCACCGCCTGGATCATCGGCTGGGCGCCCACCTACTGGGTGCTGCTGGGGCCGCAGAACTACTTCTGGCTGTGCAACCTGGCAAGCTTCCTGATCCTGATCGGCCTGTGGCGGGAGAGCCGGCTGCTGCTCTCCATGCAGTGGCTGGCGGTGGCCCTGGTGGGCACCCTGTGGGCGCTGGACGTGGGCGCGGCCTGGCTGACCGGGGTGCATCCCATCGGTGGCACTGAGTACATGTTCGATGACGACCAGCCGCTGCTGACCCGGCTGATGTCGCTCTACCACCTGGTGCTGCCGGTAGTGGCGGGGCTGGCCATCTGGCGGCTCGGCTATGCGCCGCGGGCGCTGGCCTGGCAGTCCGTGCTGACCTGGCTGGTGGTACCGACGAGCTACCTGCTCACCGAGGCCGAGCGCAATATCAACTGGGTGCACGGCCCCTTCGGCACCCATCAGGAGTGGCTGCCGCCGCTGGTCTACCTGGCGGGGCTGATGGCGCTGTGGCCGCTGCTGATCTACCTGCCGGTGCACCTGGCGACGCGCTGGCTGCAGCGGCGTGGTCGCCTCCCAGGCGCGGGCTGAAGCGGCGCCGTTCAGGCCCCTGTCGGGGCCGCGGTGCTCCTGTGCACCGCCTCGCGCACCTCGGCGTAGGGGTAGGCCTCGAGCGCCCCGAAGCCGGGCAGGCCGCGCGCCTTGAGTCGGGTGAGGCGGGGCGTGGTGATGCCGCACAGGAAGCGCGTCAGCAGGTCTGCCGTGGCGGGGCCACCGGCGGCATCCTCGGCGAGCCTAGGGCCCAGCGCCGCAAGATGCTCCGCGAGCTCTCGCTCCTCCAGCGGGGCCAGCGACGGCGGGGCCGGCAGCCGCGCGGGCTGGCCCCGGCAGGCGGAGCAGTGGCCGCACTGCACCGGGGCCTGGGTATCGCCGAACCACTCGGCGAGCCGTCGACTCAGGCAGTCATCGGACTCGAACAGCGCCAGCATGGCGTGCAGGCGGGCGATCTCGGCCTGTTCTCTGTCGCGGAAGTAGGCGTGGAGCTCGGCGCCGAGGGCGGCGGGGTCCCGGGGGGGCGCGAGCACCCGGTAGACCTCGGTGAGCTGCTTGCTCTCGAGCACCATCCACCCCTTCTCGACGAAATACTCGAGGGCCGTGAGCACCCGGCCGCGCTGGACGTCCAGCCCGCGTTCCGCGCCCAGCCGCTCCAGGGCCGCGAAGTCCAGGGCGTGCCAGGTGCGCGCCCGGGGGGCGGCATCGAAGATGGCCTGGACGAAGGCGCGGCGCTCGCCCGCAAAGCGCTCGACCAGGGCCTCGGGCGCCTCCTGCAGGCGGAAGCGGTAGTCGGCGAAGTAGCTGTGGCGCGGGGCGATGATGCCGCGCAGCTCCAGCTGCACCAGCAGCGTCTTGAGCGGCAGCGGGCGGATATCGCTGTCCCGGGAGAGTGCGCTCAGGGTCAGCTCCCAGTCGCCGCCGTGGTGCTCGGCGGCATCGACCAGGGCATCGATCACCCGGCCGATGCCCTGGCGTTCCGGGGTGTCGCCGTAGACGAAGGTCTCCAGCACGCCGAGGGTGTCGCGCCCCGCCAGCATCAGACACTCCGAGGGCTGGCCATCACGGCCCGCTCGGCCGATCTCCTGGCTGTAGTTCTCGATGGACTTGGGCAGGTCGAAGTGCACCACGGCGCGGATGTCGGCCTTGTCGATGCCCATGCCGAAGGCGATGGTGGCGACGATGCAGGAGGTATTGCCGGCCATGAAGTCGCGCTGGATCGCTTCGCGCCGCTCGCTTTCCAGTCCGGCGTGATAGGCGGTGGCCTTGACGCCGGCCTTGTCCAGATAGGCGGCCAGGCGTTCGGCGGTCTGCTGCAGGGTCACGTAGACGATGGTGGGAAAGCCTGCGTCGCCGCCCTGGCGTGCCTTGAGCCAGGCCGCCAGGGCCTGCGGGCGGGAGTCTGCGGCCACCGGCGTCACCGTCAGGTCCAGATTGGGCCGGTAGAAGCCGGTGAGGGTGACGTCGCCCTCGGCGATGCCGAAACGCCGGCGCATGTCCTCGATGACCCGCGGGGTGGCGGTCGCGGTGAGCAGCAGCACCTGGGGAATCGCGAACTCGCGCTGGTAGTCGGGGAGCTTCAGGTAATCGGGGCGGAAGTTGTGGCCCCATTCGGAGATGCAGTGGGCCTCGTCCACCACCATCAGCGAGATCGGCACGCGGCGAATGAAGGCGCGGAAGCGCTCGTTCTTCAGGCGTTCCACCGAGATCATCAGGATGCGGATCTCGCCACGCTCGACCCCGCCCATCACCGCGGCGGCCTCGTCGCGGCTCTGGCCGGAGTCGATGCTGGCGGCGGCGATGCCGTAGCGCCGGAGAAAGGCGAGCTGGTCCTGCATCAGCGCCAGCAGCGGCGAGATCACCAGCGTCAGGTGCGGCAGGTGGAGGGCGGACAGCTGGTAGCAGAGCGACTTGCCTGAGCCGGTGGGGAAGATCGCCGCCGCCGAGCGGCCGGCCACCACGGCCTCGACCACCGGGCGCTGGCCGGGGCGAAAGTCCTCATGGCCGAATACCTGCCTGAGGGTCTGCTGAATCATCACGAGGCGCTCCCTGCACGTTCTGGCGACTGGTTGGCTGCCCAGTATAGTGACCGGGTGAGCCAGCGTCTCGCCTCGGCCGCGGCGAGGTAGAGCTATTGCAGATGGCAGCATCGCTCAAGGCCGTTCGGGCGCAGACCTAGAGGTGAGGGGAGAGCCGGAACATGCGCTGCCGGCGCAGGGTTCCGGTCAGCGCGGGGCGTCGTAGCGGGCGTGGCGCTGGCGGGAGAAGACCAGCTGCCAGAGCTGCAGGTCCCGGGCGCGGAAGGCGCCGGCGCAGACGGAGAGATAATACCGGAACATGCGCCGGGTGCGTTCGTTGTAGCGTGCCGCTACCTCGTGCCAGCGGGCGTCGAAGTTGGTAAGCCAGGCCATCAGGGTCGGGTCGTAGTCGGGCCCGAAGTTCTGCCAGTCCTCCAGCAGCAGGTGGGGTTCGCTGGCCTTCGCGACATGCATGGCCGACGGCAGCACGCCGTTGGGGAAGATGTACTTGTTGACCCAGGGGTCGGCCGAGATCTCCGAACTGTTCGAGCCGATGGTGTGGAGCAGGAAGAGACCCTCCGGCGTCAGGTGCTCCGATACGGTGCGGAAGTAGGTCGGGTAGTTGCGGTGGCCGACGTGTTCGAACATGCCGATGGAGACGATGCGGTCAAAGCGGCCGCTCAGGTCGCGATAGTCCTTGAGCTCGATGGTCACCGCCAGGTCCCGGCAGCGCTCCCGGGCCAGCTCGGCCTGCTCCCGCGAGATGGTGATGCCGGTGACCTCCACGCCATGGTGGCGGGCGGCGTGTTCGGCGAAGCTGCCCCAGCCGCAGCCGATGTCCAGCACGCGCAGGCCCGGCTCGAGCTCGAGCTTGCGGCAGGCTAGCTCCAGCTTGGCCCGCTGTGCCTCATGGAGGGTGCGTGCCTCCTTCCAGTAGCCGCACGAGTAGCACATCGTCGGGTCGAGCATGCGCTCGAAGAGGTCGTTGCCGAGGTCGTAGTGGGCCTCTCCGACGATATGGGCGCGGGCCTTGCTCTGCAGGTTGAACAGGCCCGACTGCAGCCGATACCTCAGCCGCTCGGAGGGAGTGTGGGCGCGCTCGCCCAGGCCGTGACGCAGCAGCCGGCAGGCCATCTCGTCGATGCGGTCGCAGTCCCACCAGCCGTCCATGTAGGCCTCGCCGAGCCCCAGGGTGCCCTGGCGCAGCACACGCGAGAAGAAGTCGGGGTGATGGACGCGCAGGTCCTGAGGGGCCTGGCCGTTGAGGGCCACCCCGGAGCCCTCCAGCAGCTGTTCGATGACCCGCCGGGCGCGGGTCTCAGGGAGGGCGATGGGGCCTATGCGGGAATCGCTGGTCATGGAGTCCTCCTGATCCAGCCGAGTCGGTGTTCCCGGGCTGGCGCACCCGGATGTGGTGCGGCGCAAACCCTTGAAAAGGAGCATAGCCCAGTCGCCGTGACCCGGTGGGCTCTGTTGTGGGTGTCAAGATTTCGTGACGCCCTGTCAGGAATTTCTGCCGTCCGAGGGGCCGGACGGTGCTGGCAGGCGAGTCTGTAACGAAACCCTTACGCCTGGCGGCCGCGGTGCAGCCGGCCGGGCCCCGACCGGTCCCGGCGGGGGCATATCGCGACGCTTCGGCTCCCTCTAGGCTGGGTCTCGACAACCGAGGCGACCCGGCACCGCCGGGCGCCTGACAACAACACCCCCTGGAGACCCGCCATGAACGCACCCGCCCGAGAGCCCCTGACGCCCACCGCCAAGGGCAACCCCATCGGCACCGACGGCTTCGAGTTCGTCGAATTCACGGCCCCCGACGCTGCCGGTATCGAGGCGCTGCGCCAGCTCTTCGGCCAGCTGGGCTTCACCGAGACCCGTCGCCACCGTTCCAAGCAGGTCTTCCTGTTCCAGCAGGAGGGCGTCAACTTCGTGCTCAACGCCGAGCCGGGAAGCCATGCCGCGGAGTTCGCCAGCCTCCACGGCCCCAGCGCCTGCGCCATGGCCTGGCGGGTGGCCGACGCTCGTCAGGCCTTCGAGCACGCCCTGGCCAATGGCGCCGAGCCGGTGGAGAACAGGGTGGCAGCCGGCGAGGTGGGCATCCCCGCGGTACGCGGTATCGGCGGTTCGCTGCTCTACTTCGTCGACCACCGGGTCGACAGCGAAGGGCGCACCATCTACGACATCGACTTCGAGCCGATCCCCGGGCGCAGCGCCACCGACCGCAGCGTTGGCCTCAAGGTGCTCGACCACCTGACCCATAACGTCGCGCGTGGCCAGATGGATGTGTGGGCCGACTTCTACACTCGCATCGCCAACTTCCGCGAGATCCGCTACTTCGATATCGAGGGCAAGATGACCGGGCTGCACTCCCGGGCCATGACCGCCCCCTGCGGCAAGATGCACATCCCGATCAACGAATCCGCCGACGACACCTCCCAGATCGCCGAATTTCTGCGCGAGTACAACGGCGAGGGCATCCAGCACCTGGCCATGGCCACCGATGACATCTACGCCACGGTGCGCGCGCTCAAGGCCAACGGTATGACCTTCCTGACCACGCCGGACACCTATTACGAAAAGCTCGACGCGCGGGTGCCCAACCACCAGGAAGACCTCGAGGCCCTGCGGGAGCTGAGCCTGCTGGTGGACGGCGGCCCGGACGAGGGCGTGCTGCTGCAGATCTTCACCGACACGGTGATTGGCCCGATCTTCTTCGAGATCATCCAGCGCAAGGGCAACGACGGCTTCGGCGAGGGTAACTTCAAGGCGCTCTTCGAATCCATCGAGGAAGACCAGATCCGTCGCGGCGTGCTCAAGGCAGAGTGAGTCGCGGCGCCCCCTGCCAGGGCGAAGATGAATAACGCCATGGCAGGCTGCCAAATCAGGGCAATATCCATCACAATACCGGGCTAGAACGGCCTGGTATTGTGGTGTCCAACCATAAAAGCAACGTGATTCCCCTGGTGTAACATGACAACGAACGCACAACCTCGTGCCCAGTGGCTCGGCCGCTGGGGCTTCGTGCTGGCGGCCACCGGTTCCGCGGTGGGGCTCGGCAATATCTGGAAATTTCCCTACATCACCGGCGAGTACGGCGGCGGCGCCTTCGTGCTGGTCTACCTGGCCTGCATCCTGGCAGTGGGCATTCCGGTGATGATGACCGAGATCGCCTTCGGGCGTCGCGGCCGCGGCAGCCCCATCGACGCCGTGCGGCGGGTCGTCAACGAGTCCGGCCGCACCTCCGCCTGGTCGCTGCTGGGCTGGATGGCGATGCTCTGCGGCTTCATGATCCTCTCCTTCTATGCGGTGGTGGCGGGCTGGTCCTTCGCCTACCTGTGGAAGATGCTGACCGGTGTCTTCGCCGGGGCCGGCGCCGACGACATGGTGGGCATCTTCGTCGCCAACAACGACAACCCGCTGAACCTCGGTTTCTGGAGCACCCTGGTGGTGGTGGCCACCATGCTGATCGTCGGCAAAGGGGTGCAAGCCGGCATCGAGCGCAGCGTCAGCTGGATGATGCCCGGCATGGTGGTGATGCTGGCGATCCTGATCGGCTATGGCGTGTTCTCCGGGGGCTTCGGCGAGGCGTGGCGCTTCCTGTTTTCCTTCAACGCCGGCAGCCTGTCGAGTGAGGGAATGCTGGCGGCTCTGGGCCACGCCTTCTTCACCCTGTCGCTGGCTTCCGGTGCCATCCTCACCTACGGCAGCTACCTGCCGGCCCGGGCCTCCATCGCCCGCACCACCCTGACCGTGGCCGTCGCCGATACCCTAGTGGCGTTGATGGCGGGGCTGGCGATCTTCCCGATCATCTTCGCCAACGGCATGAGCCCGGGGGAGGGGCCGGGGCTGATCTTCATGAGCCTGCCGCTGGCCTTCCAGGCGATGCCGCTGGGCACCCTGTTCGGCATCCTCTTCTTCGTGATGCTCTCCATGGCGGCGCTCACCTCGTCGATCTCCATGGTGGAGGCCACCGTCTCCTGGCTTTCCGACAGCAAGGGGGTCTCGCGCCGCACCGCGGCCTGGGGCACCGGCATCGTGCTGTGGGTGGTGAGCACCCTGGCGATGCTCTCCTTCAACCTGGGGGCCGACTGGACACTGGCCGGGCGCAACGTCTTCGACTGGCTCGACTACCTGACCGCGCGCTGGATGATGCCGCTGGGCGGGCTCGGCCTGGTGCTGCTGGCCGGCTTCGTGCTCAAGAGCGAGATCCTGCGCGACGAGCTCGGCCTCTCGCCGCGGGCCCATGCCCTGTGGCTCTTCGCCGTGCGCTACCTGGCGCCACTGGGGATTCTGGTGATCTTCGCCGACGCCCTGGGCGTGGCCCGCATCGAGTTCGGCCTGCATTGGCCCTGGCTGCTGGCCAGCCTGGCGCTGGTCACTCTGGTCGGCGAATATGCCTCGCCCAGGCTGCGCCGCACCCTGCAGGGCTGACCTCGTCGGCCGGCCGCGCACGGCCCCGCCCCGTCAGGGGCGGGGCCGTGTTGCGTCTGGCGCGGTGGTTATAAGCTCGTAGCCGATCGAAAGTGGCGGCGGTGACGGAAATTAATTACCTTTGGGTATATGTAGGCGTTTTTATTCAAAGGTATTGGAATATGGTGCAGGGCCCTCTCTTCTCCGCGACACCCGCAAGCGAGTTCTCCCCCGGCAGCGTCAGCCTGGTTGGTGCGGGACCGGGGGATCCGGAGCTGCTTACGCTCAGAGCGCTGCGGCGCCTGGCTCACGCGGAGGTGATCCTCCACGACCGGCTGGTCAGTGCCGAGGTGATGGCCCTGGCCAACCCCGATGCGCAGCGGGTCTACGTTGGCAAGGCGCGCTCCGACCACAGCCTGCCCCAGGAGGGAATCAATCGGGCCCTGGTCGACTGGGCCCGGGCCGGCAAGCGGGTGGTGCGCCTCAAGGGGGGTGACCCCTTCATCTTCGGGCGCGGCGGCGAGGAGCTCGAGGCCCTGGTGGCCGAAGGCATCGCCGTTGAAGTGGTGCCGGGCATCACGGCGGCATCGGGATGTGCGGCCTATGCCGGCATTCCGCTGACTCACCGCGACCACGCGCAGTCGGTGCGCTTCGTGACCGGGCATCTCAAGGGTGGCAGCGCCGATCTCGACTGGCCCTGCCTGGCCCGGCCCGGTCAGACTCTGGTCTTCTACATGGGGCTGCACGGCCTGCCGGCGATCTGCCGTCAGCTCGTCGCGCACGGCCTGCCGGCGAGCACGCCGATTGCCCTGGTGGAGCAGGGCACCACGGCACGTCAGCGGGTGCATCGCGGCACACTGGCGGATCTGCCCGACCGGCTTGCGGCGGCGTCGCCGCGCCCACCAACGCTGATCATCGTCGGCGGTGTGGTGTCGCTTCATGCGGCCTTGGACTGGTTTCGTCCCGAGGACGCGGCCGCCGGCGGCTGGGAGACCGGCAGCCGCGGCTGAGGCGGGGAGCGGTCAAGGCAGCAGGATGGTGGAGCCGGTGGTCTGGCGGCCCTGCAGGCCGTCCTGAGCCTGTCCGGCTTCCGCCAGCGGGTAGCGGTGGGAGATATCGACCTTGAGCTTGCCGCTTTCGAGCATGGCAAAGAGCTCATCGGCCATCATCTGCAGCCGCTCGGGGGTGTCGGCATAGCCGTTGAGGCTGGGGCGGGTGACGAACTGCGACCCCTTCTGGTTGAGGATGCCCAGGTTGACCCCCTCGACCGCGCCGGAGGCGTTGCCAAAGCTGACCATCAGCGAGCGCGGCTTGAGGCAGTCCAGGGAGGTCTCCCAGGTGTCCTTGCC
>WPCG01042987.1_pt1 | contig 10261 bp, 9 predicted proteins | sample 5403311 | NCBI WGS metagenome assembly WPCG01 (sample SAMN12869467, study PRJNA574797) | sludge metagenome | isolation source: wastewater treatment of Control | place: China:Beijing | collected 2019-05-17 | reverse complement strand
GATTCAAAACCATTTCATCTGGCGAAGAAGTCGAATTTACCTTAGAGCAATCGGACCGTGGTCCGCGCGCTGCAAATATTGTTAAAATTTAACTTTAGGAGTGAACCAATTAAGACCTATCCGTTGTGGAAGGTCTTTTTTATTTCTGTGTTATAACACATATAAAAACAGTAATTATAATAAGTCGAAAATAGCGCTATTTTTGGTTGCTTATATAAAATATAAGTAATATAATACTAATCGCAGCAAAGGAGATGGAGAAATGGCACTTAGCGTTGGTATTGTTGGGCTACCAAACGTCGGTAAATCGACGCTTTTTAATGCAATGACGGCAAGTAAAGTTGAAGCCGCTAATTATCCGTTTGCGACAATTAACCCAAATAAAGGCATTGTCCGTGTACTTGATGAACGTGTCAGTGCATTAAGTGCCTTTTATGATCCAGAACGGACAATATACGCAACAATTGAATTTAACGATATTGCCGGTTTAGTGCGCGGCGCAAATAAAGGTGAAGGACTTGGAAATCAGTTTCTTGGCCATATCCGCGAATGCGATGTTATTTTACAAGTTGTCCGCTGTTTTGCCGATACGGAAATTATTCACGTTGAAGAAAGCGTTAATGCAAAACGCGACATTGAAATTATTAATTTAGAACTAATCATGAAAGATTTAGATTCACTTTATAAACGTAAGGGGAAAGTTGAAACAAAAGCACGCGTCAATAAAGATAAAAGCGCAATGTTTGAACTGGACATTATAAATAAACTTATTCCTGCCTTAGAAAACGAAATACCGGCCCGTTTAGTAAAAAACATCAATGATATTGAAGCAAAATACATAAAAGAAACATTTGAACTTTTAACATTTAAACCAGTTATTTATGTGGCTAATATAAGTGACACTGAATATGAAACATACGAAAACAATAAAGATTATCAAGAAGTATTAAATATTGCAACTAGTGAAGGGGCGGAAGTTGTCGCCATCAGTGCCGCAATCGAAGCGGAATTAATTAGTTTAGGGAAAAATGAACAAGAACAATACTTTAAAGAACTTGGTATTACACAATCTGGCCTAAGTAAAATTAGTGAAGTTGCGTATAAAGCGTTAGGATTATCCTCATTTTTTACCGTTGGTAAAGATGAAGTACGTGCTTGGACATTTACGAAAGGCATGCATGCCCCGGAATGTGCCGGCGTAATTCATAGTGATTTTGAACGCGGATTTATTCGTGCGGATGTATATCACTACGCCGACTTTTTAAAGTATCAAGATGAAGCAAAAATTAAAGAAGCTGGAAAAATGCGCAGTGAAGGAAAAGATTATGTGATGCAAGATGGCGATATCGTCTTTTTCAAATTTAATGTGCGTAAATAGCGGCATTACTTTAAAACATACTTTAAATAAAGTATACTATGAAGTTGAGGACAAACAATGATTGAAAAATATTTACAAAAAATCGTGAGTGAAGCAGTAACTGCGCTCGGTGTTGCGCTTGCTTTCGATAAAATCGTCATTGAAACGAGTAAAGATAGTGAGCATGGTGATTATGCAACAAACGTCGCGATGCAACTCGCCCGTGAATTTAAAAAAAGTCCGCGAGATGTTGCCACATTATTAGTTGCAAAACTTGATCAGTCACTCATGAATAAAGTAGAAATCGCTGGCCCAGGCTTTATTAACTTTTTTGTAAAACCGGCCGCACTAACAAAATATATTCCTGAAATTATTGAAGCAGGGGACGCTTTTGGTAATGGTGCGGAGAAAAACGAAACAGTAAACATTGAATTTGTAAGTGCAAACCCGACGGGCAAACTGCATTTAGGCCATGCACGCGGCGCCGCCGTTGGTGATACATTAGCGCGCCTATTTACAAAAAGCGGCTACACCGTTATTAAAGAGTTTTATGTAAATGACGCTGGTGTGCAAATTAATAATTTAGGAAAATCATTATATGTCCGTTATGTAAATAGTCTTGGTATCCCGAAAGAAATGCCCGAAGACGGCTACTTTAGCACCGATTTAATTACCATTAGTGAGAAGATTATTGCTGAAGTTGGTAATAAGTATATTGAAGAAACTCCTGAAAACCTTGCCTTTTTTGCTAAGCGCGGGAGTGAAATCTTTTTAGATATTATTAAAGATGACTTAAAAACATTCCGTGTAAACTTTGATATCTATACATTTGAAACACATATTAAAAGAAATGACGCGATTAGCGATTTGTTAGTGAAAATAAAACCATATACATATATGGAAGATGGTGCGCTCTTTTTAAAAACAAGTGCGTATGGTGATGATAAAGATCGCGTTATCGTGAAGAGTAACGGTGAACATACATACTTTTTACCTGATATTTTATATCACCTTGATAAATTAAGGCGTGGTGCCGATTTACTCATTAATATTTTTGGCGCGGATCATCACGGCTATATTGGGCGGATGAAAGCGGCACTGCAAATGTTTGGTTATCATGCCAATGCCCTCGAAGTTGAAATTATTCAAATGGTACGCATTATTAAAGACGGCGAAGAGTTAAAGATGAGTAAACGCACAGGCAACGCGATTACGCTTGAAGAATTAGTCGAAGACGTTGGTGTTGATGCTGCGCGCTATTTTTTCCTAGCAAAATCAGCGTCAACGCACTTTGATTTTGACCTTGATTTAGCAACCGAGAAATCAAACGCAAACCCCGTCTTTTACGCGCAATATGCGCATGCACGCCTGAATGCAGTGCTTTTACGTGGTAAAGCCTATGGTATTGACACAAGTGGTGCACTATTAAAGGAAAGTGCGGAACTAAATTTAGTGAAGCAATTAATTGCTTATCCTGGCGCGGTACATGACGCAACCTTAACACGCGAGCCGTATAAAATAACAAATTATATTCAAAAGCTCGCAAGTCTTATTCATACGTATTACACGGAAGCGCGGATGATTGATGAAACAAACATTCCGCTGACCAAAGCGCGACTTGGTTTAGCCAAAGCCGCACAAATAGTTATTGCTAATGCATTAATGCTCCTCGGCGTTAGTGCCCCCGAATCAATGTAAAAGGAGAAACAATATGAGAAAACGTACAAACATTGAAATTGCCTACACCTTACTGAAAGAAAAAGGAGCGTCACTCGCATTTTATGAACTGTGGCAAAGTATTGTCAATGAACATGAATATAGTGAAGCGGAAGGGCATGATTTAATTTCAAAGTTTTATACAGCCTTAATGATGGATGGGCGCTTTGTAAATCTTGGTGATAATATTTGGGATTTACGTGAACGCGTCTTATTTGATGATATCGATTTACCACTAAGTGAAGTTTATTCCGATCTTGAAGACGGTGAAGAAGATGACGACGATGAAGCAAGTGAAATTGCTTATTTTGACGAAGAAGAAAGTGATGACTCCGATAGTAAAGGCAAAGAAGCCGCTACGGATGACGATAAATAGAAAGAGGGATTTTTATGCCATTAGTTAGTATGAAAGAAATGCTTATTAAAGCAAACAAAGAAAAATACGCTGTTGCCCAATTTAATACAAACAACTTAGAATGGACGATGGCAATTTTAGATGAAGTCGAAGCACTTAAAGCACCAGTTATTCTCGGCGTTAGTGAAGGGGCCGCCCGCCATATGGGTGGTTATAACACTGTTGTCCACATGATTAAAGGATTAATTGCTGATCGCGGGTATACAATTCCAATTGCGATTCACCTCGATCACGGCAGTAGTGAAGAAGTGTGTAAAAAAGCAATTGACGCTGGGTTTACATCGGTCATGATTGATGCAAGTCATCATCCGTTTGCTGAAAATCTTGCGATTACAAAACGCGTTGTCGAATATGCGCATGCGCGTGGTGTGAGTGTTGAAAGTGAACTCGGCAGTATTGGTGGCCAAGAAGAACATGTTATTGCCGAAACAATGTATGCTGACGCGAATGAATGTTTAGAAATGGTGCAAACAACCGGTATTGATTGCTTAGCGCCCGCTTTAGGTAGTGTGCACGGGCCGTATAAAGGAGAACCAAAACTCGGCTTTGACGAAATGGAACACATTAATAAAATTTGTGGTGTCCCGCTTGTCCTACATGGTGGCAGTGGCATTCCGGATTACCAAATTCAAAAAGCAATTGCGCGCGGTACTGCGAAAATTAACGTAAATACCGAATGTCAACAAGCCTTTACACGTGAAGTTCGCACTGTATTAAATAATGATTTAAAAGTTTATGATCCGCGGAAATACATTGTCCCGGGCATGAAAGGCATCAAGGCTGTCGTTAACGAAAAATGCGCCGTTTTCGGCTGCATTGGTAAAGCAGCGTAACGTGTATCAACGACTAAAAGCATTTATTGAAGCGCACGACACTATTACAATTTTCACGCATATATACGTTGACGGCGACGCTGTTGGCAGTGTGCAAGGGATGAAAGCGTTAATTACGGCGAACTATCCACACAAAAAAGTGTATGCAATCCATGAAGATGTCGCCCCGTTTAACGATATTTTAGGACTAAGTGACGTCGTTAGTGATGAAATAATTAAAAAGAGTGCTGCCCTTATTGTTGACGTTGCCAATGGTAGCCGGGTTAGTGACGAACGGTATAAACTTGCAAAGTATTCTTTTAAGCTTGATCACCACATTTTTGTCGAAACGTTTACAACTGACGAAATTGTTAACAATGAACGGATTGCTACTGCGGAAATGATTGGTGAATTTCTTATGCGTGAAAGTTTACTAATTAATGAACATGGGGCAACGGCGCTTGCGCTTGGCATTATTACGGACTCCGGGCGGTTCTTTTATGATTTAACGAGTGCACTAACGTTTGAAGTCATGGCATTTCTTTTAAATGCTGGTGCCAATTTTAAAAAAATTAATGAAAGTTTAGCAAAGCGAGATATTGATGGGCTTAAACAACGTGGTTACTTTATGAGCAATTATGCAATAAGTGGGCGCGTTATTTATATTCATATCCCGTATGCAAAACTAACAGAGTTAAACATTTTACCAAGTGAAGGTAGTTCATATGTGAATATGTATGGTAATTTTGACGGTTATCCGTTATGGGTAACATTCTTTAGTGACGCGAATGGTGTGGTGTTTACCGAGTTACGTTCGAAAACACATAATGTCCAAAAAGTTGCCAAGGCATTCGGCGGTGGTGGCCACTTAAAGGCAAGTGGGTGCCGCTTAACAAACGAAGCGCAAATTGCGGATGTTTTACGGGCATTAAACACAGCTGAGGAATTAATTTAATGTATCAAAAAGAGTTAGAAGCGGCCATTAGTGCAAGTAAAATTGCTAGCAAAATAATTATGGATATTTATAATCAAGATTTTGCTATCGAAGTAAAAGATGATAATTCGCCCGTGACGATTGCCGATAAAACGGCTGATCGAGCGATTCGAAGTTATTTAGGACCGCTATTTCCAACATACGCTTTCTTAACAGAAGAAGGTGTGGATGATTTAGCACGTCTTAAAAATGATTATGTGTGGATTGTTGATCCACTTGACGGTACGAAGGATTTTATTCATCGTGATGATGAGTTTACGGTTTGTATTGCTTTAAGCTATAAAGGTGAAATCGTTGTCGGAGTCATTGCTGTTCCGGTTACCGGAAATGTATATTACGCACGAATTGGGCATGGTGCTTATGAGCTTTTACCAAACGGACAAACAAATAAACTTCAAGTGAGTGATCGCGTTAAAAATATCACGGTTGTTGCTTCCCGCTACCACCGCCGCGAACGCGAAGTTCTGTATTTAGAACGCAATAAAGATTTATTTGCCAAGACGGTTACACTTGGTTCAACATTAAAAGCAATTGCGATTGCACGGGGCGATATTGAACTCTTTTATCGCGGTAGTGCTGGGACAAAAGAATGGGACGTTGCTGCTGCTGATTTAATTGTTACTGAAGCGGGTGGAATCTTTATCAAGCCCGATGGTAGTAAAATAAAGTATAACAAAAAAGATGTGCGCAATAGCGAAGGTTATATTATTGTGAACAAAAAGGAGAATATCCGCTTATGAAAAAACGTAGCTTTTTATTTACCTTAATAGTCATGACTTTATTAGTTGGTTGCAAACCAACACCATCCAGTAGTGAAACAAGTGTTGGTGAACTAAGTTATGAAGTGTATGATGACACAAGGCATAAGGCCCGTGTTGATAACGACGGTTATACGATTATTGATTTTTATGCCTTAAACGATTTCCATGGTGCAATTGAAGAACGAAATGATGAAGGCACCGCCGCTTTACCCGGCATTGGAAAGTTAAATACGTTCTTAAAAACACGCCGCAATGACAATCCGGGTGGCACTATCCTCCTTGCAAATGGTGATATGTGGCAAGGTAGTGCTGATTCAAATATTACGCGCGGCGAAACCGTCACGCACTTATTAAACCATATGGGCTTTGCGGCATTAACACTTGGTAATCATGAATTTGATTGGTCAATTGATGTTATTCGCCAAAATAAAGCAATTTCAAATTTCCCCTATTTAGGGGCGAATATTATTGAAAAAGGAACCACTAATGTTGTTGACTTTGTTGATGAATCACCCCTTTTAGAACGCGATGGGGTTAAAATTGGTGTGATTGGTACAATGGGGAGTAGCTTAGAAACAACGGTCCAACCGAACTTAATAAGCAACATTGAGTTTGATGTCACAACCGATTATGTCGTAAATGAAGCCGCCCGGTTACGTGATCTTGGCGCAAATATTGTTGTTCTTGCAACGCATGATTCGTGGTTTGGCAATTTAAAAGAAGAACAAAGTGCGATTTTAGGTGCTGATGTTGTTGATGCAATCTTTACCGGTCATCAACACGTTCTCCATAATGAACCAGGTTTAAATGTACCGATTTTACAAGCACGAGCTTATGGACGTGATGTCCAATATGTGAGTCTTGGCTATAACAAAGTAACTGAAGACGTAAAACTTATTGAATATGATGTTGTGGAAAACATTAGCGAGATGAACTTAGCAAAAGATGAAACTAGTGAAATGATCGCAAACTATTTTTATGAAAAATTTAATATTGATGCGATTAAAAACGAAGTGCTCGGTTCACTCATAAATCGGGAGATGAACCGTGGAGCAGTGGCGCGCTTTGCAATTAATGTATTAACTGATGCATTTAGTGACCAGGGAGTTGTCGGGGCGATGCATAATGTTAATGGAGGGATTCGTGCGACAATTGAACTTGGTCCCATTTTATATAAACATATATATAATGCGTTCCCGTTTGATAATGAAGTGTATTTAGTTGAACTCCAAGGCCGGCGCATTAAAAACTTAACTGCGGCAAGTAATATTCAATATTATTGGGGTGTTGATCGGGCGACACTTGATGACTTTGCGACTTATTACGTCGCAACGACAAACTTCGTCTATGAATTAATCTTCATTGATGAACCACCGTTTGTGAATACGTTTGAGTTCCCGCGTGACATTATTGCCGACCATATTCGGGCCGTACAAACAATTGACGGCAATCTCTACCGAGGATAATTATTATGAAACATAAATTTGTACTTTTTTCACTCCTTTTTCTTCTTGTTGGTTGTAATGTTCTCCCAAGTGAAGAGTTATCAACTTCCACAGTGCCGACAAGTAGTGAAAGTAGTGAACAATCGAGCGCTACTGCTAGTGAAATAAGTAGTGCAGTAAGTAGTGAAATTACAAGTATATTACCAAGTGAGCCAGTAAGTGAAGGTGAGCGGACGGGTAAACGTAATCTGCATTTCTTTGGCCTCAATGATTTTCATGGTGCGGTGACCGAATCGGGCTCTGATCCCGGCATTTTCCGCATTAGTTCATACATTAAGCATCTTGAAAACATTTATGACGGTAATGTTATAAAGCTAAACGCTGGTGATTATTGGCAAGGAAGTGCGGACTCAAATTTAAATAATGGGCAATTTTTAAATGATGTCTTAACCGCCCTAGATTTTGATGCGTTTACACTTGGTAACCATGAGTTTGACTGGTTTGATACAACAATTGAACAAAATCGCGGCTTAACGCATGTGCCATATTTAGGCGCAAATATTATGCGTAAAGCAACAGACGCTGTCGCCACAAATCTTGTCAGTTACGACGATACATTTAAAGGCAGTATTATCGTTAATAAAAATGATGTAAATATTGGTATTATTGGCGTGATGGGTGAAGGTATTGAAAGATCGATTTTAGCAACGGCTATTGCCCCATATTACTTTGCTTCCGTTGATACGTATGTACGTAGTGAAGCGGCAAACTTACGGGCGTTAGGCGCAGATATGATTGTGTTATCAACACATGATTCACTTGCAGAATATCCAGGCTATACAAATTTAGGCAATTATACGGGTATAATTAACGAAAAAATTGTCGACATTGTTTTTTCGGGCCATTATCATTTACAACATAATGCGGTGGAAAACGGCATCCCAATTTTACAAACAAACGGCTATGGCCGCCAAGTAATGGAAGTAAGTGGTGCGTACAATTTTGACACTAAAGAGTTTGAAGTAACGGATAGCGGACTAACATTTGCAAGTACACTTAAAACATACGCTGAAGATGTGTCGATTCTTAATTTATTTGAACCATACCGCACGGCAGCGGAACCGATTAAAAATGAAGTCGTCGGAACACTAACAGCGACAATGTCAACGACGCAACTTGCAAACCTTGCAAATCGCGTTATGTACGACTTAGTGAAAGATGATTATCTAGCAAATGAAATTGTCGCCGTCCACAATAGTGGTGGTGTCCGTAAAGCAATTGCGCGCGGCCAAGTTACATACGGTGCTATTTATGAATCATTCCCGTTTGATAATGAAATTCGCGTTATTGAAAATATGAGCGGTAGTGATCTCCGCGCCTTTATTACGGGTAATCCGTCATATTCACCACATCCATCGTATCCACTAAAAATTGCAAATATTGATGAGGCAAAAACATATACCCTTGTCACGATTGATTATTTAAGTACCGATAGTTGGTACACGCAAAACAAACCACAAATTGTTACTGGTGCATACGTCCGTGACCTAATTGCTCATTACTTCCGGGAAACGGGCACCGTAAATCCGAGTGACTTTAGTTAAAAAAACGAGGCGTAAGCCTCATTTTTTTTGCACAATATAAAGTATTTGTTAAATAACTAACACACCAAGGACGCCCGGGACCTCTTCCATCAGTAACTCTTCAATGCCGTATTCGAGCGTTTGATCAATATACGCACAGCCGTCGCATGCACCAAGCATTTTAATATAGACAAAGCCATCTTCAAAGCGGACAAATTCCATGTCACCGCCGTGGCTACGAATATATGGTCTAATCCGGTTAAGGAGTACTTTAATTGTGTTTTCGGTTTGTAATAATTCTTCCATGGGAGTATTATAACAAAAAAGCATAATTTCGAAGCATTAAAAACATTATAACGATTTATCGTTACGGCAAACTAACGAGCCACCGGATGGCAAGGGGAAAGATTTTTGCCCATGCTTGTTCATTATGTTTATAACCTTTACCAATAAGCGTTGTATATTGCGTGGCTGGAACATTTTTCTTTGCAAGTTCACGGGTTATCGTCGTTAAATAAGTATAACTGCCTTCTTTTGTGCCGTGATAGAAAAACATTTTTGGTAGTGTGCGTAGGTTAGTGATAAATTCACGCATAAAATCACGTAAAACAGTCGGTTTATACAGCCAAAATGATGAACTAAAGATGAGGGCAAAGCCAAATATATCTTGGTATTTAAGTGCGGTATAAAAGGAGATGATACCACCCATGGAGGAGCCGCCAATACCAGTATGTGCTTTATCCTGTAATGTATTGTAGTTTTGATCAATGTATGGTTTTAAGATTGTTACTAAAAATTCGGCATATTTATGACCAACACTAATGATTGGGTGGTCAAACGGGAGCTTACCACTTTTTAAGGGCCACGGCGGGCTATATTCATTAAGTCGTTCGTCACCACCATTATCAATGCCGATAACAATCATGCCCGGATAACCTTCATCGATCATTTGCCCAAGTGTTTCATCAACTTCCCATTCGCCGGCAAATGATGTTGCCGCATCAAAAAGATTTTGTCCGTCATGCATGTATAAAACTGGGTATTTTACTATTTTATTAGTTTCGTCATAACCGTCAGGTAGCCACACGCGAATTGTCCGCTTGCGAGCGTCATTAAAAACATGCATGTCGATCGTAAAAATTTCTATGCGACCGCGGGTTAATGTTGTTTTATGCGTT
>WPCG01156500.1_pt1 | contig 10263 bp, 8 predicted proteins | sample 5403311 | NCBI WGS metagenome assembly WPCG01 (sample SAMN12869467, study PRJNA574797) | sludge metagenome | isolation source: wastewater treatment of Control | place: China:Beijing | collected 2019-05-17 | reverse complement strand
CCCTTGGTGCATGTTGACTTTGTGGAGCATGCGGAGAGTTTTGAGATAGTCATTACTCCTACTTTTCACTCTCTGATGCGCAATATGGATGTGCGGCTTCATGAGCGCAATGAAGCTCCTTTGCCGCCTCAGGGCCCCTCGCGCCATTGGGCGATTTTGATTTATCAAGAGTTGCCTTTTGTGGAGGAAAACGTGGAGGAGGGGATTAATTTTCCTATTACGTATCCAAGGTTTCAGCGCCCTGCTGTGGGAGCTTTGGATTTAAACGGCGCACCTATTAGCTATGTGCGCAGCCGCGATATCAATGCTTATTTGGATGTAAAACGGAATTACGAAGCAAAGCGCTTTGATAATGTCATGGAACAAGCCCAAGAGGCAATGATGCTCTATCCTCAAACTATTTTTAAAAGTGAATTTGCCCTGTATAAGATTCGCGCGATGGATCATTTGCTAGACAGGGAAGATGCGGGGTACTCTTTTGCGCTAGACCGCAACGATGTGATTAACGAGGGCAAGGCATGGATGAAAAACTTTTCATCCGATGAAAACATGGCGGAAGTGCTCATGATGATTGCAAAGAATTACCTCAAAATGGGCTTTTCAAGCGATGCAAATTATTTTTTAGATATTTTGATTACCGAATACCCAGAAAACCGTTTTACCAAATGGGCGATTTTGCTCTATGCGGACGTGTTGTATAATGGCACCAAACGGGCGGAAGCCTTGCGTCTTTATAACGACGTGTTATTTACGGCAAAAGATTTAGATATGGCCTCGGAAGCGGCTATCCGTTTGGCGCAAAATAGCATTGACCAAGGAAAGGTAAGCGAGGCCAAAGAGTACCTCAAAAAAATACTGGGTGCCAATGCAGAATTTTTATCTAAAGATGAAGAGGCGGCGTACACACTGGCAGAAAAGTTAGCACTTAACCGTCTTGAGGGAATAGCCGCAAAAATCATAGAACCACTGCTTGAGGGCAAATCCCGCGCCCATCCTCTTTATGAGGCATTGTTAAAAGATACAGGGTTGTGGTATGCCCAAGCTGGCGAGGTGGAAAAAGCCCACGCGTATCTTTCGCGCTACCAATCCCAGTTTGCAGAAGGGGAATATGCCAAAGAAGTCCAAGAGGGGCTTGACCGCCTCTTTTTTGAGTTAGCAGAAACCAATGCAACCAAACTCAATGCCTACTATGACACGCTTTTGGAGCGGTACGATAATGAAATCTCTCAAAAGGCTTTAGTGGAAAAGGCGAAGCTTTTTTACAGGGAAGAGCAGTATGTGGACGTGTTGGCGTTGGATGGTCCGTTGCGATTGGTTGAGGAGGCCGTGCTGTTGCAAGAAGGGTTAGAAGTTTTAAACCAGGCTGCTTTTGCCCAAGCAACCCGCTTGTTAGAAGAAGACCAATGCCAACCCTCGGTGATGCTCATTGAGCGCTATGGGATTGGAAAAGAACTTCAAAACCGTGAAAAAGTGTTTGAATGTATGATGCGTTTATCCCGCTACGAAGCCGCGCAACTAGAGGCGCGCAGCCATGTTAATGGAAGAGATTTACGTACGCGGTTAAGTTGGATGATGCGCCTCAACCAAGCGCTCGCCCAGCTTGGCATGTGGAACGATGTAGTGCGGGTCAGCGAAGATATTTTAGAATTGGGCACTTTGGTGAAAGAGCCTAAAGCTAAAGAGGTATTGTACGAAAAGTTTTTTGCACTCGTGCGCCTTAAAGAGCACGAGAGGGCGCTGGGGGTTGCGCAGGAGATTGTGCGTACTTTGCCAGAAGTGTATCGAAGCGTTGAGGTGTACCATGAGGTGATGCGCTACGCCAAAAGCCAAGGGAACGATTTATTGTTGGAACTTTACGCCAAGGAAGCGATGGCTGTTCAAGAAAGACTGGATATCTTTTTATTTACACCTGAGCTGGAGTATGAACTCATTCAGGCTCTTGGACGCTTAGGAAAAACAGAGGAAGCCGTGGGTGTTGCCCAGCATCTTTTGTCTAAAGTATCTACTGTCTCAGAGCGCATACGGGTGGAATATTACCTAGGTGAGTTGCATTTTAAACTTGGAAATACAGAAGAGGCCAAGGTATTTTTTGGAAGGTGTGCCGATGCGCAAGAAACCAATTCTTGGCGTGATTTGTGTGCACAGCATCGTGAGCTTATCCCTTAAGCTTTTGCAAGACAGTTAGAATAAGGGCCCCAAAAACGTGCTACAATACCCCCGCTAAAGTGCGTTAAATCAAAAAGGAGTCACACATGAGAATGTATGTCGTTCGAGGAACAACCAGAGGTATTCGAGAGTTGATTTTAAGTACGAGTAAAACAAGGGCTCAGGAAATATCAGATTTGCGAAAACTGGGGCCAACCACAGCAAAAACGATTGATAAAAAACCAAAGCTCCGCGTAGCCACAGGCGGGGAAAATGAGATGTTGGATTTTTTAGAGTGGAAAGACCCAGACCGCAACCGCTGGCATTCACTTTTTACCATCGACCCAGCACTGTATTCCCAGTCGGTCTTGGAAATCTTGCGCCGAGATGACAACGCCTAAGCGTTACATGTAAGGCGTTATTGCTTCTAAGAGCGTCTCAGCAGGTTGTTGAACAATCTGCTGGGTAAACTGCGTTTTATTGAACGTGCGCTGGCGTTTGGCCAGTTGCGCCGTGTGGGTTGCGATAGCTTCTTCCATGGCTTCATAACTACATCCCCCATCTAAATACACTAGCACTTCTTTGATGCCAATAGCTTTCATACAAGAAGGGGCTCTGCCGTAGCGTTTTTCCAGTGCTTGCACCTCGTCCACTAACCCTTGTGCTAACATAACTTTTGTGCGCTCCTTGATGCGGTTGCGCAAGTGCTCTCGGTCTGTTTCAATCTCAAAAAGAGGCAAGTTGGCAATGAGCGGAGGCCTAAGGGTGCGCTTTTGAAAAGCACTAGGGATTTCTCCTGTGGCGTAGTACAACTCTAGCCACTTTTCCAACCGGTAACGGTCAAATTTCTCTGTGCGGCTGGCAAAAAGAGGGTCAAGGGTTTGGGCGAGGGTTTGTACCGCGGCGATATCTTCAAGTGCATCCCGAACGCGGGCTTGAATGGAGGCGGAAATAGGAGGTTTCTCACTCATGCCCTCCAGCATGGCTTTGAGGTAAAAACTTGTCCCTCCTACTAAAATAAGCGGTCTATTGTGCTCTAGGGCAAAGGCTTTGGCCTCGCGGTATAAATCAAAAAACAGCGTTACATTAAACGGGACATCAGGCGTGATAACGTCGATGCCAAAATGGGGCACATCGCCTCGCTCCTGAAGCGTGGGTTTGGCAGAGGCAATATCAATCTCTTTATACAAAGCTAGGGAATCTACAGACAAGATAACACCATTATAACGGTTAGCTAACGTTAAGGCCAAGGCCGTTTTTCCTGAAGCAGTAGGCCCGAGAATAGCCACTTGCTTCACAAACACCCCTGATAAAAACCTGAAAACAAAAGCACATCGTCGCTTTCGTGGTTTTCTAAATCTTCATCAATCAAACGGGCAAGAATTTCTCCCAATGCCGGCCCAAATGTCATACCTAACCATCCGTAGCCCATGGCATAGACCATGTTGCGGTAGGTGCTGTCCCGTCCTATGAGTGGCATGTCATTGGGCGTAAGCGGCCGAAAACCGCTCCAGTAGCGCGGGTTTTGAAGTTCAAAATCCACCGTGTGGCGCTTTAAGTTAGTAACAATGCTTCCAATCCGCTTGTGCAGAACCTCGGGGTTGGTGGTGCCAAGTTCGAGCTTAGAGGTGAGGCGCATATCGTGCTGACGAGGGGTTGCGATGATGAAAAGGTCGTTAAACATCAAACATTGTTTGGGTTTAAGGGCTGGGTCGCATTCAAAGGTGATGCTGTAGCCCTTAGCAGGAGTGAGCATCAGTGATGTACCAAGCCTTTGGGCAAGGGCGGTGTTGATGCCTGAGGCTAAAATGAACGTATCTGCTTCGTAGCTTTGGCTTTTCCCCAACGCCTTTTTAATGCGGTTGTTGGAGACTTCCACATCTACAATCTCCTCGTTAGCAATAAACTCCACCCCTTTGGCTTCAAGTAAGCGTTTAAGGCCTTCCATGAGACGACCAGGGTCAATGCGCGCGTTGCGCTTAAGGTGCATCACCCCTTCAATATTTTCACTAACAAACCCCAGTGTCTCTTTGGCTTCTTCGTAGGTTAAAACCGAGCAATGGGGGGATTTTCTGGCATAACAGAGTTTTTCCTGATAACTTTTTTTGTTAGTAAAGAGTAACATCACCCCATCGCGGTGCAGGTCAAACTCCACCCCTTCTTGCACAAGTTGATGGTAGAGATTTAAGCTTTGTTCGCCATAGCGTTCAAAGAGAATAAGGCTTTTTTTCAAGCGTTGCACTGATGTGCTAGCGACAAAACGCACAAGCCAGCGGGCAAGGGTTGGGTCAAGGGTTGGGTGTAAAATAAAAGGACTTTTTCCCTGAAGCATGAGTTTGAGGGTTTTGGACAAGATCCCAGGGGAGGCTAGGGGCGCTTTTTCAAACGCAGACAACAAGCCCGCATTTCCAAAAGAGGTATTGTTGTGAAAATCCCCTTGGTCAATCACGGTAACGCGATGCCCTTTTTTAACCAGCGCATAAGCACTTGTAAGTCCTGCGATACCTCCGCCAATAATCACTACAGATTGCGCCATAGTTTTCCTTTTGTGTTTCTACATGTAAAGGGAATTATACCAAGCTTTTGCTCCCTTGGGAGGATTTGCTTTTTTGTGGGAAAATCATGCTACTATCCGTGCATGCTCTTGCAAAAGTGATATAGGCTTTTAGGGGGCTTTATCTGCCTAGAAAGCAGGGCAGGAAAGACATAAGGAGTAAGAATGCTAGGATGGATACTTTTGTTGCTCGTGTTTGTGTGTGTGAATGTGTATGTCTACGATAAGTATGTTCAACGCACTTCTTCTTTGCTCATTAATTACCCTGTTCTTGCCCGTATGCGCTATGTGTTTGAGCTCTTAAGGGAGCCGTTGCGCCAGTACTTTGCCCAAGAGACCTTTTATGACTCAAGAGATAAGGTGGATTGGGTGTATAAGGCGGCAAAAAATAAAAACCTTTTCCTCTCGTTCTCTGTTTCTCAGCCGTTTAATGGGAGTCGGTTTATTATTAAAAATGCCAACAGGGTGCTCAATACCGAAGAAGTGAGCGAGGATTTTTCTACTGTTTTTGGAAAGCATGCCCCCGTCCCTTATGTGAGCCCTTCGGTGGTGATACGTTCGGCCATGAGCGATGGCGCATTGAGCCCTGAGGCTACAAGGGCTTTTGCAATGGGAGCTTTAAAAGGAAAATTTCCTATCAACACGGGAGAGGGAGGGTTGACATCCAACTATTTTTTTACCCACCGACCCACCCAAGAGCGCCTTTGTTATCTTGAAAGCCTTGAAGGCTCTTGGCTTCACAAGAAGGCGTATCGGGCTGTAAAAAAACTTTTTAACGGTGCTATTGCCGCTCGGCTGTATCGAAAAATGGCCTTAAAAGGAGTGAAAGCACAAGATAGCTTTATTCTTGATACAGACACGTTGCTGCTTTATCGTATTAACTGGGAGGCACCTTTGGAAGTGTTTCCGCACGAGGTGCCAGAGGATATTCCGCATATTGTTTTACAAATAGGCTCAGGATTGTACGGCGTGCGCACAAAAACCCACGAGTTTGACCCTGAACGCTACGAAAAAGTGATGCGTTTTTGCCGCATGACGGAAGTGAAGATTGCACAAGGGGCTAAGCAAACGGGAGGAAAGATTGTCGGGGAAAAGGTAACGGAAGATATCGCTTACTACCGAGGCGTGGAAGCAGGAAAGGATTTGATGAGCCCCAACCGCTTTCCTTATGCCAACTCAGTGGAAGAACTCATGGCTTTTGTCGGCACGCTAAAAGAGATTTCCCAAAAACCCGTGGGAATTAAGATTGTAATTTCTGACACAGACCAGCTAGAGGAGTTAATAGGCACCATGAAGCGGTGCCATGACCAAGGAAAGGCTATTCCAGATTTTATTACGGTTGATGGTGGTGATGGGGGAAGCGCTACAGCTCCTTTGGAGCTTATGGAGAGTGTGGGGTTGAGCCTCACAAACGCCTTGTATTTACTGGATTTTTACTTGCGCATGCACCAGTTGCGAGACAAGGTAAGGGTGATAGGCAGTGGAAAAATTCTTACCCCTGATGATATTGCCATAGCGCTTTGTATGGGGGCTGACATGGTGGGAATAGCCAGAGGGTTTATGATGAGCGGAGGGTGTATTAGGGCGCGCCATTGTTCAGGAGCGGATGGAAAAAAATGCCCTGTAGGCATGGCTACCCAAGACAAGAAAAAGCGCCTATCGTATTTGGTGGTGCAGAAATCTGAGCACATTGCAAGCTACCACCGCCATCTTTTGCAAGGGTTGCGTACGATTTTGGCGGTTGTTGGGGAAAAACATATTTCAACCCTTTCCCGTAAACACCTTGCTTTTCGTGACGTGCGTGGAGAGCTCTTTTTTGACATCGACACTTACTTCCAAAACAAATTGCATGTGTAGCTTGGGGGTGAAAAAGCGCGGAGTTTGCCATTAAATTAGAACAGGATAGATGCCATGCAAACTGATAATCTCTCTCTAAAGAGCAATCGGGTAAAATCTTCCTTTAGTACCAAGGTTCTTGCGAAAAAGGAGCAATGTGGAGCGTTTTATCAGAGTACTTAAAGACATCAATGAACTTATCATGTTTAAGCATTCGGTCTTTGCCTTGCCGTTTATTTTTGTGGCGATGATTGTGGCAAGCCACATGGAAAGCGGCTCGGTGTGGTTTGGCTGGAAGCTGCTCTTTTTTGGACTGGTGGCCGCGGTGAGTGCGCGCAACTTTGCCATGGGTTTTAACCGTTATGCAGACCGTGACATTGACAAAGCTAACCCCCGCACCGCTTCTAGGCCCAGCGTGGATGGGCGCATTGGTGCGCGCAACATGCAGCTTTTTATCGGGATAAACGGGCTAGTGTTTATCGGGAGTGCATGGCTGATTAATCCCCTTGCTTTTTACCTCAGTGTGCCTATTTTGTGTGTGCTTGGAGGGTACTCGCTGTTTAAGCGCTTTAGCCCTTTGGCCCACTTGGTGTTGGGGCTTTCTTTGGGGCTTGCGCCTATTGCTGGGGTGGTGGCGGTGAGCCAACATATCCCTTTGTGGGCGGCGCTTCTCTCCTTGGGTGTTGTGTTTTGGGTGGCGGGGTTTGATTTGCTCTATTCTTTGCAAGACATGGATTATGACAAGGAAAATAAGCTTCACTCCATCCCTTCCCATTTTGGTAAAGAGGCGACCTTTTTTCTTTCCAAATTGTTTCACGCCTTGGCGGTGCTTTTTTGGGCGCTTTTTGCGTGGGCGGTGGGCCTTGGCATAGTGGGTTGGCTTGGGGTGGTGGCGTGTGCGGCTATTTTACACCAAGAGCACCGCATAGTTGCGCGGGATTTTAGTAAAATTGACCGTGCATTTTTTACCCTCAATGGGTATTTGGGCATTTTGTTTTTTTGTTTTGTTTTTATGGATAGGCTAGGAGCGTAGGATGCCACGTCTTGTCAATGCGCCATTGAAAATTGCCTTTGAGGCAGTGAAAGAGGACGCTTTACATGTAAAAGAATTTGAAAAGATGAGCCTGAGCGACGAAGACCCCGTGGGCCAGTGGTTAAAAATTGCCAAAGCACGGGGTGAGGCGAGCGAGAGTGACCCTGTGCTGTTGACGCTTATGGTGGAATTGCACCGCAAAATCGATGCGCTAGGCGCGTACGTGCGCAATGAGCATACCCAGTATCTTCCTTTGCCTTTTACGGGAGAGATTGACCAGATTGGTTTTGGGTATTTTCACCTAGAAGGGGCTCTTTTGGAAGTGGGCAAGCGGTACTACGGCAGAATTTTAATGCCCGTATTTCCCAAGCGGGAATTTCCGCTTTTTTTTGAGGCAGAAGCCCAAGATTTGGCTAAAATGGTGCGGTTGCACGAAAGTGATGAAAAAGACTGGAATGCTTACGTTATGGCGCGAGAGCGTTTGATGATACGACAAATGAAGGCGGAACGCGATGGATCTTGACCTTTTAGTGTATGCGGGCATTGGGGCATTGCTGTTGTTGCTGTTTTTGATGGTTTATTTTAAAGACAGCGAAGCTGCGCAGAAGTTTTCAAAATTTGAACGCATGGTGGAGGAGTTGATGCAACAAAACCACCAATTGCGGCGGGAAATGCTAAAACAAGAAAAAGAGTTTAAAGCCAGAGACGTGGCGTTTGAAGAGTATTTTCGTAAGCGCGTCCAAGAGGAGATCAATACCCACGTGATGCCTTTGCTTAACTCGTTGCGTGAGATCGAGGGGATTATGCAAAGCTTTCAAGAAGAGCAGCAAGACAGACTGAGTTCCCTTGAAGAGCGTACAAAAACCATGAACCGCATCACGCTTCCCTCTGCAACTTCCAATGAAAAACAGGTGGTTGCCCTGTTTAAAGAGGGTAAAAAAGAGCATGAGATTGCTAAAGAGTTGCGTCTGGGACTTGGCGAAGTGCAGTTTATCTTGAAAATGAATTACCTCAAATGACGCACCCTTCTTGGCAACCGTTGCTTGGTCGGGCATACGAGGCGCTCGCTCCCCAGTACCGCGCGTTTTTAGAAGCCAAAGAGGGGTATTTTCCTGCCCAGTTTTTGGCTGCCTTTAGTTCTTTGGGGCGCCACGAAACCAAGGCGATTTTATTTGGACAAGACCCGTATCCGCGCAAAGAAAGTGCCATAGGGTATGCGTTTATTGATGGGGCTGTGGGGGAGTTGTTCGCTCCTTCGGGGTTTTCAAAACCTGTCAATCGCGCCACCAGTTTGCGCAATTTTCTTAAAATGCAGCTAGTGTCTGAAGGGTTGTTGGACTCCAGTAATCTCTCCCAAGAGGCTATTGCCAGTGCTAACAAGCAAGGTCTTATTGGCACCATGGATGCTTTGCGCCGCAATTTCGAGCGGGAGGGCATCTTGCTTTTAAACACAGCCCTTGTCTTTACATGTAAAGAAGAGACAGCCTACCACGCTAAGGCGTTTAAACCTTTTATGCAAGTGCTATTAGAGGGACTTTGCGGAGAGGGTAAAGAGTTGATTTTGTTTGGAAATATGGCCAAGGAAGTGGAGAAGCTTTTGCCTGCTTCTCACGATTATACGCTGATTAAAACCCTGCACCCTTACAACATTGGATTTATCCATGATGCAAAGGTGCAGGCGTATTTTGGACCAAAGCGCCTGCTGCAACGCGACTAAAGGCGCACTTTTTCGTTTCGTTTTTCTTCTACCATTTGGTCGAGGAGGCTAAAGAGCTGCTTGCTGGCTTCCTCGGTTTTTCTAAAGCGCTCAACAAAAACGTGCATGTTGTGCATGGTGTACCCTGAAGCAGCATCGGCCACGTTTTGGTTGGTATGTTCATGTATGGCGCGATGAGGCGCATCGATGAGTTCGTACGCTTTGGTCTGCTCAAAACGCTCTTTGCCTGCTTGGACGTACCACTTCCCAAACCGACACTCTTCTGCGGTGGCGTATTCTTTCTCGCAGCGTTCATTGATGACGCAATTGTACGCATTGGTTTTGTACACAATGTGGTCAAGTTTGGCCAAAATGGTGAAGGTTTTGTTTTCCATGCTGTAGGAGATGTTGGCAGTATGGTTTGCATTGACGTTAAATTTATTAAGGGTCTCTTCAAACTTCACCACGTTTTCCCCTGCTGTTTCGGCAATGCCATTAATACGGTCAGAATTGGCGTTGATTTCGTTGGTTTCTTGTTGTAGGGTTTGGATGGTGATGGAGATTTCTTGGGTCGCTTTTTGCGTACGTTCGGCCAGTTTACGCACTTCATCGGCAACAACAGCAAAGCCACGTCCGTGTTCTCCTGCGCGGGCTGCTTCAATAGCGGCATTTAGAGCCAAAAGGTTAGTTTGGTCGGCAATGTCTTTGATGAGGCTAACCACGGAAGAGATTTCAGCGGTGCGTTCACTGAGGCTTTTAATGGCATCATCGGTGCGCGCAATGAGTCCTGTAAGTTCTTGGACATCGCTGGCTAGGGCGTTGATGGTTGTAAGGCTTTCATTGGAACGTCTAGCAGTATCTGAGGCGGTTTCGGTGATGCGCGCCATCTCCTGAATACTGTAATTAAGGTCAGCTTGTACATTTTCAATGCCAGCATTGCCATTGCCAAGCTCGCCAAATTTTTCCGAAAGAAGGCCGCGCACTTTGCCTTTTTGACCC
>WPCG01051270.1_pt1 | contig 10266 bp, 10 predicted proteins | sample 5403311 | NCBI WGS metagenome assembly WPCG01 (sample SAMN12869467, study PRJNA574797) | sludge metagenome | isolation source: wastewater treatment of Control | place: China:Beijing | collected 2019-05-17 | reverse complement strand
GATAATGATGCTCTGGCTGAAAAGTTGGATGGTGTTCAGTTTCGAAAGAAGTACCGCTTAAGATTTTACAATCACAACGCTTCACTGATTAAACTTGAATGTAAACATAAGCATGGTCAAATGACATTTAAGGAAGCTGTGACTGTCAATCAATCCTGGGTAAAACAGGTATTGAGTGACCCATATAACATATTAGTGATAAAGAATGAGCGATTGGATGATCAGTTTATGATTGATTACCGACTGCAGGCCTACAGACCATCAGTAATTGTGGATTATTACCGACAGGCATATGTGTTTGAACCATTGGATGTTCGGATTACTTTGGACTATCATGTATCTTCTGGGGTATACAATATGGATTTGTTTGATTCAGAGTCCGTTTCGGTCCCTGTATTTGAAAAAAATCAGGTTGTACTTGAGATTAAGTTTAATGAGGTTTTACCAGATTTTGTTTGGGGGGTATTACAAACCGTTCCAGCACTTCGAGTGGCAATATCAAAATTTGCATATTGCCGTAATGTACTTTAGAAAGGGCGACTAGATTATGGACATGTTAGATTTACTAAAGAGGGCAGTTTCAGCTGAGTTTACTAATACGATTACCCTCGATGGGTTGTTATTATCGTTGGTAAGTGCTTTTGCCATTGCACTATTTATTGTGTTTATTTATAAGAAAACATTTAGTGGGGTAGCTTATTCAAAATCATTTGCTTTATTGATTGTGATGGTAACGATGGTTACAGCCATCGTCATTCGAACGATTAGTTCGAACTTGGCTTTGTCGCTTGGTATGGTCGGAGCTCTATCCATTGTCCGTTTCCGTACTGCGGTTAAAGATCCAATAGATACAGGATTTATCTTCTGGTCCATTGCTTCAGGTATTATGACAGGAGTGGGAGTATATATTATTGCTCTGATCACTTCCTTTGCGTTGGGTACCCTATTTTTTATCAGCTACCTCTTTGGGTTTTCATCCGGTGGAAAATATCTACTGATTCTTCGTTATCGCTCAGATGTCGGAAATGAAGTCGCTGATGTGCTAAAAGGTGCACCAAAGCATCAGTTACGTAGTAAGCAGATTCAGCAAAATCGAGTCGATTGCACCTATGATATTGATTATTCAGAAAAGAAAGATCGCTGGTTGGAACAACTCAAGTCTATTGAAGGAGTTGAAAGTGTAAGTGTAGTCAGTTATCATCAGGATTTCGGGTCATAATTTACATAGAAAAATAAAAAGTGCTACTGTACAAGGTGTATCAGTAGCACTTTTTAAATTTAAGGTAAGAGCATTCGTCGTAAGTCGAAATAGTTTGTTTTGTATATTTCTTCACTAACTGCAAAGTGGTTCCGAACTTTTTGATTTAAAGCCGAAATTTCTTCATCTGTATAAGTGACTTCCTCATTGTATGGATGAAAGGTTCCATTCGATGAGTAGTACTCACCAACAGAATCAACCCAACTTCCTGTTGGGAATATGACAATAGCTTTTTCGTTGCTAAATAAGTCAACACCTAAGTACATGCGAGGATCAAAGTTCAAATTAAATAGATTAGCCATCGTAGGGACAAGGTCCATGGTGCTGGCAGGCATATTAAATTTCTGCGGTTCACTTCCCTGATGATATAGAATCAGTGGAGATCGATCCATGCTTAATCCGACATTACGGTTAACCCACGGAGTATAATCTGCGATGGACTTTGTGGACATTTTAAATGGATGGTGATCCGCAAAGAGAACAAATACAGTATCATCCATTTTGCCGGAGGCCTCAAACATTTCAAATAATCGTTGCATGGAACGGTCGAATTCAATCGCTTTTGACATGTAACGTTTGACATCCGATGGAGCATCCGGATATACCTGGTTGACAGAAGATAAGTATTTATTTCCCATCGTGGAATCCATATCATATGGAAAGTGCATGCTAACTGTGATAATCATACTCATAAATGGCTCACTCATCTGATCCATGATGGGGAATACTTCTTCCATTAGATTAATATCACTGGGCCAACCCACAATCGTGTTATTTGGATCAATGTTTAGGTCGTCGAAGTTATAAAACTTTGAACTTCCCATGTTTTGATGCCAGGTACGCCTTGGATAGAACTGATCCGTCCAGGAGTGAAAGGATTTAGTTTCAAATCCTCTGCGTGAAAATAGATTAAACAAGGCCGGATTCCAGTTGTTTTTGTAATATTCATTAGGGGTACAGACGGTTGTGGAAGGGATGAGCGATGTTTGTGACATAAACTCGCTTTCTCCAGTAGAGCATGAATGCTTTGGGGCATAGTAATTTTCGAATAACCATCCTTCGTTCATCATTTTATATAAAGTGGGTGTCAGAGTTTCGTTGATAGCCATATAGTCAAAGGCTTCAACCATGATGTATACGAGGTTTTTTCCCTCGAAGTAACCTGTCATTTCATTTTTTGGACTTACATGCCGTGATAGAAGATAGTCATCAATCTGCTTAATACGTGAGTTGGTTTCTTTGCTCGCAAGACTTTCCCAAAGTTCAGTTTTGACATAGCGTGTTAAATCAGGTTCGACAGGTTCTACCGGTGTCGGATCTGTCGGTTCAAAGATAATGTCATCCTCAACATCCTTAAATAATAGGGTAGCATCTCGCAGTGCAAAGCGTCCGATACCTAACTGACGAATCGCTGATTCACTAAACAACGGAGTATCATACAGATCTTTAGGTTTATGTAGTGTGGTCGCACTCACGAACCAGTTTAATGACCAGATGGAAATCAGATGAATGAGAAGTGTGATCGCCAAACTGCCAATCATAAATAGTCGCTTCGGTTTTTTTCTTGTAAAACGCGCCTGTTTTGTTCCAAAGAGGATAGAGAAGAGTATGGCGGGAATAAAAATCAGGTAGTAGGAGAAACGGATATATCCAAGAAAGTCCCCCGCAAATTCAGCTACACCACCGATAGTTCGTTTGAGAATTGCTAAGGAAAAGTAATAGCCCAAATAGCTTCGGAATCCAAGTTGCGCAAATGAATAAATAGAGCTGATCCATAAAAAGGATAGGAAGACAATGGTACTTCCTTTTCTAGATAGAAAGGTAAGGATCCAGGCAAAGATCAGTGAAAAAACAGTAGCAAAAAGCAGAGTTCGTATAAACGAAAACTCTGCCAGTGGTTGATTACTTAAAATCCGGAAGATAACTTCTAAAAGTCCGAATCCAATAATATTAAAGATAAATGCAGTAAAAAATTTTTGATTTTGATGGGTCACATCTATCACCTCGATGAACACTATAATACTGCTGAACCACAGAAAATTCAATCATTTTCTCTTATGATGCAAAAATTCGTGAATAAGATGTCAATGAAGGGGATATTACAATCGAATACCCACCTGAACTCCTAAACTGGCTATTGGCAGGAGCTTGCCCCTGATTGAATACCCAGATCGCGCCAATCACCTGATCTGGAAATTGATTCTGAAGAGATTCAATTAGCTCAACACCTTCTTCGTAGGTTGCAAGAAATAGAATGGTTGATACAATATCAGCCAATCCTGAGTCTTCCATAATAATGGTGACAGAACGCATATTACGTCCTGGCAAAAGAGTATTGGGATCAATCAGATGATGGTAGGTTACACCGCCCGGTCCGACAAAGAATCGCTGATAATCACCGGATGTTACGAAGGATCCGGTTTTTGGAAGTCGAATGGTATCCAATGAATCACTTAAGCCCATATCCGGAGATTCAATACCAACAGCCCAAGGCTCATCGTTCACTTTGTTTCCGATGGTACGAACGTTTCCTCCCGCATTGATGACAGCTTTATCTAAACCTTCAGCCGCAAGTTTTTGAGCAACCAACTCAGTAGCGTATCCCTTAGCAACTCCACCCACATCCAATGAGGCGCAGGCATCGGTTAGATAGACGGTTTTGGCTACTTCGTCTATTTCGACAAACTCCCAACCAGTGCATTTCTTTGCTTCTTCCAATGTGGCCATATCTGGAATGGCCGCTTCTTTTCCGTCCTGATTATCAATCAATCCTTGTTCGCGGTAGTTGTGCCATACTTTAAGCACGGCTCCTAACGGTGCATCGAACAGACCGTTGCTTTTTTCGTACCATTCTTTTGACAATAGAAGTAAGTCAATGATGGACTGATCCACTGTTACAGGAGCAATGCCTGCCTGTTGATTAATTGTATAAATATTCTGGATACCCTCATAACTGTTATATTTGTCATACAGTTGATGGTATCGATAGAACTCATCTCTCATCATTTCATAATATTTGTTAAACTCCTGCTGAGTTTTGGTATAGGCTATGATTGTAATAATCGTATCAAAACCACCTTCAACGGTTTGGTTTGAATAGCGTTGAAGTGTGTCACTTTGCGTACTTGGGGTACAGGCTGCCATTGTTATTGCAGCGACTAAAACTAATAGAAATTTTTTCACAATATCACCTCAGTTATTATAACATAATTCATCGTTTGCACAAGTGAAAGCGATGTGAACGAAATCATAAAAAGTTTGTGAAAAAAATGACTGATTTACATTTTATGCCTTTTAAAAATGTTAATTTATGTTATAATGTAGCAGAAAGTTGACGCACCTTAAAGTCAAGTGTTATGCTTAGGTGCTGTTAAATATGAAAGGGATAGGTGAACTGGATGTCAATTTGGATTGGTCCAATGCAAAAACATGTGGATGGACATAAGGATTTGACAAATTACAATGAAATCGTCACCATTGAAACGCCTAAACTTGTATATATTCCATTGCTCAATGGAATGAATACATCGTTTGACGTTCTGGTTAAAGAAGGCGACCAGGTTTTCGTGAATACGAAACTGGCTGTTCGAAATGATAAAATGACGGTTCCATTATACTCTCCTGTATCAGGAGTAGTAAAAGGTGTGCAAAAGATCATGTCGGGGATTTTACGCCCTGTGGATCATATTGTGATTGAAAATGATGGGAAAAACGAAACGATTCAATCATTTGCGCCATTGAGCATTGAAGATGCGAGTAGAGAAGACCTCATCGATTTTGCGATGAATGCAGGTATTGTAGGTTGTGGAGGTGCAGGTTTCCCGACATATATTAAATATAAATATGTTCAGGCTGTGGATACCATCATTATTAATGGTGTCGAGTGTGAACCGTATATTACTGCAGACTATCGTATGATGGAAAACTATATGGCTGACATGATTTATGGTGCACAAGCTATGATTAAAATGGCGGGAGCCAAAGAGGCTGTCATCGCGATTAAGTCAACGAAAAAAGCTTTAATTGCCAAGTTGAATGAAGCTGTAGCTACTGTCGAAAATGTAACCGTGAAGCCTGTGAAGGATGCATATCCGATGGGTTGGGAACGTACACTTATCTATAACATGTATAAGAAACGTTATGACAAGCTGCCTTGTGAAGAAGGATTTATCGTAAACAATGCTACGACAGCGATTGCATTTGCACAGGCACTAAAAGAAGCAAAACCGATTACTCAGAAAATTGTTACTGTGAGTGGTGATGGGATTGCCAAGCCAGCCAATGTATCTGTTACTGTAGGAACGAAGGTTTCTGAAATTGTGGCTGCGTTGGGCGGATATACGGGTGAAGAAATCAGTTGCATCGCAGGTGGACCTATGATGGGTAAAACGATTACAAATGATCAGTTTGTTATTACATCATACACCAATGCTGTAACGATTTTGAAGACTCAACCATTAGATCCAATTGCTTGTCTTCGTTGTGGTAAATGTAATGATCACTGTCCAGCAGGTTTGTTGCCAGTACGTATCAATGAGGCTGAAAAAGGCAAGAATACAGATTTACTCGTAAAATTGCATACAAACGACTGTATTGAATGTGGATTATGTTCTTATGTATGTCCATCTCGTTTGGATGTTACTGAAGGTGTACGCCGTGCAAAACGCATTTTGGCGTTAAAGAAATAGGGAGGGAAGCAAAATGAAATTTACATTTAGACCATCTCCTAGTGTTAGATCTTCTCAAAGTACGCAGAATATTATGCTTGAGTTAACTCTTGGGTTGCTTGCAGTCTTTGCGTTTGGAGTTGTCTATTATTTTATGGAATATGGAAGCGATCATGGAGTGCATGCCTTAATTCTGATGGCAGTATCTGTGGGCGTTGCGTTATTAACTGAATTAGGCTGGTGTCTATTTCTTAAAAAAGATATTAAGAAGCATTTGCAGAGCTCGTTTCCATGGGTGACCGCAATTATCTTGACGTTAATGCTTCCGATTACAACGACTTATTATGCGATGGCGATTGGCTCATTTTCAGCTATCTTTATCGGAAAATTGATTTTCGGTGGTTTCGGGCATAATATTTTCAATCCGGCAGGTGTCGGTCGTGGTGTTATGTTAACCTCATTTGCTGGAGCAGTTGCCGCTGATGTGACAACTGGTCCAACACCGATTGCTTCGATTGCTCAAATGGGTTGGCTGATTACGGATAATAGCATTCTTGGCGGATTCCTTGATCAGTTTGGTGGCCTTTGGGGTCTGTTTACCGGATGGTATCCAGGTGCGATTGGTGAGACAAGTGCATTGTTGATTATTGTTGTCGGTGTAATTTTAGGAGTTCGTAAAGTTCTTGACTGGAAAGTACCTGTCTTCTATGTAGGTACAGTCTTTGTATTGGCGACGGTGATTGCTCTTGTGAGTGGTGCAGGACTTTGGTATCCAATGTATCATGTACTTGCGGGTGGTTTACTGTTTGGTGCTGTCTTTATGGCAACAGATCCAGTAACCAATCCAACATCAGCGTCCGGTCGGATTATCTTTGCCATTGGTGCAGGGATCTTGACTATTCTGATTCGTGTTCAGGCAAATTTACCTGGCGGCGTTATCTTCGCTATTCTTATTATGAATATCTTTACTCCAACCATTGAACGTCTAACAGATGGATGGCAAATTGAAAAGGCAAAGAAATATGCTATTTCAATTGCTTCTTTAAGTGTTGTCGGGATTGCCATCATGGCTGTTGTCGGCACATTGCTGACTCCTGTCGTTCCTAAAGAACCAGAGCCAGAACCAGAACCAGAACCTCAACCTTCCATTACTCTTGGAGATGAGTTGAAAATTTTCTCTGCAGATACAGAACGTGCACCTGCAGAAATCATTTCATCTTCTGTGGATGGAGATGTGACCATTTATGTTGTTGAAACAAAGGGCTATGCGATTCTTGAAGGTGGTTATGAAGGGGCGAAAGCTAACGTTCTTGAAGTAGCTGTCAATAAGGCAGAAAATCAAATAGTCTATGTAAAAGTAACTGAACTCAATGATACAGCAGGTATCGGTGATAAGGTTGAAGATGAAATCTTCTTAGTCCAATTTGAGGGTTTGGCACTTGATTCCGATGATATTGGTATTGATGTTGTGACAAGTGCTACAGTAACAAGTGTCTCAGTGGCTCGCGGTGTCCGTGCGGTCATCGAGGCTGTAAGGGAGGGTGAATAGTATGTTTAAGAAGGCATTACATTTTACCGTCTTTCTAGCATTGCTAAGTGGACTTGCGGGTGGCGCGTTGGCTTATGTCAATTCCATTACCGCTCCAATTATCAATGAAAATGCAATCGCAGCTGAAAAAGTCAATCTGGTGAAGCTGTTTCCAGGTACTTCTGAGTTTGCACCGCTTGAAATTACAAATGATGAAACCGGATTTATTCAATCTGCTTATACTGCGAAAGACGCAGGTATTGCTTATAAAGTTCAAGTCATGGGTTATGCAAATCCAATTGTCTTTATGGTTGGGATTTCAAATGATGGCAAGATTGTTGGACTTGAAATTCTTGAATTGCGTGATACAGCGGGTATTGGAACACGTGTTGAGGACCCAGAGTTTAAGGATAATGTGGTTGGAAAAACAACAACCGATCCTTTGGCTGCATTATCAGGTGCTACTGTAACTTCAGGTGCGGTTATTCGAGGTATTAATGCTGCGAAGGCACACTTTAATGATTCCAAGGGCATTGATGATGGAGGAGGATCAGATGATCCTGTAACTCCACCGCTTGTATTCGGAGATCCAGTAGGTATCTTCTCAAATGCAACAGCCAGTGCTCCTGCAGAGATTCTTGAAGAAACAACGGATGGGGATGTAACCACTTACTTAGTTGCTTCAAAAGGATACGCAGTTCTGGAAGGTGGCTATGAAGGCGCAAAACCAAATGTATTTAAAATTGTGATTAATACAGCAGAAAAGAAAGTTGTTTCGATGGAGCTTGTTGAGTTCAATGATACAACAGGATTAGGTGATAAGATTGATCATGAAGATTTCTGGGCACAGTTTGAAGGTTTAGCAACGGATGATGACTCAATTGAGATTGATGTTGTCAGTGGTGCTACCGTTACAGCAATCTCGGCAGCTCGCGCACTACGTGGCGCGATTGGCGAGTAGAAAGGGTGAAACGATGAATAAATTAGATAATTTCAAAGCTGGATTTATCAAGGAAAACCCTGTATTTGCTCTGTATTTAGGACTTTGTTCAGTGTTGGCGATTTCGACTACACTAAACAATGCAGTCGGTATGGGTGTAGCGGTTATTATTGTTCTAACTGTTTCCAACGTGATTATCTCAGCTATCCGCAAGGTAACACCTTCGGAAATTCGTATACCTGTTTACATTGTTGTTATTGCAACATTAGTTAAAATTGTTGAGATGCTTATTCAGGCATATGCTACAGACCTCTATGGCACACTTGGAATCTTTATTCCTCTGATTGTGGTTAACTGTATCATTCTTGGTCGTGCAGAAGCCTTTGCATCCAAAAACAATATGCTTGATTCTTTGATTGATGGTATCGGAATGGGTCTTGGATATACCTTTGGGCTCATCATTCTATCCGCAACACGCCAAATTCTAGCAACAGGAATCTTAAACTTCTCAAATCCGTTCACAAGTGAAATGATGTTTGAAGTTCGTTTGATTCCTGCAGATTATGTAATCAGTTTGTTTAGCACTCCGGCAGGAGCGTTCTTGACATTTGCTATGATTGCTGGGGCTCTTGAAGCTTACAAATCTAAAGCAAGCAAGAAAGTGAAAGAGGTGAAGTAAGATGGCAGAACTATTTACACTGTTTATTACTGCGGTCTTAATTAACAATATTGTGTTAACCCGTTTCTTAGGTTTGTGTCCATTTATGGGTGTTTCCCGTAAAACAAGTTCAGCTTTGGGTATGGGTGGTGCCGTTACTTTCGTTATTTTCGGAGCATCGATGTTTACCTATGCACTGTATCACCTTGTATTGAACAAATATGGCTTACAGTACATGGATTTGATTACATTCATCTTGGTTATTGCTTCATTTGTACAGTTTACTGAAATGATTATCAAGAAATATTCACCAGCACTATATAAATCTTTGGGAGTATTCCTTCCATTGATTACGACAAACTGTGCCGTTCTGTATGTTGCACTTGATAACATAAAACAAGGGTTTGACTTGATTGAAACGATTGTGTACTCATTGGCATTTCCTATCGGTTTTACCTTGGTACTCTATCTGTTCTCTGCAATACGCGAACGTTTGGATTTATCGGATGTTCCAGCTCCTTTTAAAGGCAATGCCATTGCAATGGTTGTTGCGGCTATTATGGCGTTGGCGTTTGGTGGATTGGCAGGTCTTGTCTAATGCCTGGTCTACTATTTCTTGCAGCCATGGGCGGTTTGTATGCAGCACTGTATTACTTTAACCATAAAACCCCAATTCCTGCAGGATGTGAAGTTGAAGAAGTCAGTTGCCATGGATGTTCTATCTCTTCTTGTGGAAAACATCCTTCGCAAAACTATACGTTGGAGGTGAAGCAATAATGAATCCAATTTTAGCTTCGGTTGTTATGATGGTTGCAGTCGGTGGCATCCTTGGGCTTATCCTGGGAATTGCTGGTCAGATTTTCTACGTTCAACCAGATGAACGTACGGAACAAGTTTTGAATATGTTGCCTGGTTACAACTGTGGTGCCTGTGGTTACCCGGGTTGTGCAGGTATGGCTGAAGGGTTAGTTGGCGGCGAAGTTGCCAATGTCTCCTTGTGCAAGCCATCAAACGCAGATCAGCGTAAGCAAATTGCGACATATTTAAATGAAACTCCAGGGCCAGATGGCAAAACGTTGCCAGTTAAGCCTTAATTAAATTATGATTTTCTAAAGAAGCATGGTTAAGCTATGCTTCTTTTTGCATTAAAAAACAGCGGTACTCATCGCTGTTTTGAGCTATTCACTTCGCAAATGATCACGAATGACGGTTTTC
>WPCG01007130.1_pt1 | contig 10268 bp, 10 predicted proteins | sample 5403311 | NCBI WGS metagenome assembly WPCG01 (sample SAMN12869467, study PRJNA574797) | sludge metagenome | isolation source: wastewater treatment of Control | place: China:Beijing | collected 2019-05-17 | reverse complement strand
GTCCAGGCCGCCGACAGTGTCGGTTTGTCCTATAGTGAATTGGTAGCCGCCGTTGACTCTTTTTTGCAGTGCTTCGGTGCGTTTGCCCTGGTGTACGGATATCTTGACGATAACCTCGTCGATGGCTCTTCCCCAGATGGTAGTTATATCTGCGGCATTTGCAGCATTGACTCTCTTCTGTATCGTATCAATGGCTGTTACAATGATCGGATATACTTCATCGCCTTCCTCATCATCGACTATTATCTCGTCGTCCACTTCTACGATATCTTCTGTCGTCATCTTGTTAATGCAACTGAGGGAATCCTGGCCCTTGCTGACTATTACCTTTACAGTGACGTCCTTTGCTCTCTCTATGGTTGCGGGGTGTACGGTACCGCATTCCTGGCAGCGCACTATCACGTTCTGGCCGGACTTCAATAAGTCGTGCGGCACCTCTATCTTAGGGGAACATGAAGGGCATACCACTTCTACTTCAACTTCTTCGCTCATAGTCTCAATTATCCATTGTCTGGAGTGCGTAAATAATTAACTCTGTCCTCGATCCAGGGGTCTCTCAAAAAAGGATGCTCTGGGTCGGATACCCATGATCCTGATAAGCAATTATCCTGTCCTATCTCTCACTTGCAGCATGTGCCGCGATGAATTCTCTCAGCAATTTCGTACCAAGCAGTGCGCTCTGTCCGTTGTCATACTCCGGCGCAATTTCCATGACATCAAACCCCACTGACATAGGTGCAAGCCTGTGTATCACTTCACGGACCTCAATATCGCTAAGACCAAAAGGCTCAGGAGTACCAAGGCCGGGTGCATACGCGGGGTCAAGGGCGTCCATATCCAGAGAGAGATATATCTGCGAGCAATCCAGATAGTCGATGACCTCTGAAATTACCTTTTTGATACCTTCCTCGCGCACATCGTCAGGAGTATAGTATCTGATATCATTATCCTTTGCAAACAGCCATTCTTCCTTTGGACCGCTGCGTACCCCGATTGTCACGTAGTTATCAGTAATCTCATCCAGGATGTGTCTTGATACACATGCATGATTGTATTTGACACCGCCGTACTCCGGACGAAGGTCAAAGTGAGCATCCAGCACCACAACGCCAAAGTCATCACCTGCCTGTTTTGCACAGGCTTTCACGCAGGGAAGAGTAAGCGAATGCTCTCCTCCAAGCATAATAGGAATCTTTCCGTCTGCAACGATGGGCTCGACTGCAAAAGCAAGCTCTTCAAGTGTCTGCTCTACTGTTGTGTAGTGCTCGAGGTTGCCTGCATCATGTATCTGCAGATCCTCGTAATCCACGTCAAAGTAAGCGTTGTACGTTTCAAAATTTGCAGATGCCTGTCTCATGGCGTCCGGCGCCCATCGGCTTCCTGACCTGTACGATGATGTCCCGTCAAAAGGCACACCGAATATAACGTACCTGGCAGAAGCATAGTCTGACAGGGCATCCATCATCTCAGGTTTATGGAACATGTCAAAAGTAAGAGTTAAAAAACCTTATCTAAGGTCGATCCTCATCTTTCCCATAGCTGTGAGGTAGGTGATCTCTTCCCCTTCCTTTACCCTGTCCTTGTGCTCCTCAGGTATGGTCAGCTCGAAAGTTGAAAAGTCTCCCATATCCATAAGCTGCGCAATGTTTCCGCCAACGGAAAGCACCTGTGCGGTCTTTCTCTCTACTATGGGGACGTATGCCTTGTCCGAGATAGGGCCTACCATTGACCTCTTCTGATTGTCAAAGAGTCCGATGACATCAATCCTTGCTTTTGCTGAACCGTGCTTTCCTGGTTTCGACTTGGCTATGCTCTTGATAACGCAGGGCTCATCATCGACGATGACATATTTCCCTTCTTTGAGTTCCTTTACTTCAACTTGTACTTTCATTTATAATCCTCCATTGGAACGTTAAATTATGATCGTAATTCGTGGGGTATAATTCCCTGTTCTATATATGAATTTAACCTCTATATCCCACAAGAACCGGAAATACTTTATAGCAGGCATTACTAACGCATTTAACTATATAAATCAATTTGTCCATCTTTCCTGCAGGCCCAGTTCCTGCAGCTTTCTCTCTAAAGGCACTCCTCTTTCATCCCAACCCCTGAAATGATAATAGTCGGTAAGGACATTCCTGAAAGCTTCCCTGTCAATGCCACCTTCTTCGAAGAATCTTTCAGGCAATGCATCATCTTCACGCGAAAATCCAGCTTTGGTATTGTACATTCTCTCCAGATTGTATATTCGTTCTCCTGAGCGCAGCAGTTCCTCGGCAGTATAGGTCTTTCCGGTTGCAGCACTGAGGAGGGAAGCCAGTTCTACCTCTCCCATTGCAAAAGTGGCATAAGGGCAGATAACAAGCGAATCAATTACTGCAGCAAGGTTCTGAAAATATTGTATAAGTGCAGCCTTTCCGCCAAAACTCAGCCTGTCAAGTGCCATCGGCTTTCCCATCATCTCCGGTGCTGCCATGAAAGCGCTCAGGTGACATCCTCCCCTGTTGGATGTCGCATAAGCAATAGCCATCCCTGCCATTTCCCGGGGGTCATATCCGGGGAGGTCAAGTTTCTTGACGCTCATACTGTTCTGCGGCATCCCTTTTGAGTACATGTATGAATAGGAACCTGCAGAAAGTTCGCTCCTCCCCTCCCCAATATCCCGGACGAGTGCAACAAGTTCTTCTCTTTCAGGTGTGGTCGAGTACAACTCCATATATGCTGCGATAGCAGATCCGCAGGAAATGGGATCCATACCATAGTCGACACACATTCTGTTGAGCAAAGTGGTAGTATCCAGGTCAGCATTGCCAATATTCGGCCCAAATGCCCAGAGTGAGTCATAATCCGGGACCAGGGTCCCATCACCAAAATCCCTCCTGCACCCTACAGGGCAGGCATAGCATGGTTTTTTTTCGGTTTGGAAGTTCTCTCTGATGAACTCTCCTGATATACTATTTAGTGCAGATGAGCTCTTATTCCTGAAATTGTTCGCAGGCAGGATCTTCATGTAGCACATCAGGTCCGAAAAGACCGATGTTCCGTAATTTGCAAGGCCTTTGGATACCGGAGGATTTGCTATCAACAGTTTGTTTACTTTCTCCACGCTCCTATCAAAGACCTCAGACTCTGCAATCTCGGGAGTATTGCTTCCCTTTATCACAATAGCCTTGAGGTTCTTTGAACCGGCCACCGCCCCATGTCCCCCACGGCCGGAAAGATACCCGTCGTTCATCATACTTGCCAGCGGCACCAGCCTCTCTCCCGCCTTACCTATACATGCCACCCTGCCTTTTGGCGCAAGGATCAATGCAGTTTCATGTGTGTCCTTTCCCCACAGATGGTCTGCAGGGACTATCTCAACATCCTCATCCTCTATGTGTATATAGGCCGGTTCCGCAGCTTTTCCCAGCACTATCAGGGAATCCATACCTGCAAACTTCATCTCAGCACCAAGGCAACCTCCTGCGTTGGAATCAAAGATAGTCCCTGTCAGGGGTGACTTTGTTGTGATGGCGAAGTGACCTGACATGGGTGCAGATGTTCCGGTGAGAGGTCCGGTGCTGAAGATAAGTGGATTTCCTGGACTTAGGGGTTCTATTCCAGGGTCAGCCAGGTCCGCCATGAGTCGGCATCCCAGGCCACGCCCTCCGATGAACTGTTGTGCATACTTTTTCGTTGTCCTCGATTCAGTGACCGAGTTATTCCCAAGGTCTATGATTACTGTCCTTCCGGTCCATCCGAACATGTTCATCCCTTAAATTCATTAATAAAGCATAATCTCATGCATCCTGATCCCTGAGTGTGGAATCTGCTGACAATGTCTCTGACTCCATTTCCAGCATCTTCCTTTTAAAATCTACTTTTTCTCCGCAGGTCTCTCCACAAAAGCCACCTATATCTGATGCCGAAACAACTCTGTGACATGGTATGACAACAGGATATGGATTTTTTGCAAGAGCACTTCCAACAGCTCTTGACGCTCCTTCTTTCCCTATTCGGCAGGCAAGTTCGGCGTATGTGATGGTTTGCCCGTAAGGGATCTTTCTGGTTTCAGTGAGCACTTTTTGCTGGAACTCCGTAAGGTTGCAGATGTCGAGATCATAACCGGAGAAATCCACCTTTTCCCCGCTGAAATATCGCAATATATCCTGGAAGACAGTATTCTGTTTCATTTATCCTTTCCACCGAAAACATCTTCTTCAAGCCTTTCCCTTTTCTTCCTGGAGTGCAGCCATCCGCCTCCGTGGTAGAACACCAGCGCCAAACCAAGTAATATCCCTACGATGATAAGGGGCAGGGTCTTTTGCACGAGCAGGGGGTTGATGTCATCTTTCTGGTCGTATGTCGGGAACATTATATCATTCCTGTCGCTACTGTGTCCAAGGCCCAGAGCATGGCCTATCTCATGCTTTGCTATTTCCCGCATGTTAGCATCTCCATATTGCCTCCATGAGTATCCCTGGTAATTGCCTACTTCCAGCACTATCTCAACACGCTCATACCTGCCATTGACCTCGTAGGGTCTGGCAAAGCCCGCGACGCCCTCAGGGACGCCCGCATCTTTTTGCAGGTTCTCCACCCACATGATGAGGATATCTGCATTATCTTCCTCTACTATCTCAAACTCAGGGATATATCCCAGTTTACCGTTCCCGCCGCTGCTCCAGTATTCAAGCGCCTTTTCGACCTGGACCCTATAACTGGGACTGTAGTGTGGGGGAATATTCTTGTCATCAATATAAACGCTGATGGGCATGTTCTCCCAGGGCGCAGGGTTCAATTTAGGATATACTTTATCCGAGGGCGAAAAAAGCACTGCGATGAATAATAGGGCCAGGATGGCAAGCAGGAATGCTTTTCTTTTGTTGGCTGGCATGTTCTCTACAATGTATTACTGGTCCTACATAATATATCTGATGAGGCATTCTTCTCAGGTCCCGGGAACTTCTTGCGCCGTAAAGATAATTACGATTCAGTGCAAAGCATCTTCCATGCAAAAACGTGTGGCTGTAGTTTTTGATAGTGCAGGTACCCTGCTGCGAATGTACCGCGTGGCGAAGGAGGCAGCCACAGGCACCATCCTTGACAACATACAAACCACTCTGCTGGTGGCCCAAAAACCCCGCAGGGCCCTTGTGGTCATGAACGGTGACCTCGAGAGCACTATCCTGTCTTGCCCCCCGATGACATTCAACGAATTTCTTGAAAAACACGATATCTCTATTGAGATCAGTTGTTCAAGCGGTTCCTTCGGGCTGGACGAAGCCTACGGAATAATAAGGGGAAGCAGTGTATGCGTGGATGATATCAGGGATGTTATCTCGGTTGTAAGGGGCCGTTGTCCTAATGTGTTCTATCTTGCTGCAGGTATAATTGTTGATGCGCAGGAAAGTACAGTTCCCTATGTGCTTAGTACCGGAGGAAAAATGTATTCCAAAACACCGGCAACAATAACCCAGCTGAAGAAAATGGGTGCAGATGTATTCATTGCTTCAGGGGATGGCTATCATAATCTGGGAAAACTTGCAGCATCCGTGAGCATCCCCATGGAGGATGTGTTTGGCGTTGCTTCACCCAGGGACAAGGAAAATATTGTTCTCGGACTAAAGAAAAAATATGATATAGTTATGATGGTCGGGGACGGCATGAACGACATACTTGCATTGAGAGCTGCAGATGTCGGGATAATGACTACCCAGCAGGGTGATGAGAGGCCACAGGTTTTGCGGGATGCGGCAGACAGGGTCATTGACAACATCTCCGACGTAACGGATATTGTAAGGAAGATAGTGTCGCAAAGGTGCAGGAATTTTTGAAGCATTAATATAATCGCAACTTCTTTTTAGAAGTTAACGGCGCAAAGCCGGTGCGTCATGTTTATGTACTGAGTTTGATAATCCAAGTATAATATTTATTTGTAAAAACTCATTATAATGTTGTCAGATTGGTTGTATGGGATTGATCAATATACAGTGGTGTTAGTTTTGTGCAGAATCTGCAAAACCGTTAAGTAATTTGCATATGTATGCATAGAAACATACTAATGGACAATAACGCTCATGCATCAAGTAGGCGGAGGAAATCGTATGGCAGTATTTATAGAAGTCAAAAACCTTTCACTGGAATTTGACGGTGTCAAAGTTTTAAAGAATATTAACCTGACCATCAATGAAGGCGAGGTTCTGGGCATCCTTGGAAGGAGTGGCTCGGGCAAGACCGTATTGATGCATGTTTTGCGTGGTGTGGAAGAATATGAGGGCATAAGCGGACAGGTGATCTACCATCTTGCGCGGTGTGAGAAGTGTGGGCACATAGAACCTCCAAGCAAGATTGGAATGAAGTGTCCTGAATGTGATGATACCTTAAAGCCCTTTGAGGCTGACTTTGTTAAACTCCCACTTCATGACCCCGGCAGAAGAGATATCACAAGAAGAATAGCTATCATGCTTCAACGCACATTTGCACTTTATGGTGATGATATGGTTATTGCCAATGTGGTAAACTCTCTGACAGAGATCGGCGTCAGTACCGAGGATGCCATGGGTAAGGCAGTTGACCTGCTGGAAAAAGTGGAACTTTCCCACCGCATGATGCATGTGGCACGCGACCTGAGTGGCGGTGAGAAACAGAGGGTTGTCCTTGCACGCCAGCTTGTCAGGGATCCCATGCTGCTCATAGCGGATGAGCCCACGGGCACCTTGGACCCCCGCACTGCAAAAGTAGTGCACGATGTCATCGCGAAGGCTGTCAAGGACTACAATATGACCATGGTGATAACTTCCCACTGGTGCGATGTAGTGGAGGAGCTTGCTGACAAGGCTATTGTGCTCGAGGACGGGGCGATCGTAAGTGAGGGCTCTCCTGCAACTATTGCAAATGAATTCATGAAACTTGTCTGTGCCGTGGAGAAAAAGTCCGATATTGAGATAGGCGACACTCTTATCAAGGTCGACAGTCTGGTCAAGAAGTACATCTCTGTGAGCAGGGGAGTTGTCTACGCTGTAAATGGTGTTTCTTTTGAAGTGAAAGAAGGGGAGATATTTGGTCTCGCAGGGACCAGCGGAGCAGGCAAGACCACAACATCTGAGATACTGATGGGAATAGTGCAGCCAACAAGCGGTGAAGTGCATGTAAGGGTCGGTGACGAATGGGTGGATATGAAGAAGCCGGGTCCGGAATGCAGGGGTCGTGCAGTGAAATACATGGGTATTCTCCATCAGGAGTACGGGTTGTATAACCACAGGACAATTATTGACAACCTTACAGAGTCCATAGGCATCGACCTGCCCTACGAGCTTGCAGTACGGAAAGCTATTAACACTCTGATATCTACTGGTTTTACTGAGGAAAAGGCAAAATCTATATTATCAAAGATGTCAGATGAGGTTAGTGAAGGAGAAAGGCACAGGATTGCGCTTGCCCAGATACTTATGAAGGAACCTGTGATAATAGTAATGGATGAGCCTACAGGTACGATGGACCCCATAACAAAGAAGGATGTCACAAGATCCATTCTCAAGGCACGCGAAAAAATGGGTGACACTTTTGTTATCGTGTCCCATGATATGGATTTCCTTGAGGAGGTATGTGACCGTGTTGCTCTTATGAGGAACGGGAAGATCGTTGATATTGGTGCACCTGCAGCAGTTCTCTCAAAACTCACTGATAAAGAACGCATGGAAGCAGCAGCAGGCTCATGACTGCATTCCGGATGCTCCGGGTTAACTGGCGGTTTTGCCATTAAAAAGAGGTGTTTGGCACGAGCAGTAAAATAAAGGTGGAAATCAATGGGAATGAGATCGAATTGCCTGAAGGTTCGGTCCTTGAGGATGCTATCAGGTTGTCAAACGCCCCTTACAGGAAAGGTACAGCTATAGGTATCCTTATAGAAAGGACCGGAGAACAAGTGGCAGATGTCTCCAGGTATACTGTCAGAACATCAAAGGGCGAGTTCAGGATAGAACTTCAGGATCTGCCCTCATCTTCAAGAAAAACCTGGCTTGCTAATCATGCGGAATACAGGGACATGCCCGTTCGCTGGATAAGCAGGGATGCTGTTGCCTTTGGACCTTTTGCTTCTGAGATCGTTCCGGTCAGGGGAAATGCCGAACATAAAGGTTTTGAGATGATGTTTGCGGGAGGTTCGGATCCTGCAAATACTCATCTGATACTTACCAAGGACAAGCACTCCGCCGAATATGGAGCTCCTGAGGAAGGGACTTTTGGAAAAGTGATAAGTGGAAAACATGTTGTTCTTAACCTGGCTAAGAACGACAGGATACTGGATATTGAACCTGTTATCCAATCAGAAGAGGCCGGGGAACATATATGCACTACAGACCTTTCCACAAGGCTGGAAAACGGTTCCCGGATATTCACATACCTGGAGATAGAGATCGATGCCGAAGCTCCTGAAGGTGCAGAACACCTGTTTGCCGTAACTCGCGATGGCACTTTCCACATAGATGCTGTTTCTTCATCTTATATCTCGGATCACAGGTTCCAGGGTGAGCTTGTTACCTACGAGAACTTCGAATCCCGTTCATCAGGCTCTGTATTTGTAAGGACCGTGGGATACGGGGCAGGTAAGCTGTTCATTGCCACTGATGACAGGACATCGACCATCATGCACTCGGTAGTTGGTCATGTGGTCAGGGGTCTGGAACTTGCCAAGATGGCACAGGAAGACCAGAAGATCATGGTAGAAAGCGTTCCTCATCCTATAATGCTGCTTGGAATGAGCTATGTGGAAGCTGAAAAAGAGATGGAGCTTCTGGGGGTGGAAGTTGTCAGGGAGGGCTATAAGGAAGATGATGGCTTCATTGTGATCCAGGAACCTGCAACAACAATAGGCATTTTAAAAGAAGCCAGGGTGACACTGAAGGGTGTCGATCCTGAACATCTTGTTCGCGTCAAACTGTATAATGACCTTGTGCCAAAGACACTTGACTTCTTCAGGCATGCTACCGGAATGCAATATAAGCCTGTAGGTGCTCTGGCTGTCCTCATGACCTATGATAACACCTATATATTTAAGGCCGTAGAGAAAGAGGCTGATAAGTACAAGGAAATCCTGCCGGAGAACACTCCCTCTGTGAAAGTGGCGGCAGGAGAGATTGGTGTCACTAACCAGGCTGCCAAAAGGGCTGGCATGGTGGGTGTCAAGCTGGAAGATAATGACCTTTTCGGGCCTACAGGCGAAAAGTTCGCCAGCACCAATATCATCGGAAGGGTTATCGAGACGGAAAAGCTCAGGAATTTCAAGGATGACGATATCATGTATATTATAGAGAGCAGCACGGAGGAGTCATGATGTCCCAGGGGCAGAACGATACGCTGACCAAGATCGTGGTTATAAGCTCTGACAGTGTCCTGCCTATAGATGCTGCAATGAGGATATATCAGTCAGATACCAATATAGAGATCAAGGAAACGTGTTTCGGGACTATGGTCACAGGTCCGAGGGATGCTGTTAACAGGGTTGTCAGGGAAGTAGTGGACCTTGACAGGAATCATATTTTCGTAAAAGAGAGAGGTTTCCTGCCGGGAGATGAAAGAAGATGCCGTTCGTCCCGTGGAGGAGGCCCAAGGCCCGGGTTCCATTACCTGAGGCATGAGGTGCAGATGCTGCCCACTATCGGAAAAGCACTTGATGCATATGACCGGAAAGTACCTCTTAAAGAGAAAGAGCAAAAGAAGAAGCTTGATGTGGATAAACTGGAAGATATGATCAAATCCCAATTATGAGGCAATATCATGGTTAAAGTCATCATATACCCTACAAACAGCCTGATCCTTTCCGACATGGTTGAGAGGTTCGGCCATAAACCCATTGCTATGATGGAGAAGATCAAGGAAAAGATCTCAACGGTCAGTGTGGATTCGCCTCCATTGAATATAACCCCCGAAGAGCCGAAGATGGGCTTGAAGTATGCAGCGGTGGAAGTACCGGCTGGTGTAAGGGGAAGGATGGCAATAGTGGGTCCTATGATAGAAGAGGCCCAGGCAGGCATCATTGTCAACGAATCCCCGATGGCTTTTGGATGCATGGGCTGTGCACGTACCAACGAACTGACAAAATACCTCATCAGGCAGCGTGAGATGCCTATACTGGAAGTGGACTATCCGCGTGAGGGCAATGACGAGGAAGCTAAGGAATTCGTGTATAAGATTGCAGAGTTCCTGAAGTCCCTGCCCAAGGATGAAGAGGAAGATAAAGCATGAGTGACAAATCCGTTGTAAAGGTAGCCCTGGTATCATGC
>WPCG01065679.1_pt1 | contig 10271 bp, 9 predicted proteins | sample 5403311 | NCBI WGS metagenome assembly WPCG01 (sample SAMN12869467, study PRJNA574797) | sludge metagenome | isolation source: wastewater treatment of Control | place: China:Beijing | collected 2019-05-17 | reverse complement strand
GATTCAAAACCATTTCATCTGGCGAAGAAGTCGAATTTACCTTAGAGCAATCGGACCGTGGTCCGCGCGCTGCAAATATTGTTAAAATTTAACTTTAGGAGTGAACCAATTAAGACCTATCCGTTGTGGAAGGTCTTTTTTTATTTCCGCTTTCTCCCACATCTAAAAAAGTTAATTATAATAAGTCAAAAATAGCGCTATTTTTGGTTGCTTATATAAAATATAAGTAATATAATACTAATCGCAGCAAAGGAGCGGGAAAAATGGCACTTAGTGTTGGCATTGTCGGACTACCAAACGTCGGGAAATCGACGCTTTTTAATGCAATGACAGCCAATAAAGTTGAAGCCGCGAATTATCCGTTTGCAACAATCAATCCAAATAAAGGCATTGTACGTGTCCTTGATGAACGGGTCAGTGCATTAAGTGCCTTTTATGCACCGGAACGCACGATATACGCGACAATTGAATTTAACGATATTGCTGGTTTAGTGCGCGGCGCGAATAAAGGTGAGGGGCTTGGTAATCAGTTTCTTGGTCACATCCGCGAGTGTGATGTCATTTTACAAGTTGTCCGTTGTTTTGCCGATACAGAAATTATTCACGTTGAAGAAAGTGTTAACGCTAAACGGGATATTGAAATTATTAATTTAGAACTGATCATGAAAGATTTAGATTCACTTTATAAACGTAAAGGAAAAGTGGAAACGAAAGCGCGTGTAAATAAAGATAAAGCCGCAATGTTTGAACTGGATATTTTAAATAAACTTATTCCTGCCCTCGAAAACGAAATACCGGCACGCTTAGTGAAAAATATTAATGATATTGAAGCAAAATACATTAAAGAAATATTTGAACTTTTAACATTTAAACCTGTTATCTATGTTGCAAATATTAGTGATAGTGAATATGAGACGTATCAAAATAACAACGACTATCAAGCAGTATTAAAAATTGCAAACAGTGAAGGCGCTGAAGTTGTCGCCATCAGTGCCGCAATCGAGGCGGAATTAATTAGTTTAGGGAAAAGTGAACAAGAACAATACTTTAAAGAACTAGGTATTACACAGTCGGGCCTCAGCAAAATTAGTGAAGTTGCCTATAAAGCATTAGGATTATCATCATTTTTTACAGTTGGTAAAGATGAAGTCCGTGCTTGGACATTTACAAAAGGCATGCATGCCCCTGAATGTGCGGGGGTCATTCATAGTGATTTTGAACGCGGATTTATTCGCGCGGATGTTTATCATTATAGAGACTTTATAAAGTATCAAGATGAAGCAAAAATTAAAGAAGCAGGGAAAATGCGCAGCGAAGGAAAAGATTATATGATGCAAGATGGCGATATCGTCTTTTTCAAATTTAATGTGCGTAAATAGCGGCATTACTTTAAAACATACTTTAAATAAAGTATACTATGAAGTTGAGGACAAACAATGATTGAAAAATATTTACAAAAAATCGTCAGTGAAGCAGTAACCCTACTTGGTGTCACACTTCCTTTTGATAAAATCGTCATTGAAACGAGTAAAGATAGTGAGCATGGTGATTATGCAACAAACGTGGCAATGCAACTTGCCCGTGAATTTAAAAAAAGTCCGCGTGACGTTGCGGCCTTATTAGTTGCAAAACTTGATCAATCACTCATGAATAAAGTAGAAATTGCCGGACCTGGATTTATAAACTTTTTTGTAAAACCCGCCGCACTAACAAAATATATACCGGAGATTATTAAAGCAGGTGACGATTTTGGGAGTGGCACGCCAAAAAATGAAACAGTCAATATTGAATTTGTAAGTGCAAACCCAACGGGGAAACTCCATTTAGGCCATGCACGCGGCGCCGCTGTTGGTGATACATTAGCGCGGTTATTTACGAAAAGTGGCTATAACGTTATTAAAGAGTTTTATGTAAATGACGCAGGTGTCCAAATTAACAACTTAGGAAAATCATTATATGTCCGTTATGTTAATAGTCTTGGCGTCCCTAAAGAAATGCCTGAAGACGGCTATTTTAGTACTGACTTAATTACAATTAGTGAAAAGATTATTGCGGAAGTTGGTAATCAATATATTGATGAGACACCAGAAAATCTTGCGTTTTTTGCAAAGCGTGGGAGTGAAATCTTTTTAGACATTATTAAAGAGGATTTAAAAACATTTCGGGTGAATTTTGATGTTTATACATTTGAAACGCATGTTAAAGCAAATAACGCGATTAGCGATTTATTAGTAAAAATTAAACCGTATACTTACATGGAAGACGGCGCGCTCTTTTTAAAAACAAGTGCGTATGGTGATGATAAAGACCGCGTTATTGTGAAAAGTAACGGCGAACATACATACTTTTTACCCGATATTGTTTATCACCTCGATAAATTAAGTCGCGGCGCAGATTTACTCATTAATATTTTTGGCGCTGATCATCACGGCTATATTGGCCGAATGAAGGCAGCGTTACAAATGTTTGGTTATAGTTCTAATGCGCTCGAAGTTGAAATCATTCAAATGGTGCGCATTATTAAAGATGGTGAAGAGTTAAAGATGAGTAAACGGACCGGAAATGCGATTACGCTTGAAGAATTAGTCGAAGACGTTGGTGTTGACGCCGCGCGCTATTTCTTCCTCGCAAAATCAGCATCCACCCACTTTGATTTTGATCTAGATTTAGCAACCGAAAAATCAAACGCAAACCCAGTTTTTTATGCACAATACGCACATGCACGCTTAAATGCCGTACTTTTACGCGGGAAAACGTTTGGTATCGATCCAAGTGGTGCACTACTAAATGAAAGTGCCGAACTAAATTTAGTGAAGCAACTTATTGCGTATCCCGGTGCAGTCCGTGATGCGACTTTAACCCGCGAGCCTTATAAGATTACAAATTATATTCAAAAGCTTGCTAGTCTTATTCATACGTATTACACAGAAGCGCGGATGATTGATGACACAAACGTCCCCCTTACCAAAGCGCGGCTTGGCTTAGCGAAAGCAGCGCAAATAGTAATTGCTAATGCATTAATGCTCCTCGGCGTTAGTGCCCCCGAATCAATGTAAAAGGAGAAACAATATGAGAAAACGCACAAACATTGAAATTGCCTACACTTTACTCAAAGAAAAAGGAGCGTCACTCGCATTTTATGAACTGTGGCAAAGTATTGTCAACGAGCATGAATATAGTGAAGCGGAAGGACATAATTTAATTTCAAAGTTTTATACCGCCTTAATGATGGATGGGCGCTTTGTAAATCTTGGTGATAACATTTGGGATTTACGTGACCACGTCTTATTTGATGATATCGATTTACCGCTAAGTGAAGTGTATTCGGATCTTGAAGACGGTGAAGAAGATGACGACGATGAAGCAAGTGAAATTGCCTATTTTGACGAAGAAGAAAGCGACGACACCGAAAGTAAAGGCAAAGAAGCCGCACCGGACGAAGAGAAATAGAAAGAAGGATTATTATGCCATTAGTTAGTATGAAAGAAATGCTGATCAAAGCAAACAAAGAAAAATATGCTGTTGCCCAATTTAACACGAACAACTTAGAATGGACAATGGCCATACTTGATGAAGTTGAAGCACTTAAAGCGCCCGTTATTCTTGGTGTTAGTGAAGGCGCCGCCCGTCATATGGGTGGGTATAACACTGTTGTGCATATGATTAAAGGATTAATTGTGGATCGTGGGTATACAATTCCCATTGCAATTCACCTCGATCACGGTAGTAGTGAAGAAGTGTGTAAAAAAGCGATTGACGCAGGGTTTACATCGGTTATGATTGATGCCAGTCATCATCCATTTGCTGAAAACCTCGCTATTACCAAACGAGTTGTTGAATACGCGCACGCCCGTGGTGTTAGTGTCGAAAGTGAACTTGGTAGCATTGGTGGCCAAGAAGAACATGTCATTGCCGAAACGATGTATGCTGACGCTAATGAATGTTTAGAAATGGTTCAAACAACGGGGATTGATTGCTTGGCACCCGCTTTAGGTAGTGTACACGGTCCATATAAAGGCGAACCAAAACTTGGGTTTGATGAAATGGAACACATTAATAAAATTTGTGGTGTCCCGCTTGTCTTACATGGCGGGAGCGGTATTCCTGATTACCAAATTCAAAAAGCGATTGCGCGCGGTACCGCAAAAATTAATGTGAATACCGAATGTCAACAAGCATTTACGCGTGAAGTACGCACCGTATTAAATAATGATTTAAAAGTTTATGACCCACGGAAATACATTGTTCCGGGCATGAAAGGCATCAAAGCTGTCGTTAACGAAAAATGTGCCGTTTTCGGTTGCATTGGTAAAGCAGCGTAACGTGTATCAACGACTAAAAGCATTTATTGAAGCGCACGACACAATTACAATTTTTACGCATATTTATGTTGATGGTGACGCTGTTGGCAGTGTGCAAGGGATGAAAGCCTTAATTAGTGCGAACTATCCGCACAAAAAAGTGTATGCAATCCATGAAAATGTCACCCCGTTTAGCGATATTTTAGGACTAAGTGACGTCGTTAGTGATGAAATAATTACAGAAAGTGCCGCGCTCATTCTTGACGTTGCAAATGGGAGCCGGGTTAGTGATGAACGATATAAACTTGCAAAAGTTTCATTTAAGCTTGATCACCATATTTTTGCCGAAACATTTACGACTGACGAAATTATAAATAATGAACGGATTGCTACCGCAGAAATGATTGGTGAATTCCTCATGCGTGAAAATTTACTAATTAATGAACACGGGGCAACGGCGCTTGCGCTTGGCATTATTACAGATTCGGGCCGATTCTTTTATGATTTAACGAGTGCGTTAACGTTTGAGGTTATGGCATTTCTTTTAACGGCGGGCGCCAATTTTAAAAAAATTAATGAAAGTTTAGCCAAGCGGAATATTGATGGACTTAAACAACGTGGTTACTTTATGAGTAATTATGCAATAAGTGGGCGCGTTATTTATATTCATATCCTGTATGCAAAACTAACCGAATTAAACATTTTGCCAAGTGACGGTAGTTCATATGTCAATATGTATGGTAGTTTTGACGGTTATCCGTTATGGGTAACATTCTTTAGTGACGCGGATGGTGTGGTGTTTACCGAACTTCGTTCGAAAACACATAATGTCCAAAAAGTCGCAAAAGCGTTTGGGGGCGGCGGGCACTTAAAAGCAAGTGGATGCCGATTAACAAACGAAGCACAAATTGCCGATGTTTTACGGGCATTAAACGCGGCTGAGGAATTAAAGTAATGTATCAAAAAGAGTTAGAAGCCGCTATTATTGCAAGCAAAATTGCGAGTGACATAATTATGGACATTTATAATCAGGAGTTTGCCATTGAAGTAAAAGATGATAATTCACCGGTTACAATTGCGGATAAAACGGCGGACAAAGCGATTCGGAATTATTTAGGACCGCTCTTTCCAACATACGCGTTCTTAACGGAAGAAGGGGTTGATGATTTAGCGCGCCTGGCAAATGATTATGTGTGGATTGTTGATCCGCTTGACGGCACGAAAGATTTTATTCATCGCGATGATGAGTTTACTGTTTGTATTGCCTTAAGTTATAAAGGCGAAATCGTTGTCGGCGTCATTGCCGTTCCTGTTACGGGTAACATTTATTACGCACGCATTGGGCATGGCGCTTATGAACTTTTACCAAATGGACAAACGAATAAACTTCAAGTAAGTGAACGCGTTGAAAATATAACCGTTGTTGCCTCGCGTTACCATCGCCGCGAACGCGAAGTCGCGTATTTAGAACGGAATAAAGATTTATTCGCAAAAACAGTGACGCTTGGTTCAACCTTAAAAGCAATCGCCATTGCGCGTGGGGATATTGAACTCTTTTATCGCGGTAGTGCCGGGACAAAAGAATGGGATGTTGCCGCTGCCGATTTAATCGTCACGGAAGCGGGCGGCCTCTTTATTAAGCCCGATGGTAGTAAAATAAAGTATAACAAAGAAGATGTGCGCAATAGCGAAGGTTATATTATTGTGAACAAAAAGGAGAATATCCGCTTATGAGCAAACGTATCGTTTTATTTACCTTAACAGTCATGACGTTATTAGTTAGTTGTAAACCAACGCCGTCAAGTAGCGAAACGAGTCTTGGCGAACTAACTTATGACGTGTATGACGACGCAAGTTATAATGCGCGTGTTGATAATGATGGTTACACAATTATTGATTTTTATGCCTTAAACGATTTCCATGGCGCAATCGAAGAGCGAAATGATGAAGGAACAGCAGCATTACCCGGTATTGGGAAGTTAAATACGTTCTTAAAAACACGCCGCAGTGAAAATCCTGGTGGTACCGTCCTTCTTGCCAATGGTGACATGTGGCAAGGTAGTGCTGATTCAAATATTACACGTGGTGAAACTGTTACCCACTTGTTAAACCATATGGGCTTTGCAGCATTAACACTTGGCAACCACGAATTTGATTGGTCAATTGATGTTATTCGCCAAAATAAAGCCATTTCTAATTTCCCATATTTAGGGGCAAACATTATTGAAAAAGCTAGTGGCGATGGTGTCGATTTTGTTGATGAATCACCGCTTTTAGAACGTGATGGTGTCAAAATTGGTGTTATTGGTACAATGGGTAGTAGTTTAGAAACAACGGTCCAACCGAACTTAATAAGTAATATTGAGTTTGATGTGACGACTGATTACGTCGTAAATGAAGCCGCGCGGTTACGCACTTTAGGCGCAAATATTGTTGTACTCGCAACGCATGATTCGTGGTTTGGCAATTTAAAAGAAGAACAAAGTGCGATTTTACAGGCTGATGTTGTCGATGCAATCTTTACTGGGCATCAACACGTTCTCCATAATGAACCGGGGTTAAGTGTACCAATTTTACAAGCACGAGCGTATGGCCGTGACGTCCAATATGTAAGTCTTGGTTATAACAAAACAACCGAAGATGTAAAACTCATGGAATATGATGTCCTTGAAAACATTGGTGAGCTGAATTTAGTAAAAGACGAAGCGAGTGAAATGATCGCAAACTACTTTTATGAAAAATTTAACATTGACACAATTAAAAACGAAGTGCTTGGCTCCCTCATAAATCGGGAGATGAACCGTGGTGCAGTCGCGCGCTTTGCGATTAATGTATTAACTGATGCATTTAGCGACCACGGAGTTGTCGGCGCGATGCATAATGTTAATGGAGGGATTCGCGCGACAATTGAACTAGGCACCATTTTATATAAACATATATACAATGCGTTCCCGTTTGATAACGAAGTGTATTTAGTTGAACTCCAAGGCCGGCGCATTAAAAACTTAACCGCCGCAAGTAATATTCAATATTACTGGGGTGTTGATCGGGCGACACTTGATGACTTTGCAACATATTACGTGGCAACAACGAACTTCGTCTATGAATTAATCTTCATTGATGAACCACCATTTATGAATACATTTGAGTTCCCGCGCGACATTATTGCAGACCATATTCGTGCCGTACAAACGATTGACGGCAATCTCTACCGAGGATAATTATTATGAAACATAAATTTGTACTTTTTTCACTCCTTTTTCTACTTGTGGGTTGTAATGTTCCAAGTGAGGAACTATCAACTTCCACAGTACCGACAAGTAGTGAAGTTAGTGAAGAATCAAGCGTTACTGCAAGTGACATAAGTAGTGAAGTAAATAGTGCAGTAAGTAGTGAAACCACAAGCACGATCCCAAGTGCACCAGTTAGTGAAGGTGAACGCACGGGTAAACGTGATCTTCATTTCTTTGGTCTCAACGATTTTCATGGGGCAGTGACTGAATCAAGCTCCGATCCCGGCATTTTCCGTATTAGTTCATATATTAAGCATTTAGAAAACATATATGACGGCAATGTTATTAAGCTCAACGCTGGTGATTATTGGCAAGGCAGTGCCGATTCAAATTTAAATAATGGCCAATTTTTAAATGACGTCTTAACTGCCCTAGATTTCGACGCCTTTACACTTGGTAACCATGAGTTTGACTGGTTTGATACGACGATTCAACAAAACCGCGCGTTAACACATGTCCCGTATTTAGGCGCAAATATTATGTCTAAGGCAACCGACGAAATCGCCACAAATCTTGTAAGTTATGACGATACATTTAAAGGCAGTATTATCGTTAATAAAAACGATGTAAATATTGGCATTATTGGTGTGATGGGTGAAGGCTTAGAAAGTTCGATTTTAGCGACCGCCATTGCGCCATACTACTTCGCCTCAGTCGATACGTATGTACGCAGTGAAGCGGCAAACTTACGGGCGTTAGGCGCGGATATGATTGTATTAACAACGCATGATTCGCTCGCCGAATATCCGGGTTACACAAATTTAGGTAATTACACGGGGATAATTAACGAAAAAATTGTCGACATTGTTTTTTCAGGCCATTATCATTTACAACATAACGCTGTAGAAAACGGTATTCCAATTTTACAAACAAACGGCTACGGCCGGCAAGTGATGGAAGTAAGTGGTGCCTACAACTTTGACACAAAAGCGTTTGAAGTAACCGACAGCGGATTAACATATGCAAGTACGCTTAAAACATATGCTGAAGATGTATCGATTCTGAATTTATTTGAACCATACCGTACCGCAGCGGAACCAATTAAAAATGAAGTGGTCGGCACACTAACAGCGACGATGTCAACGACACAACTTGCAAATCTGGCAAATCGCGTAATGTATGATTTAGTAAAAGATGATTACACGGTAAATGAAATTGTTGCTGTGCACAATAGTGGTGGAGTCCGGAAATCAATTGCGCGTGGTACGGTTACATACGGGTTAATTTATGAATCATTCCCGTTTGATAATGAAATTCGCGTTATTGAAAATATAAGTGGTAGTGATCTTCGTGCGTTTATTACAGGTAATCCTGGATACTCACCCCATCCGTCGTATCCGCTAGAAATTGCGAATATTGATGAAGCAAAAACATATACCCTTGTCACAATTGATTATTTAAGTACGGACAGTTGGTATACGCAAAATAAACCACAAATTGTTACGGGTGCATACGTACGTGACTTAATTGCTGATTACTTTAGAGCAACAGGTACTGTAAATCCGAGTGACTTTAGTTAAAAAAACGAGGCGCAAGCCTCATTTTTTTCATACAATCACTAGTACTTGTTAAATGACTAAGACGCCAAGGACGCCCGGAACCTCTTCCATGAGTAACTCTTCAATGCCGTATTCGAGCGTTTGATCAATATACGCACAGCCGTCGCACGCCCCAAGCATTTTAATGTAGACGAACCCATCTTCAAAGCGGACAAATTCCATGTCGCCGCCATGGCTTCTGATATATGGTCTAATCCGGTTAAGGAGTACTTTAATTGTGTTTTCGGTTTGTAATAATTCTTCCATGGCCATAGTATAACAAAAAAGCATAATTTAAGGATAATAAAAACATTATAACGATATATTGTTACGGAAAACTTACGAGCCACTGGATGGCAAGCGGAAAGATTTTTGCCCACGCTTGTTCGTTATGTTTATAGCCTTTACGAATAAGCGTTGTATATTGTGTCTTTGGTACCTTTTTCGTTATGAACTCCCGTGTTATCGTTGTTAAATACGTATAACTTCCTTCCTTTGTGCCGTGATAGAAAAACATTTTTGGTAAGTTAAGTGGATTAGTAATAAATTCGCGCATAAAATCACGTAAAACAGTTGGTTTATAAAGCCAAAATGATGAACTAAAGATGAGGGCAAATCCAAAAATTTCTTGATATTTAAGCGCTGTGTAAAAGGAAATAATGCCACCCATCGAGGAGCCACCGATACCAGTATGTGCCTTATCTTTTAATGTATTATATTTTTGATCAATGTGGGGTTTTAAGATTGTGACAAGAAATGTCGCATATTTATCACCAACACTAATGATTGGTTTTTCAAACGGTAGTTCACCACTTTTTAAGGGCCACGGCGGACTATATTCATTGAGTCGTTCGTCGCCACCATTATCGATACCGACAACAATCATGCCCGGATAACCTTCATCCATCATTTGCCCAAGCGTTTCATCAACTTCCCATTCGCCAGCAAATGATGTTGCTGCGTCAAAAAGATTTTGGCCGTCATGCATGTATAAAACGGGGTATTTTACTATTTTATTAGTTTCGTCATAACCGTCAGGTAGCCACACGCGAATTGTCCGCTTGCGAGCGTCATTAAAAACATGCATGTCGATCGTAAAAATTTCTATGCGACCGCGGGTTAATGTTGTTTTATGCGTT
>WPCG01072579.1_pt1 | contig 10285 bp, 12 predicted proteins | sample 5403311 | NCBI WGS metagenome assembly WPCG01 (sample SAMN12869467, study PRJNA574797) | sludge metagenome | isolation source: wastewater treatment of Control | place: China:Beijing | collected 2019-05-17 | reverse complement strand
CATCTTATACAATTTAGTTTTAGGAACAGATAAAAAAACGCAAATTGATCATATCCTTATAAACAGTAAAGGTGTTTTCGTTATTGAAACAAAAAACTATGCAGGTTTAATTAAAGGTACAGAAACTGATTTTTACTGGATACAATACATCTATGGTGAAGAGAAAGAGTTTTATAATCCTGTCAAGCAAAATAATTATCATATTAAGAAATTGAAGGAAAGACTAAAAAATATAGACGTTCCATATCATTCTATAGTTGCTTTTTCAAAAAGAGCAAAACTTGTAGTGACAAGTAAGACGAAAGTTATATATATTGATGATTTATCTGAAACAATTCAAAATACTAAAAGCGCATATGTTTCTGAAGACATTCAGGCCTCAGTGTACGAGATACTTAGACATTATCTAAGTTGAAAAAAACAGGTTAGGGTATAGCAAACAAAAGGGTCGATATCGACCCTATTTTCTTTTTTTACTAGAAACTTTATAGCCTCCGATATGATCATCACCCATAGCACCAAATCCATCGCCTACGGCACCTAATGCTTCACCTTCACTGATCACAATTAAAACAATAATACTCACTAAAATAAATGCTCCAAAACTGATGAAGGACATTTCCTTTGATAAATCTTTTATGGATTCACTCATCGCTAATATACCAATCAAATAGAAATAGGAAATGTTTAAAAAATAGAAGGATAATCCTGTAAACGAGTCTACAGTTAGCCATAAAGCCAGTGACAATCCAAAACTTACTAATATGATTACGGATACAAACCATTTAATATATTTTTTGAACCAAGGAATTAATGAAAGTAAGCTAAATCCGATAATGATACTAAAACTATTTGCAAAAGCAATAAGAAAATCCTCTAAATCGAGTGAGTATTTCTTAAACATGTAATATGTAGTAATCGATAAGCCAACTCCCATCATGTTCATCATAAATGAAAGGATGTAAAAAACAAATAAATGCTTACCGAATTGGTGGATGATGATAGCTATAATCATTAAAAGAACACCAACGATAAATCCTGCCCATTCATTAATATCTACTAAATAGGTGAATCCAAAATGAATACTTATTGATGTAATTAGAAATCCAAAAATACTATATAATAAAACTATTTTTCGTTTATGACTCATGCAACTATTCCTTTTCCATTGGTTTTAAGTTCTTTTCAAGCCGTTCAATGATCTCTTTTAATCTTTTTTGTCTCGTTTCATCTTTCTTAGCTGTAAAGTATGAGAGTGCATATATTTTCCGAGTAGAGTCACTCATAAGTTTATAATTTGAAAATGCTTTTTCATAAGTTTTTATAAGTAGATCAAAAGCTTCAATTGAATAATCTTGTGGTGGCATATCACCCTTGTCATAACACCCATTCTTTTTAGCTATCTCAAGAATCTTAAATCCATGTTCAGTCATTTTTCCTTCATGAATCAAGCGTTCGATTGATTTTTTATTCTTCTCTGACCAAACACTTTTTGGTCTTCTTTGAGAGAAATACTTCTTAAAATACGTATCATCTATACGCTTTACTAAGCCATCAATCCATCCAAAACATAAAGCAATATCTAAGGCTTCTTCTTGAGTCAGTTTTCCTTTGATATCTCGCTTATCAAAAATGATCCATATTGGTTCATGATCAACATGATCCATCATCCATTTCAATAAGTCTTCTTTTGTATTAAAAAAGTACTCTTGCATTGATAAACCCTTCTTATCTTATATGTTTAATCTTCGTTTTCTCTTGATTATATTATATCAAACATCTCATCATCTGATAGACCGTAAAAAGATAAAGTGTTTTCTCATTGACGATTAAAAAAAATCATGTTATCATGAAAACAGTTTTATAAATTGAGCAATAAAAGAAGAGGTATATCCATGTATTCTTATCAAAACCTACATCTTCATCATCATAACCAAGGGCTACAGTAGAAGATACCTTTATTCTTCAAGCCCTTATTTTGATGTATGAAGTGAGGGACTTGAATTTATCTTAAGCAAACACATGCCAGATAGATCAACGTCTATCTGGCTTTTTATTTTACAAAGGAGAAACAACATGCAATTTATCAATATTGAGCAATTATCAAAAACACTCATTAAAAGAAATGAGATTTTAAAAAGGTTAGAAAATATGGTAAATAAGAAGGGATATATCAAAGTTGAGCCCGACTATTTTGAACCTTATGATCGTTTTACGCATATGAATAAACGGATTAAAAAAGAATCAATGATTAAAATCTTTAATCAAGATGGATCTATTTCGATATTAAGACCAGATATCACAACAAATATTATCAAACAAATTATTCCTAAGTGGAATAACGCAAATGAGCTTAAAGTCTATTATATCGCATCAACATTTAGACAATCACTTGCTGCACCTTTAATGGAAACGAGACAGTTTGGTGTTGAATATTTGGGTCAATCCTCTTGTGCTGATCAAGATTTAATTGAGTTAATCTTATCTATTTTTGCATCATTTCGTCTTAATTTTATATTAGTGGTTAGTCATCAATCGTTTCTGAATGCATTGTTTAAGCAATTAAACTTATCTGATGATAAAGAAAATGAGCTAAAACAGCTCATTGACTATAAAAATCAAGATGGTATTGACCAGTTTATTCAAAAAAATGAGATAAAAAGTCAAGACAGTTTATTACTAACACATATACTTTCTCTACAGGGTACACTCGATGACGTCATACAAAGACTTCAATCATTTCATCTAAGTCAAGAGATGATCGATTCGATTGATATCTTAAAGAAACTAAAGTGTGATCTAAAAAATCAAACATTTTCACATCTGATTACCTTTGATTTATCACTGATTTCTACCTTTGATTATTATAATGGCGTAACCTTCAAAGGTTATATGGAAGGTATTTCAGATCCAATCATCAATGGTGGTAGATACGACACATTAACCAAAGAATTTGGTAAAGAAGTTCCAGCGACAGGCTTTTCACTCAACTTGACTGAACTCATTAAAGAGGTGTTATCTCATGAATAAAACATTAACGATTGCTTTACCTAAAGGACGATTAGGTGAAGATGCATTAAAGTTGCTCAAAGAGATTGGTTATGCAAAAAACGTTGATATGAACTCAAGACAACTCATTTTTGAAGATATAAAGAATCAAATGACCTATATGATTGTTAAACCTGTTGATGTCATCACTTATGTGTCACAAGGTGTTGCAGATATCGGAATTATCGGCAAAGATAACATTTTAGAAGAAGAACCAGATGTGTATGAACTACTCGATTTAGGTTTTGGAAGATGCAAATTTTGTATTGCTGGATTTCCAAATCAAATCTTAAATAAACAAGATCAAATCTTAAAAGTAGCAACCAAATATCCGACCGTAACAAAACGATACTTTAAATCAAAGAATCAAAAAATTGAAATCATCAAGCTAAATGGATCAGTAGAGCTAGCTCCTTTAGTGGGATTGTCAGATGTCATATTAGATATTGTTGAAACGGGAAACACGCTAAAGGCTAATGGTTTAGTGGTCTTAGAAGAGATTGATGATATTTCTGCAAAACTGATTGTCAATCGTTCAAGTTATCGATTCAAGGCACAAAAAACAAATCATCTCGTCACTGAGTTAAAAACACTCAAAAGGAGTTCAATATGATTGAAATTATCAAAAAAGATGATGTATTGTTAAATAACATACTTCATCGAAGTCAATTGAATAAAGAAGATGTCAATCAAGTCGTAAAAGAGATATTACAAGATGTGAAAACGTATGGTGATCAAAAGGTTTTTGAATACACGAAGTTATTCGATGGAGTTGAACTTAAGTCTATCAAAGTCACAAAAGAAGAGATTGATGAAGCATTTAAGAGAATTGATCCTTTATTACTTAATGATCTTAAACAGGCAAAAGAAAATATCTACGCCTATCACGTTGAACAAAAATTCAAACCCTATGTCATTAATAAAGAGGGGATTACACTAAAACAAATTGTTAGACCTATTGGAAAAGTGGGGATATATGTTCCTGGTGGGACTGCAGCCTATCCATCTACGGTGTTAATGAATGGTGTTCCTGCTCAAATAGCGGGTGTTAAAAACATCGTGATGATTACACCACCAAACAAAGAAGGAAAGATTAAAGATTCAATTATAGTAGCTGCAACCATTGCAGGGGTTACTGAGATTTATAAAGTAGGCGGGGCACAAGGGATTGCTGCATTAGCTTATGGAACAGCATCGATTCCAAAGGTTGATAAAATCGTAGGACCAGGAAATATTTATGTTGCAATGGCTAAAAAAGAAGTCTTGGGATATGTGGGTATCGATATGATTGCTGGTCCATCTGAAATTCTTATTATAGCTGATCAATATGCAAATCCTAATTATATTGCATGTGATCTCATGAGTCAAGCAGAGCATGATCCTCTAGCATCGGCGATATGCATCACGACATCTATTGACTTAGCAAATCAGATAAAAAACGCTTTAATAAGCCAAATCAAGGGATTAACAAGAAAAGATATCATTGAATCATCACTTAAAAACTTTGGAGCAATCATGGTTGTAGAGACTATCAAAGAAGCAATCGAACTTTCAAATCGAATCGCTCCAGAACATTTAGAATTACTTATTGAAAATCCTGAAAATGTGATGGACTTAATCCAAAATGCGGGGTCAATCTTTTTAGGGCCTTATACACCTGAGCCTGTTGGTGATTACTTTGCAGGACCTAATCATACCTTACCAACTAGTTCAACATCACGTTTTTCATCAGGCTTATCGGTCACTGATTTTATGAAGAAAATGTCAGTATCATCCTACTCAAAAGATGCACTAAAAAAAGCTAAAGATTCCATTATTCGTTTAGCATTTGAAGAAGGGTTAGACGCACATGCAAAGGCGATTGCTATACGTTTTAAGGAGGATTTATGATGCGCATTAAAGAATCACTTAAAAATCTAAAACCTTATACACCCAATCAGCATCACTATCACATCAAGCTAGATGCTAATGAAAGTAAAAATTATTTGTTTAAAGAGGGTATTGATTTTAAGCAAGTCAATCTTAATCTTTATCCAGATAGTTATTCCTCTGAGTTAAGAAAAAGAATCTCAGATTATATTCATGTCAAACCAGAATTAATCATTGCTGGGAATGGTTCATCTGAGATGATTGAATTGATTCTCAAAACATATATTAATCCTAACGATATTGTATTAAGTTTTGAACCAAGCTTTAGCATGTATCGCATTTACACACAAATCCACCAAGGTGATTTCAAAGAAGTTTTACCTAAAGAGGGATTAAGATTTGATATGGAAGATATGATTGAACAAGCAAAAAAACTCAATCCTAAACTAATCTTCATATGCTCACCTAATAATCCAACGGGTCAATTATTTGACATCAAAGATATCATCAACTTACATGAACATACACAAGCACTCATCTGTTTAGATGAAGCTTATATGGAGTTTACAAAACCAGAATCATCCATGGTGAAGCTCATCGAATCTTATGATCGCTTGATTGTTCTTAGAACTTTATCGAAAGCATTTGGTTTAGCAGGTATTAGACTTGGATATTTGGTATCAAATCAAGACATAGTAGATACACTCAATTTAGTGAAATCACCGTATAATTTGAATACATTAAGTCAAGCTGTCGGTATCTATGCTTTATCACAAATAGATGTGATGAAACAATATACACACATGATGATCAAACAAAGAGAAATCGTTGAAGATGCATTAAGCAAACTCGATATCAAACTTTATCCATCACAAGCAAATTTCGTTTTCTTTAAATCAAAAGAAGAAGAATTATTCCAAAAATTACTAACAAAGGGTATTCTTATACGTTCATTTTCAGGATCACTTAAATCGTATTACCGAATTACTATAGGTGAAGAAAATGAAAATCAAATACTCATAAAAGCTTTAAAGGAGATTTTAAGATGAGAAGAGCAACCATTGAACGTAAAACACATGAAACACACATAAAGCTTTCACTAAATCTTGATGGAAATAGACAGATTCACATCCAAACGGGCATCCCATTTTTTGATCATATGCTCACTCTTTTCGCTTTTCATGGTTCATTTGATCTACATATAGACGCAAAAGGAGATTTAGATGTTGATGATCATCATACGGTTGAAGATGTTGGTCTTACACTTGGGCAAGCTATTTATCAAGCACTAAATGAGCGTATAGGTATTAATCGCTATGGTTTTATGTATGTACCTATGGACGATGCACTTAGTCGCGCTGTTATTGATTTAAGTAATCGACCTTTCTTAGTTTTCAAAGCAACATTTAATCGAGAAAAAATAGGTACAATGGACACACAAAACGTATATGAATTTTTCAAATCAGTCACTTATGAAGCACGTATGAATCTTCATATTGAAGCTCTTTATGGTGAAAATGAGCATCATAAAGTAGAAGCCATGTTTAAAGCATTTGGTCGTGCATTAAAAGAAGCTGTTGAAATCAAATCAAATGATGTTTCTTCAACAAAAGGAGTACTCTAATGAATGTGATTTTAGACTATGATGTAGGAAACCTTGATTCAGTCATTCGAGGTTTTGAAAAAGCAGGTATTCAAACAATCGTTTCAAAAGACCCAGCAATCATTAAAAACGCAACATCACTTATTCTTCCAGGCGTTGGTGCATTCGGTGATGCGATGGAAGCTTTGAAGAAATCGAACTTGATTCCACTGATAGAAGAACATGTGAAACAGCATAAATACTTATTTGGTATTTGTTTAGGAATGCAGCTCTTATATGAGAAAAGCTATGAACATGGTGTTCATGAAGGATTAGGTTTTCTAAAAGGAACCATTGAATACTTAAGCATCAAACAAAAAGTACCTCATATGGGATGGAATGAATTAATGTTTAATCAAAAAGATGATATTTTAAAATATATTGAAGAAAAAGATGACGTTTATTATGTACACTCATATTATGCGATATGTCATCCAAAGGATGTCATTTCATATACACATTACGAAGTAGATATACCAGCGATCGTGAAACATAAAAGGATTTATGGTACACAATTTCATCCGGAAAAAAGCGGACAAGTTGGATTGAATATTTTAAAAGCTTATGGGGAGTTGATCAAATGATTTTATTTCCAGCTATCGATTTAAAGGACCAACATTGTGTTCGTCTTTCTCAAGGTTTATTCAATCAAACACAAATTTATTCAAACAATCCTTTAGAAATCGCTCAATCATTTGCTCGTGAAGGTGCTGAGTTTTTACATGTTGTCGATTTAAATGGAGCAAATGATGATCAACAGACTAACGAAACAATCATTTGTGAGCTAGCTAAACAACTACCTATCCCCATTCAAGTAGGTGGAGGGATTCGAACATTAGAAAAAGCTGCCACGTTATTAAACGCTGGTGTTAATCGGATTATTTTAGGAACGATAGCGATAGAGAACTTGGATTTGTTAAAAAAACTTGTTCAAATATATCCAAAGCGAATTGTCGTTTCGATTGATGCGAAACAAGGCATGGTTGCAACCAGAGCGTGGAAGACTACAACAACAGTGAGTACTATTGATTTATGTCGAAAACTCGAAGAAATCGGTATTGATACGATTGTCTATACTGACATAGAAAAAGATGGAATGCTAGCAGGTCCTAACTTTCAAATGTATGAAGATTTATCTTTGAATACCAAACTCAATATCATTGCATCTGGTGGTGTTTCAACCAAAGATGATTTAATCAAATTAAACCAAATAGGTCTTTATGGAGCGATTATTGGTAAAGCGCTTTATGAAAAAAAACTCACTTTAAAGGAAGCGATAGCATGCTTAAAACAAGAATCATTCCCTGTTTAGATGTCAAATCAGGACGTGTGGTTAAGGGAAAGAAATTCAGTAATATAGAAGATGTCAATGATCCAGCAACATTGGGTAAATTTTATAGTGAACAAGGCGCAGATGAACTTGTTTTCTACGATATTACAGCATCAAGTGATGAACGAAAAATATCGTTATCATTTGTTGAAGAAGTTGCTAAAAACATTGATATACCTTTTTGTGTAGGTGGTGGTGTTGAATCACTTCATGATTTTCAAACCATTTTAAGAAAAGGTGCTGATAAAATATCTATTAATTCAGGAGCAGTCAAAAATCCTAATCTCATTAATGAAGCATCCAAAAAGTTTGGTGCACAATGTGTTGTACTCTCCATAGATGCTAAAAAAAATGAAGAAGGTTCTTGGAGTGTTTACGTAAAAGGTGGAAGAGAGAAAACAGAACTTGATGTCATCAGATGGGCAATTGAAGGCGTTAAAAGAGGTGCTGGTGAGATTGTTTTAAACAGCATTGATGAAGATGGTATGAAACAAGGGTATGATCTTGACTTACTCAAAAAAGTAACAGAGGCTGTTTCAGTACCAGTGATTGCTTCTGGTGGAGCTGGTAAAATCGCTGACTTCATCGACGCAATCAACATTGGTCATGCCGATGGGGTTTTGGCAGCTTCTGTGTTTCACTTTGGTGAAATATCCATTAACACGTTAAAAAGCGCATTGATAAGAGAAAATATACCTACACGTCTACCTCAAAAGGAGAAAATAACATGATAAACGATATTAAATTTAACAAAGAAGGATTAATTCCAGTTGTTGTTCAAGCATACGATACAAAAGAAGTTTTGATGCTTGCTTATATGAATGAAGAAGCGTTAAGAATAACGATTGAAACCAAACAAGCAACCTATTTTAGTAGAAGTAGACAAACCCTTTGGGTGAAAGGTGAAACATCAGGACATACACAAAAAGTCATGGGACTCTTTTATGACTGTGATGAAGATACCTTATTACTTAAAGTGGATCAAAAAGGTCCTGCATGTCACACAGGTCAATGGAGTTGTTTTTATCGTCCTTTCATACAAGAAGAAAAAAATCAAGATATGAATATCATTAATGAACTATATGGAATCATAAGTAATCGAAAAAATCATCCACTTGAAGGGTCATATACGACTTATCTTTTCCAAAAAGGTATCGATAAAATCTTGAAAAAAGTAGGAGAAGAAACGAGTGAAGTCATCATAGGAGCGAAAAACAATTCGTTATTTGAAACTGTTTATGAAATTTCTGATTTAGTGTATCATATACTTGTCTTAATGGTTTATTTAGGGATTAAACCAGAAGATATTTCAAAAGAACTCGAAAAAAGGAGAAAATAGATGATAACTAAACTGATTGATCACCACTCCCATACACAAGCTTCACCTGATGCAGATCAAGATCTTTCCATGGAAGACTATATTGAAAAAGCGATTCAGTTAAACATACCTGGTGTGATGTTTACTGATCATGTTGACTTTGACTTTGCTGCTCCTATATTTCATCAACAAATCGACTATAACGAATATACAAAAAAAGTCATAGACATGAGAAAAAAGTATCTCATTGATATACGAATGGGTGTAGAAATGGGATATCAACCGCATTTAAATGAGCGAATTACTAATCATCTTAAGGCATATCCTTTTGATTTTGTCATCTTATCCATGCATATGTGCGATGGCTTAGACTTATATAATGGTGATTTTTTTAAGGGAAAATCACAAGTAGAAGCGTATCAACGCTACTTTGAAACCGTCTTATATTCAGTTGAAAACTTTGATGATTATGATGTTTATGGTCATATAGACTATATTATTAGATATGGTGGTTTCAATAACCGCATGTATGATTTTGAGTATTTTAAGCCCATCATCACACAAATTCTTCAAACCATCATTTCTAAAGGTAAAGGTATCGAAATTAATACATCAGGATTACGATATGGTCTTGGTGTTACTCATCCAAGATTAGAACTCTTAAAGCTATATCATAGTCTTGGTGGAACAATTCTAACATTGGGATCTGATGCACATTATTTAAAAGATTATCGCAATGAATTCGAATACGCTATTCAACTCATTAAAGAAGCAGGCTTTAAAGCCATTACAGAATTTAAAGAAAGAAAGCCTTATCAAGTACCCTTGACCTAAATCTTATCCTTACGTCCATATCCTTTGATGTAAGGCTTTTTTTATTTATCAAAACTCTTCATATCATAAGATATAAAATACATGATATAATAGTGACATCATTCGGGGTGATTTTATGAAACTATCAATTGGATTTAATGTTCCAATCCACAGCTACAAACATAACAAAAAGCTGCATCGAATTTGGAGAAAAGCTGTTGTCTTGTATCATGATCAAAACGTTTTGGTCACAGCAAATAATCGC
>WPCG01100304.1_pt1 | contig 10286 bp, 6 predicted proteins | sample 5403311 | NCBI WGS metagenome assembly WPCG01 (sample SAMN12869467, study PRJNA574797) | sludge metagenome | isolation source: wastewater treatment of Control | place: China:Beijing | collected 2019-05-17 | reverse complement strand
GAGCCGGGGTTGGTACCCCGGTTGTTACCGTAAGCTCTTCCCGCCCTGTTTCTATCGAGTTTTCAAGGTGCTTTTTCGCGAACCTCTTTTTTTCGGTGTTTTTTCGACGTTATCAAACCGCCGGAAAAAACGAAAAGGCTTGCAGCGACAATGTCGCGAATCCGCCGGGGTTTTCACGAGCGCTTGGGGTTCGCGCGTCGCCGTCCCTATGCTTCATGCCCCCGTTCCGGAACGAAGAGGCCGAGGCCGAAATGACAGAGCGCGCCCAACGAAAAATAGCCCTCCCTGGGTTCGTCGAACCGGACGCGAAAGCCGTATCCGGGAAGGACTTGGCCCCCCTTCCGGTTACGTGTAAAGGACCACCACCCTCTTCCCGGCCTGTTGCCGGGGACCTCGCCAGTGAGTTCGACCGAGACCGGTCGAGGGATGCCGTGCGCGTCGAACTCTCGGAGCAGCTCGCCGACGATCCACTCTTCTCTGGTTCCTCTCCCCTTGCGATGGTGACGCGTCGTTACGAAGGGAGTGGCGCTTCGCCAGTATTTCGAGCGGTTCCCCGGAACGTATTCACCCAGATTTATCAGTACGAATTCCAGATCGGGTCGGCCTCCGGGCTGCCATACTTCGCGCAGCTCGTCCAGAGCGGTGATCTCGAGTTCGTCGAAAGGTTCTCTTCCATGGACGAGAAGGTGGTCGATGTGCCCGTCTCCGTCGATGTCGAGCGGCTGAAAGAAGGCATGTCGATGCCCGTGCGACGGCGCGCCCGTCGAATTCTTCCCGCTGAAGCGCGGGGAGACGCAAGCCGGATCGCCGCCCGCGAGCCTTTTGTGAATTCCCATGAGGTACGAGCGGACCCGTTCGGCCAGAGGGAGCGTTTCTTCCACGAGCGGAAGCACCTTCGAGGAGAGCGCGTAGAGGGCGGACCGGACTTTCTTGCGAGTCCCGGCCTTTCCAAGGAAGATCGTTTCTTCCGAGTTCCCGGGAAGGGAATAGTGTACCCACCGGAAGCAATCCGGCCGGTCCCGCCCTTTCAACAGCAACTCTTCGGTGGTTGTGGCGAGCGAAGAGAGGCAATCCGGTCCGTTCTTGTCTTCGGGAAAATCGAAGCACGCCACCCGCGCCGTGTTCCCGGGTCCGGCTTCGTCGAAGGGGAAACAGTTCCATTCTCCTTCTTCCGAACAGTCGACGGCGCGCGCCTGTACCCACGACTCGGAGCGTCCGAAGAAGGCGAGCATCGAGAGGAGTTGTTGCAGGTCGTCCGCCGCCTCCGTCGTCGCTTCGGCTTCGAAGCCCATCAGCACGCGCCCCTCGCCGCACGTTGCGAACGGGTCGAAAATCAACTGGCGTTTGGAAGGGTTTTTTTCGTTGCTCGACTGCCAGAATCGTATATGGTGGAAACGGACCGGAGGCAACGCGTAGAGAGGCGGACGTCCGAGAAGGCGAAGCACCCGCAGAAAGCGCCCCTCCGGAAGATCGCGCGCTTTCCTCGACCAAACGTCCACAAGAGCCCTGGCGAGCCTGAACGAAGACGGGGGCCATTCGGGAACGCCCTCGTTCACGTTGCGTCTCCATGGGGTAGCGTGAAATCTTCCGGTGGGAAAGGAGAGTTCGATGCCGATCATACCGCGCGCCTCCGCATCAGAGTGCGTCTTCGTCGTTTTCGTGCGCTTCGTCCGCTTCTTCGTTTTTCTGCTTGTCCCCCTTGTCGATCGCCTTGGCTTTCAGCTCCGTCACGGGAGGATTGGCGAAGAGCTCGGCTTTCGCGCATTCGGCCGTCTTCTTTTCGATGAGGTCGAGAAGCTCGTTCGCAAAGGGCAGTTCGAAGTGTTCCGGGGTTCGCATGACGGGGACTCCTACGGGTACGAGGTCGCACGCGGTGCGCAGCCTTCCGCCGTTCTCAAGAAAATGGCGTACTTTGTACAGAGCCAGCGCGACGAGCAGATCGAAGGCGCACTGTTCGAAGGCGAATCCGCGGAGCAGGCTCAGGTCGAGGCTGAAGTACGCCGTGATTCGTTCTGCCGTGTACTCCATCCGATGAAACGGGACGTTGCCGTAGACATCCTTGTCGTAGTGTTGAGCCCGCAGCTTGCCGGTCGGATCTATGGGATTGAACTTCACACCGCCGGAGAGAGCTTCGCGCGGGTTGTCTGCCTCGATGAAGGAGGCAAGGGCGCGTTGCAGCTTTATTCTGCCATCTTCAAAATTCGCGAGGAAGCATCCGTGAAGCAGAGAGTTGACGTCATAAAAGAAAATCGCACCGCCGATCTTTCTCCAATCGAGAGGAGCGCCTTTGGAGTACCCGGATCTGAGAGCGAACTGCTTTTTAAATTGCTCTTCTCCGATGAACCACGGCGAGTTTATTCGATGCGGCTCGGTCAGGGACGTCACATACGTGTCGGCGGCTCCGGAGATGAGTGTCCTCATATAGGAGAGGCCGCGAAATTCCGGGAGCAGCTCTCCGTCATGGCCTGCAATGGCGTGTTCGAAGCGGTTCGCCATGGATTGAGCAGACTCCACGAGCAGCTTTCTTTTGCCGTTCGGCAGTTCGTAGACGGCCGCTCCCAGATCGGCGAAGCCCGTCGGTTGAAAGCGGTCCCCTTGCGCGGGGCGCATCTCCTGCTCGAAAAGCAGACGGTGGACGTTTTCCAGTGATTCGAACATGCGTGCAGCACCTCCATCAGTGTGCGATATCTTGGAAAAAATCTTTCATCAGGACGAGTCGGGCGATTCTGCGAAGGGAACCCGTCGGGAAGAGCATGCTCGCCAACAGTCTTCGAGGTTCCGTCTCGCTTGCGAACGCTACGGGGCGCGGCGGAAAACCGGAGATGCGAAGGCGATTCCGCGCCGCCCGCGTCGCCTCGTCCGTTCGCTGCGCGAAGAGAAGCGCCGCGATGCGGGGGTCGAACGGGAGAGTCTCCCCTTGCAGCGAATACGGAGTGTGGCAGAGCTTGAGCAGCGCCCATGTTCTTGACAGCGGGCGCTCTCTTCCAAAGCCGTCGCGGTCTTTCGGCGTTTCAAGCCCTTTCTTCTTCCAGTCTATCCACAGAAATCCCCGGAGAAGCTCTTCCAGCAATACGTCGTCCGTCTCCTTTTCCAGAAAAGGGACGACCTCTTCCGGTTCGAGCACGAGGAAGGATTCGAGAGGGAATTTTTCCGAGCGCGAGCGTCCTGCATCCATCTGACGTCGTATGAGCAGGCGACAGAGTCGCTCTTCGAGGGTGACGCCCTGCCAGAACGAACCGCAGTTCTTCCCCCATTCGCGAGGGTTCGCCGGATCGACGCCGGAGAGATAACTCCGTAACGGGCCGACTTCTCCGGACGAGCGTACGGAGGCGAGAGATGCCGCAAGACGGACTTCGGGCGTCCGGCCGTTTTCGTCGCAGAGGGCGACCCATCGCGCCGAAAGTCCGAAGAACGGTTTGGAGTGTGCTTTCGCCTTGTCGTCCGCCCGCTGCGCTATGAGACGCTCCATTCCGCCGAAGGAGCGCACGAGTTTTCGAAAGGCGTCGGGGGACGGGGAGGTCGCGCACGCGAAGAGGCAGTCCTCTATTCTTCTCCGAGCCGTTGCGAACGATGCGGGAATGTTTGCGCCGAACTCTCTTAAGAACGTATCGACGCCGCGTATAACGGGATCGACTTCGTTCAGAATCTCGATCTCCGGGCGTTGGCTCGTCGCGACCGCGCCCGCAGGCAGCGCGACGTAGCTCTTTCCTCTTCGCTCCAGGTAGATATACCTCTGGAAGAAGCGTATTCCTCTGTCCACGCCGAGGCTTCCGGCGGCTCTTGCGAAGTCGAGACCCGTCCTCGAGGCGCGCCGCTTGAGCGCGCTTCTCCCTTCGCGGAAGAGGAAGCGGACCTCTTCGAAGAGAGCGGGGTTTTCCCAGACGGGGAGCCATGTTTCGCTGCGGTCCTTTTCGTCCCCTGCGGAGACGTACCCGGCGCGGGTGTGGCGGACGGTGAAGGGGGCGGCGATGAAAGCCCCGGAGCGTCCGGCTCTTCGGCTGACGGAAGCGGCAAGTACGGGAAGACCTTCGAAAAGAAGGACGTAATCCCAGGGATTGATGGAGAAGTCCTTTTGTTCGACGCCGTTTCCCTGGTTGTATCCACCCGCTCGTCCGGGATCGTAAAAACCGATTTTTCCCTGCATCAGCCCTTCCGCAGGTGTGTCGAAGAGCGAGGATTCGAGAAGACGGGCGCTCCGTTCGCGGGGAAAGTCCAGCAGGACGTCGATCGTTCGCTTCATGAAGGTGCTGCTGAATTCGAAGTTCCCGTCGTTCGCTCCGGTGGCGAGAATAGGCGCGAAGGACGTTTTATCCCCGGCGAGAGCGTAGACTGCGTCGAACCAGTCGAGAAGATCGTCGGGCAGACGGGTTCTGCATGCGTTCATAATCGCTTCTTTGTCGAGCGACCGCTGAATTTTTCCGTATTCGGTGAGGGCCTTGCTCAACGATTTTCTCCAGGCTGCGCTCTTCTTGAAAATCTCCTCCCTGTTTTCGGAGAGGAGGTACTCTTTCAGTGCCGTTTTCTCCAGGGAGAAAGCGCCGTCTTCTATCCCCTCGGGGAGAGAGCGTATGTCGTTCAGGAGTTTCAGCGTGCTCTCCGCTGCTTTGCCGCTTTTTCCGGCGATCTGGTTTGTCAGAAAGGCGGCGAGTTCTCCCACGGACTCGGGAATCGACGGGACTTCCGGCCACTTCCGTATTTCGCGTATCGTCTCCGCATAACGCCGGAAGCGCGGGTCTTCGCACTTCAGTATTTTGTCGATGGTGGTCGTGTCGTTCTTCGGGGAAAATCCGCCGCCTCCGTTCCATGGGGCGACCAGGGGCGTTGGAGAATATCGCTCCAGAAAGAAGGAGGTCAGCTTCTCATGAGAAATCGATCCTTGCAGGGAGAAACGTCCGTTCCGCCACATCCCGCGTATTTCCGGATCGCTCTGCAACGAGAGGACGCGCAGTACGCCGAGCGCTTTCAGGTAGCCGGCGAGCGGCGTGCTGCGGCATCCGACGAGCGCGAGGGTGTTCATGAGCGCTCACTCTCCTTTTTGCTTGCACGCCAGTCGGCTATCCGGAGCAGCGCTTCGAGATAGGCCATGCGAAACGGGCCTATCCGCGGATGGGAGAGAAGTCGAAGCGCCATCTCGGTCCAGCTCGGACCGGCTGTACCCATTCCGAAGTCCATCGGAGAGAGGTCGAGCCGCGTTGGTTTCATGGTTACTCCTCCTCCGAGATAGGCTTCGGGAAGCTCGTCTCCGTCGCGGACGCCCCTCGCGAAGCGTCTGTTTTTTTCCGCGGGAGGCTCTTCGTTGGGCATGGATCGTATGGAGAGGCGCACCCTTCCGTGATGGGCGGCGATAAGAAAAACGGCAAGAGGTGTCGTTACACTGTTGGATGGGCATCCTTTTTCATTTTGCAGAAAGGCGAGCGCGGAGGCGAGTTCGTGACGGAATCCTTTGCGTTCGTATTCGGCTGCCGCCTTTTTCCCTTTGGCGAGTATTTCGTCCGGAGAAGCTGTATCCGGCGTTCCGAGAAGAGTTCGGAAGACGGCATGCGCCTTTCCCGAGTCGTGCCATCGAGCGCCGTCGCGAAGCCCCTTTTTCAAAAGATCGTCGATAAACGCCGATTCAGGATCGAGCGCGTTCAGAAGCCGTTCAAGCTCCTCCATAACGTTGTCGGTGTGTTCGGCAAGCGTCTTTTTCTCGGGTTCTTCCACAAGAACGTCGTCGCCGTCTCCTTCGGGAGTCGACTGATCCGTTGTGTCGACCTGCGAAGGGACGTTTTCCGTTTTGCCCGTCCAGCCGAAATCGGCGTCGTACCCTCCCTCCGCAAGAGACAGTAAAACGACCGAGCCCGGAATCAGCGTGTTCGGTCGTCGCCACTCCTTGTCGAGGTGATCCCACTGCCATAGGGAGCGTTTTTCCTTGACGAGGGAGAGTACGGCGTCGTAGGGAACCGAACACAGCTCCTCCGGCGCAGGGAGCGCCGTCTTGGGATCGGGTCTCTCTCCTGCGGGAATCGCTCTCCAGAAGACGGAGACGGAGAGGCCGTCGCTGTGACGGATGAAGCGGGAAACGTCGACGTCGAATCCGGAGAGGTCCGGAGTGGTGTCGAAAAGTTCGTAGAGGTCTTTTTTGCGCAGTACGGCGTCTTTGTCGCGGATGTCTTCGCGCGGCGTCGAGGCGGCGAGCGAAGCTGGTCCCGCGTCGCCCCCTTCGAGAGTTCTCAGAAATTCTCTGGCCTTGCGGAGAGTCTCTTCGTCGTACGGAGCGGACCAGCCGCGCTTCCGCTCGGAAGGGTTCAGCCAAAAGATGCGCGCGTTCCGCTCTTCGCCGTAGCGGTTGACCCTGCCGAAGCGCTGAACGAGCGAGGAGGAGGGGGCCGGGTCGGTGACCAGGAGTTTCGAGGTAATATCGACTCCCGCCTCCAGTACTTGCGTTGCGATGCAGACGATCCCTTCTTCGGGGATCGGCCCTAAAAGGGTGTTCAGGATGCGCTGTCGGTCCGGCGGCCGGAAACGGGAATGGAGGAGACGGACGAGAGGCGTGTTCTTCTTTGCTTTCGATGTTGCTTTCAGGATGTGTCTGAAAATATCTTGAGCCCGCTCGACGGTGTTCACGAGGACGAGGCTTCGTGAAGCGGGGGAGTGCTCCCGAAGGACAAACTCGGCGATAGCTTTACCGTCGTCGCCGCAAGACGCCTCAGCGACGGTTTTTGAAGCCGAAAGACGCCGGGACACGATCTCGAATGCGGCGTCTTCGTCGGAGATCGAGAGCGAAACAAGGCTTTTCAGCCGACTTCGGAAATCCACGCTGTCGAGCCTTCGTGTATCGAGCGTTGCGCTCACCCAGAGCGATCGGCACGGAAAAACGGCGCCTGCGGCGGCACGAAAGGCGTCGAGCTGCGTCGTCGTCGCCAGTCCGGCTCCCATAAGCTGGATTTCGTCCATCACCCAAAGACAGTCGTTGTTCAAAAGTCCGAAGTGAACGGGCCATCTGAATCGGCTCATGGAATAGCCCCGATTGAGGGCGCGGGAGAGAAGCTGATCTTGCGTACCGATGATGACCGTTTCCGCCTCGGGGAAAGAATCCCACTCCTGATCGATGTCCCCGCCCAGAAGTTTGCAGATTCTCATACGATTCTTTTCAAGCAATCCCACTTCTTCGAGGCGTTGGATCCATTCCGCGGCGTTCGAGAAGACCTGTTCCACAAGAGCGCGCATCGGGAGGACATAGATCAGCCGTCTCGGCGTGTGCGCGTCGTTGCGCAGTCTTTTAAGCACCCACGCCAAAATCACCGCCGCCGTTTTGCCAAGTCCTGTGGGTATTTCGAGGATATCCGGCCATTCTTCGAGGGCAAGCCGTTTCTGGTACGGGAAAGGCTCTCTGTCCAAAGCGGCGCGATAACACCGTAACATATCCTCTCTGTTGGCGGGCATCCCTCGTCCTCCCTTAAAAAACTGCTATTAAAAATTCATATTGAGTCGTGTGGCCAGTCTATCCCCATACAGGCTGTTGGTCAAGGAGTTGGAAGACTCTTTTCGGATAGAAAAAGAATCCCCGCAACTGACCGAAGTCGCAGGGGAAGCAATATCACTTCTTGAAGAGGTTGGAATGGGAAAAAGTTCTCATGTCTTTTTTGAATTGGGAAGTCGGTTTAATCTTGTAAATCGGCAAATATGGATTTCATCATCTCGTCGACACTCTTGTAGGCTTTCGTCGGAAGATGCGGGCGATACGGTCCGCATCCTGAAGAGCGGCAAGCGTTTCCTCGTTGGGGCGTTCCTCCTCGATGGCGTCGATGTAGCCGAGTACTCGCATTGCATCCCGCTCCGAGAGCTTGCGGGAGCGACGGTACAATTCTTTTCTGGTGGAAATTGTAAGCGTAGCCCGGGATATTGGTATCCACCCTTCTACATCGTTGATGGCTTGATTGTATTGTACGGTGAACGCAAGCGGTCTTCAACAGCGATGCGCTTCTCTATACTCCCGGTTGAGATAGGGATACACGTGTCTCCGCTCCGTTACTGTACTCGAAAACGCCGTCCCACAACGAGTCGAGCTTGATCAGCGTCTCGTCGATCGGCGGCACGAGATAGCGGTCGCCGTCCTTTAGGAGGAGCTTCTTCTCCTCCAGCTTGCGGAGGGCGTCGTCCACCTCGAAGTCGAGCGTCAGGCCGAAGCGTTCCTCCATCCACTGCTCTATGCGGCGGTCCAGCTCTTCTTCGGTGAACGGCTCTCCGTTCGCGTTCCGTTCGGTCAGCAGGAAGTAGTAGGCCAGCAGCGCCTCCTTGCACTCCTCCTCCTCGGCCTCCTGCACCAGGAAGTCGAAGACTCCGGCGTTGTTGTCCAGGTTGTGGAAGTAGAGCGTTTTCATCAGCTTCGCCTGGTGCTTTTCCTTCGTGATTCTGTACCTGGAGAAGACCTTGAAGGCGATCACGCCGACGATGGAGAACGCGGTGAGAATGGGGAAAAGATGGTTCCGGAACTCCCCCCAGTCGACCGCGCGCCCGGCGACCAGCGCGGCGATGATCGTGCCGATGACGAGAAGCGCGGGAACGACGCGGTTCACCACGCCGAGCAGCCCGCCGAGCAGGGGGAGGAGGATCAACCCCTTGTCGAGCAGCGTCATCCGGACGGTCACGTCCGGGAAGAGCGTCTCCAGCGCGGAGACGGGCACGTTCTTGAAGACCTTCAGGAAGATGGCGGGCGTCTCCGAGGCGATTTCGGACCGTCTCGCCCGCTTCTTGTCGAAGACGGCCTCTCCGGCCATGCGGCGCGCGCGCCGGCGTTCGGTCTCGCCAGCGGTTTCGATGAAGGAATTGAAGAACTGCTCCATATCCTCGCCGCTCTTCAGCTTGATCAGAATCAGAAGGCGCTGGATGATCTCCTCCTGGTCATGCGTCGGAGGCGAGACCTCGGTCTCCGACGTCGCCGCCTTCTTCCGGAAAAGACCAATCCGGGAGAGCGGGGGCTTCGTCTTCGGAGCCCGCTTCGACCCCCTGCGGTAGATCATGATCTTGTCGTATCCGCCGAGGTCGACCCGCACGTCGAGCCCCTCGGGCGCGGCCTGCGTCATCAGCGCGTCGAGTTCGTCGAGGGGGAACTCCCTGTAGTTCGCCGCGACGAGGATTTTTTCGAGCGCCGCTACCATCGCGTCGAACTTCTTCTCGGCGTCGGTGTCCGGCGCGTAGCGCTTCAGCGTGTCGGCGTCCGGGTTGAAGAAGTGGTAGGCTCCCCTTGCCTCTTTCAGCGCGTCGTGAAAATCGTAGTGATAGAGCGCCTCGACGAGCGTCGCTACTTTTTTGAACTTCTCCCGCTCTTCCCCGGAGAGCGTTCTCTCTTCGCACAGAGCCCGCACGAGGTCGTCGGTGCGCACGGGGATGAACGTGCCCGGCTCTTTCTGTTCCTCCATCGTAACTCCTCCTGTACTCGGCTGTTCAGCGCGGACGTCCCGCTGCGGGGTGCGTCCGCGCTGAAAGTATAGCACGCCCCGAAAGCGTATAATGGAGCAGTTGCGCAGGAATAGGGGAAGACGGTCCTCGTCGGCCGTCCGCGTGGATAATCGGAGGTGCGGTATGCAGAAGCGGTTCAAAGGTCTGACCTCGCAGGAGGTTCTGGAGAGCAGGAGGGCGCACGGCGAAAACGTGCTTACGCCGCCGGTGCGGGAGCCCTGGTGGAAGCTGTACCTGGAGAAGTACGACGATCCGGTGATCAGGATTCTGCTGATCGCGGCGGGCATCGCGTTTCTGGTCGGGCTCGCGCACAACGAGTACGTGGAGGCCGTGGGCATCGTCGTGGCGATCTTCCTCGCCACCACCATGGCCTTCGTCAACGAGTACAAGGCGGGGAAGGAGTTCGACATCCTCAACAAGGTGAACGACGACGTCGAGTTCAAGGTGGTCCGGGACGGCGAGTACCGGAGCGTGCCGAAGAAGGAGCTTGTGGTGGGGGATATCCTGCTGCTGGAGACGGGGGAGGAGGTTCCCGCCGACGCCGTCGTCGAGGAGGCCGTCGCGCTGCAGGTCGACGAATCGACCCTCACCGGGGAGTCGAAGGCCGTCTCCAAGTTCGGCGAGGACGACCCGAGGGGCGCGGAAAAACGGAAGGAGGCCACCTACCCGCCGCACCGCGTCTACCGGGGAACGATGGTGCAGGACGGGCACGGGATTTTTTGTATAGAGAGCGTCGGCGACGCCACGGAGATCGGGAAGACGGCCAGGGAGGCCTCGGCGGTCTCCGAGGAGCGCACGCCGCTGAGCCGCCAGCTCGACGGCCTGAGCAAAGTGATCGGCGTCGT